>Ga0207647_10001810_pt1 | contig 16397 bp, 13 predicted proteins | sample KBSCornC2_FD_184295 | JGI IMG/M metagenome (GOLD analysis project Ga0207647, IMG submission 184295) | Corn rhizosphere microbial communities from Kellogg Biological Station, Michigan, USA - C2 (SPAdes) (version 2) | ecosystem: Host-associated > Plants > Roots > Rhizosphere ...
CCGCCGCGGTTGCGGCGCCGCAACGCAGCACGGTTTCGTACGCCGGCAAGCCGATGCGCACCACGCCCCCGTCGGTGCAGGCGACCGGCCAGCCCGAGCAGCTGAGGGGCGTGCGCCGCAACATGGCGCGGGTGATGGCCGACGCGCGCGACCGCGTGGTGCAGACCACCATCGTCGATGACGCCGACCTGCACCAGTGGCTGGGCAAGCAGGACATCACCGGGCGCACCGTGCGCGCGATCGTCGCGGCCTGCAAGGCCGAGCCGGCGTTGAACGCATGGTTTGATGACCAGAACCTCTCGCTCACCAAACACCCGCACGTCGACCTCGGCATCGCGGTGGACACGCCCGATGGCCTGTTCGTGCCGGCGCTGCGCAACGCCGACATGTTGGACGCCCGCGGCATGCGCGAAGGCATCAATCGCCTGCGCGCGCAGGTCGAGGATCGTTCGATACCGGCCTCGGAACTGACCGGCTACACGATCAGCCTGTCCAACTTCGGGATGTTCGCCGGTCGCTACGGCACGGTCGTGGTGGTACCGCCATGCGTCGCGATCGTCGGTGTGGGCAAGCTCTCGCACGACGTGGTCGCGGTGATGGGCGGCATCGAGGTGCATCGGCGCCTGCCGATCTCGCTGACCTTCGACCATCGCGCCTGCACCGGCGGCGAGGCCGCGCGGTTCCTGAAAGCGATCCTGGATGACCTGGGGTTGCCGCAGTAACGGAATTCGGATCGGCGAACTGAAATCCTGTCGTCATTCCGGACGCCGCGCTGGCGCGCGGCCCCGGAACGATGGAGGTCGGGGGGTCGCTGCAAAGGTCGCCCTCCCGAAGACCGTTGTGATTCGCGAATGCGTTCTCGATTCCCGAATCCGGGCTCACATGTCGAACCGATAATTCAGCTTGACCAGCCACTGCTCGGTATCGCGCAGGGAAAAGCTGTCACGCAGGATCTGCGGTGCGCCGGGCACTTCGTCGAGCAACGGCGCCTGCTCGTACCCGCCGCGGCCATAGACGATATAAAGATAGGAAAGCGGCGCGAGTTCGTAGCGGTAGCGGATCTGCAAACCCAACGTACGCACGCCGAAGCTGTCGACCGCATCGCCACTCGGTAACGCGCGGCCGTTGGCGGCCACCCGGTACGCGCCGCGCATGCGCGCATCCAGACCGATCGCCTGCAATTTCAGACGCAGCTCCTGGCGGTTGTCGATCGCCCAGTCGAGCCCCGATTCCAGTTCCAGTGAGCGCCGGTCGAAGCTGCCGATCAGGTTGTCGTGCTGCCACACCAGCCAGCCGGGAATTGAAACGTAGTCCGCGCCCAGCGTCACGCTCAATGCGTCGCTGATGAAGTAGGTGGGCAGGACCTCGAGTTCGTAGCCCACCTGGTGATTTCCGTTCAATCCGCCGCTCGCGAGGTCGAATTCCCATTCGTTCGCCCAGTCGCCGTGACGGGGCGCGTGCCGTTCGACGCGAAGCGAAAACGACGGCGGCAGGAACAGCGCGCCGTGGCCGCGAGTCAGGAGGTCGTCCCACAACGCACTGTTGACATTCAGTTCGATGTCCTCGGTCGCGCCGTTGCGCAGGTTGCTTTCGCGCTCGATGCGCAACTGGCGGCGCAGGTTCAGGCCGCGCGTGTTGTCGAGCGCGTCGATGCGAAAGTGCCAGTCGTGATCGCGGTAGCGCGAATCCGCGGGCAGGTCGGTGGTGCGCTTGCGTACTTCCCAGTGCGCGTACTCCAGGTCGTTGCGCTCGAGGTAACCGAAGTCGTTGACCTGCAGTCGATCGTCGAAATACATCCCCAGCCATTGCTGGCGCCAGCCATTGGCCATCACGTAATCGGCAATGAAGGTGCCGCCGAGCCCTTTGCTGCTTTGTCCGGACTGCACGATGTCGCTGCCGACCAGATTGGTCGCGATTGTCAGATCGGCATTCGGGTGCCAGTGCTGGTCGAGGCCCAGCACCGTCGCCTGGCGATCGAGAAACGGATGGTCCACGCGCGTCAACAACATGCCGAGGCTCTGGGTGCCGAAATCGTGCACCACGCGCACGGCGCCGAACGTGCGCCCGGCGTCGCCGCGTTCGTCGGCGGCCAGTACCCCGTAACTCGTGGTGCCGACGCTGCCGTTGAATTTCACCGCGGCGTCGATGTCGCCAGCACCGTTGCCGTCGTCGGCCGGGCCGCCGACGCGGCGCGTGTACACCAGCGCGCTGTTGTCGTCGAGCAGGCTGAACGCGAAGATGCCCTGGTTCTCGGTGAAGAACGGGCGCTTGTCGCTGAAGTAGGTTTCGGTGGCGCCGAAATTGATCACCAGGTCGTCGCTTTCCACCTGCCCGAAATCCGGGTTGAGCGACGCCGTCAACTGGAATTGCCCGTTCGGTTTCCAGAACACATCCACGCCTTCGCTGAAGCCACCGTCGTGGCCGACGTTGTCGTAGCGCGTGGAAACGTAGGGGGTCACCGCGAGCAGCGACTGGCTGTAGGCGGGAATCGTGATGCGGGCGAAGTCGGATACGAACCGGGGCTGCTCGAAACTGACCACGGGCCAGGCTGCGCGCAAGCCGAGCGAGGCAATCACGCGGTCGATGTTGATGCCGATGGTGCGGTGGCCGTCGACGGCCTGGTGCATCGGCGCGATGTACCAGGGAATCAGGAATTCCACGCTCCAGCCCTGTGCATCCTGGCTGACGGCGTGCTGCCAGTTGCCGTCCCAATCTTCGTCGAATTGGGTTTCGTCGGTGATCACGGCATCGCCGACCGCGCCGGTTGAAGCCACCACGAAGTTGTAGCCGGTGCGACCGTTGCCGTTGAAATCGACATTGAGGTTCACGCGGTCGACGTTGTCGCGGAAATCGCGCTGCACTTTTTGCTGCGTGCGCGGCACCCCGGGCGGCTGGCTGACCCGCACCGCGACGGCCAGACCATCCGGCGTAGCCAGCACCCACGCCTGCAGCGGATATTCCGCGGGCTTGCCGGTCAGCGGTTGGGTCTGGTGGAAATCGGTGACATGTCGCGCGCCCCGCCATTCACCGGCCGCGATGTGGCCGTCGATGGTGACCGCGAGCGCGGGTGCGGCGAAACCGGCCAGGCTGGCCAACGCGGCTATTAGAAGAAGGCGCATGCTGTGGAAACGGCGAGCGTGAAAGGCACGACGGCGGGTCCGGGCCGCGTGCCGGAATTGCGACAATAGCGTTGCGCTTCAGGGGCTGCGACTGGCGGAAGTCATGCGAAGACGCCGCCAAACGTGGTACAGCAGGCCGAACGCAAGCACCAGATTGAACCCGGCGTAGGCACCCAGTGCCGCCGCGACCTGCATCCAGATCGCGCCGCCATGGCCGATCGCCGCCTGGTAACCGATCGCGGCGCAACCAATCGTGGCCAGCGCAGACGCCGCCAGCACGCCCACGTCGAAGCTGGCCGGAATGCCGTTCGCGGCGCGCCTGCGCACGTACAACCAATACAGCCAGCCGAGCACCACCAGCCAGGGACCGATCAGCAGCAGGGCGATGAATCGGGCCATGTCTATTCGGCGTCACGCAACGAAGCGAGTGCCGCGCGGGTACGTTCGATGGCGGCATCGCGCGCGGACAGTTCGACATATTTCGCGCTGGCCGCGAGGGTCGCGCCGTCCTGCACGAACGCGAACCGCGACGCGTCGACCGGCACGAGCCACATGCCGGCATCTTCGGCCGCGAGCGCGCGCGAGGCCTGTCCGGCGCCTCGCGGTTCGGCGAATGCACGCGAGAGCAGCAACTCCTCGCCGTCCGCGCCGACCAGCCGGAAACGAAACCCCCCGTCATCGCGAAAGCTGACGATCCGCGCCCGCTTGTCCGCCTTCTTCGCACCCTTCGTTTTGCCTGCGGGTGCGACCAGCGCGCCAAGGCCGACCGCCCGCCGCATGATTTCGAGGCGCGGCGCGGCAATCGCGCGTGCTTTTCTCGCGCCTTCGCGCAACGCATCCTCGATCTCGTCGGGGTGTGCCATCAACCTGTCGTAGTGCTCACGCAAAGGCGCGATTTCGGCGTCGATCCGCTCGAACAGCTTGGTCTTGGCGTCGCCCCAGCCCATGCCGGTTTCGAGCGCGTGGCGGAACGCCGCGCTCTCGATGTCGCCGGCGAATGCGCGGTAGATCGCGTACAGGCTGGATGAATCCGGATCCTTCGGCTCGCCGGGTTCGCGCGAGTCGGTGACGATTTTCGCGATGGCTTCACGAGTCGCTTTGGCGCCGCCCTCGAACAATGGCACGGTGTTGTCGTAGCTCTTCGACATCTTGCGGCCGTCGAGGCCGGGCAGGGTGGCGACCGATTCCTCGATCGCGACTTCCGGCAGCACGAATGGCTCGCCTTCGCCGCCCGCCGCGCGCCATGCCTTGCCGTGGATGTGGTTGAAGCGCTGCCCGATGTCGCGGGTCATCTCGACGTGCTGCACCTGGTCGCGCCCGACCGGCACCTTGTTCGCACTGAACATCAGGATGTCCGCGGCCATCAGCACCGGATACATGTAGAGGCCTGCGGTGATCGCCGCGTCCGGGTCTTCGCCCTTCGCGGTGTTCTGGTCGACCGCGGCCTTGTACGCGTGCGCGCGATTCAGCAAACCCTTGGCCGTCACGCAGGTGAGCATCCACGTGAGTTCCGGAATCTCGGGAATGTCCGATTGCCGGTAGAACGTGACGCGTTCCGGGTCGAGGCCGCACGCCACCCAGGTGGCCGCGATTTCCAGCCGCGAACGCGCTATGCGCGCAGGATCGTCGCTCTTGATCAGTGCGTGGTAGTCGGCGAGGAAGAAAAACCCGTCGGCATCGCTTTGCCGGCTGGCCGCAATCGCGGGCCGGATCGCACCGACGTAATTGCCGAGGTGCGGCGTGCCGGTGGTGGTAATGCCGGTGAGGAAGCGGGTGGTCATGGCATGCTCAAGCAAACGCAACCTGCGAGTTTACGCGGTGTGTACTGCTTCCACCAAGACCCGCACATTTCCCGGGTCGACGTCGGGCGTGATGCCGTGGCCCAGATTGAAGACGTGGCCGGGATGAGTCCCGAAGTCTCCCTTGACGCGCTTCACTTCACGGCGGATCACTTCGGGCGAAGCCAGCAGCGTCGCGGGATCGAGGTTGCCCTGCAGCGCGACGCGATGGCCGACGCGGCGGCGCGCTTCGTCCAGTGTGATGGTCCAGTCAACGCCCAATGCCGCGCAGCCGGTGTCGGCGAGGACTTCGAGACTGGCATTCGCGCCTTTGGAAAACAGGATCAGCGGCACGTCACGCGTGCGCGCGTCATCGCGCAGCAGCGAAGCGATCTGCGCGAGATGGCGCGCCGAGAATTCCTCGAACATCGCGGGCGCCAGCATCCCGCCCCAACTGTCGAACACCATCAGCGCCTGCGCACCGGCCGCGGCTTGCGCCGACAGGTACGTCGCCACCGCACGCGCGTTGACGTCGAGCAGCGCATGCATCGCGGCGGGTTCGTTCAGTGCGAACGCCTTTACCCGCGCGAAATCGCGCGAGCCTTCGCCTTCGATCATGTAACACGCAAGTGTCCAAGGGCTTCCGGCGAAGCCGATCAGCGGCACGCGCCCGCGCAGTTCGCGGCGGACCAGCCGCACGGTATCCACGACGTAGCGCAGTGATTGCTCCGGATCGGGCACGCCAAGCCTGGCAATGTCGGCGGCGCTTCGCAGCGGGCGATGGAACTTGGGACCTTCGCCGTCGACGAAATGCAGGCCGAGGCCCATCGCATCCGGCACGGTAAGGATGTCGGAGAACAGGATCGCCGCATCCAGTTCGAAGCGCTCGATCGGCTGCAGCGTGACTTCACACGCCAGTTCCGGTGTCTGCGCCAGCGCGAGGAAACTGCCGGCGCGTTCGCGCGTGGCGCGGTATTCGGGCAGGTAGCGGCCGGCCTGGCGCATGATCCACACCGGCGTCGCATCGACGGGCAGGCGGCCGAGCGCGCGTAGGAACCTGTTGCCGCGATCGGATACGTCAACCATGGATGTTGTCGATGCCTTGCGTGATCATCACCTTGAAACCGCGCTTCAATTGCGCGTCGCGGGCTTGCTCGAAAGCCGAGAGCGCCGCGTCGCGGTCCAGGTACACCTCGCGCTTCAACGTAGCGCGTCCGCCTTCGGTGCCCGATTCCCGATACAGCGTCCAGCCACCGAGCAGGTCCTGCTCCAGCGCGATGCGGCAATAACGCGGCGCGGTGCCGCTGCCGGGCGGGGTTTGCATGTAGAGGTGCATGAAGGCCCAACGAACTCGGGGACGGGCATTGTAACGAGGGAGGGGACGGGGCATGAGCGCGAGGGAGCGCGCGCGGCGTGACGAAAAGGTCGCTGCAGGACGCCATGATCGTGGCGGCGGGACCGAAGCACCCTCGCTACTCGCCCCTCGCCCCTCCGAGCACGCCCATGACCGCCGCGTCGTCCACACGTTCGGCGATCTCCACGCGCCCGATGCCGCGCCACAGGACCAGGCGCAACGTGCCCGCACGGTTTTTCTTGTCGAGTCGCATCCGCGCGAGCAGCGCGTCGGCGGCCGTTCCCCCCGGCATGGCGGTTGGCAGATCCAGACGTTCCAGCAACGCGCGTAAGCGTCCGGTATCGGCAGCATCGGCCATGCCAAGCTGCGCCGCGAGGCGCGCCGCGAGCAGCATTCCGATCGCGACGGCTTCGCCGTGCAGCAGCGCACCGTAGCCGGCTTCGGTTTCCAGCGCATGGCCGAAGGTATGGCCGAAGTTGAGCAACGCGCGCTCGCCGGTTTCGCGCTCGTCGCGTTCCACCACGCCGGCCTTGAAACGGCAGCAGCGCGCGATGGCGTGGGTCAGCGCGTCGATGTCGCGTGCCAGCAGCTCATCGGCATGCGCTTCCAGCCAGGCGAAGAAATCCGCATCGCCGATGCACGCGGTCTTGACCACCTCGGCAAGCCCTGCGCGCAGCTCGCGATCGGACAGTGTCGCGAGCACGTCGAGGTCGGCGATCACCGCGCGCGGTTGGTGGAACGCGCCGATCAGGTTCTTGCCGGCTGGGTGATCGACGCCGGTCTTGCCGCCCACCGAGGAGTCCACCATCGCCAGCAGCGTGGTCGGGAACTGCACGAAGTCGATGCCGCGCATCCAGCACGCGGCGGCGAAACCCGCGATGTCGCCGACCACGCCGCCGCCCAGTGCCAGCACGCAGGCATCACGGGTGGCGCCCAGTTGCGCGAGCGCGTCCATCACCGCCGAGGCAGCATCGAGGTTCTTGTGGGCTTCGCCGGCGGGCAGGACCCGTGTTTCGCAGTGCACCGGTGCGCCGGGCGCCCGCGCAAGTGCGTCATGCAATCGCTCCGCATACAGCGGCGCCACGTTGCTGTCGCTGACGATCAGCGCGTGGGTGCCGCGGATTGCGCCGCGCCAGGTTTTCGTGTCCCCGAGCAGGCCGCTGCCGATGCGGATCGGGTAACGATGTGCCGCGAGCCCGACTTCGAGCGTGATGGTCATGCGGTGGCCTTGGTCACCGGCGTGCGCTGCCACTGTCGTTCCAGCAACGAGGCGATGCGCGCCGCGGCGTGCTGGCAGGATTCGTCGGTACTGCCGACCACGAGGTCCGCAAGTTCACGGTAGACCGGATCGCGAACGCACGCCAGTTGTTCCAGGCGCTCGCGGCGGTCCGGAACGTCGAGCAGCGGCCGCTGGCGATCGCGGACGAGGCGTTGCAGTTGCTGCTCGATCGATGTCTGCAGCCACACCACGAAGCCCCGCTCGCGCAGCGGCACGCGATTTTCGGGCACCAGCACCGCGCCACCGCCGGTGGCGAGCACGATGCCGTTTTGCCCGGACAGTTCGACCAGCAGCTCGGATTCGCGGCGGCGGAACCCCGCCTCGCCCTCGATCTCGAAGATCGTCGCCACGCTTGCGCCCGTGCGTTCCTCGACCGCAGCATCGAGATCGATGCACGGCATCCCGAAGTGCTCGGCCAGGCGGCGCCCGATGCTGGACTTGCCGGCGCCCATCGGGCCGATCAGGAACAGGTTGGCCGAAGGGTTCATGCGTCCATTATTGCAACATCTCCAACCAGCCCCACTTGTCTTCCGTGCGCCCGTCGAACAGGCCGAAGAACAGCTCCTGGATCCTGCGCGTCACGGGGCCGCCTTCGCCGCTGCCGACCTGCTTGCCGTCGACCGCGCGGATCGGCGTGACCTCGGCGGCGGTGCCGCACATGAAGATCTCGTCGGCGAGGTAAAGGTATTCGCGCGGCAGGTCGCGCTCGACCACGGGGATGCCGGCGTCGTGCGCCAGCGTGATGATCGAGTCGCGGGTGATGCCGTTCAAGAGTGCGGCGCTGACCGGCGCGGTGTGCAGCGCGCCATCGAAAACGAGGAACACGTTTTCGCCTGCGCCTTCGCTCAGGAGTCCCGTGGATGCCAGCGCGATGCCTTCGCCGAAGCCGCGCTGGCGCGCCTCGCGCGCGATCAACTGGCCGGAAAGATAATTGCCCGCGGCCTTGGCGCCTGCGGGGATCGTGTTGGGCGCGAAGCGCTGCCAGCTCGACACGCACGCGGTGATCCCGTTCTTCAGCGCCTCCGGGCCGAGGTACGGACCCATCGGCCAGCCGGCGATCGTCAACTGCACCGGCGTATCGGCCGAGATGCCGAAGCCGCCCAGGCCACGGAATGCGCACGGGCGCAGGTACGCCTGCTCGAAGCCGTTCTTCTTCAGCACCGCGTGACAGGCTGCGGTGGTCTCGTCGATCGTGAAAGGCATCGGCATGTCGTAGATGCGCGCCGAGTTGTACAGGCGCTTCATGTGCGCCCCGAGCCGGAAGATCGCGCCGCCTTTGGGCGTCTTGTAGCAGCGGATGCCTTCGAAGATTGCCGAGCCGTACTGCAGGCTGTGCGACATCACGTGCACGGTGGCGTCTGCCCACGGCACGATCTTGCCGTTGTGCCACACCCACTCGGGATACTTCTGTTCGGCCATGTCGCGGCTCCGCGGAAAAGCGGAATGATAGCCGCTCACTCCATCGGAGTGTCCGGTGCGAAGCGGCTATCGTGAAAAGTCAGGCCATCCATGGCCGTTCTGGTCTCTCGTGGCCACGATCGACGATGACCGCCACTGCATTTACCGCAGCCGCGATCATGGACGATCGCATGGAGGCGCGTGAGAGTCGGGGCGGGAAGCCCGTTCTGGTGATTTTGCAGTCGAAGGAGTTGAGTCCATCCAATCACGAGTCGGGGCAGCGATCATGGATGATCGCGAAGTCATGCCCGCGGATGATGTTGTGAGTGCAACCGTTTCAACCCCTCGCGCGCGACCAGCGTGTAGATTTGCGTGGTCGAAAGATTGCTGTGGCCCAGCAGCATCTGCAGCGCCCGCAAATCGGCGCCGTGGTTCAGAAGATGCGTCGCGAACGAATGTCGCAATACGTGTGGCGAAATGCGTTTGGCCGCAATGCCGGCCGTGAGCGCATGCTTTTTCACGAGCGTCCAGGCCATCTGGCGGGTCATGCCGGCGGCGCGGTTGGACAGGAACAGCGCGGGCGTTTCCCGGCCTTTCGCCAGCGCGGGTCGCGCATCGCGCAGGTATCGCGTCAGCCAATCCATGCAGGTTTCGCCGATCGGCACCAGGCGTTCCTTGCCGCCCTTGCCGGTGACGCGCAGCACGCCCTGGCGCAGGTTCAAACCCGACAAGGGCAGGGTCACCAGTTCGCTGACGCGCAACCCGCAGGCGTACATCAGTTCAAGCATCGCGCGGTCACGCAGCCCGATCGGCGCGGCGATATCCGGCGCTTCCAGCAGCCCCTCGATTTCGCGCTCCGCGAGAGCCTTGGGCAGCGTGCGTGGCAGCTTGGGGGTATCGAGCAGCAGGGTCGGGTCTTCGAAGGTAACGTCGCGCCGCACCTGTTCGCCATAGAAACGCCGCAGCGCGGTCAGCTCGCGGGCGTTGGTGCGTGCGCCGATGCCGGCCGTGTTGCGCGCGGCAAGATAGCGGAACAGGTCTTCGCGGGTCGCGCGCAGCAAGCCATTTGCGTGTTCCGCCAGCCATGCCGCACAACGTTCCAGATCGCCGCGATAATCGGTGAGCGTCAGATCGGCCAGGCCGTCGCGCGACCACACGCCTTCGAGGAAAGCGTCGATCGCGGCGCGGTCAATCGGGTCGATGTTGGTCATGGAATCAGTCATCATGCGATGCTGGCGCGCTCCTCCATTTGCCGCAAGCCCTGACATGTCATCGATTTCCGCATCCGTCGTGGCCGCAAAACCCATCCCACTGTGGCGGCGTTTCGCCAGCTTGGTTTACGACCTGTTCCCGTTGGCCGGGTTGTGGATCGTCGCCGCGGGGCTGTGGGTGCTGGCGTTCCACAACGTCTATGACCCGCAACATCCGCAGCCGGCCTTGCGCGTGCTGCTGGGCGCATGGCTGCTGGCGGTGGCCGGCGCCTATTTCGTGGTGTCGTGGACGCGCGTCGGCGCGACCATCGGGATGCGCGCGTGGAAGTTGAAGCTGGTGCGCGAGGATGGTGCGCGCGTCGATGCCCGCACGGCGACGGTGCGATACGTGCTGGCGCTGGCGTCCTTGGCCATGCTCGGATGCGGATTCTGGTACGCGTGGTTCAACGCCGACCGCCACACATGGCACGATCGCGTGTGCCGGACGCACATGACACGGCTTTGATGGATTGGCGTAGCGCTGCGTTGTTGCCGCCTTTCCGTAGGTTGGGCTGACCGGGCTTCATCCGGGAAGCCCAACGTTGGAAGCCCGAACCAAGTCCGGGCCCGCCAAAGCCGCGAGCGTTTGCGATTGCATTGTTGGGCTTCACTGCGTTCAGCGCCAACCGACCTTCAGCACCAACCAACGTGCAGCGCCTATCTGCAAGAGCGAAACATCTACGCCCGCCGGTAGTACCAGACCGAGATCGCCAGCAGCACCAGCGCCGGAATCAGGTTCACGATGAACGGCGGCGCGCCGAACACGGTGCCGGTGCTGATGATCGCGCGCTGGATGAAGTACCACGCGATCGCGACGATCACGCCGAGGAACAGGCGCTTGCCGAGGCCGCCGGAGCGCAGCGTGCCGAACGCGAACGGCAGCGCGGCGAGCACGAGCAGCAACGTGTTGATCGGATAGAACGCGCGGGTCCAGTAGGCGTTCACGTACACGCTGGGGTTCTGGCGGTTGGCACGCAGGTAATCGATGTTGCGCGAAAGGTCGCGCAACGACAGGTATTCGGGATGCACGACCGATGCTTCTAGCACCTCGGGATCGAGCGACGTGCTCCACGCCTGGCGTGCGTGCGTCGTGCTGACAGCGCCCGAGGGTGACACGCGGGTGTCGCGCACGTCGCGCAGCGTCCAAGCCTTGCCTTCCTGCGTGGCGAGTTTGGCGTGGCGGAACGAGGTGAGTTCGCCGGCATCGTCGAAACCGAACACGCGCACGTCGGCGAGTTCCACTTCCGGCCGGCCGTGCACGATGTGCGCCAGCGCGGCCTTGGCATTGATGATGTGGTTGCCGTCGCGCGCCCACAATCCACCGCCCTGGCGGACGCTCAACTGGCCGGCGGTACGCTGCAACTGGATTTCCTGCGCGCGCTGTTCGCCGGCGGGCGCTGCGGTTTCGCCGAGGATGAACACCCCGATCAGCAGCAGCACGACCAATCCGCCGACCGACAGGCTGACCCGCAGCTTGGACATGCCGGCGGCGCGCAGGGCGGTGAGTTCGTTGGAGGTCGCCAGCGCGCCGATCCCGATCAGGCCGCCGATCAGCGCCGCGAACACGAACCACTGATAGGCACGTCGCGGCACCGTGAGCAGGATGTAGGCCACCGCCTTGCCGAGCGAATAACCGTTGTGGCCGATGCTGCCGATCTGGCCCGCGAACTGGATGAAGGTGTCGAGCCCCGTCAGCACCAGCCAGGTCAGCAGCAGCCCGCCCAGCACGGTGCTCGCGATCAGCACGTCGGCGCGCTTGATGCGCAGGCGTTGCCTTACCGCGCCGATCACGCAGACGCTCCCGCCGTGCCACGTGGTTTGCGCGTCGCGTACTGTCTTGCGAACACCCACGCCGCGCCGATGAATACCGGCACCAGCACCCACCACATGCCGGCCAGTGCAGGCAGTTTGCCGCTGGCGATGAACATGCGTGCCAGTGTCATCAGGTTCACGATGATGAGATAAGCCAACACTGCGACCAGGACGCGACCCACGGGCGACGAACGCGGCGCCTGCCGTGCCATCGGCAGCGCCAGCATCGCCAGCACCAGTGGCCCGAACGGAATGGCGATGCGCCATTGCAGTTCGGCGCGAGCGTCGAGGCCGGTGTCGCCGATCAGCGATGTGGTGGTGCGAAGGCTTTCCGGGTCGGTCTGGTCGTCGTCGTCGGCCGGTGGCGACAGCGCGATGTCGTTGCGCTGGAATTGCATCAGCCGCCAGTTGTCGTGGTCCAGCCGGATGTCGTAGCGGTGCCCGTCGTGCAGCGCGATGAAGCGGTTGTCTTCCTGGCCTTCATGGAACAGATCGCCGTGGTCGGCCGTGATCACGCTGAGGGTGACCGTGCCGTCGTCATCGACGCGTTCGCTTTGGACGAACAGCTTGCCGAGCCGGGTGCCGTCCGGGCTCACCGTGTTGGCGAACAGGATGCCGCCGCGCCCGGCCAGGCTGGTGAAGCGACCGGCTTCGAGTCCCGCCGCGATCACCGAGCGGTTGGCCTGCTCCACTTCTGCGTTCGACGTGCGCGCGGCCAGCGGCCCGAGCCACAGCGCCACCAGTGCCACGATGCAGCCCGCCCCGATCGCGAAAATCGCGGCCGGCTTCAGCAGCCCCTTCGGTCCGAGTCCCGATGCCGACAACACGTGCATCTCGCTGTCGCGATACATGCGGCCGAGCGCCAGCAGCATCCCGAGGAACATGCCCATCGGCAGCAACGCCTGCAGCGTGTTGACGAGATTCAGGCCCAGCACCGTGAACATCACGGCGCCGGGAAGCCTGCCGGTCGCGACCTTGTTCACCACGTCCGCGAACGTGCTGCCGGTGAAGATCACCAGCAGCACCACCACGGCGGCAAGGCTGCCGAAGAGGAATTCGCGCAGGATGTAGCGATCGAGAATCGAAAGACGCGGCATCGGCTAGACTGGAACGCTTTGCGAGCGTGCAGTGTAGTGGCACGCTCGCCATCGACCGATTCCCGGAGCGTTCGACGATGCTTGAATTCAGCCTCAGTTCCGATGCCGCTGCCGACAAGGCGGACACGCCTTGCGTCGTGGCGGGCGTGTTCGATGGCGCACTGTCGCCGGCCGCGGCCGCGATCGATGCCGCCAGCGGTGGTGCACTGACGCGCCTCGTCGAATCGGGTGATTTCACCGGCAAGTCGGGCGCGACGCTGGTGCTGCACGGACTTGCCGGGGTCAAGTCGCCGCGGGTGATGCTGGTGGGGCTTGGTCGCGAAGGTGAGGTCGATCGACATGCCTTTGCGCGCGCCTGCGGCGATGCCGGCAAGGCGCTGAAGAGCCTGCCGTTGACCGACGCGATGACCTGGTTGCCGCAAATCGACGTGAAGGACTGCGACGCCGACTGGCGCGTCCGCACCTGCGCGCTCGCGATCGATCACGCCTGTTTCCGCTATACCGCGACGTTGAAGCCCGGCATTGATGCCGTGCGCCTAGAGAGGCTGGCACTTGTTGCCGGTGACGCCACGACGGGCATCGAACAGGCGCACGCGATCGCGCGCGGGGTCGCCTTCGCGCGCGAACTCGGCTGCCTGCCCCCGAACCTGTGCACGCCCAGCCACATCGCGGCGCAGGCGAAGACCATCGCGGACGGGCACGCGGATTCGGTCACGCTGGAAGTGCTGGAGCGTGCCGACATGGAGAAGCTCGGCATGGGCGCGTTGCTCGCGGTCTCGTCGGGTTCGGCGACGCCGCCCAAGCTGATCGTGCTCGAATACAAGGGCGCGGGTGGCGCCAAGCCGTACGCGCTGGTCGGCAAGGGCGTCACCTTCGACACCGGCGGCATGAATATCAAGCCGACCGGTTCGATGGAGGAAATGAAATACGACATGTGCGGCGCGGCCGGCGTGTTGGGCGCGTTCCTGTCGGCGGTGGAATTGAAGCTCCCGATCAACCTCGTGTGCGTGGTGCCGTCGGTCGAGAACATGCCGGACGGCGGCAGCTACCGTCCCGCCGACGTGCTGCACACCCACGCCGGCATCACGGTGGAAGTGCTGAACACCGACGCCGAAGGCCGGTTGATCCTGTGCGACGCGTTGTCGTACACCTGCAAGCGCTTCGCGCCGCAGGCGCTGGTCGACGCCGCGACGCTGACCGGTGCCTGCGTGATCGCGCTGGGCGCGCATGCTTCCGGCCTGTTCAGCGCTGATGACGCGTTGGCCAATGAGTTGCTGGCTGCGGGCGACGCTTCCCTCGATCGCGCATGGCGCTTGCCGCTGTGGGACGACTACCGCAACCAGCTCGAATCGGCGTTCGCCGACATCGCCAATGTCGGCGGCAAGAGCGCCGGCGCCGTGACCGCCGCGCTGTTCCTGTCGCGTTTCACCGAAGGCACGCGCTGGGCGCATCTCGATGTGGCGGGGACCGCGTGGGTGCCGGGCCGGAAGGGCTACGCCACGGGCCGGCCGGTGCCGTTGCTGGCGCAGTGGTTGATCGACTCGACCGGCGCCTCGAATTAGCGCACCGCTTGCCTTCGCTTCGGGGAACGGCCAACTTCGTTTGCGCTGATTCCTGCAGGTTCGCGCGTGCGGAGGACAACCCGTCGCCTGACGTCGTTCGGCGGGATACGCTGCGCTTCTCCCGCCCTACTTGTTCTGCTGGTCATTCCGGAGCGGGCAGCAGGCCCGGATCCGGAATCGGTTTGAAGAAAGTGATGACGCGCGAGAAACGGCCGACTCACGCCGGTACGCGCATCGCGCGTTCCAGCGCTTCGCGCAAGTCGTCGGGCAACACCGGTTTGCGCAGGAACGCGTTCATGCCTGCGGCGAGTGCGCGCTGTTCCTCGTCGCCGTGCGCGCTGGCCGTGAGCGCGACGATCGGTGTGGTGACGCCGCGTTGCCGCAGCATTCTCGTCAGCTCGCAGCCATCCATGCCGGGCAGGTCGAAATCGCACACCATCAGATCGAAGCCGCCGTCGGCGTCGAGTTCGGAGAGCGCCGCCAGCGCCTGCGGCGCCAGCGTCACCGCGTATCCGAAGGTCTCTATCAAACCCGCGATGGCTTGTCCGGCGACGGGATCGTCCTCGACCAGCAGCACGCGCGACGGTGCGGCGCCCGGCCCGGCCGCCGATGACGACGGTTCGGGATGCTGCGTGGGCGCGCGTGCGGCAGCGGGCAACGCCACCTCCGCGAGCGGGAGCTGCACGCTGAAGGTACTGCCGCGCCCCGGCACCGATTGCACGCCGATGCGACCGCCCATCAGGTTCACCAACTCCCGGCTGATCGCGAGGCCCAATCCGCTGCCACGTTGCAGCCGCCCATAATCGGCTTGTTCGAAGCGCTGGAATATCCGAGCGCATTCCTCGGCGGTCATGCCGGGGCCGTTGTCGATCACGTGGTAGACGATGCCGTCGCCTTCGCGCTCCAGTTTCAGCGTGATGCCACCGTGGGTGGTGAACTTCAGCGCGTTGTGGGTGAGGTTGAACAGGATCTGCTGCACGCGCAGCGCATCGCCGCGCACCGCGCGCGGCGCGTCCTCCGTGATCACGACCTCGATCACGAGACTTTTCTGCGCCGCAAGACCGGCGTCGGCATTCGCGATTTCGCGCAGGATCGCAGCGGGGTCGAACGGTGCGAGGTTGAGTTCCAGACGGCCGGCCTCGATGCGCGCCACGTCGAGCGCATCGTTGACGTGCCGCAACAGCAGAGTACCGGAACGCCGGATCGCGTCCGCGTATTGATGCTGGCGGTCATTGAGCTGTGTTTTCAGCAGCAACTCGGTCATGCCCAGCACACCGGTCAATGGCGTGCGGATTTCGTGCGCCATGTTGGCGAGGAAGCGCGACTTCGCCGCGTTGGCCTGCTCGGCGATGTGCTGGCGCTCCTCGCTGAGCGCGAGCCGATGCTGTTGCTGCAGCCGGCGCCGCAACGCCCACGCCGCCCACACCAGCAGGGCGGCAATCGCAAGCACGTACGCCGCCCATGCCCGCGGCGTGTTCCAGGGCGCCGCCGACACGCGCAGCGAAAACGCGGCAAGTGGGGCACTCCACGGCCCGTCGCCGGTGCGACCACTCACCAGCAGGCGATAACTGCCCGGCTCCAGCACCGAGAATTCACGCACGTCGCGATTGCCGGTTTCGATCCAGCCCGGATCGAATCCCTGCAGGCGAAACCGGTACTGGTTGCGCACGGGATCGACGAACGAAAGCACCTGCGCGGTGACCGTGAGTTCGCGGTCGCGCCAGTCGAGGTCGATCGGCTTGCCGGGG
>Ga0207647_10001811_pt1 | contig 16396 bp, 12 predicted proteins | sample KBSCornC2_FD_184295 | JGI IMG/M metagenome (GOLD analysis project Ga0207647, IMG submission 184295) | Corn rhizosphere microbial communities from Kellogg Biological Station, Michigan, USA - C2 (SPAdes) (version 2) | ecosystem: Host-associated > Plants > Roots > Rhizosphere ...
GCCTACCGGGAATTCTGCGACCGCTTCTATTTCGCCAAGCCGCCCGAGCTTGATCCCGACATCTTTCCGGTGAGCGAGGGACTTATTGTCGCCGATGCGCACGACGCGGCCATCCTGCGGAGCGGCCCCGACCTGCCGCTATCGCGGGACCTCATCTTCAACATTCTCCTGCCGCCGCTGGTTTTTGAAGCTGCGCTGCAACTCGAATGGAAACGCTTCCGGGCGGAGCTACCGCTGACGCTCACACTCGCGTTCTTTGGCGTCGCGATCGCGGGCGCGATCGTGACGTTTGGCATGCATGCGATCATCGGCTGGAGCTGGATCGGCGCCGCGCTGTTCGGCGTGCTGATCGCGGCCACTGATCCCGTTTCGGTGATCGCAGCGTTCCGGGAAATGGGCTGCCTGCCGCGCGTATCGATGGTGGTTGAATCCGAAAGCCTGCTCAACGATGGCGTCGCCGCGGTCGGTTTCGCCGTTCTGTCGGCGATCGCTCTCGGGGCCGCTCCGGATGCCGCCGTGGTCGTTCCGCAATTCCTCTGGACGCTCGGCGGCGGGCTATTGATCGGCCTCGCAATCAGCGGCTCGATCCTGCTGCTCGCTGGCCGCACCGACGACCCGATCGTCGAAATCACGCTGACGACCATCGCCGCCTACGGCTCGTTCCTGTTGGCCGAGCGATTTCACGCTTCCGGCATCATCAGCGCGCTCGCCGCAGGGCTGATGATCGGCAGCGCGGGAACGCGCTTCCTCACCCGCTCGGGCCGCGACCGGGTGCATTGGGCGTGGGAATATTTTGCGTTCCTAGCGAACAGCTTTGTGTTCATCCTGATCGGCATGAACGTCGCCAACCAGCCGCTTCACAGGCTGGGAGGAGTCGGGGCAATTGCGATCGTCCTGGTCCTCGCCGGGCGCGGTCTCTCGGTCTATCCGCTCTCGGCTCTATTCCACTGGTCGCGCTGGCGGCTGAAGCCGTCGTTCCAGCACACGCTGTTCTGGGGGGGCTTGCGGGGCGCTCTCGCGCTGGCCTTGGCGCTCGCCGTTCCTACAACGGTGCCTGAGCGAAGCGCGATCATCCTGACCGCCTTCGTCGTCGTTGCTTTCTCGATTCTGGTCCAAGGACTGACCATGCCCTGGCTGATCAATCGGCTGGATCTCGGTCGCAAGCAGCCGGTTGCCGCAAAGACGCCCGCCCCCTAGCAACGCCGCGTGAGCTTTCTTCCCGAACCGCTGCGCATTCCGTCGTTTCGCTTCTTCTGGGTCGCGCGCCTCAGCACGACAATTGCGCAGATGGCGATGGTCATCGTCATCGGGTGGCAAGTCTATGACATCGCCCGCCACACGATGGGCATGAACGCCGCCGCGCTTCGGCTCGGGATCATCGGCCTGGTCCAGTTCGTCCCACTATTCGCACTGACGCTGGTGACCGGCTGGACGGCGGACAAGGTCGACCGACGCTGGATCGGACGCGCGTCGGTCGCGCTCGAACTAGGCTGCGCGGCCGCCCTTGCCTGGTTCGCGTGGAAGCATACGACCACGCTGCCAATCCTTTATACCGTAGCGGCACTGCTCGGCGTTGCCCGCGCCTTTGCCGGGCCCGCGCTCGGGGCGCTGGCGCCGAACCTGGTACCGCGCGAGATCCTTCCCCGCGCTATCGCCCTCTCATCCATCGCATGGCAGAGCGGAGCAATCGCGGGGCCGGCGCTCGGCGGCTACCTCTACGCCGCCGCGCCCTTTGCACCCTACGCCGCTAGCGTGGTCCTGTTCGCAATCGGCCTTGCAAGCCTGTTCGCCATCGGGCCCATTCCCCGGACAAAGATTGAGCGCGGCCCAAGCCCCTGGGCGCAGATGGTCGAGGGCCTGAGCTATGTCCGGCACAACCGCCTGGTCCTCGGCGCGATCAGCCTGGACTTGTTCGCCGTATTGCTTGGCGGGGCAACGGCAATGCTCCCGGCGTTCGCCCGCGATGTGCTTCACACGGGGCCTGAAGGACTTGGTCATTTACGCGCGGCGCCGGCACTCGGAGCGACGCTGACCGCGGCTTTCTTCTCCTTCCGGCCGCTGAAGCACGATGTCGGAGCAAAGATGCTGGTCGCGGTCGCCGTGTTCGGCGCGGCGACGATCGTCTTCGGCTTATCCCGCTCGATGCCGTTGTCACTACTTTGCCTGGCGCTCCTCGGGTCCGCGGACATGTTCTCGGTCTATGTCCGCCAGTCGCTGATCCAGCTCTATACGCCAGATGAGATGCGGGGGCGGGTCGGCGCGGTCTCCTCGCTCTTCATCTCCGCGTCGAACGAGCTCGGCGAGGCTGAGTCCGGCTTTCTCGGCGCCCTGATTGGCCCGGTCCCTGCGGTTATCGCGGGCGGCGTCGGGGCCGTTCTGGTGGTCGTGCTCTGGTCCTGGTGGTTCCCCGAGCTGCGGCTTGCAAAAAGCTTCGACGCACCCGATTTGCGCGCTGCACCATAAGAGGAGCCCCAGCGCATGAAAGCCGCCAATATCCTCGAGACCATCGGCAATACGCCGCACGTGCGGATCAACCGCTTGTTCGGACCCAATGCCGAAGTCTGGGTCAAGCAGGAGCGGACGAATCCCGGGGGCTCGATCAAGGACCGTATCGCCCTCTCGATGATCGAGGACGCGGAGCGGACCGGCAAGCTGAAACCCGGCGGCGTCATCGTCGAGCCCACGTCCGGCAACACCGGCATCGGCCTTGCGATGGTGGCCGCGGTCAAGGGCTACAAGCTGATCCTGGTCATGCCGGACAGCATGAGTGTCGAGCGGCGGCGGCTGATGCTCGCTTATGGCGCGACCTTCGACCTGACGCCGCGGGAGAAGGGCATGAAGGGTGCCATCGCCCGCGCCGAGGAGATCATCGCGGAGACGCCGGGCTCCTGGATGCCGCAGCAGTTCGAGAATCCGGCCAACCTCGAGGTTCATCGTCGAACGACGGCGCAGGAGATCCTGCGCGATTTCGGCGACAATCCGCCGGATGCGATCATAACCGGCGTTGGGACCGGCGGGCACATCACCGCCTGCGCCGAGGTGCTGAAGGCGCAGTGGCCAAACCTCAAGATCTTTGCGGTCGAGCCGACCCTTTCGCCGGTCCTGTCCGGCGGCCAGCCGGGTCCGCACCCGATTCAGGGCATCGGCGCAGGTTTCATCCCGGCAATCATGGACACCAGCCTGCTGGACGGGATCATCCAGGTCGATCCGAACGACGCCAAGGAAATGGCCCGACGCGCGGCGCGAGAGGAAGGCATGCTGGTCGGTATCTCCTCGGGAGCCACCCTTGCCGCGATCGCCCAGAAGCTCCCGGGACTCGGCGACAATGCCCGCGTCCTCGGCTTCAACTACGACACCGGAGAGCGTTATCTCTCGGTTCCCGAGTTCCTGCCTGAGGAAGCCTAAACGGCCCAGTAACCCTGTTCGTTCGCGCGGAAGTTAAGTCCGCCGGTTAAAGCTCCATTTTTGGCTGCGTCGGGCTGTGCCCGCCGGCGTTCAAGTGGAGCAGTAATGCGTCGGACCCTGTTCCGGAAATCGGTTGAAATTCACCCGCCCGCGCGCTCGTCCGTGCGGGAAGTGCTTCTCTTCGACATCCGAGATCATTCCGAAAGCACTGACCTGACGCTGGCGGAGCGCCGCCTCGGCGCTTGGGTCTACGCGCCGTGGCTGCTCCTGACCGGCCATTTCGCGCTGATGCTCAGCCTGCTGTTCGCGGGCACGATGCAGCTCGGTTGGAAGGCAGCGGCCAGTGCGATCCTGCCGATCGCCGCATCGATCTCCGCGGATGCCGCGGCCGGGCTCGTCGCCATCCATTGGCGCAAGGCGCGCATGGCGGTGCACAACGTCGTCCGGATCATGTGCGGCTATCTTGCCGCGACCGGGGTCCTTTGGGCGATCGGCTGTGCCGCCGCCGGCTCCGCGCAGCTTGCCGGCGCGTCGTTCGTCACGGTCGCCATGGCCGCCGGTTTCTTCCTCCGCTCAATCGTGTCGGTCCCCTCGCCGCCCCTTGCAGTGGTCAACGCAGTCATCGCGTTCGTCGTGACCACCCTCTATTCGAGCAATGGCGAAGTGACCTTCGCAATCGACGTCCTCGCCGTCCTGATGGTGATCTACAGCGTGGTGATCACGCGAAAGACCCTGTTCGCGGGAAGGATGCGGCTGTCGCTCGAATGGCAGGCGAAGAAGGCTCTCAATTTCGTCGATGAGTTCGAAAACAGTGGCCGCGGATGGTTCTGGGAGACCGACGCGATCGGCACTCTATCCTATGTCTCGCGACAGCTTGCAGATGACTTCCATTGCGAGCCCGATACTTTGCTCGGGCGGCAGTTTACCGACCTGCTGTCAGTCGATCACGCCGCTGAATCGACTGAAGAGGGCAAGACGCTCGGCTTCCACCTGTCGGCGCGCTTTCCCTTCTCCGACGTGGTCGTGCGTCCAGCGAGCGAGCAGGACGTCCATTGGTCCTTGTCGGGCAACCCGATCTTCGACGAGCGCGGCCAGTTCCTGGGCTTTCGCGGAATCGGCACCGACCTCACCGAGCAGCGCCGGTCGGAGCGCGAGATCTCGCGCCTGGCCCGCTTCGATTCACTGACTGGCCTGCCGAACCGGGCGATGATGCGACAGACGCTTGATGAAGCCCTGCGGAATGCGGCTCACCGCAAGAAGGGCTGCGCGCTGTTCATGATCGACCTCGATCGCTTTAAGAACGTCAACGACACCCTTGGCCATCCGATCGGCGACGCGCTGCTTCGCCAGGTCGCGGAGCGCCTGACTTCGGTCATGGGGAATCACGGCCAGGTCGGGCGGCTCGGCGGCGACGAGTTCCAGGCGGTGCTCCCGGGCGGGGCCGATATCGGCCTGCTTGAGTCGCTGGCGCGAACCCTGATCGAGCAAGTCTCCCGGCCGTACATGATCGAGGGAAATAAAGTGACGATCGGCGCGTCGGTCGGAATCTCGATTGGCGACCCGGGCCGCGCGACGGCCGACGCGCTCGTTCGCGACGCCGATCTCGCGCTTTACGCCGCCAAGGCGGCAGGCCGCGGCAAGCACCGCCTCTACGAGCCGTCGATGCACAGCGAGGCTGCGGAACGCCAGCTCCTCGAAAACGACCTGCGGCAGGCGATCGAGCGCGGCGAACTGTCGGTGCACTACCAGCCGGTCGTCCGTACCGCCGGCGAGGAGGTGTCCGGCTTCGAGGCCCTGGTCCGCTGGCAGCATCCGACGCGGGGTGCCATTTCGCCGTCGAAGTTCGTGCCCCTGGCCGAGGAAGCCGGCCTCATCGGAAAGATCGGCGAGTGGGTACTCCGCACAGCCCTCGAGGAAGCCGCACATTGGCCCGACCACGTCCGCGTCGCGGTCAATCTGTCGCCGCTGCAGTTCAACGATCCGAATGTAGCCGACATGATCGGGAAGCATTTGCGCGAGACCGAGGTTCGCGCTGAACGGCTGGAGCTCGAAATCACCGAGGGCGTGTTCCTCGCCGACGGCGATTCGACCGACGACACGTTCGGCAAGTTGAAGGCTCTCGGCGTCCGGCTTGCGCTCGACGACTTTGGGACGGGCTACAGCTCGCTCGGCTATTTGAAGAAAGCGCCGTTCGACAAGATCAAGATCGACCAGAGCTTCGTCCGCGGCGCGGCGTCGTCGACCAACCGCAACGCGGCGATCATCCGCGCCATCGTGACCCTCGCCGAGACGCTTGGGATGGACAGTTGCGCCGAGGGCGTCGAAACCCACGACGACCTGCAGCTGATCCGCGAGCTCGGCGTCAGCATGGTCCAGGGATATATTTTCGGTCAGCCAACCCCGGCCGAAGAGGCGCGCGAGATCGCCAACAACTCGACCATCGAGGCCGCCGGTTACGCCTGCATCAGGGAACCCCGACACCGCCTGATGCGCCGCGCCCATACGGTCATCGACGGCACGGCGGTCGAGCTACGGCTGCGCAATATTTCATCGATGGGCGCGCAGGTGGAGTGCCCCACTTCAGTAGCGCCCGGAACGGAGCTGGCAATCGACATAGTCGGCGTAGGCCCCGTCCGCGCAGTAGTGCGCTGGGCACAGGCCGGAAAGTTCGGCGTGCAGTTCGACGGCCAGTTCGACCTTGCCAGGCTCGCACCGAAAAAGGAGCCGTCGAACGGACCGACCATGCTGCGGCCTTGGTACGTCGAGCAGCAGCAGCTGCGCGACGCGAGCTAAAGCGCGGCCAGACGCTGCTGTCGGTCCTTGCCGTAGAAATCGTCGAAATAGACGATCGAACTGCCGCTCGGCACCGCTGTCAGATAGGTGATGTAGACCGGGACAAGCTGCGGCAGATCGACCTTCTGTTCAGGCCGCGCTCCCTTGGGGCTCGGCGGGCGGCCGTTGAATAGCCAGCGCGCGAAACGGGGCGCATCCTCGAGGCGGACGCAGCCGTTGCTTTCTAGCCGCGCCGCATCCTCGATCTTTTCCTTCTCCGGCGTGTCGTGCAGCCAAATCCCCTGCGCGTTGGGGAACATGAACTTCATCTTGCCCATCGAGTTGGCGGGACCCGGACGCTGGCGCAGATTGACCTGCACCTTGCCGGCGGCGACGGCCTTCCAGTCCACCGACATCGGATCCAGCACGTGCGCATTGGGGCCGAACTGGTCGACGAGGTCATACCCCCGCTTCGTGAAATAAGCGCGGCCCTCCTTGAGGATGGTGGGAGCCAGCTTCCTGGAGGTGATGTCGGGGGGCGAGTTCCAATAGGGATTAAGCGCGATGAAGCGGATGAACGCGTTCATCATCGGCGTCTGGGCAATCGGGTCGGGACGGCCGGCGACGACCCGCATCGAATCGACCACCTCGCCATTCTCGTACATGTACAGCCGCGCCGCAGGCGGGTTCACGATGACGTACCGTCCCTTCCCGGCTGGCAGCGCGCGCGCCCGCTCAAGGTTCAGCTGCAGAAGGCGAAACTCGGCGGGAGTGCGATAGAGCCGGCTCGCAATCGCCTGGCGGAGCTTCGCGTAGATCGGATTCATCCAGCCCATCTGCTGGACATAATCGCCAAGCGACGGGGCATGGGCCGCCGCGTTCAACAGTTCCAGTGGCGAAGGGGGCGAAGGCTTAAGTTCGTGATCGACGTAAATCACGCCCACCCCCGGATCATGTCGGAGATCACGGGCGTAGGTGACGAACGCGTTGCTGAGCATCGCTTCCGCCCGCTGGACCGCCGGCGGATTGCCAGTGCGGGCGTCAGCCGCGGCACGGGCGAGGCCGCGAATGTCATAGCGGCGCGGGTTCAGGTGGTCGGCCTGGGCGCTGGCGAGCAGCTGAATGAACTGGTCGGCGGCCGGTCCAGACGACGGGGCGAACCACAGCGGCGCGCCGTCCCGCGCCCGATAGAATTGGGCGATTTCCCCATCGAACTGCGAGGCGGAAGCCCGCTTGGCCTGCGCTGGTTCGCCAAGCGGTACACCGGAGGCGAGGACTGCCACCGCCGCGGCGGTGATCATGATCTTTGTGACTGAAGCTGCGAGATGCCTGGCCATTACTTTCCCTTGAACGCTCGAATCCGGCTGCGGGTAGCAGACCTGGCGCTGACCCTTCGCTGAACCGGGGCCACAAGGAAAGAGCGCCGGGGTGAACCGGCGCTCTCCTTTGTCAATCGAGCCTCCGCTTAGTAGCGGCGGTTGATGCTTACATTGTAAACCGCGCCATTGGGGGCAACGGTGCAGCGGAAGCTGAGGTCCGCCGCCTGGTTGTAGCCATAGCCGGCTGCGCCATAGGCACCGACGCCATAGGGGCCATAGCCGTTGCTGGCATAACGACCGCTGCTGGCGAGACCGCGAACGGTCATCATGCCGTCGCTCCGCGGGGTGATCCGCGTGACTGACAGCACGCGACCGTAGCTGGCAGTCGGAACGCCGACCAGCGAGCCAAGAATGCTGCCGAGGCTGGTCCGACTCTGTAGTCGGCTCTGCACGGCCGCGCTGCACTGCTGCGTCGCCACACTCGTGTTGTTGTACCCGTAGGTCTGGGCATAGCCGTAGGGCTGTGCGTAGCCATAAGGCTGGGCATAGCCGTAGCTGCTATAGGGGTTGCTGTAATACTGCGCCGCTGCCGGCGCCGCAGCTGCAATGGCCGCACCGGCCGTCAGCAGCTTGGTGAAGATACGCATGACTCTTCCTCCGTCGATGAAATGTGCAACGTGCTAGACAAAACGTCCGTGGCACGCTTGCAGAGCCGGATTTCATCGCGGGGACTGTTCGAGTCGTCGCGCCAAGCTGAACGCCCGCTAAACGCAAAAAAGGCGGCCGCGCAGCCCTTGAGCCACGCGACCGCCATCTAAACCGCCTGTTGCGAAGCTTACTGGTATTCCGCGTTCAGGTTGAAGTCGGCGCTATAGACCCCAGCAGCCTGGGTTGCCGAAAGACCGAAGTCGCCGCCGACATACGCAGTGAAATCGCCGGTGCCGTTCACCGTGAGCGTTTCAGTCAGGCCGACGCCGTCGACCGACATCGAGTTGACGTCGATCGTGTCGCCAGCAGCAGACTGCAGCACGTTGCCGACCGGCGGGGTTAGCGTCAGCACAACGGTCTCCAGCGGAGCGCCACGGCCGTCGAAACGAGCCGAAGTCGGGCTGCTCGGGAGCAGCACCACGCCGCCGGTGAAGCCGCGCGCACCGGCCGCGGTCGGAGCGACCGTCACCGTACCCGGGTTCGTACCGTCGGTCGTGACGATGCCGAAGTCGAGGTCGCTCTGGTTGACCAGCGAGTGCGTCTGAAGCACAACGCCGCGAGCAACGGCCGGGGCGTCATCATTCGGAAACGCCTGGGCGAAGGCCGGGGACGCAACCCCAGCCGTAGCGGCAAGCGCCGCGAGAGTGACATAAAAGCGCATCTTGGTTCCCCACATTGGTATCTAACGAGGTGGCCCAGATGCACCGTAACGCCTTCACGCCGATTGAAGGCTTTTGGTTCTCGCAAAATTTACCTTGTTTGGCAGTGATAAGTGCCCGGCGAGGGCGCTTGCCCGAAGTTCAGGCGGCAGTGACGAGATGCAGCTCCGACCGTTGGGGCTCAGCCTGCAAGTCGGCAATGCGGGTCTCGTAAAGCCGGCAGAGCTCGCGATGCGCAGCGCGTACCGACGGGTGAGCGGCCAATCGGGCGGCGGCCTGCTCCTCGGCCATGCGCCGCCGGTAATATGTAAGGTCCAGCTCCATGTCGCGACCCCCTGGACGATCAGGCACGCCGCGAGCGACCGAGCGACTCGCCTGAGCGACTTATCCACATAGCAGTAGCCGGCCCGTTAACTGTCTAACTTAGGTCAATAAGGTGAACGTAAAGGCGCAGATAAGGCTAAGGATTCTCGCCGCTTTGCATTGCGTTCGGGTGGTGGCTGGACGGCCCGGCGGGTTAGAACGCTTCCGCCGGTATCTTCATCAGCGTCTCGGCGCCGGCTTCGATCTTGCGCCGCAAGGCACCCGCCAGGGGTAGCTCGCGCTCGGCGTAAAAGCGCGCCGTGACCAACTTGTTCTCATGGAAGAGATTGTCCGGTGCGCCGCCATCGAGTGCACGCCGCGCCGCCGCCGCAATCTTCATCCACATCCAGCCGAGGCTGACGAGGCCCATCAGGTCCATGTAGGCGTAAGCGCCGGCCCCGGCATTGTCCGGGTTGGCCATGCCGTTCTGGGCCAGCCACGTGGTCGCTGACTGGAGATCCTTGAGAGCCGGCTCGAGCGCCGCAGCCACCCCGGCCGGATCGCCCGCGGCCTTGGCGTCGGCAATGTCGTGCCCGACAAGCTCGAAGAAGGCGCACACTGCCCGGCCCCCGTCCTTGGGCAGCTTGCGACCGACCAGGTCCATCGCCTGGATGCCGTTGGTGCCCTCGTAAATCTGCGTGATCCGCGCATCGCGGACGAACTGCTCCATCCCGTGCTCACGGATATAGCCATGGCCGCCCAGCACCTGCTGGGCGTGGACAGCAGCCTGAAGCCCCTTGTCGGTCAGATAGCCTTTGATGACGGGGGTGATGAGCCCCAGGAGGTCGTCGGCCTGCTGACGCTCCTCTTCGTCTTGCGATCGGCGCATGAGATCGACCTGCAGCGCGCCCCACAGTACGAGCGCGCGGCCGGCTTCGTTCCACCCGCGCGATTCCATCAGCATTCGCCGGACGTCGGGATGGACGATGATCGGATCGGCCTTGGCGTCCGCTTCGCGTTCGTCCTGGCGGAGCGCGCGCCCCTGCCTGCGGTCCTTCGCGTAGGCCGCGGCATTTTGATACGCGACCTCGCCCTGGGCCAGGCCTTGCAAGCCGACGCCGAGCCGCGCCGCGTTCATCATGATGAACATGGCCGCGAGGCCCTTTTCGGGCTCCCCGACCAGCCAGCCTTTCGCGCCGTCATAGTTCATGACGCAGGTCGCATTGCCGTGAATGCCCATCTTCTTTTCGAGGGCGCCGCACTGAAGCTTGTTACGCTCGCCGATGCTGCCGTCGTCGTTGACCAGGAACTTCGGCACCACGAACAGGGAGATGCCCTTGACGTTGTCCGGCGCGCCGGCGCGCTTGGCGAGAACCAGGTGGATGATGTTCTCGGCCAGGTCGTGCTCGCCTGACGAGATGAAGATCTTGGTGCCGGTGATCGAATAGCTGCCGTCCGGATTCTCCTCAGCCCTAGTCTTCAGGAGGCCGAGGTCCGTGCCGCAATGCGGCTCGGTGAGGTTCATCGTGCCAGTCCACTTGCCGGTGATCATCGTCGGGACGTATTTCTGCTTGAGCTCGTCGGAGCCCTTCACGAGCAGCGACGCGATCGCGCCGGCAGTCAGCCCCTGGTACATTTCAAAGCTGTGGTTGGCCGACAGGATGTACTCCGTGACCGCCGTGCCCACGACCTGCGGCAGCCCCTGCCCGCCATATTCCTCAGGGCCGGTCAGTGTCGGCCAGCCGGCCTCCACGAACTGCTGGTAGGCCTCCTTGAAGCCCGGCGGCGTGACGACCGATCCGTCGTCATTGCGCTTGCAACCGATTTCATCGCCAATCCGGTTCAGCGGCTGGAGCACTTCGGCTGCGAACCTGCCGGCTTCCTCGAGGATCGCTTCGACCAGGTCCGGCGTCGCATTGGCGAAGCCTGGCAGGTTGGAATAGCGGCCGATGTCGAGGACCTCGTTGAGGACGAAAAGCGTGTCGCGCACCGGCGCGGTGTAGGTCGGCATTGCTTACCTCCGTGTCAGCAACGTCCTTTGCCCGCAGTCGCGACGCCCGTCCAGCATCTGTAAATGTCGGATGGCGCACATTAGGTGCCGCCTATGAAACGATCACTCCCGATTCTCGCCCTCGCCCTTTCCGCAACCACCGCTTCGGCCGCACCGCGAACCGAAATCGCCGTCCTCGCGGGCGGCTGCTTCTGGGGCATGGAAAGCGTCTTCGAGCATGTGCGCGGGGTAACCGACGTCGTCTCCGGATATGCCGGCGGCTCGGCGAAGGATGCCAGTTATGATTCGGTGAGCTCGGAAGGCACTCGCCATGCCGAGGCGGTCAGGATCACCTACGATCCGTCGCAGATAAGCTACGCCCAGCTCCTCCAGATCTATTTCACCGTCGCTCATGACCCGACGCAAGTCGACCGGCAGGGACCGGACGTCGGACGGAGCTATCGTTCGGCGATCTTTCCGCAATCCGCCGAGCAGGCACGATTTGCGAGGGCATTCATCGCGCGGCTGAATGCGGCGCACATCTACAAGGCGCCGATCGCGACGAAGATCGAAAGCGGCGGCTTCTATCCGGCCGAAGCCTATCACCAGGACTTCGCCCGCAAGCACCCCTATTACCCGTACATCGTCGTGAACGATCGGCCGAAAGTGGCCGCCCTGCAAAAGCGGTTCGCAGCCCTTTACAAGGGCTAAGCGACGCTAAGCCGTTAAGTTTTCACATCTTATTCAGGGCGGGGGCGACAAAGGGCGCGCCTCTCCTTATATGACGCTTTCACGACAGCACTGGCACGCGGGGACTCGATGCTGACGACCAATCCGTTCGATGACGACAAGCTTCGCGAAGAGTGCGGCATCTTCGGCATCTGGGGCGCCGACAATGCAGCGAGCTTCGTCGCGCTCGGCCTCCACGCACTTCAGCATCGCGGCCAGGAAGCGGCCGGGATCAGCACCTTCGACGGCAAGCATTTCCACTCCCACCGGGCGATGGGTCACGTTGCCGGGAACTTCGATCGCGACGACATCATCCGCAAGCTCGCGGGTCGGTCGGGGATCGGCCATGTGCGCTACTCAACCACCGGTGAGACCGCGCTCCGCAACGTGCAGCCTTTGTTCGCCGAGCTTGCGACCGGGGGCTTCGCAGTCGCGCACAACGGCAATCTCTCAAACGCCATGAAGCTCCGGCGGACGCTGAATCGCCGCGGATCGATCTTCCAGTCGACCGGTGACACCGAGGTGATCATCCACCTGGTTGCGACGTCCGACCGAACCAATGTTCTCGACCGTCTCACGGACGCGCTGAAGCAGGTCGAAGGCGCCTATTCGCTCGTCGTGCTGACCGAGGAGGGACTGGTCGCGTGCCGAGATCCCCTGGGCATTCGCCCGCTGGTGATGGGCAAGCTCGGCGAAGCAACCATCTTCGCCTCCGAAACCGTCGCGCTCGACGTGGTGGGCGCAAGCTATCTCCGCGACGTCGAGCCCGGCGAGCTCATTCTAGTAAATGACAGCGGGATCAGGTCCTTCCGTCCGTTCGAGAAGGTCGCCGCTCGGCCGTGCATCTTCGAGCACGTCTATTTCTCGCGACCGGATTCCATCGCCGAGGGCATGTCGGTCTATGAGGTTCGCAAGGCCATCGGCGCCGAGCTGGCGCGGGAAGCGCCGGTGGACGTCGATTATGTTGTCCCCGTGCCCGACAGCGGCGTCCCGGCGGCTATCGGCTTTGCCCAGGCCAGCGGCATTCCGTTCGAGCTCGGGATCATCCGCTCGCACTATGTCGGACGGACCTTCATCCAGCCGACCCAGGAGGTCCGGCACCTCGGAGTCAAGCTGAAGCACAACGCCAACTCGGCCCTGGTCGACGGCAAGACCATCGTGCTTATCGACGATTCGATCGTCCGCGGCACGACCAGCGTGAAGCTGGTGCAGATGATGCGCGATGCGGGCGCCCGCGAAGTGCACATGCGGATCGCGTCGCCGCCGACACGGCACAGTTGCTTCTACGGTGTGGACACGCCGGAGCGCGCAAAGCTCCTGGCGGCGCAGATGAACGTCGAGCAGATGCGTGATTATATCAACGCCGACAGCCTCGCCTTCATCTCGATCGAGGGTCTTTATCGAGCGCTCGGCGATGAGCGCGACGCGGCCCAGCCGCAGCGCTGCGATGCCTGCTTCACCGGCGCCTATCCGACCGTCCTCACGGACGTGGACGAGAAAGCAAGCGGCGTACCGCTGTCTTTGGTCGCCAGCCGCTAAGCGGCTAGAGGCCGCCCAATGTCCGATTCGAAACAATTTGCCGGGCGCCTTGCGCTCGTCACTGGCGCGAGCCGCGGCATCGGCGCCGCGACCGCTGAAGCGCTTGCTGCAGAAGGCGCACACGTCATTCTCGTTGCGCGCAGCGCCCCCGCGCTGGAGGAGGTGGAGGAGCGCATCCATGCCGCCGGCGGCAGCGCGACGATCGCGCCGCTCGACCTCACCGACGGCGAGAGCATCGGCAAGCTCGCGGCAGCGGTCGCCGAGCGGTGGCAGAAGCTCGACATACTCGTGCTCAACGCGGCGATGCTTGGCTCGCTGACTCCGGTGCAGGACATCGATCCAAAGGAATATTCGCGGCTGCTCAGCCTCAACCTGCTGGCCAACCAGGCGATGATCGCCGCATTCGATCCGCTGCTGAAGAAGGCGGAGCGAGCCGACATCGTCGCGCTCACATCGTCGGTCGGAAGCGAGCCGCGCGCGTTCTGGGGTGCCTATGGATCGTCCAAGGCGGCGCTCGAGGTGCTGCTCGGCGCCTATGCCGATGAGACCGAGTACACCGGGCGAATCAAGGTCCATATCGTCGATCCCGGAGCGACTCGCACGCGGATGCGCGCGCTGGCTTTTCCAGGTGAGGAGCCGGAGAGCGTCAAACCACCCGAGACCGTTGCCCGCAACATCGTTGAGCGGCTGGGGGCAGACGTCGAAACTGGCCAGAAAATCCGGATCGATGCCTGAGCCCAAACGGAAACATTTCTGTCAAGTAACCGTTGCTCGATTGTCGGTTAACGCCTATTGAATCGGCGTGGCACTGACGAGGCCGCGTGCTGTGCCGGGCATTCCAGTCGAGTTCGCAACCAAACCCATTCGGGGCGGAGGGTCTTAGCGAGTTTCGAAATTGCTCGGTGCAACGTTGCCCCTGTGCCGAGCACGGGTGAGCCCTGCCAAGCTTTTCAGGCCGGCAGAGCTCACCCGACCTCCTTGTGAGGGTCAGCCTTTCACCAGCGTCACCTGCGCAACGTCGATCGCGCCGCCGCGAAAGCCGCCCTCGCAATACATGAGATAATAGCGCCAGAGATCGTGGAACGGCTCCGCGAAGCCGGTCAACGACCCACCCGCCACGGCTCTGTTGTAGCGGTCGCGCCAGCGCCTCAATGTCTCGGCATAATCGAGGCCGAAACCCTCGCGGTCCCGCCAGCTCAGCCCGCGCTCACGGGCTAGGTCTTCGAACTGCGGTTCGTCGAGGAGCATGCCGCCCGGGAAGATGTAGGTCTGAATGAAGTCCGCATTCTGCGCGTAGCGGTCGAAAATCCGATGATCGATGCTGATGAACTGCAGGGCGCCGCGCCCGCCGGGCCTGAGGTTGCGCGCGATGCTGTCCAGATAGGCACCCCACCAGCGGCGACCGACGGCTTCGACCATTTCCACCGACGCCACTGCGTCGAAGGTCTCGGCCGTGTCGCGATAATCTTCGAGTCGGATTTCGATCCGGTCGGCAAGGCCCGCCTCAGCAATTTTCCGCTCGGCCCAGGCCTTCTGCTCGGTCGATAATGTCAGTCCGACCACCGACGCGCCGCGTTTCGCGGCTTCGATCGCCAGCGTCCCCCAGCCGCAACCGATATCAAGCAGCCGCTGCCCAGGCTTCAGGTCGAGCCGGTCGAGCAACGCGCCGACCTTGCGCAGCTGGGCCGCTTCCAGGCTGTACGCCGGCGAGCCGAAGCGCGCGCAGGAGTAGGTCATCGTCTCGTCGAGCCAGGCCGAATAGAAATCGTTGCCGAGATCATAGTGGGCGGCGATGTTGCGCCGTGCCTTGCTTGGGCCATTGTCGCGCAGCCGATGGGCAATCGCATTGGTCCAGCGGAATGGCCCCTTGGCTCGCCCAACTTCGCCGAGCGGCACCGCGTTCACGGAAAAGAGCTCGAACACGGTGACTGGATCGGGGCTCGACCATTCGCCGAGAGTCCATGCCTTGTACCAACCGACCGAGCCCGAGGTCGCAAGGCGGACCAGCGCGAGCCAGCTAGACAGGCGGACGACCGCCTTCGGGCCCTTCGAATGAAAGCCGAGGCGCCGCTTTTCGCCACCGGGAAGAGTGGCGTCGATCCCACCGCAGGCGAGCTTACGGTCGATCTCGTCGAGGACCTTGGAAAAGGCCGGCGCCATGACCCGCGCGACAAAGCCGCCGCCGGTCGCGAAACCGCGGTCCGCGCGAACCAGATGCTCGCCGCGCGTACTCATGCCGGCGCAGTTATGAATTCGTTGTCGCTTTGTCGAGGTAACAGCCCGCGACCCCGGTCGGGATGGTGCTCTGGCGCATCAGTAGCGAACGGCTGCGATCGCCATATCGCGCGTCGCCGATCCAAACCTGGACCTGGCAGCGGCCGGGGCTCACCTGGGCCTGCGGCAGGACCGACCATTTGAGGAACTTCTGAAGCTCGGGGTCCCTGGCGATCGCCTTTCGAACGATCGGATCCTGCATATTGGAAGACGCGCACCTACCGCTCGAGCGAAACCCGGCCCCGACCGGATCGTAGCTGGCGCGGCAATAGCCATCGTCATGACGCCAAACGAGATCGCGTCGCCATGAGTACAAGGGGGGCGGCGACGCGAAGATCGCATCGGCCCGCGGATCGATCGCTCGGACCCTTGCGTAGGCAGCCTGGCTGATCGCGAGGTTGGCGCCGATGTAAGCCAGGGCGATCGCTATTGCCGCCTGGGGAATCCGGCGCCACTCGCGCCCGCTCGGCTCACGCCGCTTCGAGATGAAGATCGAGAACGCGAGCAACAGCCAGATCCAGATATCGATGATGAACAGGCCGTCCGAATGGTACCAGGCGCTCGACAGGGGCGAGAACAGCTGGACCGAATAGGTCGTCAGCAGGTCGAGGAACGGATGGGTGATGGTTCCCAGGTAGCAAAGCGCCAGCAGCCAGCCGAAGCGCATCGGCAGGCCGCTCTTGAACTTGGCACCGCGG
>Ga0207647_10001813_pt1 | contig 16387 bp, 15 predicted proteins | sample KBSCornC2_FD_184295 | JGI IMG/M metagenome (GOLD analysis project Ga0207647, IMG submission 184295) | Corn rhizosphere microbial communities from Kellogg Biological Station, Michigan, USA - C2 (SPAdes) (version 2) | ecosystem: Host-associated > Plants > Roots > Rhizosphere ...
GCGCAGCAGAACGCTCAGCAGAGAGCTATGCACTCTAAGCGTCCCATTATAATCGATGAAGCCCAGCTTCCGGAATTTGTTCATGAAGAAGCTGATCCGGGGTCGCGTTGTCCCGACCATTTCCGCGAGCGTCTCCTGACTAATTTTTGTGGTGATCGGCTCGGGCCGGCCTTCCTTGCCGAAGTTGGCAAGCAGGAGGAGCGTGCGGGCCAGGCGCTTCTCACTGGAATTCATTAGCTGATCGACGAGGTCAGCCTCGACGCGACTGTTTCGGGTTAGCAGATGGGCCGTGAACCGATCCGAAAACTTCGGCTCATCATGAAGGACGCGCAGCATCTTCGATCTATCGATCCGATCGAGCGTAGAGTCCGCCAGCGCCGTGGCGGTCGCGAGCCTGACCGGCTGGGAAATCAGGCTTCCCTCGCCAAAGAAGTCGCCGTCACCAAGAACCCCGATCACGGCCTCCTTGCCGCGCGCGGAGGTAACACTGAGTTTCACCTTGCCGGTCCGGACATAATAGACGCTGTCGGCACGATCACCCTGCGAAAAGACAACGTCGTGCTGCTGGTGCTTGGAAACCGTTCGGCCGCGTCCCATCGCCTCCAAAAATGCGTGCGCGTCAAAGGCTGCGGCCTTCTGATTCTTTGGCATAGTCGATCCTTATCAGCCCGCAACGGTCGACGGCGCTTCTATCACGGGAGAGAAAGAAGGGGCTTCTGATATCAACGCACGTGGGTCAACTCAGGCGCCGATTGGCTTGCACCAAAGACAGCTTTTCCGGGTTTTGATGGTCAATTTTGACCAGCTGAGATCAAGTAGGGCGCCCATAAGGATGGTTGCGCTAGCTGCATGCTCGGCCTCCGCGTCGCCGCGGCTATCCCATGGAGCAAAACCAAATGAGGGAGCTTCACGATCGTGCCGAGGCGCAAGCCCTTGCGCTGGCGATCGTCGATACGCTCCCCGAGCCGTTCCTGGTCCTCGACGACACGCTTCATCTGCTGGCCGGCAGTCGGTGCTTCTACGAAGTATTCGGGGAGAATGCGGCGAAGGCGCACGGCCGCTTGCTGTTCGACCTCTCAGAGGGCCAGTGGGACATACCGGGCTTACGCCAGCTGCTCATGAACGTGGTGCCCCAACACACGGCGGTGGAGGGCTTCGAGTTCGAGCAGACCTTCCCGCATCTCGGCAAGCGGACGATCCAGCTCAACGCGCTCCCCATCCGGGACGAAGGCGGCGAGAGCCGCATGGTCCTCCTCGCCATCAAGGACATTACCGAGCGTCGCGTCGCAGAGCAGGAGAAGCAGCGGCTGCTCGAGCATACCGAAGAGCTGCTGGAACAGCAGAGGACGCTACTCCGCGAGATGCGGCACCGGATCGCCAACAGCCTCCAGATCATCGCCAGCATCCTGTTGCTGAAAGCCGGCTCCGTCTCATCGGAGGAAACTAAGAATGAACTGCGCGCGGCTCACCAACGAGTAATGTCGGTAGCCGTCGTCCAAGGCCACCTGAGCGCTTCTGATGGCATCGAACAGATCGAGATGGGGCCATATCTGACGAAGCTGAGCGCGGGTCTCGCGTCGTCCATGGTAGGTCCCAAGCAGCATATCGATATCGCCGTAGGAGTTACCGCTGGCGCACTCCCGACGAGCCATGCGGTCAGCATCGGGTTGATCGTCACCGAGTTGATCATCAACGCAATAAAATACGCATTTCCGGAACGTCACGCCTCCGCACGAATTCGAGTGACGTTTGAAATGGCCAAGTCCGACTGGAAGCTCACCGTCGCTGACAACGGTGCCGGGTGGAACACCAAGGACGAACTGAAGACTTCAACCGGTCTCGGGACCGCCCTCATCGGCGCGTTGGCGAAGCAACTGAAGGCCCAAATCACCGAGACGTCATCGACGGAAGGTCTGACCGTCGCGGTGACGCGCTCGACATTTGAATCCCATTTGCCGGTGGCAGCGTGACCCAACGGTAGCCGCTTCGTTGCATGCGGATGAGTAGAAAGGATGGCCGCCATGGCAGCATCGCACGCGGCGTTCACTGAAACCGGTACGTCGCCGCCGCACCGGCAGCGTGCGAAGCAGATTCTTGCCAAGCATCCCGAGATGCGCCGGCTTTTCAAGCGCAATCGAATGTCGGCGGTTTGGACAGTGGTTATCGTCGTGGTGCAGGTCGCTATCGGGATCGGCCTGGCCTTGCTCGACGCGCCCTGGTGGGGCGTCATCGCCGCCGCCTACGGATTTGGCGCCTTCGCCAACCACGCGCTCTTCGTGCTGATCCACGACTACACGCATAACGTCGTGTTCAGGAAGGCGAACGCCAACCGGCTCGGCTCGATCTTCGCCAATATCGCGATCGTTTTCCCGGCCGCGATCGGCTTTCGCAACCATCACCTGCTGCACCACAAGCATCTCGGCATCCGCGGGCTCGATGCGGATATCCCGACGCACAGCGAAGCGCGCTGGGTGGGCGACAGCTGGTGGCGCAAGACCTTTTGGCTCGGCATGTACTGGGCGGTTCAGGCGTTTCTACGACCAGCCACGGTGAAGAATGTCCGGACCATCGACAATTGGGTCCTGCTCAATGTCGCGGCGCTGGTCGCCGCGATGGTGCCCATCGTCTGGTTCTTCGGCTGGTGGCCGCTCCTCTACATGTTTCTTTCGACGATCTTCTCGCTCGGCGTGCACCCGGTCGGCGCGCGCTGGATCCAGGAGCACTTCGTCTTTAGGGAAGGTCAGGAGACCTATTCCTACTATGGCCCGCTGAACAAGCTGTCGTTCAACATGGGCTATCACAACGAGCACCACGACTTCCCCCAGGTGCCGTGGTCGCGCCTTCCCGCGGTGCGCGCCTTGGCACCTGAGTTCTACGACCAACTCTACTATCACCGGTCGTGGACCAAGCTCCTATTCCACGTGCTCTTCAGCCGCAACTTCCGGCTGCACAACCGCATCGTGCGGCCGATGCCAGAGAGCATCAAAAGCATGATGGCATGACTAGAGCGATCCACCCAATTCTGTCGCTACTGCACTGAGGCGCTGCCTTGACCATTGCGGGCATCAGCGGCTGAAGCCGCTCGACGGCTGCTCCCCCAATGCGATCATTGCAGCGGATGGAGGCTTACATGGGCAAGTTCAAAGTTGCGATTGTCAAACGTGGGCAAGAAGGTCGTTGGCGGAAGTATTGGATCACCAGCGGATCAGGAACTGCCGACACCGCCCCCTCCGCATTGGGGCGCACTGAAATTGTGGAAGCGGCAACCATGGCGGAGGCGGTGAAGGCCGTTCAACGTATGCATCCAGATTGCACCGTTTTGCTCGCCGGCGGGGAACATCACAGTGCCTAAGGGCTCTCATGGACAGAGCCGTCGCTCCCGTTTCGCGGGTATCAAGGCAGGATATCGAGATCGAGCAGCGCGAGAATTAGCTGCGTCTTCCGATCGATCTGATAGACGCGGCCGTTATCGTAACCGTAATAGATTTGATCGGTATCAGCATAATCGCTCCGGTACTGGACCGGCATGCTCACAATTCGCGGCGTGACGTGCTGGCCGATCTTCGCATCACCGTTGAACCTGTCGCCGGGATGCAGTCCGGCAAAGCGGGCATCCGGCACCCAATGACCATTGCTATTTCCACTTACCCAGGTCAGCGCCGGATTGTCGTCGCGGGGGCTTGGGTTGCTGCTGGCGACACGGATATCCTTCGCGAGCGCCGCGCTGCGCTGAAACAGGACCGCATATTCAGGGCCGCTGATGCCATTCGGCATAAAACTCCGTTCAAGCCGCACAAGCTTGCCAAGCTTCGCGCGCAACTTGACGGTGTCGCCTGGCGAAAGCCTACCCTGGATTACGTTATTGTCGATCTGGGTCTGTAGCTGTCGACTATAGGTGCGGCCGTGCCCCCCGTAAGCGAGGGCCGGCGCCATTAGCGAAATTGCCGCGACTCCCGCTAAGGCTACATGAATCGCTCGCATAGAAGACCTCCGTGGCTTGGGGTGATCGTCCTTAAATTGAACGCACGCTCCCGACCCTCCCCTATTTCGACTTCGTAGGAGAACTGCTGGCCGGGGTCGGATCGGCGCTTCGACGCCACATAACCGCGCCTCTCTCGAAGCCGATTTCCTCATGCCCGTGTTCAGGCTGGATTGAGCCGTGCCCTCGCGTCTCGTCGAACGCCTTGACCGTTCCGAAGTACCTCATGGCGAGTTCCCTGGTGCGCGAGGCCGGGATTGGCGCTTCGCGGCGTTAAAGATGGAGTAAGGTGCGGAAGCACCAAAGACCGTCGTTAATCGACTAGTAGAAAAAATTCAGGTGGGAATAATTTGAAAATAATCAAGCCCAAGTGTAGAGTCAGGATTAAGGATGTGCTATAAATAATGCATCACCAGCGATTCTTTTTCCTGGCAGCTTGTGACTGAGAGACATGTGCTCCCGCTTCTCGCAGGAGACGAGTCATGACGACCCCAACTGCTTTTCCTACCTCCACCGGCTCGGCCGATCGCTGGGAGAACGAAGGCGGTCCGACGCGTTCGCCAGAGATGCAATCGCGGGACGACCTACAGGCTGAGCTAAAGCGATATGGCATCACGCCGGTCCAGCTGACCGTTTTTGACTGGGGTGGTTATCGCTATACTAACGTGAGGGATGCGATTGCCGCTGCGAAGCGACTGGCAGCCTCCGCCTAAGGCGATGGGCCAGTCGATATGCGTACTCGACCGTCCCCCGTCACCTTCCAACGTCCGTTCACTTTGAACCGGGATGTCGGCGAGCTGCCGCCGGGGACCTACGACATCGAAATCGACGAAGAAGAGATTCAGGCAATTGATCGGACAGCCTATCGTCGGGTTGCAATCTACCTCTACGCCGAGAACGCGGCATCGACGCGAACGATTGCCGTAACGCCGACAGATCTGGAAGCGGCTTTGAAGCGAGATTCGACGTCAGCCCTTGGGCAGTCGAACACGGATGCGGATCAGCTTGCGGTGAACGGGGCGGTTGGTTGAGTCGTGGAGTCGCATCCCTCCCCTCTTGGATTACCCCTGTTCTTCAACGAAATCGGAGCGAGCAGCATCGAGATCGGCGTCACCGCCTTCCATTGCATGGGTGCGTTGCCGCCACACGATCATCCTCACGTGTACCTCAATATGAGCGAGCAGAATGATATCCTCTGCCCGTACTGTTCGACTGAATTCCGCCTAAACCCTTCGCTTCGCTGGAACGCGACAATTCCGGCCAATTGCTGGGCGGCCGCATGAACCAGGATCGTGGACTTGCTGAACCGCCGACCTGTGACCGACACGTGTTGCGATGCTGGCATGAATGGCAGTTCGAGGGATCGCAACGACGCATTATCCTGTGTGTAGAAACTGACTTAGAATTGCGGCCCGGCTGTGAGGGCTTCGATGCAAGACGGCTCGACGAGCTGGTCGAGGAAGCGACGAACATGATGCGTTCGAGCGCCAGTCCTATTGATTCAATACGCATCGTCCCGGAGCGCTGAGTGCGCCCGAGTTTCCTCGATATCGCGGCCGGGAGTTGTCGTTCCGACTCCATTCACCGTGGATGGTGCGTGCGGAGCTATGGGCAGGATCAGAACTACAGTTGTCACCATCTTCATCGCAGCCTGCTTGAGTGTGGGCGCCAACGCGACGCCGCAGCAACCGGACGAGCCCAGTGCGCTGCCGCCCGCCGTCGAGCAGGGCGTCGACATGGTCTATATCGATCCGGAGATCGCGGGGAACATCCGCTGGCGCAACACCAAGCTGGATGACGTGAGCTTCGCGCGCTACGCCGGTGCGCCGCTCGACCTCATCCAGGCGATCAACCCGCTCTATGCCGACCTGCGCCGCGGCCTCGTCGCTTACCAGCGGAACTGGGGGGTCCTTCCGCAATTCACGATGCCGGCAGGACCGGCGCTCACGATCGGATCGGACGGGGAGCGCGTGACGCTGCTTCGCGAACGGCTCGGGCTTTCGGTCGGCAGCCGGTTCGACCAGCCGCTGGCGAAGCGCGTCGCCGACTATCAGAAGGTCCACGGCCTCAAGCCCGACGGCATTGCCGGCGACGACGTGATTGCTTCGCTGAACCTCGGCGCCGATCACTACGAGCACGTGATCATGATCAACATGGAGCGCGCCCGCCGGCTGCCTGCGCCGAGCGAGCTCAAGCGCCACATCATCGTCGATGCCGGATCGGCGATGGTGATGATGTACGACCATGATAAGCTGGTTGGCTCGATGCGCGCGGCCGTGGGGGCGCCGGACACGCAGACGCCGATGATGGCGGCATTGATCCGCTACGCGGACGTGAACCCCTATTGGAACATCCCCGGATCGCTTCAGGTGAAGCTGATCGCTCCGCGCGTGCTCGAACAGGGACTCAAATATCTCACCGACCGACACGACGAGGTGTTCGCTGACACGAGCGCTAATTCGCCGCTGATCGACCCCGCGACGGTCGACTGGCAGGCGGTGAAGGACGGCAGGCTGACCTTGCGCATGCGCCAAGGTCCTGGGGGCGGCAACTCGATGGGCAAGATCAAGTTCATGATGCCCAACAAGTTCGGCATCTATCTCCATGACACTCCCGACAAGGCGGTGTTCGACGTCGATCAGCGCTGGATCAGCAACGGCTGTATCCGCCTGCAGGACGCCCCGCGGCTGGCCGCATGGCTGCTTGGTGCCATGCCCAAGGGCCGCGACCCCGCTGTCGAGGAGCGGGTCGACCTAACCGACCCGGTGCCCGTCTTCGTCACCTATCTGACGGTCGAGGCGACAGCCGACGGAATCATGTTCCGCCCCGATCCCTACGGCCGCGACCCAGCGGTGCTAACCCGATACTTTGCCGAAGAGAGGCAGCTAGCAGCTGCAAGGCAGCGCTGACGGCCTGGAGAGTGATCAGGTTTGTGGTCCAGCCCAACCATCGCACTCCTACTCAAACCGACCACATCAAGTCATGTCGCTTTGACCTGCTCAACTACATAGAAGAGAACACGGTCAAATTTCCCGCCTCGACCGGGTGAAGACTGGCTCACCCAAACGCATCCCGATCATTCGAGAGTCTGCTATCGCGAATGATTGGCTGCTTTCGGGCCCGCGCCGCGAGCAGTTAAACGGCAAAATTGGGCGCTTTGCGGACGCTCCCTCACGGGAGATCACGACGACGACTTTTTAAGGCTCCGCCTGAATTCCTCGAGCGTCTTTCCTTCCACCGAGGCACCTTCTCGATATGACCGGTTCTCGAGCTTCGCTTTATAGCGGTCCGGCAGGCCGTCGTTGATAATGTCGAAGATGCGCTGCTCGAAGTGCCATTCGGACAGCCACATCGCCTTCGCTTTCGCCGATCGCGCCTTGCGGTAATTCTCCGCGAACGCGTTGACCTCGTCCTGCGCTTGACCGCGCCGCGCTAAACGCTCGTCCCAGTCGCGCTTCTCACGCTCATCAATCGGTCCTGCGGTGTGGACATGCCCCGTGTACATGTTGATGATGATGTCGTCGGGGTGCGGGATGGGATCCGGCTCGTTCGAGCCCATGCGGCGGCGGCGATCGAGCTCGGCCGTCCACTTCTGCTTATATTCGAACGCGTTCTCCATCATCGTCAGGCGCTCGCTCGCCTTGCGATCCTCGACCTGGAGAACCAGCTCGGAAAGCGCCCGCTGCGACAAGCGACTTCCTTTCATGGCGGAAATCGCCAGCGCCCGAACTGCAGCCTGGATCGCCGGCAGCTCAATGACCTTATCTCCCTCCCGGATGGAGACGGGCCGATAGGCCTCCTCAAGGATCAGCCCGTCGGTCGGCTGAAGGGCCGGATCGAAGGGCTTTGGCTTGTTCTTCGCGCCGCGAGGCCGCCCATTGGGGTTACCCGACCGGCCCTTCTGAAACCGATGCTCCTGCGGCGGCTTGCCGTAGCCGACTTCGAACTTGCCCGACATGTCGTTCATCAGGCTGCCTCGTCGTCGAGACCGAGGGCGAGCCGCTCGTCGGCGACATCATCGAAGAACCGACCGAATTCGGCGAGCCGTGCCTTCTTGCCCGTAACGCTTTCCCAGCGGCGAATGGTCGTATCGCAATAGCGCGGATCATATTCGACGAGCCGCGCGGACCTCCCGGTCTTCTCCGCCGCGATCAGCGTCGAGCCCGATCCGCCGAACCCATCGAGGACGATCTCACCGCGTCGCGAGCAGTCCCGGATCGCGTCGGCGATGAGCGCGACCGGCTTTACTGTGGGATGCATCGCGAGTTCGTTCGCGCGAGCGGCGCCCATTGAGCTGATGCCGGCATAGTCCCAGACATTGGTGCGGTAGCGTCCAGTCTCGCCAAGACCGAAGCTGTTGGTGTGAGGCGCGGTTCCCCGTTTGAACACGAAGATCAGCTCGTGCTTGGACCTGTAGAAGGCGCCCATGCCGCCATTCGTCTTGTTCCAAACGCAGAGATTCTTGAGCTCGGTGAATGCGCTCTGGCCGGCGGCGAGCAGCTCGCCCATGTGGCGCCAGTCCATGCACACGAAGGCTATCGCGCCATCCCGCATGACCCGGCTCAGGTTGCTGAGCGTCCCCGCAAGAAACTCGGTGAACTGCGCCTTGCTCATCTCGCCCGAAGCGAATGCGAACTCGCGATGCTTGATCGTGCCGAGGCCGCATACATTGCCGTCGATAGCGACGTTATAGGGCGGATCCGTGAATACGAGATCGGCACTTGCGCCGTTCATCAGCCGATCCAGATCGCTCGCACTGCGGGTATCGCCACAAAGCAGGCGATGGCGCCCGAGAGCCCAAAGGTCGCCTTGTCGAGTCACTGGCGGTCCAGATTGCGGCGGGACGATATCTTCTGGTGCATCGGGACTGGCGGGATCCGCATCACTTGCCTCGTCGAGAACCAGGTCGACCTCTGCGAGGCTGAAGCCGGTCAGCTCGACCTCGAAATCAAGGTCGATGAGTCCCTGCAGCTCGATCGCGAGCGTTTCCTTGTCCCAGCCGGCATTGAGCGCCAGCTTGTTGTCGGCCAGCACGTAGGCGCGGCGCTCAGCCTCGGACAGGTGCGACAGCGCTAGGGTCGGGACTTTGGTCCAGCCAAGCTGCTTGGCCGCCTCGACGCGTCCGTGCCCGGCGATGATTTGGCCATCGTCGGCGATGAGTACCGGGTTGGTGAACCCGAACCTGGTGATCGAAGCCGCGATCTGCTTGATCTGCTTCTTCGAGTGCGTTCGCGCGTTGCGCGCGTAGGGACGCAGACTCGCGATCGAGCGCTCGACGATTGACGCAACGGACATTCTTTCCCTCCACCCACTGGACGACTGCGTTCAATACATTGAACGCTAGACGCCGTCAATCTTCGATGTATGATGTCGTCCAATTCAGTGAACGAGGGGACCATGAGCTTCGCGCGCCAGCTGCACGACTTGCGCATGCGCAATCGACTCTCTCTTCAAGACGTTGCCAGCGCGGTCGGCATTTCCAAAGCGCACGTCTGGAACCTCGAGAAGGGGCTTTCGGAGAAGCCATCAATCGACCTGGTCGTGAAGCTTGCCGACCTTTTTCGGGTGCGCGTTGCGGATCTCGTCGGCGAGAATCCCGCGGCGGACACCGAGGCCCCAGAAATGGTGGCCATGTTCCGCGACCTAAAGCAGCTCGGCGAGGGCGACCGGCAAACGATCAGGGTGCTGATGGAGGAACTCAAGCGGCGGAGGAATGACCGGGCTTGACGATCAGTCGGCTCGATCTCGACGGGGCCGGCTCGCCGGCAGCGCTCGTCACGCGAATTCTTCAACTCGAGCCTGCGCTGGCCATCCCGGTCCCCATCGAGCAGCTGTGCCGGCAGTTCGACATCACGAGCATCGGTGAGCTCGACACCGGAGGCTTTGAAGCTGCCCTGATCACCGACGAATGCAAGTCAGCCGGAGCGATCCTGGTCGCTGCCGAGCGAACCCGTCAGCGCCGGCGGTTCTCAATTGCCCACGAACTTGGCCATTTCCTGATCCCCTCGCATCTACCGCGCCCCGGCGAGCCATCACTGTGTTCGGCTGAGCATCTCCGCCTCCACGACACGAAAGAACAGGATCGACGCCGCCGAATGGAGGCCGAAGCCAACGGGTTCGCAGCGATGCTCTTGATTCCGCCACCGGTGCTTCGAGCCGAACTGAAGGCGATCAGGAGACCGGACATCAGCGACGTCGTTCGTCTCGCGAGACTGTTCGATGTGAGCAAGGACGCGATGGCCCGTGCCTATGCGACTTACACCCGAGAACCTATCGCTATCGCGGTCATCCGCGACGGTTGTGTTCTCCGAACCTACCGAAACGCCGCAAACTTCCCCGTGCTGGCGGTTTGGCGAGGCCAACCGGTTCCTTCAGGGTCGCTAGCAGGAATCCCTTTTCGGCCTGGGCAGGTCTCGGACGTCGAAGATTGTGAGCCCAGTCTTTGGGTGCGTGAGCCCGACGACCGGACTGTGGAAGCACTGACCGAACAGGTACTTGGGCAACGAGAAGGATTCTCGCTCCTCATGCTCGTGGCCGAACTGCGTGACGAGCAAGAGTTCGAAGCAAGCCAACGCTGGTAAGTCGGCGGAGTCAGAAGCAGCGGACGAACCTATCCCTGCTTGCCACTTGTCCGTGGGCTGTTTTCTTCCTGTAATTTCCCTGTTCCGATGTGCTGAATTCCCTGTTTTTCGCGTAGGGAATCTCTCCGCAAAATTGGCCAAAAACAGCCAACTCTGAGGGTTGAGCACGTCGAAAGCCCGGCTCAAATAATCCTTTTTCCCTGTAAATACCCTCATAACAGGGAAAACAGGTGAGAGCGGTTAGCGGTGCACTGCCTGAGTCACCATTTCGGAAGGCTGGGGCAGGACCGTCCCTCGCCGCGACACCCAATGCGCCGTCCTTGTTAGCGCGGCCTCGCCTGCATATCAGCACAAGTGTGAGCGCCTCCGACGAGCCCGTCTTTTCCGTCTGCACCTTGATGACGGACATGGAACAATATGCGGCGATGAAGACGAGCTTCATCGAACACGGCTTCACGCCCGATCGAGCCGAATTCCTGCAGATAGACAACAGGCGAGGCAATTCTCTCGACGCCTACCGCGGACTTGGGCGCCTGCTCGATGAGGCGCGGGGCCGATACGTCATCCTTTGTCATCAAGACTTGCTGCTGCTCGAGGACGGCGCCGCCGAGCTCGAAGCGCGGCTGACGGCGCTCGATCGATGCGATCCGGATTGGGCGGTTGCCGGGAATTCGGGCCTGACGGCCGACATGCACCATGTCCTGCACATCAGCGATCCACACGGCGAGAACCAGGTGCGTGGCGAACTGCCGCAGCGAGTGCAGAGCCTCGATGAAAACTTCCTGGTCGTCCGCCGGGATTCGGGCATCCGGCCCTCCGAAGAACTGTCGGGCTTCCATCTTTACGGGACCGACCTTTGTCTTCAGGCTCGGCGTGCCGGGCGATCCGCGTGGGTGATCGACTTCCACCTGCGCCACCTCAGTCCCGGCCGCATGGACGAGAGTTTCTATCGCGAGCAGGCCAATTTCGAGCGAATCTGGGGCGCCAGGGTTGGCCGCACTGAGATCGTCGCGACCACCTGCACCAGGTTGATCCTCGGCAACGATCTCACTGCGCGCCGGCTGAAGCTTATGCGCGGCATCCAGCGCCTGCCCGTCATCAACGGCATCGTCTACCGCCGGTACCTCGCGAAGCAGGCTGCGGAGGCCTGAAGCGAAGCCTCAAGCTCTTCCGTAGCGATCGTCGAAGCGGATGATGTCGTCTTCGCCAAGATAAGCACCGGACTGGACCTCGACGATCTCGAGCGGCAGCTCGCCGCAATTGGCCAGCCGGTGCTTCGTGCCGACGGGGATGAAGGTCGATTCATTCTCGTTCAGCACCGATACCGTATCGCCCACCGTCACTTCGGCCGTGCCGCGCACGACGATCCAATGCTCGGAGCGTTGGCGGTGCAGCTGCAGCGACAGCGCGTGGCCCGGGTCGACGACGATATGCTTCACCTGGAAACCGGGACCCTGCGCAAGCGTCTCGTAAGACCCCCACGGGCGCATGACACGCGCCGGCGCCGCCACGAAGTCCCGCTCCCTTTCTTTCAGTGAGTCGGCGAGCTGCTTGACCTCGGAGACCCGGTCCAGCGGAGCGACGAACACCGCGTCGGAGACCGCGATGATTGCCATTTTTTCGAGACCCACTGCGGCGAGAAGTCCCTTGCCGTCATTGCGCAGGAGGGAGTCGCGCGTGTCGAGAGCGGCCACTTCGCCCTCGACGGCATTGTTGCCGGAGTCCTTCGGCATGAGGCCCCAGACCGCGTCCCACGAGCCGACGTCCGACCAGTCCATTTGCACCGGGACGACGACGCCGCGCGATGTCTTCTCCATGATCGCGTGATCGATCGAGATGCTCTGCGCATCGCTGAATGAATCGGCGTCGGGGCGGACGAAAATGCCGTCGCGCGCGGAGCCGGCGACGGAACGGGTGATCGCGTCCAGACTGTCGGGAAGGAACTGCCGCATCTCGCTCAGCAGGGTGCTGGCACGCGCAACGAAGATCCCGCAGTTCCAGTAAAAGCGCCCGCTCGCGATATAGTCGGCAGCGCGCGCGGAGTCCGGCTTTTCGTGAAAGCGGGCGATCCGGAAGCCGCCCTCGGCAAGCTTCGCGTGCGCGTCCGCTTCGATATAGCCATATTGCGTATTCGCGTCGGTCGGCTTCGCGCCGAAGGTGACGATGGCGCCTTGTTCGGCGTGCGGCACCGCTGTTGCGATCGCGTCCAGGAATGCCTGCCGGTCGCCGATCACATGGTCGCTCGGGACAAGCAGCATCAGTTCGTCGCGCCCCGTCGAATCCAGCCAGGCCGCCGCGAGCGCCGCGGCGGGCGCCGTATTTCGGCCGATGGGCTCCAGCAGGATCGCGTCGACGTCGGTGCCGCATTCCTCCAGCTGACGCTTGATGAAGAAGCGCTGGTCCTCGCCGCTGACCACGATGGCCGGCGCGAATTGCTCGCCGCTCACCCGAGCCGCCGTCTGCTGAAGCAGCGATTGCTCGCCGGTCAACGTTAGCAGTTGCTTTGGCTGGAGCTGGCGGGAAAGGGGCCACAGCCGGGTCCCGGCACCTCCACACAGAATGACTGGGCGAACGATCATTGGGCTCCTGGCGTGCTTCCGGTTGGCGGGTCCGGCTGCCATCTTTAGAGAGGAACGCCGCACACAGCCAATCTTGGGCAAAAAAGCCGGTTAAGTTGCGGCAGCTGCTCGTTTAATTCGCATTTACTCCAAGCACGTCCGCGACCAGTCGTTTATCCACAGTTTTTCTAAGGGAAAGCCGCCACCGAACCGGGTTCGAAACTCGGTTTACCGTAAACAAATATTAACTATCTCGCCCGATCCTCCGCACCCGTGCAAGAGTGACTTTCTAAAACCCGGGGTGGGCGGAAAATTGTTGTCTAAATTTCAGCTGCGGCGACGTGCAGCCATTCATTTCACGAGGCGCTTGATGCGCCCGCGCGGGGCCGTTCTGGTCGCCGCGTTCGTGTTTGCGTCTCCTGCCTATGCGCAGGTGATGGACATTGCCGCCGACGGCACCGTCGCCGTCCGTCAGGGCTCCGGCGCCGCAAGCTGGGAGGTCGTCAGCAGCCCTGCTTCGGACAAGGTCGTCACGGTCAATAACGGAAGCGAGATTCCGGCGGCTGCAATGACCATGATCGATCCAGCCCCGGTCCCGCAGCAATATGCCGCAGCGCTCGACTTTGCCGCCCGGTCGTCGAACCTTAGCCCGTCGCTCCTGGCAGCGCTCGTCTGGCAGGAGAGCCGCTGGAATACGAAAGCCGTGTCCCGCAAGGGTGCGGTCGGTCTCACCCAGCTCATGCCTGGCACCGCCCGCGACCTCGGCGTCGATCCCACCGACCCGCTCGCCAACCTGCTCGGCGGGGCGCGATATCTTCGCCAACTGCTTGACCAGTTCGATGGCGATGTCGAAAAGGCGCTTGCCGCCTACAACGCGGGGCCCGCACGGGTCCGGAGCGCAGGGGGCGTCCCCGCAATCGCTGAAACGAGAAGCTACGTGGCGTCGATTGTGCGTCGAATCTCAACCGTCTCCATGGGAGGAAGCCAATGAAAATCGCACGCGGCCTCGCCGCTCTTCCACTAATCGCGCTTAGCGCCCCGGCGCTTGCCGCGGGCGAGGTGAACCCGGCGGGCTCGGGCCCGATCGTCAGCGCCTTGCTATGGATGCAGGGCACGCTGCTCGGCAATGTTGCGACCGCCGTCGCAGTCATCGCCGTGGCGATGGTCGGCTTCATGATGCTGACCGGCCGGATGAACTGGCGCTTCGGAGCGACGGTCATCATCGGCTGCTTCATCCTGTTCGGTGCCGGCGCGATCGTTAGCGGCATCCAGTCGGCAGCCGCCGCGGGCTAAGCCTGATGGCGCTCATGAGGTCGCCCGTTTTCCGTGCGCTCACCCGGCCGCAGATGTTTGCGGGCGTGACCTACAGCTATTTCGTCATCAACGCGGCGGTGACCACCGAAGCCTTCCTCATCACCCGCAGCTACCTCGCCCTCCCGGTGGCGGCTGCGGTGCATGTGATCGGCTATTTCGCCTGCCTCCGCGAGCCGCGGATCTTCGACCTGTGGATCACCAAGGTCAGCCGTTGCCCGCGCACGCGCAATTGGAAGCGCTGGGGCTGCAACAGCTACGCGCCATAAGAACGAGGACGTCTTGAGAATGGCCAAATGGTTCGGACCGGCAGCGTGGAACAAGCAGGAAGCCCACGCGGGCGACCGGCTCCCTTACGCCTGTCACGTCGACGCCTCGACGCTGCGGCTTCGCGACGGATCACTGATGCGCTCGATGCGGCTCGTCGGCTTTCCGTTCGAAACCGAGGACGATGAGGTCCTCAATCACCTGCTCAGCGTCCGCGACGTGGTTCTGCGCAGTGCGCTCAACTCCAAGGCAGTCCTCTACCACCACCTGATCCGCCGCCGCGTCCAGGTCGACCTCGGCTCGGTTGCTCCCGACCCCTTCTCCGGCGAGATCGATCGCCGCTGGAGCGCGCGCCTCAATGAGGGCCGGCTGTTCCTCAACGAGCAGTTCCTGACGATCGTCGTCCGTCCGCCGCGAGGCAAGGCGGGCCTCCCGGAGCGCCTCAGCAAGCTGGGCTCCAAGCCAGGCAATTCGCTGACCAACGCCGAAGCGCTCGAGCTCGATTCCGCGACTGCCGCGCTTACCGCCGCGCTGCAGTCCTATGGCGTGCGCGTGCTCGGCACCTACGAGAACCAGACGGGCGTCTATTCCGAGCCGCTGGAGCTTCTGTCCGCTCTCTACAATGGTGAGATGCGTCCGGTCCTCATGCCGCCGCCGGAGCAGGACCTCGGCCAGCACATTCCTTATTCGCGGATCAGCTTCGGCCTCGACGCGCTCGAAGTCCGCGGACCGGCGAGCCGCGGCTTCGCGAGCATGCTCGGGATCAAGGAATATCCCGACGCGAGCCGAGCCGGACTTCTCGACGCCATCCTCCGGGTTCCGCACGAGCTGGTGATCACCGAGAGCTTTGCCCCGATCGAGCGCCAGACCGCGCGCGAGCGGATCGACCTCTCGCTCCGCCGTCTCAAGAGCGCCGACGAGGGCGCGGCGACCGAGCGCGCCGAAATGCTTGCCGCGCGCGATGCCGTCGGCGCCGGTCAGATGAGCTTCGGCGACCACCACCTCAGTCTGCTGGTCCGCAGCGGCTCGCTGGAGACCCTCGAGAGCGCCACCGCCGACGCCGCCGCGGCGCTCGCCGACATCGGCGCGGTTGCGGTGCGCGAAGACGTCAACCTCGAGCCGGCCTTCTGGGGGCAGTTCCCCGGCAACGAACAATATGTCGTTCGCCGCGCGCTGATCTCGAGCGCCAATGCGGCGGGCTTCATCTCCCTCCACGGCTTCCCGATGGGCCGCGCGACCGGAAACCATTGGGGCGAGGCGGTCACGGTCTTCGAGACGACCAGCGCGACGCCCTACTTCTTCAATTTTCACGAGGGCGATCTCGGCAACTTCACGATCATCGGCCCGTCGGGATCGGGCAAGACGGTGGTTCTCAACTTCCTCGCCGCCCAGGCGCAGAAGTTCTCGCCGCGCACGATCCTGTTCGACAAGGACCGCGGCTCGGAAATCTTCCTTCGTGCGCTCGGCGGCCGCTACGAGCGGATCACGCGGGGGCAGCCGACCGGCTTTAATCCGCTCAAGCTGCCCGATACGCCGGTCAACCGCGCCTTCCTCAAGGATTGGCTGGGCTTGCTGCTCGAAGCGAGCGGCCCGGAAGAAGAGACCGACATCGCCAAGGCGATCGACGAGATCTACGCGCACGGGCCGGAGCTTCGCCGCCTGCGCTTCCTGCGAGACCTGCTCGGAGGCGG
>Ga0207647_10001815_pt1 | contig 16384 bp, 13 predicted proteins | sample KBSCornC2_FD_184295 | JGI IMG/M metagenome (GOLD analysis project Ga0207647, IMG submission 184295) | Corn rhizosphere microbial communities from Kellogg Biological Station, Michigan, USA - C2 (SPAdes) (version 2) | ecosystem: Host-associated > Plants > Roots > Rhizosphere ...
CTCAAACTGGCCCGCGAAAATGGTCCCCAACTCGCCGAAGGAAACGCGCTCAGCAACATTGGGAAGATCTATAACGACCTCGCCGACTGGCAAAAGGCGCTCGAGTATTACCAACAGGCGTTGTCTGTCTTTCAATCACTGAAGCTCGTACAGAACCAGGCAATCACAATCAATAATATCGGTATTGCCTACAGCCAGTCAGGCGAGCAGGAAAAGGCGTTGGACTATTTACAGCAGGGTCTTCCGTTACTGAGGTCGGTCAAAAACAAGAATTCCGAAGCTTACAACCTGCTCAATATCGGACGCGTTTACCGGCGCATGGGCCAGTACGACAAAGCGTTGGATTATTACAGCCAGGCACAGGCGATTCAACGCGAGACCGGCAACCGTGCGCAGTCAGGTGAAACACTGGATGAGATAGGCGTCGCTTATGCCGCGGACGGGCAGTACGAGAAGGCTCTCGATTATCACCGCCAGTCACTCGAGATTCAGCGAGCCACCGGTAACATCCGGCGTGAAGCGCTGGTGCTCACTAACCTGGGCCAGGCCTACAATGCTTTGAACCAGCCGGATAAAGCTCTGGAGCAGTTTAGGTCGGCGGTGACGGTCTTTGAAAATATTGGTGACCTGGCCAGCGCGGCAGTGGCGTTGGAAGGGATCGCTCGGGCCGAACAGAAGCGCGGTAACCTGAAAGACGCGCAAAGGTACATAGAAACATCGCTCACTTTGCGAGAAACCGTGCGTTCTCGTTCCGGCAGTTTGGAATTGCGCGCCTCATACCGCGCGACAATCGAACGAGCGTATGAGTTTTACATCGATCTCCTGATGCAGCAGCACGCTAAAAATCCGGGGCAGGGATTTGACGCGCAAGCATTGAAAGCGAGCGAGCGTGGTCGCGCACGTAGTTTTCTGGAACAACTGAGCGAAGCGCGAATCGATATTCGCGAGGGTGTCGATCCGGCTTTGATACAAAGGGAAGCCGACGACGCGCGCGTGCTGAACGCTAAAGCGCAACGTGTAATGCAACTCAAAGCGCGTCGCGGCAGCGATGAAGAGATTGCGACGCTGAATCGCGAACTCAGGGTGCTCGAAGATGATTACCAGCAAGTGCAAGCGGCAATTAGAAAGAGCAGTCCGCAATATTCCGCTCTGACTCAACCTCAACCGCTCGATCTGAAAGGGATTCAGCAGCAGTTAGACGCAGACACCGTGTTGCTTCAATACGCGTTGGGCGAAGAGCGAAGCTACGTTTGGGCCGTCACTCAGAATGGTTTGGAGACCTACGTGCTGCCGAAGCGAGCGGAGGTCGAGGCGGTTGCGCGTGAGGTCTACGACTCGCTCGTGGCACGCAGTCTCATTAAGTCACTGGAAACGCCGGGGCAACGAAGGACGCGAATCGCACAATCTGACACGAATTTTGAATCGGCAGCCGCGCGCTTGAGCAAACTGATACTTTCGCCTGCGTCTGCTCAGCTCACTCACAAACGTTTGGTGGTAATTGCGGACGGCGCCCTGCAATACGTACCATTCGCAGCGTTGACCGTCTCCACTGGTCCATATCGGCCACTCGTCTTCGATCACGAACTGGTCAGCTTGCCGTCCGCATCAGCCTTTGCCGTCCAACGTCAGAATCTGAAGGATCGTCCGGTCGCGGCGAAAGCAGTGGCAGTCGTAGCCGATCCCGTATTTTCAAGTAACGATGCGCGGTTGAAAGGTGGTTCCCCCGCGCTAGTCGCCACTGAACCGTCAGCGACAAGAATCATCGAGCACTTGCAAGGCACTGCCAAGGGTCAACTCTCGATTCCGCGGCTGCCATTCACCCGTTTGGAAGCCGATCAGATTCTCGCCGTGGCGCCGGCGGGCGCGAGTTTCAAGGCCGTTGATTTCAATGCCAATAGATCGATCGTCACCGGCGGCCAGCTGAGTAACTATCGTTACGTGCATTTCGCCACACACGGATATCTCGACACGTCGCGAGCAAATCTCTCCGCGATTGTCCTTTCTCTTATCGACCAGCAGGGAAAACCGCAGGATGGATTCCTGCGCGCACACGATATCTACAATCTGAAGTTACCGGCTGAGCTGGTGGTTTTAAGCGCGTGTGAAACGGGTCTTGGGAAGGACGTAACCGGCGAAGGTCTCGAAGGATTAACGCGCGGCTTCATGTACGCAGGTGCACGCCGCGTGATCGTGAGTTTGTGGAATGTAAACGACAAAGCCACGGCGGCATTGATGCAGCGTCTTTACACCGGCATGCTGCGCAGCGGCAAAACACCGGCCGCAGCTCTTAGAGCCGCGCAAATCGAGATGCTGCGTACACGGCAGTGGCAGGCGCCTTACTTTTGGGGGCCGTTTGTAATGCAGGGAGAGTGGAGATGAAATCACTTTTAGGCCTCGTATTGCTTGTCCTCCTCGCGGGTTCGATGTTGATGGCGCAGAATCCGGACGACATGACACGGAAACTCTGGGACACCGCTTTTACCAGCTCTGCGCCGAAGAAGAACACGCGTCGCCGGCCGGCAAGTTATCGTCTCGCGACACCGAATGTACCCACCAATAATGTGGCACCGGAGACAGTCGTCGGCGTAACGCTTTGGCGTCTGCGGCCTGCAAGACAATCTGACTCGGGCGAAAGACTGATTGTTCACGAGGACAATTCCGACAACGAGTGGATCCCCGAACGCATTTCCGCGAACACAAGACTGGTGCAGGGTGATAAGCTGCGAATGAGCGTCGAAGCAGTGCGTGGTGGTTATTTATATGTGATCGATCGGGAACAGTATGCAGACGGATCTCTAGGCGAGCCTTACCTAATATTTCCGACAACGCGCACGGCGGGCGGAGACAATCACGTGGCGATCGGCCGGCTAGTCGAGATTCCAGCTCAGGACGACGATCCACCATTCTTCACGATGAAGAAGAGTCGCGCGGACCATGTCGCAGAGGTCTTGAGCGTCATCGTTACACCGACAAAGCTCGAAGGCGTGCAGATAACCTCTAAAGCGCTAAAACTCACGGACGCTCAGGTAACTGCATGGGAAAAATCCTGGGGATCGAATGTCGGAAACCTGGAAATGACGACTGCCGGTCAAACCTGGACCAAAGAAGAGAAAGACGCCCGAACGCGAGCCCTGACGGCAACTGCTCCGTCACCGCAACTCGTCTTCTATCGTCCGAGCGTCAAACCAACCGAACCAATGTTCGTAAAACTCAAACTCAGTTATCGCAGATAAGATCCGTAACCAATCAGCGTTCATCCGCGGCGCTAATTACCCAACGGATAAAATCTCCAATTGGTCACAAAATCACGCGTCAACTTCTGATTGATGATCGCCGCTCGCAGCATCTCGATCGGAATCCGATTCTCCTTCAAAAGCGCATCGTTGTAGGCGCGGTTCGTCATCTTGCCTGAATCGACGAGGTCCTTGTGCATGTAATACTGCTGCAGCCCTCCGATCAAATACGCGATCTGATAGAGCGGACCATAACTACCATCGAACGAGCGTCTCACCTCAGCCGTCGCATTATCGCGTTCATGACCGACCTTGTTGACCAGCAGGTCGATACACTCCTGCGGCGTCATCTTCTCGAGATGGAAACTGAGTGAAAAGATTATTCGCGCACAACGATGCATGCGCCAGAAGAGCATTCCGATCTTCTGTTCCGGTGTCTTGGCGAAACCCAGATCCCACAATAACAACTCCCAGTAAAGCGAGTTTCCTTCGCTCCAGAACGGCGTGCCAAAGATCGCTCGATAGGGTTTGTTACGCGCAGACATGAAGCCCTGGAGATGATGACCTGGAATCAACTCATGATGAACAGTGGCGCGTGAAAAATATTTGTTGTTGCCGCGCATGCTCATCATCTTTTGTTCGTGGGCCATCGTGTTGGTAGGGAAGGAGACTTGAATCACTTCTCCGCCCAGAAAGAACGGACTGACCAGCTGTCGCTCCGGAGTCATCATCTCCATCCGCCACGTCTCTTTGGCGAGTTCCGGAACCGTTACGAGGTTGTTGTCTTCAACAAACTTGATTGCTTCGAGGGCGAGATCGCGGATCATCTTCGGCTGTTCGCCCGGAGGAACGTATTGGTCTTTGACGAATTCGAGCGCTTTGTGCCAATCGTCGCCATAGCCCAGTTCGCGCGAAGCCTTTTTCATCTCGTTCTCACACCACGCCATCTCCTTCTCGCCGATGGCGATGATCTCTTCCGGTGTGTAGGGAATCATCTCCGAACGCAACTCGCTCAACAGCGCCTCGCGACCAATCGGATCGCCGATGATGTCACTTGAGTCTCCGGGTCGCGCATTGCCGCCGGGACGCTGAAAGTTTTGACCGCCACCGCCAAAATTTCCGCCTGCTCCGGCGCTACGACCGGGCACAGGCTGTTGACCTTGACCGCTCTGTTGTTGAGTGCTGCCTTCAGCCCTGATGCCGACGACGCGTTCGCTGAGGAAGGTCGCATAATTCGCGATGGCTTGATCGAGTGACCGGTACGGTTCTTCATTCCACCACGTGAACATCGGATCGTAGCCGTTGTAGAACGTGTACCAGTTTCGCAGGTTGCCGCGCAGACCGTTGAGCGCGGCGACTGCGCGATTGCCGACGGTCTTTTTGATCGGCATGATTTCGATATTTGTATCGCCGCCTCGCGCGCCGCTTCGGAGGCCGAGTTCGATGGCACGCCGTCGTTCGTCAACCTGTTTTTTCAAATCGTTCAACAAGGCCGCCGTTTTCGCAGAATCTATTGGTTCCATCCGGCGCCGCGCTTCTTCCAGTTCGATGATCTTCGTGCCGAATGGAATGAATGGTTCGATCTCGCTGATTTGACGCGACTGAATATCGAGTTGTCGCAACTCATATTCGAGATGGTTCTTGAACAGGATGTAATCGATCTTGCCGTCCTCACTCATCGAGTCGAAGTCCTGGCTCTGTAGCGAGCTCAGCCATTCCTCATAGAACTTCTTGAAGCGCTCACGCCGGGAGCGCGACACAGCCACCGGATAGGATCGCTGAAGACTCCCACGATCAACCGTATAGCGTTCGATGGCGCTTCGCATTTCACTGACGGGCGCTTTGGATCCGTTCGGATCGGCAGTGGGTGTTTTCAGACGCGCGCCACCATTAGTCCTCGATGACGTTTGCGCCGGTATTTGGATCAGAAAGCAGCAGAGTAAGGAAGTGACAACTAGAGCGCGGGATAAAGAGCGCATGATCGATGTCTCCTGGTCGGCAACAGTTTTTGGCTGAACGATCCACAGATTACGCGGATTACGGAGATTCTAACAAATAATCTGTGTAATCCGTGGATACTATTCCTGGGAGGAGTGCATTTGCTTGAGAGTCGCTTGCAGTAGCACCAGACGTAAGTTTGCACGAGCCTCTACGAGCGTGATTGCAGCAATGCTGTCTTTCACGACAACTTCGTCCATTGCAAGGAGCGGTTCGGCAATTCGTTGACTAAACTCCGCCGTCTCGAGTGTCTTTCGATCTTTGGTGTTGTTAAGTAAGGAAATGGCGGCCTTCAAAACACCGGCAGCTTCGGCAGGTTGATACCTAACGGTTGTGCGTAACACAGTGATGTACCAGTTGTTCTTATCCAAATCCGCCGGATTAGAGCGACGCAAGCCGATAAGTGCTTCGTTCAGAATCTGAATTATCGGAGCGGGGTCCGAGTCGCCTTTCGGTTCAAGCAAGCGCTCGAGAAAAGCGATCTTTGCGAATGGTTGCAGGTTGGCCGGCACTGTGTTCAATATCACGTTCATATCAGCCAGACGACCGCGCTCGTAGTAATCAATCGCACCCTGGGCAGCACAGTCCCACCGAAATGACTCCCACGCGCCGCCACCCAGGAATTCGCGTTGCTGTTTTCCCATGCCGTCGAGGATTTTGATCGCGAGATCGTAATCTTTGGCCCCATAAGCTGCGTATGCAGCCCTGAACTCGTTGCTTGTTCGAACTCGATCATTTTTTGCGTCGGCCGCGGCTTTCAGGAAATCTTCTGAAGTATGTGGTTGATCCGTAGGAATTAGAGGTTGGCATTTATCGATTGCTTGCCGAACGACAACAGCGTCAGTTGGCAGCAAACGGTCAAACTCACTCAACATCGGAGCAATGAAACCGCTAACACACGAGCAAATCGATCCACGATTGTCGTCGTCGATGGGATACGCATTAAGGAAAGTGATTTCATACTGCAACAGCTCCGTACGCAGGTTGTCAGAAGGGACGGGTGCGTTTCTCGCGAAATTTCTTTGTACCGGAAACGCTGCATAGTTGAGTGAATTCAGCAGCTCCACCGGGAACGATTGTTGTTTCGCGAGGGAAAGCGCGTGACTGAACATTGCGTCCGCACGTTGTTCATCTTTTCCGCGCATTGCGACGAGGAATGTGGCGATGTCGTTTGGTGGCCCTACACGAAGTGCCAGACTAGCCAACTCATTCGCACCGTTGGGATCGACGGCGACCAGATCCGTTGCGCTGTTCATTAACCATTCGGCGGTCTCACTTCGTTCGCCGTCCGTAGTCAGCGGACCGGAAATCAGGATCTTGATCAAAGGCGACATCAGCTTTTGATCGAGCGGGGCGACCAATTTCAGAAGCTTTCGCGCAGCCGTGATTCGTTCGCGACGCTCAGTTGAGGGTTCTCTATTCGGAACCTGCTCGACCAGTTCGATTGCATTTTGAAACCACTTGCGTGCGCGGGTCTGATCCTCGTTCCACCAACCTTGACCGAGCCTCCCCAGGATCACGGCCCTCCGCGCAGCACTAAGTTGGGCGGCATCTCTGAGTAAGTCATCCGTCAGCGCCTCCGATCTCGCGCGCCACATTTCATTCTGCTGACCGTTAGCGCAAATCGCCCCGCAAAGGAGGACGATTAATGTAAAAGCTGGTACTAGGCCCCGCATTCTATTCCTCGCCGCATAAGATATCAGAACAAGCTTTCCTTAGGTGCTTTTTGTGCCTTTTTGTGGCTAACTCTTCATCTCGTCGCCGATTTGTAACTTGCCCTATTACAAAGGCTTTGCTAGAATCCGCCTTCGTTGCTTGGTAATGTCTAACTTTTGATAGGACGCTCCGGAAGACCTTCGTCATGAATCGAACAACTACTCGATTCTTTACTTTTTAATTGCCGACCCGCAACCACGCGGGCGCACGGCGAAGGCGCTCCTATCGAATCCGATCGACTGAAGTAACAAATATTAGGGAATCGTAAATCGTAGGGAATGGTCTTCGGCCTCGGGACTCAGGTCTTTGTTGTGGTCCCCGCGCGCGCTTTGGTTGTAAACAGCACCGGTGTTAGGGCGCGTCGAGGGGAGTGATAAATGAGCGAGATCAACGTACAACTGAAGAATGGTGAAGCGGTTCCCGTGCCTGATTCGGCAACGGTAGCCGAGGCTCTCAAGAAACTGGATCGCGATCTGGCGAAACAGGCTTTGGCAGCGAAAGTAGGCGGACGTGAGGTAGACCTCACCGCGCCACTCGATACCCTGCGCGCCAGCAACGGCGAGGGCGCCTCTACAGTTCAGATTGAGCCCATCGTGCCGGAAACGCGCGACGGTCTCGAAGTTCTGCGTCACTCAACGGCACACCTGCTGGCAGCCGCCGTGCTCGATCTCTTCCCCGGCACCAAGCTCGGCATTGGACCAGCGCTGCTCGACGACCCGCGCTACGGCTATTTCTACGACGTGATCACGCCAAAGCCGCTCACGGAAGCCGATCTGCCCGCCATCGAGAAGCGGATGAAGCAGATTGCCAGCAAGAATCTTGGTTATCGACGCGAGGAGATTCCCAAGCACGAAGCGCTGCGCGTGTTTGGTGAACGTGACGAGCCGTTGAAGTGTGAATTGATCGACGAGAAGGCCGGCGACTTTGTGAGCGTCTATTACATTGACGGCTCACCTTTCATCGACTTCTGTCTTGGACCACATGTTCCGAACACGAACAAGTTGAAGGCATTCAAACTGCTTTCCCTCGCGGGCGCTTACTGGAAAGGCGACGCTTCGCTCCCGCAGATGCAGCGGATTTATGGTACGGCATTCTTCACGCAGGAAGAGCTCGATGCGTGGCTCAAGCAACGTGAAGAAGCTGAAAAGCGCGATCATCGCCGTCTCGGTCGTGAGCTGGATCTGTTTTCGATCCAGGAAGACTACGGGCAGGGTCTCGTCTTCTGGCATCCAAAAGGCGGCGCGATCCGTAAAGAGATGGAAGACTACCTGCGCGAGCAACTCCTGCTGCGCGGTTATGGCCTCGTCTTCACGCCGCATATCGCCAAGCGCGAGCTTTGGTTCACGAGCGGACATGAGATCAACTATGCCGACTCGATGTTTTCGCCGATGGAGTTTGAAGAGCAGGAATTCCGCATCAAGCCGATGAACTGCCCGTTTCACATCGGAATTTACAAATCGGCGCAACACTCCTATCGCGAGCTGCCGCTGCGTTATGCGGAGTTCGGCGCGTGTTATCGCGCTGAGCTTTCGGGAGCGCTGCACGGTCTGATTCGTGTACGCGGGTTCACGCAGGACGATGCACATATTTTCTGTACGCCGGAAACGGTGCGCGCCGAGATCGTTAACTGCATCGACTTCGCTTTGAGTATCTACGAGGCGTTTGGCTTTAAGGACTACAAAGTCGAGCTTTCCGTGAGAGGTGAGGATCACAGCGGCTTCTTCGGCGAGGATAAGGACTGGGAGAGTGCCGAGGCCGCTCTGGTCGATGCATTGAACACGCGCGGAATTCAATACGAGCGCATTGAAGGCGAAGCAGCGTTTTACGGTCCCAAGATCGACATTCGTGTGAAGGATGCGATTGGCCGAGCGTGGCAGTTGACGACGGTGCAGTTTGATTTCAATCTGCCGCAGCGTTTTCAACTCGAGTACATCGGTGAAGACAACAAGCCGCACCAGCCGATCATGATCCACCGCGCGCTCTTTGGATCGATGGAGCGTTTCTTTGGAGTCTTGATCGAGCACTTTGCCGGTGCGTTTCCGATGTGGCTGGCGCCGGTGCAGGTTGCGGTGTTGCCGATCACGGATCGAGTGAACGAATACGCCGAAGAGGTGGCGCGTGAACTGCGCATCGCGGGCTTACGTGTAGAGACGAATCTGCGAAGCGAAAAAATCGGCGCTAAGATTCGTGATGCGCAGTTACAGAAAGTGCCGTTTATGCTCGTGCTCGGCGATCGTGAGATGGAGCAGAAGACGGTGGCAGTGCGAGAGCGTGCGAAGGGCGACATCGGAGTGATGTCCATCGCAGAATTTAAAGAGATGGCGCGCCGGTTGGTTGAAACTCGCGCGTTGACAAACAACTAGCCGGTAGAAATAGGACCGATAAGACTCATAGGACCTATTAATTCGTCGGCTCAAATCGAGGAGGTGCAGCAATAGCTACAGGCTTTCGAGGTCGCGGTCAGCGTCCTGATAACCGGCGTCTGCCGCCGGTTCGAATTAACGAGAGAATTCGCGTGCCGGAGGTACGCGTGATTGGTGATGAAGGAGAACAACTGGGCGTGATGGACGTGCGCGACGCCGTGCGCGCCGCCCGGGAAAAGGGCCTCGATCTCGTCGAGGTTGCTCCGAACGCCGATCCTCCCGTTTGCCGGATTATTGATTTCGGAAAGTATCAGTACGAAGCTAAGAAGAAGGCAAACGAGGCAAAGAAGAAGCAGGTAACGATCACGGTCAAGGAAGTTAAGTTCCGACCGGGTACCGACGATCACGATTACGACTACCGCATGAAGCATGCGCGCCAGTGGCTGCAGGATGGCGATAAAGTGAAAGCCACCATCTGGTTTCGCGGCCGTGAAATGACGCACCGCGAATTAGGCGCGCGCATACTCGAGAAGCTCGAACAGGATCTTGCGGACGTCGGTGAAGTTGAAGCACGGCCAAGAATGGAAGGGAATCAGATGTTCATCATTCTTGGACCAAAGAGACATAAGAGCGGCCCCGCTAAACCGGAAACGCCGCCGCCAACGAATCAATAGAGAAGGGGAGTTAGTAAATGCCAAAACTCAAAACGCACAAAGGTGCAGCAAAGCGAGTGCGCCTGACCGCCACCGGGAAGATCAAGCGCGGCCATTCGCACGCGCGTCACATTTTGACGAAGAAGACGAATAAGCGGAAACGCCATCTCGATATCGATGTGCTCGTGTCCAAAGCCGATCACGAGCGGGTGATGTCGATGTTGCCGTACGGAAGAGATTAGCGACTATTGCCAATTGCCAATTTCCAATTGCCGATTTGGGGTTTTCAATTGGCAATCGGCACTTGGCAATCGGCAATCTTATAAATAAGGGAGGAATCATATGCCCAGAGCAAAACGAGGTAATAAGCGTCTCGAAAGACGCAAGAAAATATTAAAGCTGGCGAAAGGTTATCGCGGCACAAAGTCGAAACTCTACCGGTCTGCGAAAGAGTCCGTCGAGCGTGGTCTGAACTTCGCTTACACAGGGCGCAAATTGAAGAAGCGTGATTTTCGTAGCCTGTGGATTGTTCGTATCGGCGCAGCAGCGCGTTTGAATGGTTTGAATTATTCGCAACTCATGCATGGTCTAAAACTGGCCGGACTGGATCTCGATCGTAAAGTTCTTGCCGATCTCGCCGTCCATCAGCCGGACTCGTTTGCCGCGGTGGTAGCACAGGCCAAGAGCGCTCTCGAAAACGAACAGAGCAATAAGGCCGCCTAGTTCTCAGAAAGGAAATCACGATGAAATACAACCGAATCGGCTTATTCGCACTCACGTTTCTGCTCGGTAGCATCGTCGCATTTGCCCAAGGTGCGAATGTGAATGGAACGTATGAAGGAATGGTGAAGATGCCTAACGGCGCTGAGCAGAAACTCTCGCTCGAGCTGAAAAGCGAGGGCAGCAAGGTGACGGGACGCGCGAAGCACGGCGACAGGTCCATCGATATCACCGACGGAAAGCTTGAAAACGGAACGCTCACTCTGACTTTCGACACCAAAGAGCACACGTTCGTGGGTAAAGTTGATGGCGACAAGATCACGGGCGAAGCGGGTGATGGAGCGCAGAAGATTCCAATCGAACTCAAGAAGGTGACACCGGCTGCCGCGGCTGCGCCGGCTGCTGCCGCAGCTCCTGCTGCTGGTGCCGTAAATCTCACCGGACAATGGGATGCCGTGGCTGATGCAAATGGCCAACCCTTTCCATTCCTGCTGATCCTCAAAGTTGACGGCGAAACCGTCACCGGGAGCAGCAGTTCGCAACTCGGTGATTCGACCGTCAAGTCGGGAACCTGGAAAGACGGCAATCTCGTGTTTCAACTCGAAGGCCAGAATGGAACGATCTCGATGAGCGCGAAGGTCGTCGATGGAAAACTGTCCGGCGAGTTTGATTACTCTGGCCAGTTGCAAGGCAAGTGGGTAGCAGTAAAAAAGAATTGAGACATGATTTCAGGATTAACAGAATTTACAAGATGCATCCTGTTAATCCTGAAAATCTTGTCATCCTGTTAAATGACTGATCAATCACCTCAAGCTCAAATAGAAACAATCAACAAAGCGTTCGAGCAAGACTTCGAACGCTTTTTCCCTTATATCAAAAATCCAACAGCTCTCGGTCTCGAACAAGCACTCGCTGAACAGCGTGCAGTAGGGGAGTTGCGCACGCGCCATCTTGGAAAAAAGAGCGCCCTTGCAGCTGCGAAAAAACTGATAGGGCGTGTTGCAGTAGATGAAAGAGCCAGATTCGGTCAGCAGGTCCAATCGACTGAGGAGCGGTTGGGCAATTTGCTTCATGACGTCGAGTTCAGTCTCCACAACTACATTGAGAATGAGCGCACGGCGCGTGAAAGCATCGACGTCACCCTGCCCGGACGCCGGCCACGTTCAGGACATCGCCATCCAATCACGCTGCTGCGCGAGCGGCTCGAAGATATTTTTGTCTCGCTCGGATATGCCATCGAAGACGGTCGGGAGATCGAGACTGACTTCTACAATTTTACCGCGCTAAACATTCCGGAGAACCATCCCGCGTGCGGAAAGGCTGATACGTTCTACACGACCGATGGTTTTGCGCTTCGTTCGCAAACCTCGACCGTGCAGATACACGCAATGCAGCGCCGCGGCGTTCCGGTTCGAATGATTGCACCGGGACGAGTATTTCGACGCGACACTCCGGATCCGACGCACAATCCGATGTTTTTTCAGGTCGAAGGACTGTGTGTCGACCGTGGCATCACGATGGCGCACTTGAAAGGCACGGTCGGTGAATTGCTCCGGCAGATGTTTGGCGCCGACACGGTCACGCGTTTTCGACCATCGTATTTCCCGTTTACCGAACCGAGTGCTGAGTTCGATTTCAATTGCTTCAAATGCAAGGGCAGCGGCTGTCGCATCTGCAAAAACTCCGGTTGGATCGAGTTGGGTGGTTGCGGCATGGTGCATCCCAACGTGCTGCGTGTGGTTGGTGTCGATCCGCAGCAGTATTCGGGATTCGCTTTTGGCTTCGGCATCGATCGGATGTGCGGGTTGATGTACGAGCTCGACGACATACGTCTGTTGTTTGAGAACGATGTGCGGTTTCTGGAAAAATTCGAGTAAAGCCATCCACAGATTACACAGATGTTTATTAGTTATCACTGGCTTAAGGAGCTTACAGACACCAGGTTGAGTCCGGCGGAGTTGAGGGACCGGCTGACGATGGTGGGTCTGGCGATTGACGCTGTCGACGAGCATGGCGAAGATGCTGTGCTGGACGTTGAAGTGCCTTCGAACCGGCCTGACTGCCTGTCGCACGTCGGGATCGCACGCGAAGTTACGGTTATCGAACGTGGGCAGTTGAGACTTCCCGCGGGTGAAAAGCCAAAGACCGAAGGGCGCTCTTCGGATCTGACGTCAGTCGAGATTGCAGACCCGGATCTATGTCCACGATACGCTGGACGTCTCGTGCGTGGCGTCAAGATTGGTCCATCGCCTGATTGGCTCGTGAAGCGTCTCGAAGCGATTGGTCAGCGTCCCATCAATAACGTTGCCGACGTTACCAACTACGTGCTTCACGAGCTCGGTCAGCCGTTGCACGCGTTCGATTTCGAAAAGCTGGGTGGCCGGCGCATCGTCGTCCGTCGTGCTGCACCGGGCGAGAAACTCACAACCCTCGACGGCGTCGAGCGAACGTTAACCAACGACATGCTCGTCATCGCCGATGCCGAGAAGGCTGTCGCTCTCGCGGGAATCATGGGTGGTGAAGAGTCGGAGATCTCGAATCAGACCACAGACGTTCTGATCGAGAGCGCTTATTTCGATCCGAATTCCGTCAGACAGACTGCACGCAAACTCGGGATGGACACAGAAGCGTCGCGCAGATTCGAACGCGGCGCCGATCGCGACGGTGTGCTTCGCGCCCAACAGCGCTGTATCGATCTGATCTGCGAGCTTGCAGGAGGTGTTGCAACCGAAGACGCGATCGACGTGTATCCGAAGCCTTTGGGTGAACGAGTTGTCGAACTGCGTCCCGAACGAGTCTCTGGTCTCACGTCGCTTTCGGTTGAGACTGATGAAATCGTGCGGATACTCACCGGGCTCGGCTTTGAACGCACGGGCGGATCAGAAAGACGAATGACTTTCAGAGTTCCGTCGTGGCGCATTGATGTCGAACAGGAAGAGGATCTCGTTGAGGAAGTCGCGCGACATACCGGCTACGACAAGATCGGATCCGAACTGCCGCCGTCGAGCATGTCAGGCGAGTACCAGCCGAGTGAAATGCAGCAACGTTCTTTGCGACGCGCACTGAACGCCTGCGGTTTCGACGAAGCGATCAATTTCAGTTTCATTCAACAGGAGTCGCGATTCGATCTGATTCCGTCGTTAGCCGGTCACGAAGGTGATCAGCCGCAGTTGGAAAATCCCATCATTGAGGATGCAGCATGGATGCGTTCGACGCTCCTGCCGGGTTTGCTCGGCTCGGTGCGGCACAATCTCAATCACGGCATTCGCGATGTGCGATTGTTTGAAATTGGGCGCATTTTCAGCATTTCGAAGGCTGGTGAACTTCCCGACGAAACACTCGCACTCGGAATCGTAGCGACGGGCGGCGTGCTCGAAGAGGACAAAGCACAAGCCGAACGCGACCTCGACTTCTTCGATCTCAAGGGTGCATTGGAAGCCGGCATCGATTGGATGAATTTCGCTCCATTGAGTTTCACTCCGACTTCTTCGCGTCACTTGCGTGTGGGGCAAAGTGCCCTGATCAGCAGTAGCGATGGAAAACAGCTCGGTACGATTGGCCGGCTCGCTGAGAATGTCGCCGCGTCATACAAGTTTCGACAACCGGTTTATGTAATGGAATTGGATCTCAACGCGTTGCTGAGCGGTCCTGCGAAGGTGATTCAGTATTCGCCGCTACCCAAGTATCCATCCGTAATGAGAGATATCTCACTGCTTGTCGATCGCACTGTGTCACTTGCTGAGATATTCGCGGTTGTTAACAAGCAACAGGTTGCCGAGTGTCGCAGCGTGAAGCTTGTCGGCACTTTCGAGGGCGGTAGCATTCCAGCCTCAAAACGTTCTGTGACTCTGCGGCTCGAGTATCGTTCCGATGAGCGAACGCTACGTGATGAAGAAGTCGAAGAGTCTCACTCGCGTCTGACCTCGGCATTGCTCGAGACGTTTGCTGCGGAGCAGCGTTAAAAATAAATCTGGCATGATCGCAAAATGAGTCTTGCGCTCCACCGCGTGAAGGCGGATAATCGCCCTCGTTTCATAGTCCACACTTTCGGGAGACAAATTGATGGTAGGTCTGTCAGGCTTGGAAAAGTTTTCTCATCTAGAGGATAAGATCTATCGCACTATCGAGCTCACCAAGACGCTGCGCCAGGAAAAAGAGAATCTCGAAAAAGAACTCGCGTTAATTCATCGCGACATGGGCAATGTGCTCAATGAAAAAGAGCGACTCGAAAACCAGGTCGAGAAGCTGCTCGCCGAACGTGAAACCATCCGCATGAAAGTTGAAGCCATGCTTGATGCAGTCGCCGCTCTCGATCCGGAAATGGTTGAGGAGCTCCGATGAGTTCCGGGATCGGCCGCATGATCAACAAAGGCACTATGGAAGGTAGTACCAGCAGTCCCACCATCCGAGTTGAAATTTACAATCAGACCTACAACATTCGGTCTGACGGCGATACGGAATACATTATTCAACTCGCGGAATTCGTCGACAGCAGGATGCGGGAGATTTCTTCCGGCACGTTGACCGTCGACTCGCTGAAGGTCGCCATCCTTGCAGCGCTACACATCGCCGACGAACTTCATCGCCTCAAGAACATGCACGAACAAGCCGACTCGCAACTCGCCGCACGCAGCGCAGAGTGTGCGGAAATGCTCGATCGCCTGCTCAAAGTTCGTAGTAATCTGGAACTCGAACAAGGCGGCGCCGGCAAACTCAGCCTGGGCTAGCCACAAAAAATTTAGCCACAAAAAGGCACATAAAGCACGAGAAGAAATTTCTGAACAGCAGTCTTTCTTTTTGTGCTTTTTGTGCTTTTTTGTGACTAGATGTAAGTGCTTCTTTGTGGCGAGATATGCTACTATCCGTGGCGGCGGAGGGTCACGTTCTGCGGTGTTCGTCACCGAGTTACGATGATTGAGCCAGTGCCGTTGATTCAGGGAGACCGAGGTCGTTTGCCAGTGCATTTCTTCATAGTTAAGAACTGCCGGAGGCAGCGGCATTAAGAGGTCACCCACCTGTCTTGTGCAGGTTCAATTACGGCTCCGGAGCGGCAATTGCGGATCTCCCTCCAGCCAGTAAAACCGCGTGTCGTGAATCGTCAATCGTGCTCCCGTTTGATTCACACGATTAACGATCCAGGGTTCGCGGTTTTCTATCTTCATCAGCCAATTCTTCAGTATGAAAGTTCTCATGATCGGAGATGTCGTCGCGAAGCCTGGGCGCATTGCTGTGCTCGAGCGCATCCAGGATTTGCGCGAGCAGAACCAGATCGATCTCGCGATCATGAATGCCGAGAACCTCGCCGGCGGATTCTCCGTCACGCCGCAGTTGTGTGAACAACTGTTCTCGACGGGGATCGATGTGATGACTTCAGGGAATCACATCTTCGATAAGAAGGAAGCCATCGACTACATCCGCAAGCAACCGCGTCTGATTCGCCCGGCGAACTATCCTCCTAACACACCCGGCAGCGGCTGCTGGGTAGGAGAAGTGAATGGTGCAAAGGTCGCGGTGATGAATGTGATGGGCCGGGTCTTCATGCCGCCGTCTGACGATCCATTTCGCATAATCGACAGCGTGCTGGAATCGTTGCCTTCAGACACGACGGTTCGTCTCGTTGATATTCACGCCGAAGCGACGTCGGAAAAAGTGGCGATGGGCTGGCATCTTGATGGTCGCGTATCGGCTGTTGTCGGCACCC
>Ga0207647_10001816_pt1 | contig 16383 bp, 15 predicted proteins | sample KBSCornC2_FD_184295 | JGI IMG/M metagenome (GOLD analysis project Ga0207647, IMG submission 184295) | Corn rhizosphere microbial communities from Kellogg Biological Station, Michigan, USA - C2 (SPAdes) (version 2) | ecosystem: Host-associated > Plants > Roots > Rhizosphere ...
GTCCAAGGACGGTATCCCCAGCGTCTCCTCGTTGGTATCTCTGGTCATGCCCAGCTCGACCCAGCCTGTGGTCGAGAACCAGCTCAAGATCTGCCAGCAGATCGTGATGCGGCGCAACCACCAGTACAACGTCACCGTGGACATGCTAAACCGCATCAATACCGTCTACGGCACCTACATGCAGCAGTTCGAGCAGATCTCCAGCATGGTCGGCAGCAGCCAGGGCGCACTCGCCGGCGCACAGGCCAATATCGTGCGCGGCCAGGCCAGCATGGAGGCAGAAGTCCGGCTGTGGCAGGTGCAGGTCCAGAGCGATGAGCAGATCATCCAGTACCTGCAGGGCCAGCAGGCCCAGCTCGGCCAGACGGCGATGAAGGGCAAGAGCTCGCTGCTGGGTACCATCGTCCAGGCCGGCACGCTCAAGCTCGCCTTCGACCATCTCAACAGCGGCAACTGAGCCGGTCTGCATTGATGCTATTCGCGACACGAACCTAAGGAACTGGGTGCTATGCAGCCTACAGCCAATACTGGCGACTATATTTTCTTTTCGCTGGTCAACAGCTATCTGAAGAGCCAGATCGCCCATTTCCAGGAGGACGTCCTCGGACGCATGTCTCTGTGGGTATCGACCTTCGCGGTCATCCTGGTCACCCTGTGGATCATGATCCAGGGCTATCGCATGGTCACCGGCCAGAGCAAGGAGCCGATGATGGGCCTGGTCGCGAATATGGCGAAGATCGTGTTCATCGTCTCGGTGGCGACCACCCTCGCGGTGGCCGGCAACGACATCCAGGAACTGCTCACCACGGACCTGGGCAAGCACATCAACTTCATCTTCACCGGCAACCCCAGCTCGCCGGATGACATGATCGACGAGAACCTGGCCAAGACCCAGCTGGCCCTGTCCGCGATCGACGTCATCAAGGTCAATCCCACCGACATAGAAATGGCGGGCGAGAAGAGCAAGGCCGAACTGCTGGCTACATTCGGCACCGCCAGTCCGCCCATGACCGCCGGCGCCATGCTGCTGCTCTATCAGTTCGCTATGGCGCTGTTCATCGGATTGGGCCCACTGTTCATCCTGTGCCTGATCTTCGAGCAAACCAAAGAACTGTTCCGAAAATGGCTGATGTACGGCATCGGCACCCTGTTCTCGATGGCAATGCTTTCGGTGGTCACCGCGATCGCCATGCGCCTGTGCCTGAGCGTCGCCGAAGCGCTATGGGCGGCCAACATGATCAATAGTCTTATCCCTGGCGCGGCGGGCGCCGAGGGTTTGTCGAGTCTGGCCTTGCAGCAGGGTGGCATCGGCCTGCTGATGACCGTGCTGATCGTCAGCGTGCCGCCGATGGCGTCGATGTTCTTCCAGGGCACGATGGGCAACTTCCTGACTTACTCGGCGATGGGTGGAGCGAACAATAAGCCGGGGGACGGCGGACAGCCGGCGGGGTCTTATGCCTCGAGGCCGGCGCTTGAAAACACCACCGGAGATCACGGCAGGCAATATGCCAATCTCCCGCCGCCCGCTGGTTTGGGCGTTCGGACCCCCAGCGCTCCTACAACAGCAGCTGCCGATCAAATTAAAACTGCTCCTCCGACCAGGACTGTATGAACAACATGAAATTCCTACTGCTGCTGTTGCTTTGCCTCTCTGGGTTTAGCGGCGTGCTTCATGCGGAACAAGGTTGTCCTCCCGGCATGGTTCCCGAGGGAGGACAAGGTACGAGTTCTTGCCGACCTCTTCCTGGCTACAACCAGGGCAGCACACAACCTGCGCCGAGCGTCGCCTGGGTTTCGCGCTGGGGCGCGATCGCCATGGATACACAAGAAACGCGAGTTTCCGCCGCATCAAAAGACCGGGCGAGCAAAGAAGAAGCCGTGCAAGCCGCCATGAAGGGTTGCCTGGAGCAAGGTGCGAAGCAGTGCGAAATCATCTCTACTTATGCCAATGGATGTGCGGCCCTGGCATCAAGTGAGTCGCGATTTGGCGTGGCCGCGCGTAATACCAACACCGAAGCTGAAGCCGCGGCGATGGCTCAATGCAAGGATGCAACTTGCCAGATTATCTACAGTGGCTGCAGTCAACCGAAAGTTGTTAGGTGACTTTAGAGCAGTGACGTCTGCAGACCCATCTCTCGTTACAACAAAGGCGGCACGCGCAACCCGACACTCTGGCACTGCTTAGGTTTCTCGGCGGGACATGATCGCTGGCAGGGCACCCTGAGTAATGCTGTTAGATCACCCGGAACGCAACTCCGAAAACCGTCACAACCGTACGTACACCTGCGAAGGAATGCCCATGAAGAAATCGCTCCTGCTCGTCCTCCTGATGGCCGCCAGTTCCACCGCGGCGGCGCAGGGTTTCTACATGCCGATTCCGTACTACGGCAATAACCCGTACCTGTTCTGCACGATCGGCGTGCCGACGGATTGCTGGGCGCCGATCAGCCCGATGACGGGCACGTTCACGGTGACCAATCCGTACTGCTTCAACCCGGTGTCCGCGGGGCTTTACGCCACCGTCTGCCCGCAGGCCTTCATTGGCGGCGGCAGCGCGAGCAACCTGGGCAGCGCGCCCAAGGTGGCCGAGGCCGGCGGCGACGCGGCTTCGACCGACACGAACTGAACGTAGTGCCGAATCCGCTCACCTGCATGGCAGGTGAGCGGTGAATTTCGGATATTCCGCACATACCTTGCACTTGCCTTACTACGCCGCCGCAGCAGGTGAAATTCCTCGACGGCAAGCATGAAAGGACCCCTCGTTCCATGAGCCCACGGAAGATCCTCCTGCTCGCGCTGCTGGCTTCGCTGAGCGCGTGCGGCTCATCGCAATCCGCCGATCCTGCCGCCGCATCGTCGGCCAAGGCTCCGGCGGCGGCGGCTTCCGCTCCAGCGGTGCAGACTGCCGCCGCAACTCAAGGAAAGAGTGCCATGTCTCCCCTGCAGAACCTTCTCGGCGTGTTCTCCGCGGCCCATGCGCCGGCCTGGCCGGCGTTCGACGCCGTGCCCGGCGTGCAGTGGCGCGACGCCAGGCCGCTGGAGAATCCCGACGGCACCGGTCCGGACATGTCGCACTACCGCAGCGGCAACCTGCTGCTGGCGGGCTTCGGCATGGTCGACGTGCCGGATGGCAAGACGGGCGAGGATGCAGGCACCAAACAAGACAACGAAGGCAATGTCGGCGTCACGCTCAACGGCGACGCGAATGCGGTGCAGTCGATCGCGCTGGTGAAGTTCTATCCCAGCGAGAACCTCCAGGAGATCCTGCAGCACCAGCTCGGCGGCGATGCCGCGATCAAGTCCATCGGCGGCTCGTGCGAGCTGGATTTCGGCACCACTGCCGCCAACACGCAGAAGAACGCCTTCTACCAGATCACGCTCGGGGCCAGTGCGGCGCCCGTCTTCGCCGAGGCTTTCATCGACGACGACGGCGGCAACCAGGGCCCGGGCAGCACCACCTTCGTGTTTTACCGGAGCAAGCCGGCGCAGCGGATGGAGGCCATGCGCTGTAAGGAGTCATAACCCTCCTCCTACAACTCAACCAGCATCGTCATCCACTAAGGAGTAAGCAATGGCTGATAGACGAGAGCACGCAGTGGCCACTGCGCAGGCATACCACCAGGGCAACATCGCCGGTCTGGACGACGCGATGACCCGCCGACTGGTCGCTTCCGTCGTCATGACGGAAAGCAGCGGCGGCAATCTCAGCGTGACCAACAAGCAAGGCTATGTCGGCCGCTACCAGGCCGGCGCCGGCTGGCTCGCGGACGCGGGCTACGTCGACAAGGACAAGCTGCAGGAGGCCATGAAGGGCTACCGCAGCGAATGGGCGTGGGCCTCCAAGGGCCACATGACCGAGTTCCTCAACGATCCTTCCAACTGGAAGCACGGCCTGAGCCTCGACAAGTACAAGGGCTCCGCCGAGCTGCAGGACGATGCGTTCCGCATCAACAGCGGCAAGGCCTACCACCAGGCCGTCAAGAACGGCGTGCTGCACGAGGACGACAAGCCCGAGAAGATCGCCGGCTTCCTCAAGGCGCGCCACATCGCCGGCTACGGCGGCGCCGTCGCCGCGGCCACCGGCGGCCGCGTGATGCGCGACAGCAACGGCACCAGCAACTACGACTACCTGCACGACATCACGCGCAACCGCGATGGGCTGGACCAGCTGATGAAGCGCGCGCCCGGCCAGCACGCGCCGGAACCGGCACGCGATAGCAACAAGCCCGGCGTGCTCAAGGAAGGCGCGCACGGCGAGGCCGTCGGCAAGCTGCAGGGGGAGCTCAACAAACTCGGCTATGACCTGCACACGGACAAGCAGTTCGGTCCGCAGACCGAAGCCAGGGTCAAGGCCTTCCAGCAGGACCACGGGCTGAAGCCCGACGGCCAGGTCGGCCCGCAGACGCAGGCCGCGCTCGACCGCGAGCTGAAGCTGCAGGCCCAGCGCGGCGGCCAGCACCTGGGCGATGCGGAGCATCCCGCGCACGGCGTGTTCAAGCAGGCGCTCGACGGCGTGCACAAGATCGACGCCGACCGCCAGCGCACGCCGGACCAGATCAGCCAGAACGTGGCCGGCTCCCTCGCCGTCGCCGCGCAGCGCGCCGGTCTCACCCGCATCGATCACGTGGTGATGAGCGAGGACGGCAGCCGCCTCTATGCCGTGCAGGGCGATCTGAACTCCCCGCTCAAGAAGATGGCGGAGGTGCCCACGCAGCAGGCCGTCAACACCTCGCTGGAACAAAGCAGCCGCGAACTGGCCCAGGCGGGCCAGCAGCAGACCGCAGCCAACGCAAACCAGAAGGCGCAGGAGACGCAGGCTCAGGCGGCACCGCAGAGGTAAGCAGCAAGGCCCGGGGCGGCGGCATACGCACCGCCCCGGTCACATGTATCTGCGCAAAGTCCCTGAAACCTTTTCTCCCGCGGCCCCGTTCCAAGCCGCACCGCCCGCCCGCGTCGACATTCGCTCCTGTCGCCGGGCACACCACCGCACGAACCGATCTCAAGGAATCACCGTCATGGCCAGCATCAAACCGCTCCTTCGCCTGCTGCCCTGCCTGTTGCTCGTGGCATGCGGCAATCCGGCGCCGGACGGCCAGTTGCCGGTGCCGTCCGGCGCGACCGCTCCCGGCAAGGCTGCGACCGCAGCCGTCGCCGGCAAGGCGGACAACCCGGTGGCGGCCCCTGCCGTTGCGACGACGACCGCGGCCGCCAAGCCAGGGCTGCCGGTCGACTCATCGCAGCTGCGGCCGGTCACCGCGATTCCCGGCGTCGCTTGCACGCAGCAGCGCAAGGACTGGGCGCCGGAGTGCGTGGCGGGCGAGTACCGGATCGCCGTCTATCCGGAAGGATGCGGTGCCGATGGCTTCTACGGCCTGGTGCATGCCGATGGCGATGCCGCGGTGCTGTTGCAGACCAGCTTTGCGCCTTTCCCGGCTTCGCCCGTCGCGAAGCTGCGGGAGGGGCAGTTCGTCTGCATCGCGGCCGATGCTCGCAAGCAAGTCGGCGAGCGGCTCTGGCTGTACGTCACGGCGATCCCGCCGGAGTCCATCCCCGCCTGCAAAGACCGGGAGATCTGCGGTGCACGCGGCCTGCCGGCCGTGGACTGGTCCGGCACGGCTCCCACGGGGCAGTGCCGCCTGGAGCATGGCCGTTTCGTCGATTGTGCGGCCGGGTGGGTCAGCGTTTCCGCGGTAGAAGAGTTTTCCAACGGACTTTGAGCAGCCTTTTCTCTAACGACCACTCGGAGGATCTATGGGTCGCGAAATCCTGGATGAGGCTTATCACCATTTTGCGCTGGAGGGCCGTCAGTACGAATACGGCCGCGGCGATCTTTCCCTCAACAACAAGGTAGGCAATCGCCACACCGATCCCAGCCGCACCGAACAGGATCTGGACGGCGACGGCTTCCGCGGCGTGGACTGTTCCTCGCTGGTATGGCGCGGACTGAAGAACGCCGGCTATGACGTCGGCGACGCGCCGTTCGACACCAGCAAGCTGTTTACCGGCAACCAGACCACGGCTTACGCGCAAAAGCATTTCGACGTCGTCCCCGCCGCCGAGGCGAGCAAAACGCCGGGTTCGCTGCAGCCGGGCGACATCCTGATGTTCAACAGCTCGCACGGCCGGCACGTCGGCATCTTCAAGGGCTACGACCCGAAGGGGAATATCGAGTTCTACGGCTCGCAGGTCAGCACCGGCCCCGCGCTTACCACGGCCCGCGGCGAAGGCAGCTACTGGAACGGCGGCGATTTCCATATCGTCGGGGCGCTGCGCGCGAAGCCGGAGTTCCGCACGCACGCGCCGGTGCACGGCGGCCAGGCGGATCTTCCCGCCGCGACGGGGCCTGCGGCCGCCCGCCCGCACGACAACGCCGCCGCCACGCCGCGCAAGGAACAGCCGCACGGCCACGAGGAATACCTGCACAAGGGAGCGCGCGGCGGCGACGTCATGAGCCTGCAGAACGAGCTGGCCAGGCTCGGCTATCCCAGCCGCGAAGCGCCTTTGCATGCGGACGGCCATTTCGGTCCGAAGACGGACGACGCCTTGCGCTCCTTCCAGAAAGAACACGGACTGAAGCCTGACGGCGTGGTCGGCCCGGAAACCACCAGGGCGCTGCACAAGCAACTGGCCCTGGGCCAGCACGAGGCGGGGCACACCCCGGCGCCGATGCGCCTGGACAACCCCGCGCATCCCGAGAACGGCCTGTACAAGCAGGCGCTCGATGCGGTGCACCGCCTGGACGCCGCGCACCAGCGCGAGCCGAACCACCAGAGCGGCCAGCTGGCCGGTTCGCTGGCGGTGCGCGCACGCGAGGAAGGCCTGCAGCGCATCGACCATGCGGTGCTCAGCGACGACGCCAGGCGCACCTATGCCGTGCAGGGCGATTTGAACTCGCCGTTCAAGCGCACCGCCGAGGTCGATACCGCGCAGGCAGTCAACACGCCGCTGGAGAAGAGCACCGCGGCACTGGAACAGGCCACGGCGACGCAGGCGCAGAACCAGCAGCACCAGCAGCAGAAGCAGCAACCGGCGCCCGTGCAGACGGGTCCCAGCGTTTCGGTCTAACCGGCAACGCCCGGGCCTGTCCGCGATGCGGGCAGGCCCGGCTCCTTCCGCAGAGACATGCCATGTCGATCAGAACCAGGATTGGATTCGCCCTTCCGCTGATGCTGCTGTGCCTGGCCCAGGGCGCGGCTGCCGTCGGTACGGAACCCAAGGATGCAACACCCAAGGAAGCACCGGCTGCGACGGCGGCGCCGGCCGCCGCCGTACCGCAGGGCTTTTCCTCCTACGCTGCCGAACCGGCCGGCGACAACCGGCAATGCGTGGTCGGCGCGGTCGCCGACGAAGACGGCACGAACCAGAAGCCGTTCGTCTACGTCGAGGACACCGGCGCCAACCGGGTGCTGTGGACGCGCGCGCTGGAGCTGCCCACGCATACCGTGCAGGGCCGCGCCACGCACTGCCTGCACAAGGGCGGCACCGTCTACGTGCTGCTGCAGGCCGACACCCAGCCCGCGCAGTCGACGTCGCAGACCCTGCTGCGGGTGCTCGAGCTGGATGCCGCCACCGGCAACCCCACCGCCAGCCGCGAGGTGAACATGCCCGGCGTCGCCGATGCCACCTCGGCCTGGGTCGACAAGGGCGAGGACGCGTTCCACCTGGCCGGCAAGGGCGGCGTGGCGGTCAGCGGCGAGTACTTCCGCCTGGCCGATCCGGACAAGCACCTGCCGTTCACCGTCACCCTGCACTGAGCATGGGTGCCGTCATGCCATCGCCGCCGCGACCATGCGCGGCGGCGGTTACCGTCGCGCCGGTACGAGCGGTTGCCGTGCTCCTGGCGCTCATCTCCACCTTCGCTTTCGGCTCACCCATGAAGACTCCACAGATCAAGCAGAACCCGCATCCGCAGAAGCGCTACGAGCTGACCCTCAGCATCGAAGGCGCGCCGGGTCCGTTCGATTCGATCGCGGGCACGGTGCATTACAAGGTGCAGAACGAACGCTGCGTACCGGCCACGCCGGTCAGCGGCGCCACGCTGACGCCGGAGCAGAACGTCGCCATCGACTTCGTCCGCGTCAGCGACCACGAGTACAAGGGCACGCTCTACGTCGACCTGCTGCAGGACGAGGACTACTACGGCATGGGCGTGTGCCACTGGGCGGTCAACACCGCCTGGGCCACGCTCAGGATCAAGGGCGTGGAATTCTCGCCGGCCATGGATTCGCGTGAGCTGCTGGCGCAGAAGCCGGTGCCCACCTATTTCGTGCGCAGCGAATACTTCAACAGCAGCGATGAGCGCACCGCCTTCGGCACGCCCAACCGTGCGCTGTTCAAGCCCACCACGCGCACCGACATCTTCTCGATGACGCTGACGGCCAGGGAGACGGCCCCATGAGTACGGACAGCACGAAGATCGGCACGACCGACTACGCCCTGCTCGCGCGCGACGCCTACCAGGACCGCCAGACCGACCAGACGGTGGAACTGGGCGGCGTCAAATACCGCATCTTCGACCACACCGACGATCCGCACACCGGCTACCAGGGCACCGCCTACCAGCGCCTGGACACCGGCGCGATCGTGATCGCCCACCGCGGCTCCGAGTTCGACCGCGAGCTGCTGCAGGACGGCGGCACCGACGCCGGCATGGTGCTGACCGGCCTCAACGCGCAGGCGCCCGACGCCACCGCGTTCACCCAGCGGGTGATGGAGAAGGCGCGCCAGCAGTCGGAACAGCTGGGCGTGCCGTATGACGTCACCGTCACCGGCCATTCGCTGGGCGGCACCCTGGCCGAGCTCACCGCCGCGCGGATGAACCTCAAGGGCGAGACCTTCAACGCCTACGGCGCCGCGGGCCTGCTGTACGGCCTGCCCGAAGGCGGCCACCAGGTGATCGACCACATCCGCGCCGGCGACATCGTCAGCGCGGCCAGCCCGCATTTCGGCGAGGTGCGTATCTACGCCGCGCCGCAGGACATCGACACCTTGAGCAAAGCCGGCTACCGCGACGACAGCGGCCCGCTGAGCCCGCGCAACCCGATCAAGGCCACCGATTTCGGCGCGCACGCGATCGACAACTTCGTACCGGACAACAAGCTGCTCGGCCATTCCATCGTCAGTCCCGAGAACGCGGCCCTGTACCAGGAACACAAGGGCATGATCGACCGCTACCGCGAGGACGTGCGCGACATCCGCACCGTGCTGTCGGCGCCGTGGGAAGTGCCGCGGGCCTTCGTGCACGGCGTGGAGACGGTGGCCCACGAGGTCGGCGAGAAGGTTTCCGCAGGTGCGCACGCGATCGGCCATGCGGTCAGCCACGCGGTGCACGAGGTGGAGGAAAAGCTGGAGGCCTTCGGCGATCGCGCCTCCCACGCCATCCATACCCTCACCCATCCGAGCGAATGGCATCACGCCAAGGCGGGCGCCGCGCCCCAGCTCGACCAGCCCGGCCATCCGGACCACGCCTTGTTCCAGCAGGCGCGCGGCGCGGTGCATGCGCTGGACGCCTCGCGCCAGCGCGCCTCCGACCAGCAGAGCGACAACTTCGCCGGTTCCCTGGCGGTAGCGGCGCGTAAGGCAGGGCTAGAGCGGATCGACCACGTGGTGCTCAGCGAGGACGGCAGCCGCGCCTATGCGGTGCAGGGCGACCTGAGCTCGCCGTTCAAGCGCATGGCCGAGATGCCGACGCAGGAGGCAGTGAACACGCCGCTCGAACGCAGCAGCGCGCAGTGGCAGCAGGCCGCGGCGCAGCAGCAGGCGGCGCAGGCGGGGCCGCCGCGGGACGTCCAGCCGGGCCAGGCGCCCGCCCTGGGCGCCTGAAGCGCTTCGTGCCGTGGACGCGAAGACGATCACCCGGCCTGTCACCGAAACCCATTTACACTGGGGCGGATACACTAGGGCGGATGACGGTCGGGAGGAGCGTCGCCGTACACAGGCAGCGCACTACACCGCCGGGCCAGGCAAGACGAGAAAACAGGGGCCGAAGCACCCTGCTTCGGAGCATCGGATGCGAGTCAGGTTCTCATGAGCAAGACGAAATGGTTTTGGGCCGCCGGCCTGCTGCTGGTCGCCCTGGTCGGCGGCGCGTTCTTTTCCGGCTGGCTGGTGCGGCTGCTGCTCAAGGTCGAGGTGCCGCTGTCCTGGAACACCTACTACCAGTACGTGATGGCGCTGGGCCTGCCGGACTACCAGGCCTATGCCGGCCGCATCAAGGCGGCGGGCTATATCGGCTTCGGCATCCCGGTGGTGCTGTGGATGGTGGTGTTCTATTTCATCGCCAGGACGCACAAGCCGTCCATGCACGGCGACGCGCGCTTCGCCCACGGCGGCGACCTGCGCAAGGCCGGCATGTTCAAGGCGCAGGCCAACGGCATCCTGGTCGGCAAGTACCGGGGCGACCTGGTGCGCCTGGGCGGCCAGCAGTTCGTGATCCTGGCCGCGCCGACCCGCTCGGGCAAGGGCGTGGGCGTGGTGATTCCCAACCTGCTGGACTACCAGGAATCCATGGTGGTGCTGGATATCAAGCAGGAAAACTACGAACTCACCTCCGGCTGGCGCGCCAGCCAGGGCCATGAGATCTACCTGTTCAATCCGTTCGCCGAAGACCGCCGCTCGCATCGCTGGAATCCGCTGAGCTACGTGTCCAAGGACCCGTCCTTCCGCGTCTCCGACCTGATGAGCATCGCCGCGATGCTGTATCCGGACGGCGCCGACGACCAGAAGTTCTGGGTGAGCCAGGCGCGCAACGCCTTCATGGCCTTCACCCTGTACCTGTGCGAGAAGTGGGAACACGACGAGCAGAAGGGCCTGCCCCTGGTGCTGCGCGACAAGCCGACGCTGGGCGCGGTATATCGCCTGTCCTCCGGCGACGGCACCGACCTGCGCCAGCTGTACCAGTGGATGTCGCAGCAGCCGTTCCTCAGCGGCAATGCGCAGTCGGCCTTCGCCAACCTGCTGTCGCAGGCGAACGAGACCTTCGCCTCGATCCTGGGCACCTTCAAGGAACCGCTCAACGCCTGGATCAATCCGGTGCTGGACGCGGCCACCGGCGACGACGACTTCCTGCTCACCGACGTGCGCAAGAAGCGCATGACCATCTATATCGGCATCCAGCCCAACAAGCTGGCCGAGAGCCGGCTGATCGTGAACCTGTTCTTCAGCCAGCTGATCAACCAGAACACCAAGGAGCTGCCGCAGAACAACAAGGCGCTCAAGCACCAGTGCCTGCTGCTGATGGACGAGTTCACCTCGATCGGCAAGGTCGACATCATCTCCTCCGCCGTGTCGTACATGGCCGGCTACAACATCCGCCTGCTGCCGATCATCCAGAGCGTGGCCCAGCTCGACGCCACCTACGGCAGGGAAGTGGCGCGCACGCTGATCACCAACCACGCGCTGCAGATCGTCTACGCGCCGCGCGAGCAGCAGGACGCCAACGACTACTCCGAGATGCTCGGCTACACCACCGTGCGCAAGGAGAACGTCACCCGCGGCAAGGGCGGCGACCGCTCGCGCAGCGAGTCCGAGGAACGCCGCGCGCTGATGCTGCCGCAGGAGCTGAAGGCGATGGGCGCGGACAAGGAAGTGTTCCTGTACGAAGGTATCCCGCATCCGGTGATGTGCGAGAAGATCCGCTACTACAAGGACAGCTACTTCACCTCGCGCCTGCTGCCCAAGGTCGACATTCCCACCTTGAAGATCTGAGGCTCGCAGCTGTCGGACCCGGGCGGCGGCGGCGCTAGACTTGGCGCATGACGCTGCCCACCGCCCTGCTCGAAGCCCTGCACGCCAGCTTCGCCGGCGACGCCCTGTCGCTGGGCGAAGCCGAGCGACTGGCCTATGCCTACGACAACTCCCGTCGCAACGCGCTGCCCGATGCCGTGGTGTTTCCCACCTCGCACGAGCAGACCGAAGCGCTGGTACGCGCCTGCCGCGAACACCGCGTGCCGCTGGTCGCGCGCGGCCGCGGTACCAATACCACCGGCGCCACGGTGCCGGTGGACGGCGGCGTGGTGGCCAGCTTCGAGCGGATGAACCGCATCCTGCGCATCGATCCGGACAACCGCCTGGCGGTGGTGGAGCCGGGCGTGCTCAACGGCGACCTGCAGCAGGCCTTGAAGCCGCATGGTTTCTTCTGGCCGCCCGATCCGACCTCCTCGCCCTGGTGCAGCATCGGCGGCAACCTGGCCTGCAATTCGGCCGGCCCGCGCACGGTGAAATACGGCAGCCCGCGCGAGAACACCCTGGGGCTGCGCGCCGTCGCCGGCACCGGCGTGGGCTTCCGCTGCGGCACCTATACCAGCAAGGGTTCCACCGGCTACGACCTTACCCGCCTGCTGATCGGCTCGGAAGGCACGCTGGCCCTGATCACCGAAGCCACGCTCAAGCTCACGCCGAAGCCCAGCGGCCTGCGCACGCTGCGCGCCACCTACCGCGACGTCAGCGCCGCCGCCCACGCGGTGGCGCGCATCATGGCGCAGCCGGTGACGCCCTGCGCGCTGGAGTTCATCGACGATGTGGCGTTGAAACTGGCACGCGACCACGGCGGCGACAGCGTACCGGTGGCCGGCGCCATGCTGATGATCGAAGTGGACGGCGAACCGGACACGCTGGCCGGCGCGGTCGAGGCGGTCTCGCGCGCCGCCCGCGGCGACGGCCTGGAAAGCCTGCAGGTGGCGCAGAGCGCCGAGGAAACGCAGGCGCTGTGGTCCGCGCGCAAGGCGCTGTCGCCCGCGCAGCGCACCATCTCGCCGAACAAGATCAACGAGGACGTGGTGGTGCCGGTCAGCCGCCTGCCCGAGCTGGTCGACGGCATCAAGGCGCTGGCGGCGAAGCACGACGTGCTGATCGTCAGCTTCGGCCACGCCGGCAACGGCAACCTGCACGTGAACCTGCTGCCGCGCGACGAGGCCGAGCGCGAGCGCGCCCATGCCTGCCTGGCCGAGGTGTTCGCGCTGGTGATCCGACTGGACGGCACGCTGTCCGGCGAGCACGGCATCGGCCTGGTCAAGCGCGAGTTCATGCCGCTGGCGCTGCAGCCCGAAACGCTGGGATTGATGCGCGGCGTGAAGGCGGCCTTCGATCCGGATGGCATCCTCAATCCCCGCAAGTTATTGCCCTGACGGCACACTGTCGGCGCGACGCGACGTACTGCTAGGCTCCGACCACCGCACGGGGGAATGAGCATGAAACGGTTTCGGCTTCTGTTGCTGGCCTGCGCCAGCCTTCTGCTGCTCGCCTGCAACCAGCAGGAACTGATCGACAAGCTGACCCCGAAAACGGAGTCGGCCTACGCGCAGAAGTTGTTCACCGATCTGCGCGAAGGCCACTACGACAGCGTGAAGGCCGCGCTGGCTCCCTCCCTGCGCGCCATGCCGGATATCGACCAGAAGCTCGCCGACGTAGGCAAGCTGTTTCCGGCCGGCAAGCCCAAGTCGGTCAAGGTGGTTGGCACCAATACCTCGTCCATGGCCTTCAATGGCGGTCCTACCACGACGAAGTACAACCTCACCTACGAGTACGAGTACACCGACTCGTGGGTGCTGGCCAACATGTTCCTGGAACGGAATCAGGATGGGCTGCAGGTGCTGGGCTTCCACGCGCAGTCGCAGACGCGCTCGCTGGAGGCGATGAGCGCTTTCTCGCTCGCGGGCAAGGGCGCCGGGCAGTGGCTCTTCCTCGCGCTGGTGATCGCGGTGCCGTTCTTCTGCGTGTACGCCTTCGTGGTCTGCCTGCGCACGCCGAACCTCAAGCGCAAAGGGCTGTGGGCGCTGTTCACGCTGGTCGGCTTCGTCTCGCTGAGCATGAACTGGAATACCGGCGACGTCGGCTTCCGGCTGATCTCCTTCCAGCTGCTCAGCGCCTCGGCTTTCCAGAGCGGCTACACCCCCTGGCTGCTGAGCATCTCCTTCCCGCTCGGCGCCGTGTGGTTCCTGTGCAAGCGCCATGCGATGCGCAGCGACGCCGCGGCCCCGGCCATGCCGGAGGCGTAGGTTGGGGTGAGCGCAGCGAACCCCAACGTCACCGCACATGGATAGGGCCGCGTTGGGGTTCGCTGCGCTCACCCCAACCTACGGGGCCGCTCAGGCCGAACGGTTGCCCGTCCCGCGCAGGATCAGGTGCAGCCCGAACAGCACGAACACCGCCCCGGCGAAGCCGTCGATCCAGCGCGTCAGCCGCAGGTAGCCGCGGCGCATCGCCGGCAGGGCGAAGAACGCGGCCACCAGCGAGAACCACAGGAAGGTCTCGGCGATGATCAGGCCCCACAGGCCCCAGCGTGCCGCGGCGCCGACGCCGTCGCCGACGAAGGCCGAGAACACCGAGCCGAAGTAGACCAGCGCCTTGGGGTTGGCCAGGTTGGTGAGCAGGCCGGCGCGCAGCGCGGCGAAGTCGCTGCGCTCCACCACCACGGCCTGGGTGGCGCCGCCGGCCGGCGCCTGCCAGGCGCCACGCAGCATCTTCACGCCCATCCAGGCCAGGTAGAGGCCGCCGGCCACCGCGATCAGCTGCGACAGCCAGGCCAGCCGGTGCAGCAGGATCTGCAGGCCCAGCAGGGCCAGCGCCGACCACACCAGCGCGCCCAGGGTGATGCCGATGACGCCGAACATGGCCTGGCGGCGCGAGCGGCTCACGGCGGTCTGCGAGACGAAGAAGAAGTCCGGGCCGGGGCTGGCCAGGGCGATCAGCTGGATCAAGGCGATCGTCAGAAACAGCGTCATGGGTCGCTCCCGAGAGGGAAAGGACAGGGATTTTTTGCCGCTGCGCAACTTGTCCCGGCTAAGACGATTCCCTACGCTGACGGACGTTTGGCCAGGCCGAAACCCGTCCCAGGCCACCCGCGGGGGATCACCGAGCTCGCCGTACGGGCAGCGCCAGCACCGCTGGCTGCCCCGCCCGCCGTGCGCCCGGCGGACCGCTCAGCGATATTAACGAATCACCAGGACCGATAAAGCCCGATGAGCATTAAACTCCGCCTCGTCATCATGTACTTCCTGCAGTATTTCGTATGGGGGTCGTGGCTGCTGACCATCGGGGCGTACTGGTTCCAGAACAAGCATTGGCCCGGCACGCAGTTCGGCGCGATCTTCTCCACCATGGGCATCGCCTCGCTGTTCATGCCCTCGATCGCCGGCGTGATCGCCGACAAGTGGATCAACGCCGAGAAGCTGTTCGGCCTGATGCACATCGGCGGCGCGATCATGCTGTTCGTGGTCCCGAGCATCGATTCGCCCGGGCTGATGTTCTGGGTGATGCTGCTGAACATGATGTTCTACATGCCGACCATCTCGCTTTCGATCGCGGTGGCGTACAACGCGCTCAAGAGCAGCGGCGAGGACATCGTCACCGTGTTTCCGCCCATCCGCGTATGGGGCACGGTGGGTTTCATCGCCGCGCTGTGGACGGTAAGCCTGCTGCACCTGGAGACCACCGCGGGCCAGTTCCACGTGGCCGGCGCCGCCGCGCTGCTGCTGGGCCTGTACGCGTTCACCCTGCCCAAGTGCCCGCCGCGCTTCGAGCGCAAGGAGCAGCAGTCGCTGCTCGATACGCTCGGGCTGACCTCGTTCGCGCTGCTGCGCAATACGCAGATGGCGATCTTCTTCATGTTCGCCATGCTGCTGGGCGCGGCGCTGCAGCTGACCAATGCCTACGGCGATACCTTCCTGCACGACTTCGCCGCGATGGAGCCGTACAAGGACCTGATCGCCGTGCGCTATCCGGCGATCATCATGTCCATCTCGCAGATTTCGGAAACGCTGTTCATCCTGGCGATTCCGTTCTTCCTCAAGCGCTTCGGCATCAAGACGGTGATGCTGATCAGCATGCTGGCGTGGACGCTGCGCTTCGGCCTGTTCGCCTATGGGGACCCGGGCGCCGGGCTGTGGATGATCGTGCTGTCGTGCATCGTGTACGGCATGGCCTTCGACTTCTTCAACATCTCCGGCTCGCTGTTCGTGGAAGGCCAGGCCGACCCGTCGATCCGCGCCAGCGCGCAGGGCCTGTTCATGCTGATGACCAATGGCATCGGCGCGGTGCTGGGCAGCTCGGTGAGCGGCTGGATGATCGATGCCTTCTTCACCCAGGCCGACGGCAGCAAGAACTGGCACGGCATCTGGATCACCTTCTCGCTGTATTCGCTGATCGTGGCGGTGCTGTTCGTGTTCCTGTTCAAGCACAAGCACGATCCGAAGGCGGTGGCGGCGGTGCGCGCGGCGCACTGAAGCGCCTGCGTAGGTTGGGGTGAGCCATCGGCGAACCCCAACGTCGCGCCAGCCGGAGAGGTCTGTTGGGGTTCGCCGATGGTGTATGGACTGGAGACATAGGTAACAGGTGTTCGGAGACATGGGTAACGCCTAGCCTCACGACATAGCCACCTTTCAGGAG
>Ga0207647_10001817_pt1 | contig 16373 bp, 16 predicted proteins | sample KBSCornC2_FD_184295 | JGI IMG/M metagenome (GOLD analysis project Ga0207647, IMG submission 184295) | Corn rhizosphere microbial communities from Kellogg Biological Station, Michigan, USA - C2 (SPAdes) (version 2) | ecosystem: Host-associated > Plants > Roots > Rhizosphere ...
GGTGTACGGGTCATCTGTCGCTTCCGCCAGCCCAGACTTCAAGCCAGTCAGTAGCTGGTCGGTCGTCAATTTGCCGTCATAGTTTTTGCGCAATGAATCGTAAACAGTATTTACGCTCGCATAGTTAAGTTGTGAAGGCAAATTACTATTGGTGCCATGGGTGCCAAAACTCAGCCGGCCATCGCCAACTGCCACGCCGATTGTAAAGATAAAAATCCCCACAAATGCTGCGGCAAGCATACGCCCTAGCGGAAATTTACCTACATTACTTTTAAAACCCGTATACCGGTCATCAAGCTTGCTCACGCTGGCATTCCCATTTCTCTGTTAGTTTTAACTAACTATAGCGCGAAACGCCTATGTTTGTCGACCGGAATACAGAATACTTAATAGATGTATGAGAGACTATTGGCCGCACGAAAATCGTAGTGGAAGTGACCTTGGTAGTCGTAATTCATACTCATAGTCAGAACCTGACCAGCAGGCGCAGTAATGCCATGCCATGTGTGACCAGGGGTTGCCAAGATAATCATTGCGTGACCGTAGGCACCGGCAGAACTTATGCCGATAGCGCCTGCACGTGGTGTGTAGTTACTAGTGGCCCAATCTTTGGCGTTACCGGTAACGTAGAGAGACTTGCCTTCGACTTGCGTGTAGTACCAGTATGCGAACGAGGTACACTCACGGTTGATCGGGTCTGAGCTGTAAGGGATGGTGGGAATTGTATCCTGTGGCGCATTACACCATGACATAGGGTAGCCACCGTTGCCATTACCTTCGTCACAAGCACCACCCGAGCCACCGCTCGCTCCCGGAATATACACAGCCTGGGAATTGCGGGCGTTAATAGCGGCTTGTTCTGCCTGAAGTTCGGAAATTTTCTTGTTGTTGGACGCAATTTGGTGGTTGTAGCTAGCTTGTTCGCTTTGGTTCAGTGACAACAGGCGGTTCTGCTCTGCCTTATCGCTATCTAATCGAGCCTGCTGGTTTTTCTGAAGCTCAAGAAGTTGCTCAACTTGCGTTTGCTGATCTTTTAGCTCATTCTGAAGCGCAGCAATTTCTTTCAGCGTATTCTGGATTTTAGTCTGAACGGCACCACGATATGTTTCGGCATCTACAAAATCACTGAGGTTTTTGCTGGTAGCCAGCATTTCAACAGTTGTCATGCTGCCGTCGACGTACATCGCTTTCAAGTCCTCGCCAAGGTATTGCTTTTGCCGATCGAGCTTCTTCTGGTCAGCATCGATTTCTGCCTGCAGTTTGGCTTTTTTGGCTTCACTGCCTGCAATAGCATGTTGGATAGCGTTTACTTCAGCCTGCAATTTGCTGATTGCATCCTGATAGCTATCGGCACGAACCTGCAAGGCATCGACCGTACTCTGTTTTTGCGCATTTTTCGCACTCAGATCATTAATCTGCTGCTGGATGCTTGAGGCGTGCACGATCCCGGCAGACGTGCCACCAAGAACTAGGAGCGCGACTGCAATAAGCGCTGGCGCTGTCTTCAATCGTTGTAACAGAGATGCTTTTTGAGTTTGTTTTGTCATTTTTGGTTTTTTTAGAGACATCTTCAGTGTAGCATATGTGCTCATGCTTGTAAATTACCCTCGCTTAAAAATTGTAATTTTTACAAGTTGATGTTTGTTTGAGCTGAACGGTAGATGGTTTCGAGGCAACAGGCCTACTTGGAAGTCTTGAATTTGAGATAGCGCCGCGTGGCAATAATAGAAGAAACGGCTCCAATAACTATACCAATGGTCAGCTGCATAGTCAAAAGTATCCAGAACTTGTGGTGGAAATACGTATTGGCATAGCCGATGTCCAAAAGGCCAAGGCTACTGGCTTGTAGAGCCGAACTGGCGGTAATAAATACTGCATCGATAATGAGAATCGACAAAACTGCCGAAATAACACCGTAGATAATACTCTCCACTACAAACGGCCCCCGGATATACCATGTAGTTGCGCCTAACAAACGCATAATGGTCAGCTCGTCACGGCGGTTAAAAATTGCCATCTGAATAGTGTTAAAGATTATGAGCATGGAAATAACCGCAAAAATCAGCACCGCCGCGAAACCAATACGCTGGAGTACGTTGGTTGCGTGGGTAATCTTATCAATCGCTGCCTTGCGATCGCCTGAATAGCTCGTCCCCGCTTGCGGATCCAATAGTGCTACATTGTTCGGCTTATCAAGAAAATTTTTGATGTCTTGAATACGTGACGGGTCGTTTGGCAAAACTTTTACGGAAGCCGGCAGCGGATTGCTCGTCTCGTTCAGCGCCTGGAGCAATCCCGGGTTGTTCGCGTTGGCAGCTTTGTACTCGGCCAATGCTTGGTCCTTGGACACAAAACCAACCTCTTTGACATTTGGCAGTTTGCGCAAGCCGTCCATCAAAACCGTGCGCTGCTCCTCGGTCACCGAGTCCTTCAAATATACGGAAATATTAATTTTGCTAGTGATCTGCGCAATCGTGTTGTTAAATGTCGCGCTAGCTACCAGCGAGAATAAAATGATTGTCAGCGTCACCACCATGACTGCCATCGCGGCCATCGCCAACCAGGCGTTGCGAACAAAATTGGTCGCGCCGGTACGTACTACGCGCTTGAAAGTATTGAATTTCTGACTAAACTTTACCATGCTGGACTCACACCTTATAATTTGCGCTTGCACGGTCGCTGGCGATTTTACCATGCGAGATGGTGATCACGCGGCGCTTCAGGCGGTTCACGATTTCCTGATTGTGCGTCGTTAGCAAGACCGTGGTGCCGTAGCGGTTAATTTTCTCGAGTACACGAATAACATCCCAAGCATGCTTCGGATCAAGGTTGCCCGTCGGCTCGTCGGCAATCAAAATCTTGGGCTGGCGTACGATCGCACGAGCAATTGCGACTCGCTGACGCTCACCACCGGACAGCTCATACGGCATATTTTTCTCTTTGCCTTTGAGATTCACGATATCGAGCACCCGCGGCACGGTGTGCTTGATCTCGCGATTGCTCATGCCCACAATCTCCAGCGCGAACGCCACGTTTTCAAAGACATTTTTGTTCGGAAGCAGTTTGAAGTCCTGAAAAACTACGCCGATTTTGCGGCGCAACAGTGGAATATCTTTATCCTTCAGCTTGTCATAATCCACGCCACCGATAACAATTTTGCCACTGGTCGGCTTTTCCTCACGTGTGAGCAACCTTAGCAGTGTCGTCTTGCCCGCGCCACTCTGACCCACGACTATCACAAACTCTTTCGCCTCGACGTGCACGCTGATGCGGTCCAGCGCCGTCGACTTGCGGTTATACGTTTTCGTTACCCTATCCAACAGAATCATTAGCAGTATTATAGCAAAGTCTATTGGAGTTTTATATTATTCTCTTATCGCTTAGACTTTCTAGTCCTGGCGGCGAATAGTGATCGAACCAAGGACGAGGACGCCGAGCGCAAACGCCACAACCACCATCAAGTCGCGCGTGAGAGCACCAGTCCAGTAGCTATGCGACGCAATCTGTTTCATAGCGTCCACGCTATAACTCATCGGCATAACATCGGCGAACCACTGGAGTCCCTTCGCCATCTGCTCGCGTGGCACGAAAAGCCCACAGACTAGTAGCTGCGGAAAAATAAACGCCGGCAAAAATTGCACCGCCTGGAATTCACTTGATGCAAACGCACTTGTAAATAAACCAAATGCCGTCCCCAGGAATGCCGCCAGCACCGCCCCCACAAGCATCGGTAACACACCGGCTAACACCGGTACATCAAGCAATTCAATCACAACAAAGCTCGCCAAACACGCCTGTACCAGCGCTAGCAGGCTAAATGCCAACGCGTACCCGAGTACAAAGTCCAGCTTGCTTATCGGCGTGACCATTAGCCGGTCCAATGTGCCAAGCGTCCGCTCCCGCAAAGTAGCGATTGAAGTTACCAAAAACATAATAATGAGCGGAAAAATGCCGAGTACCATCGGAGCAAACGAATTGAACAATGCCTGTTCGCTCTGGAAAATGTACTTCACTAGCACCAGCAGCACACAGGGCAACAAAAATATCAGCGCCAAGGTTCGTTTGTCGTGGCGCAGTTGACGCAGCACACGCCCCGAGGTCGCCAAGGTCCGTCGCGGACTCATGACTGCTCCCCTACTAGCTTCAAGAAGCTTCCTTCAACCGTTTTTGTGTCTGTCCGTTCACATAATTCCCTTGGTGAGCCCTGCGCCAACAGCTCACCGTCACGGATTAGCAGCAACTCATCGCAACGGCTGGCTTCATCCATAACATGGCTCGAAACAATGATCGAGACTCCAGACGCCGCAATATCGGCAAATATCCGCCACAATTGCTGGCGCAGGACGGGATCAACACCGACCGTAGGCTCATCTAATGCCAGCAACTTCGGTCGGCCGAGCAATGCAATTGCTAACGACACTCGTGATTTTTGGCCACCGGACAATGTTTTGACGAGTTGTTCTGAGTGCTTGTCCAGGTCCACTGCGGCTATAACTTCGGCCGACTCTGTTTTGCCAAGTCCTAACATGGTCGCAAAGTAGCGGATATTTTCCTGCACGCTCAAGTCCGGATACACCGCGGGAGCCTGGGTCATGTAACCAATGTCACCCCGAAGGCTTGCCGAGCCTGCCGGTCGGTCGAGCACCGTCAGCCTGCCCGACGTTATCCGCTGGCGACCAACAATCGCACGAATAAATGTCGTCTTCCCTGCTCCGGATGGACCAAGCAGCCCAATAATCTTGCCCGCCGGAATGTCCGCCGAAACTGACCGCAAAATCTGCTGGCCGCCCAGATGCACACTCAATTTTTTAGCGCTTACGCTTATATTCATAAGGTTATGATAGCAGACGGGCTTAGGTTTTCAGTTCTTCAAACACTGCCCGCACCCTTGGCCGTGTCAAGTACACTATTTGGATCAGGCTCACTGCCGCACTCATACTTAGCCCGACATACGCCACTGTCATGGCATAACCTTCGCGCTTTTCTAAGCCAGCAAGCTTCCTTTTTTGCACAGCTAGAAATTCGCGCTGCTGAACAGTTATCCGTGTTGCATCAACCTGACTCACGGCCTGGTCGTAGCGCACCTTTTGCTGATTTACTTTGTCCTGCAGCGTCAAAAGCCCCATTACTTCAATGCCCGTCAAGATGATTGATATCGTGGCAACCACAACCAGCATTTTGCGAACAAATTCCAGCTTGAGCAGCAGCCCGACACAGGCCAGCAAATCAAAAAACATAATAATCGTAAAGACAACGCTGTTGTCCGTGGAACGAAATAGGCTCAACACCAAGTCAATGACGCTCAAGCCTACAATGACATACACGCCCTTTGGCAACGGCATTTTGGTCACGGCTAGCTCTGAACCAGTGACAAATTGCGAGGAGTTATGCGGAATCGCCAACTCGAGTTTTGGTTCAATATCCGCAACCGTGGCAGCAACCGGCACGGGTGCGGATTCCTGCAGTTTTGGCGGCTCCGGTGCTGGTGTTGCCCACGTGGACTTTGCCCGCGGTTTCCACACAGGTACGGGATTTTGCAGCGTCGACTGCGCCGCTTCTTCACGGAGCGACGCTGAGGTTTTGAGCGGCTTTAGTATTCTTATCATCTTTTTGGTCGTAATCTTAAGGATAAGCGTATAAGGCCGCCGCCACAAAGTCAATTATTGGCCGAGCATGTGGTCAAGGTACGCGTCGACTAGGCTGTCGAGGTTGCCATCTAGCACACCGTCGATGTCGCTAGTTTCGTACTTGCTGCGCAAGTCTTTGACCTGTTTGTACGGATGCAGTACGTAACTACGGATCTGATTGCCCCAGGCTGCTTGTTCGTTCGGACCTTTGAGTTCGCTGATTTTCTCGGCGTGTTGTTCCATTTGAAGCTGCGCAAGCCGCGAGCGCAAAATGGTCATCGCCACTTCTTTGTTCTGTAACTGTGAGCGCTCGTTCTGGATTGCCACGACAATATTCGTCGGCAAGTGCGTAATGCGCACCGCGCTATCGGTCGTGTTCACACTTTGGCCACCATGGCCACCGGCACGATAGACATCAATTTTCAGGTCTTTTTCGTCAATTTCGAGCGCTTCTGGGCTGTCGATTTTGGGCATAACTTCGACTTTGGCAAAGCTCGTTTCGCGTGATTCAGCATTGAATGGGCTCAGTCGCACCAAGCGGTGTACGCCATGTTCACTTTTCAGTTTGCCATACGCAAAATCGCCGTCAATTTCGAGCGTCACACTTTTGATGCCGCCTTCTTCGCTGGCAGACTCGTCGATGGTCGTAACTTTCCAATGCTTTTTCTCGGCAAAGCGCACATACATCCGTAGTAGCATCTGCGCCCAGTCTTGCGCATCCGCGCCGCCGGCACCAGCGTGGATACTCAAGATCACCGCCGAATCATCATACTCACCACTCAGCTTTAGCTCGTCTTTTAGGTCCACAAACTTTTCGACTAGTACATCCAGCTGGTCAGCCAAATCATCATGCAAGCTTATATCATCCAGCCGTAACATTTCATCAAAATCCTGCACATCCATTTTGAGTTCGCGCCATTTTGCCAGTCGCCGCTCCAGCTTTGCCTGTTGTTGGCTGATTTTTTGTGCCCGACCCGTGTCCTGCCAAAAATCTGGCGCAGCCATTGCGGACTGCAACTCTTTTTCTTCGGCGTCCAAACCATCAAAACCAATGCGCTTCAGCGCCGCATTCAGTTCAATTTGCAAGGTGTCCAGACCAGAGCGCAAATCTTCCACAGATTAATCCTCGGTCGGCTTTAGCGATTTGTGCTGCCACAGTGGCGCAACCCGCGCCCGTAAATCATCGATGATTTTCTCATCACAGCGACTCAACGCACCGATTCCCCAGATATTTTCCGTGAACAAGCTGCGCATTACGTCCAAGATATTTGTCTTGGTAATCGCGCGTGTCCGCGCGGGAATCCGATATTGGTCCTCAACAATTTCATCAAAAAAGTAGCGCTCGCTGTAGCTGGCAGCCGTCCCGCTAACCGTCTGCGCACCACGCTGGAACCGGCCGATTGCGTACGCCTGCGCTGCCTCAATTTCCTCGTGCGACAAATGGCCGTCCATCAGCGCCGTCAATTCTTCGACCGCAATGTCGAACAATTCCGGTGCGTTTTTGGGGCTGACCTGCGCACCAAACCACCAGCCGCTCGCCTGCTTTGCTTCATTAACGCCCGAACTCATGTCATATACCAAGCCGCGTTCACGCGCACGACCCAATATTTTGGAATGCAGCGTTTCGGTCAAAATCGTATTTGCCAGGTTCAACGCGTCGGATTCTTCGGTACTCAGACGCCGCTTGGCAAATGTGTCGACGTAGAAATAAATATTTTTGACAGAGCTGTTCTTGATAAATAATGGCGCATCGGTCTTGCGGGGCCGTTCGTCCGGCAACGCAAACCGCCTACCCTTTGGCAGCTCTACTTTTTCCAGTATGTCGCGCAAACTTTCCTCGCGCCCAGGTGTAATGTTGCCCGCAATCACAAACCGCATGTTGTTAGTACCGTGCGTACGCTGATAATGCTCCACGATATCTTTGAGTTTTACGTTTTTCATAAGTTTCAAACGCTCTTGGTCGGTTTTAGCCAAAAAACCGTAATGGTTACGCAGCGCCAAACTAAGATGACGAAAATGGTTGTTCGACCGCGCGTTCAGCTCTTCCCATACATTGCCATACTCGGCCTTGAATTCTTCGCGCAAAAATAGCGGCCTGGTAATAGCCACCAGCATAAGGTCCAGCACGCGCTCCCACTCGAAGTCCGCGCATTCCGCCTCGTACGTAATGTCGTACACACCAGTGCTGGCGTTGCTGTACGCACCGTTTTTCTCGAGTTCTGCCTGGAATTTGCGTGCGTTCGGAATGCGCTCATTAGCACCGAGCAGCACATGCTCCATCAGGTGTGGCACTTCCCACTTTTTCTCATCGACCAAATATTCGCCCGCGCGAAAATTGATCTCAAACGTCATGACATTGGCAGCCGGCACGTGCACCAGCAAGCCCTTTGCGCCATTACTCAAAACCAATTCAGAAACCGAGTGCTTCAAACAAACCTTTCAGGATTCATATTCAAAAATCTGTGTACTACTGTACCACAACAGAGATAAATTGGTGCAATTATCTACACATATCGAGCGGATCGATTTCGGCCGCCTCAAACTCTGGCACTAGGGCCGAAAAAGTTTCATGCATGAACTCAGCTTGAGTCCAGTACGCTGCTTCCAGCTCGGGGTCGGGTCCACGCTCTCCGGCAAAGACCTTGGCAATATGTCGCTGCTCAGCATCATGGTACGCGGCCGCTGATTTTTGTGCTGCTGTCCACACTTCGGAATTTGCCCTACGAAACTCTCGCATAATCGGACCAAATTCACGGTTGTCAGGATGATACGGCTTTGGCATGCCATCTTCGCCCACTGGGTCACTGTCTGCCTCCAAAAAGAAGAGATACAAATTGTTGGTCGGCGTCAAACCCTGCTCCCTATGCTCATCAAAGTGCGAGTGATGGGGGAACGCAATGAAGTTCTCTTCGCGCGGGCCTGGTTTTGGTAATCTTTCATTCATAGGTATATTTTACAATATGTCATCAATACTTTGCTACAGACTTGATGCCTCACAAAGGCCGTGCCTTTGATCAAGTTAGCTACCTGGTAGCTCGGAAGAGCGACAAAACATCAATATCGCCACGGTTAGTTAACATCCAGCTCAGCTCTTTGCGGCGCAATATTGCCTCCGCGCGAACCTGGTTATTGTTCCTAAGAGCTTTATGATACAAGCGATCATATCGAACCAACATATCCATGAAATGTGGCTTGCGTCCCTGTTGTGCGCCTTGTCTCTCTAATTCTAAGGCGGCTTCTCGTATTCGTTCAATATCTCGCACCATACGTGCACCTTCCGCATTCTGGTCCGTCACATCCCGAAGAGCTGCTTGCAGTTGGTCAATTGAGGCGACGCTTGGTGCAAGCCCATTTTTCACACCATCCAAAGCCGCAGTCAACACGTTTGCTGCAGCATCAAACCGTTCCGGCGTAACTTCCTCTTCAATTGTTGGCGCCACTGATTCAGCGTCAGCTTTCACTGGCACCACTTCCGGCGTACGTCGCGGAGCACGGTCGCCTTTAGTAAACGTACCAGCGCCCCAAACTACACCGCGCGATTTTAGTAGACCATCCAAGAAATCTGAGACTGAGATCGATGAATCCACAGCAGCATGGCCTACACTCCAAATATTCTTTTGGTCAAACCACGACGTTTCACGGGTAGGCTCGTCTTCGGAGACAATTTCGCCCTCTATAGCATCTTTTGTACTCGGATCATACACTGCTACGGTACCCCGTGGTTCAAACTCTTCGACTACTTCCGCATCTTCCTCTCCGGCATACGGGCTGACGCCAACGTTATATACAGAGGTGGATGTTTCGCTGGGTATAGAATCAGCTACGGAGGCCTCTGGATCAGCCGCAGGGAGGGAAATTTCTTGCGTTTGTGTCGGAGGTACGTTGCTCATGCAATAAACATTAGCATAATATTGACATTCGGTCAATATTGCTAACGCCTACTTGCGTTTGCGGGCTTTTTGTTTGCGTTTGCGCTCTTGCTTGTGGGCTTTTTTGCGCTTTTCGTCAGCTTTTTTGGCAGCTTCTTGCTCGGCTTTTTTCGGCTTGAAATCTTTTTCGTTAAACTCGGCTTCGCCTTCGATGATACGGTTGGCGTTGTCTACGGAGCTCTTGGCAGCGCGAGTCAGTTCCGTTTCGTGCAGTCCTTCAGGCATTTCGTCGACTGGTTCGGCATAGTACAGTGCACGCAAGATATCATGGCGGAGCGTCGCTTGCATGTCATCAAAGATACGCTGTCCTTGGCGGCGGTATTCGACCAGTGGATCCTGCTGGCCCACACTCATCCAGTGAATGCCTTCACGCAGGTGGTCCATATTTTCAAGGTGCTCCATCCAAAGGTTGTCGAGGATTTGCAGGTACACGTCACGCTCAACTTTGCGCATAATTTCTGAAGTGAATGCTGTTTCACGGGTTTCGTACAGCTCGCGTGCTTCGGTCAAAAGCTTGCTTTCGAACTGCGTAGTTTCACTATCGAACAAGCGGTCCAGAGTCGGCTCGTCAAACGGAAATACTTCGCGGACAACTTGGTCGAACTCATCACTTGCAACCATTGACGAAGTTGCCAGCGCATGCGCTTCTTCTTCGATCATCAGCTTGATGCGCTTGCTGATGTCTTGCGTGCGCAGAATTTCGCGACGCATCGCATAAATTGCCTTGCGGTGACGGTTCATAACGTCGTCGTATTGGACAACATTCTTGCGCTGGTCAAAGTGGAAACCTTCTACTTTTTCCTGGGCTTTTTCGAGATTTTTCGAGATAAGGCGGTTTTCGATAGGCGTGTCTTCGTCAACTTTCAGGCGTGACAAAATTGCGCCAATGCGCTCGCCACCAAAGATACGCATCAGGTCATCTTCGGCACTAACAAAGAATTGGGTCACACCCGGGTCGCCCTGGCGGCCGGAACGGCCACGCAACTGATTGTCAATACGTCGCGACTCGTGGCGCTCACTGCCCAAGACAAACAAGCCGCCAAGCTCTTTGACGCCTTTGCCGAGCACGATGTCGGTACCACGACCGGCGATGTTGGTCGCCAGCGTTACCGCGCCTTTTTCACCTGCGGCAGCCACAATCTTAGCTTCACGCTCGTTGTTTTTGGCGTTCAGTACCTGGTGAGGCACGTTTTCTTCCTTCAAGAGCTTACTCAACAGTTCGTTACGCTCAATAGACACCGTACCAATCAGCACCGGCTGACCTTTTTTCTGCAAAATTTTTACTTCCTTGGCAATGGCACGGAATTTACCCTGTTCGTTGCGGTAAATCCGGTCTGGACGGTCGATGCGATTGATAGGGCGGTTGGATGGAATCTCTACGACATCAAGCTTGTAAATCTGGTGGAATTCTTCGCTCTCGGTCATGGCCGTACCGGTCATGCCGGCGAGCTTTTCGTAGAGGCGGAAGTAGTTTTGGAAACTGATAGTCGCCAGCGTCATACTCTCTTGCTGGACCTCTACGCCTTCCTTGGCCTCGATAGCCTGGTGTAAGCCTTCGTTATAGCGGCGACCCGGCAGCATACGACCGGTAAATTCATCGACAATTACAACTTCGCCATCATTGCTGACAACATAATCTTTGTCACGCTTGAAAAGTGCGTAGGCACGCAAAGCTTGCTGCAAGTGATAAATCGTACGGATGTTTTCGCTGGCGTACAAGTTGTCGATGCCGAGCAACTTCTGCACCTTTTCGATACCCTTGTCGGTCAAAATAACGGTTTTGCGCTTTTCATCAGTTTCGAAGTCATCATCCCCTTTAAGGTTGCGAACGACTTTGGAAAACTGCGCATAGGCATTACCGGTCTGTACGCTTGGCGCAGAAATAATCAGCGGCGTGCGAGCTTCGTCGATAAGGATAGAGTCTACTTCGTCCACAATAGCAAAGTGCAAATCGCGCTGGCGCAGCTGGTCTTCCTCGCGCACCATGTTGTCACGGAGGTAGTCAAAGCCGAACTCGTTGTTCGTACCGTACGTCACGTCCGCAACGTAGGCTTCGGTACGCGTGCATGGCTTCAGGTGCTTCATACGCGGGTCTTCGTGCTCGTCGTTGGTAAATTTCGGGTCGTAGATATACGAATGATCAGCCAAAATAACAGCGGTAGACAAGCCCAGAAAGTGATACACCTGCGCCATCCAGCCGGCATCACGCTGCGCCAAGTAGTCGTTGACCGTCACGACATGGACGCCTTTTTCGGTCAGCGCGTTCAAGTACACCGGCGCAGTTGCCACCAATGTCTTGCCTTCGCCGGTCTTCATTTCACTCACGTTGCCTTCGTGCAGCACCATGCCACCAATCAGCTGCACGTCAAAATGTCGCTGGCCAAGCGTACGCGTCGCTGCCTCACGCACAACCGCAAATGCGTCAGGCAAAATCGCATCGAGCGACTCTTTCTTCAGCCGCTTCTTTAGAACATCGGACTGCTCTTGCAGCTTTTTGTCGGACATTTTTTTATACTTCGGTCCGAGATCATTAATAACCGAGACACGTTTGCGCAAGCGCTTGACAGTCTTTGCCTGCGGGTCACCCAAAAGTTTCTTGAAAATAGTTTTCATACGTTACGTCACTCCCTGTTTTGACAAATGCAGATTTAGAACCATTGTACCGGGTTCTCCGCAAGAACGCGAGAAATTATCTCCTAAAATGTAGGATTTTTAGAAATACTTGCGAAGTTCCCAGTAGTTCTTCAGGCAGCGCGTTTGCGAAAACGTGCCATCACGCGACGGTGCAGCTTGTGGCTTCCCTGCATATCTTTGTACTTTTTCAGCTGATGCTTGAGCTTTTCCTCGACAATATCGACCGCTGCGAACATGTTGAGCGTAGATTCTTTGACCGTCATGGTTTCGTGCGGCGCATGCATGATAACTTCACAGGCGCACTGCTTCTTATCCTTGGCCTTGGTCTCTTTGAACTTCACTTCAAGGTGCGTACTTGCTCGGCTTTTACGCGGCAAGTACTTGTCTAGGTTGCCCAGCTTTTGGGTGACATACTTTTGTAGGTTTGGTTCAACAGTGTAGTGAACGCCACTTATCTCAATTCTTTGAAGCATTGCATTCCCCTTTCGTTAAATTTCCGTCCGGCCAGCCATATACGGCTGTAACACCTCTGGAATATGAATATGGCCATCGGAAGTTTGATAGTTCTCAATGATGGCCGCCATAATGCGTCCCAGCGCAAAGGCCGTGGCATCATTGGTATGTACCAGCTGCAGTTTGCCATCGGTCCGGCGGACACGGATTTTTAGGTCGCGTGCCTGATAGTCGGTCATGTAGTCGGCAGTGTGCGTTTCGCGGTAAGCCTGCTGGCCCGGGAACCAACAGTCAATATCGTAGCCGCTGGCGTTTGGCTTGCCAATGTCGGCCGTACATTTTTGCAACAATCGATATGGCAGGCCGATTTGCTGCACCAAATATTCCTGCACGGCAATCAATAATTTGTGTTCGTCTACACCAGATTCGGGCGTGCTGAAGACTTCCATCTCCAGCTTGTCGAACTGATGCATGCGGAAAAACCCTTCGGTGTCTTTGCCGTACGTACCAGCTTCGCGACGGAAGCTCGTGCTGTAGCCAATGTAACGAATGGGTAGCTGTTCTTCCGACAAAATTTCGTTCCAGTACATCGTGCAAAGTGTGTGCTCGGCGCTCGCGTTGAGCCATAGATCATCCTGCTCAATCTTGTACGTAACCTCTTCGGCATTCAGGCGTGCGCTGGCAACATACGGTTCCGTACGAAGCATTGCTGGCGGCAAAATCGGCGTAAATGGTTTGGCGCTGACGTTCAGACCATTTTCCTGAATGAGTTTTTCTAGGATTTTTTCGTCTCCCAAAGTCTGCAAAACAAACTGCACAATCGCAAACTGCAGTAACACCAAGTCGCCTTTGAGATAAGCAAAACGGCTGCCGGCAATTTTGGCCGCTCGCTCTTTATCTAGCATGTCTTTTGGCTCAGCTAATTCCCAGTGATTTTTTGGTGTAAAGTCCAGGCCTTTTGGCTCGCCAACCATTTTGGCGACTTTGTTTTCGTCTTCAGTCGCACCAACCGGCACCTGATCCAATGGCATATTTGGCACTGCTCGCAGTAGCTCGTCGTATCTCGCTTCAGTAGGCTTTAGTTCGTCTTCAAGTTCAGCAACTTTTTCCTTCAGGTTCTTGCCATGCTCAATTTGCTCTTCTGACGGGCGTTGACCTTTTGTCGCGTTTGCCAATTCGTTGCGCTGCGCGCGGATTTCATCAATTTCACTGAGCAAACTGCGACGCCGTTCATCGAGCTCAAGCAACTCATGAACATTGACTTCGTAGCCCTTTTGGTTGGATTTTTGCGCCACCTCTTCGCGATTGTCTCTGATGTACTGGATGTCTAACATACTTTTATTATACCTCTATTATCTGTGGTTGTCGGTGAATTATTTGGATGATTTTGAGCGTGAAGCTTTGTTTTGTAAAGCTTCCAATGTCAGCTTGGCGCGTTCGCGGGCGTAGGCACAGAACTCGCATTCGCCGCCCATAATAGACTCCCCGACCGGTGGCATATCGCCGTCCATGCACTTTTTCATTTCCAGTAGTGTCGGCTCGACCCAGTCGGTGTTACCCTTGTATGGAATAACTTTTGTCTTGAACTCGACTTTGTTAAAGAATCCATCGAGGTCCATGCGGCCATTGGCGTACACAAAATAGCCCGTGTCACTGACTGTTAGATCGTTTCTACGCAGCAGCCACTGGTACACTTCCAGCTGGCGCTTGTAGCTGATTTGCCAACCAGCGCTGATGCTAACTTCGCGATCCTTGGCCGTCGCCTTATAGTCCACCACCATAACTTCACCGGCCGGATTGACCCATAAATCATCCACCGCGCCAAAAACCAATAGATTTGTTGGTTCGTACAGCGCCTGCACGCCCACGAACGTTTCGCGCCAATCGTCCAATTTTTCGTGAGCAAACGGTATTGCCTCTACGCTGAACTCCGTCATGAGCGGATGCGCTTCGCCCTTACTTCGGTACACATCAAATTCTTTTTTGAACAATTCATCGATAGCTTTGTTGATGTTGAACGGTGGTCCACTCGGCTGCTTAATCTTTAATCGGACATCCAGCCAAAAACAGCGCGGACACTGCTTGTACAACTCAATTTTGCTGCGTGACACCTTAAAGGGCGCCGCTTGCCCAGGCTTGTACGGCTGGCTCCGCTCTTTCCAATAATTCATTACTACTATTGTATCAGCTGTCTTTGGTGATCATGACGATATTGGTACCGTCATTGCCAAAATACAAGGTGACATACTGGCCGTTTAACAAATCACTGAGTTTTTGCTCGTTGCAATTCACGTCAAATATTTTGGCTTGCGAATCAACTTCATAGGTGGTGTCAGTGGGATATGTAAGCACCGTGATTTTTGCCGACGCGTCCGTCCTAGCTTGTTGTATGGCCGTAACCTTGAGAGCACTCCATGCATTTCCATACGTTCGACCGCATTTGGCGGCAACATAATTATCAACATTTGGGTTGGCAGTTGCGCTTGTGGGTGGCTCTGCCAACGGTTTAATTGTCTGACAACTTTCGCCGGACTTGTGGTCAGTTGGAATTATGAGCCAGCTAGAACTTGTAGCATTCTCAAGCCCTCCAATATCATCGACATATCCATATCTAGGGGCAATCTGCGGCACGTGAACATTCGTGCTATCGCTCCGGTAGCTCGCGCAGAACTTATAACGTGTGCTCGAGAGTTTGTGGTATGTGATAGTAGACGGCGAGTCCTTTACGCCAATCGATTTAAGCGAAGATGGAATTACTTGGTGCTGCGAGGTGTAGTCATTGAGTTTGACGGCGATATCAGTGGCCGCCTGTGTGGTCTGTTTATCTTGTTTGGCGCTGCCAGCCTGCAGCACAACGCCGACAATCAGCGCAATTGTTAGCACACCGACGATCGCAAATGCGATCTTAAACTTTAGAAGTTCTTTCATATCGATTACCGATTTTTGTGCTCGTCACGCCAATAATAAGCCAGAACCCCGCCAGAGACAACCAGCACCGCCAACGCATCGAGCGCGGCCTTGCCGATCGAAACAGTACCTTGCCCGCCAAGTTTGGCAAAAATAGCAAAAACAAATCCGATCAACGTAAACAAGCTGACCGCAAAACTGACAATCTGCGTAGTTTGCGTGCTGAATCGCTTCGAGGCGTCCAGGCGCAGACTTGGCATTCGAAGCTCCAGCTTTTTGAGATGCAAGAATAGGCCAGCAAAAGTTGGCACCGTTACAGCCAGCACGGCTGTCGGGAAGGACAAAAGGTCAAAGCCAAACTTGCCGTTCACCAAAAGCAGCAATACGCCCATCAAAGCGCCCGCCGCAACAAATAGTGTAAGTGTCAAAAATATGTATTCTACACCGTACGGACTCAAGACTTTTACAACCGGAACCGGTCGGGTTTCTGATACTCTGCTGGCAAATTCCAGAGATGATGCTTCTTCTGAGGCCTGTTTGGGGAAGTTGCTATCCATGTCTATCGGTACTCCTTTTATAACTCGAAGTGTAGGCTGTTTTCGCCTGCTTCACAAGCAAAATGCGGTTGTTTATTTCCGTTCCAGAACAGCAAGCGTTTCGATGTGCGGCGTACGCGGGAAAAAATTGAAGACTTCAAAATGCTTGATGGTGTACTTTTCCTGGAGCAGCGCCAAATCGCGCGCCTGCGTCGCCGGATTACAGCTGAGATATACAACTTTCGGCGGCAAAACTTCTAGGACTTTTCCCGTAACTTTGTGGTGCA
>Ga0207647_10001818_pt1 | contig 16371 bp, 21 predicted proteins | sample KBSCornC2_FD_184295 | JGI IMG/M metagenome (GOLD analysis project Ga0207647, IMG submission 184295) | Corn rhizosphere microbial communities from Kellogg Biological Station, Michigan, USA - C2 (SPAdes) (version 2) | ecosystem: Host-associated > Plants > Roots > Rhizosphere ...
GTGGCCAATGTTCTCAGGGCGGGGTGAAAGTCCCCACCGGCGGTAAATGGGGCGAGAGCCCTTGAAGCCCGCGAGCGCCTTGCCGCAAGACCTAATTCCGACGGCAGGGGTCAGCAGATTCGGTGTAATTCCGAAGCCGACGGTCACAGTCCGGATGAAAGAGAACGGTTGCGGCAGCCCGCGCATTTTCGCTGGGGGCTGTATCAATCCGTATGCCCTGATTCTGGTTCCGAAAGAGGAAAGCCATGAATCAGATGTTGCAAGACCCCGACGCTTCCAATTCCCCCACCGCCGGAAAATCTCCGACCTCGTCAGAACCGCGATTTCCGAACTTCGCCAAACCGCAGCGGGTCGCCTTCGTGCAATCCGCCTGGCATCGCGACGTGGTAGCCGAAGCGCGCATCGCCTTTTTGCGCGAGGCGGAGCTTCGCCATCTCACCCATGTCGATGTGTTCGAGGTGCCGGGCTCGTTCGAGATTCCGTTGCACGCGCAGATCCTCGCCAAGACGCGGCGCTATACCGCGATCGTCGCGGCAGGCCTTGTGGTCGATGGCGGCATCTATCGCCACGAATTTGTCTCCGATACCGTGATCAAGGCGTTGATGGATGTGCAGTTGCGGACCGAGGTGCCGGTGTTTTCCGCGGTGCTGACGCCGCAGCAATTCCATGAAACCGAAGTGCATTACGAGTTCTTCCGCCGGCATTTCGCCATCAAGGGCGTTGAAGTCGCAGAAGCCTGCGCCAACACGCTGCTCAGCCTGGAACGGCTGCGAGGCCAGGTGGCGGCCGGGATTACTGGGTAATTACGACCGCGCAAGCTCTGAAGTTAGTGACGCTGGATTGTAGAAAACGTCATGGCCGGGCCGTAGCTGTCTGAAGAACGGCGTCGCTTACGCCCGCCTATGCCGGCCATCCACGTCTTTGCGTCTGTTATCTTGGAAGGCGTGGATGTGGCACTCCAGCGCGAAGACGCGCTTCGCGCTTTGGCCGGGCATGACGATTTGGTCTAAACAAATCACGCTGGCGCGCCATTCCGGAAATGACGACGGAAATTTGATTCAGTCGAACAGGCTCGACACCGACTCTTCGGCCGCCGTGCGGGCGATCGCATCCGAGATCAGCCCCCCGATCGGCAAAGTGCGGATGTTGGCCGACTGGACCACCGCGTCCGTGGGCTGGATCGAGTCGGTGATCACGAGTTCCTTCAACTGCGAGCCCGCGATACGGGCCGCGGCGCCGCCCGAGAGCACGCCATGGGTGATGTAGGCGTAGACTTCGCGCGCCCCCTTGGCGAGCAGCGCGCCGGCAGCGTTCACCAGCGTGCCGCCGGAATCGACGATGTCGTCGACCAGGATGCAAGTGTAGCCGGAGACATCGCCGATCACGTTCATCACCTCGGATTCGCCGGGGCGCTCCCGCCTTTTGTCGACAATGGCGAGCGGAGTGTTGATGCGTTTGGCAAGGCCACGGGCCCGCGCCACGCCGCCAACGTCGGGCGAGACCACCATCACCTTGGTGAGGTCGAACTTCTCCTTGATGTCGCGCACCATCAGCGGCGCGGCGTAAAGGTTGTCTGTCGGGATATCGAAAAAGCCCTGGATCTGGCCGGCATGAAGATCGAGCGTCATGACGCGATCGACGCCGGCGCGCGTAATCAGGTTGGCAACGAGCTTAGCCGAGACCGGCGTGCGTGATCCGGATTTGCGGTCCTGCCGGGCATAGCCGAAATAGGGGATCACCGCCGTGATCCTCCGGGCCGAGGAACGGCGCAGCGCATCGGTGATGATCAAAAGTTCCATCAGATGGTCGTTGGCCGGAAACGAAGTCGATTGCAGGATGAAGGCATCTGAGCCGCGGACGTTTTCCTGGATCTCGACGAAGATTTCCATGTCGGCGAAACGCCGAACCACCGCCTTGGTCAGGGGGAGGCCGAGGCCCTGCGCGATCTCCTGCGCCAGGCCGGGGTTCGAGTTGCCGGCGACGAGCTTGATTGAGCCGTTCTTGGCCGACATCGATGCTTCTCCTCGCGCCTTGCTGGGTACGACGTTCAGCATACCGGGATTCCCGTTGAAAAAGCGCGCCTGATGCCCGGTGTGATATCAAGGAGGTGACGGCGCTGGCAACCCGCCCAGCCCGGTTTTCCTGCCCAAAATGCGGCTCGCCACCGATCTTTACCGGGACGCGAAGCCGAGAGCGGATGCTACCTCCGCAGGTCCGGGATCGGCAGCGGCCACCGCAGGGCCGCCCCTTGGTGGCGCCGCGGGCGAAGCGCCATCCGGTACCGCACCATTGAGCATGGCGCTCAACCCGCTCATGCCTGCCTGGGCGATCTTTCGCAGCACCATGTCGTCGGCGCCAGCCCAGGCGTCTTTCGCACCATCCCGCGCCGATCTGGTAGTGGCCTCTTCGCCGGAGAGGCGCAAGGTGCGCTGCTGGTCGCGATCATAGACATCCCACACCCAGGCGATGCTGGTGCGGCCGCGATAGACCTGCGCGGCGAGATAGCTGCGCACGCGGTAACTGGCGGGGGTCTCGCGGGAGACGATCGAGAGATTGCGCAATTTGGATTCGCTGTCGAGCATGCCGACCATGCGGTCGAACACCTGCGGCGGCGGGCCATCGATGGAATCGAACGCCACGGTGGCGCCGGAGCCGGCCTGCGCGAAGGCGTCAGTGCCTCCGCTGGCACAGCCGCCGAGCGCAACCCCCGCAACGAGAATCAGCGCGGTCGTCGCCAGGCGCGAGCGATTGACCAGGGGACGGGGACCGGCGAGGAGGCGTCTCATCGCCGTGAGCGATATCGTTAAAATGCGTTAAGGTCTAGGGCGGCTCATTTGCCGGGAGCGCTTTCAGCCGGTCAAACAGAAAAGCGGTACTAGAATCAAAAAGTTGCAGAGCCGAAAAAGTCTTCGAAATTCCTGTGAGCGGTCATCATTGTAGCGAGAGGAGCCCCAAGGGCATCGGTCGCATTCAAGCCTGTTCAATCACGATCGCATGGACGTGGCGACCATAGTCCGGCTCGTTGCGGTGGACCGAGCGGCGGTAGCTGTAGAAATCCCCCTCGGCATAGGTGTCGATGCCGGTATCGTCGATGGCGTTGATCCCGGCGCGCTCCAGCCGCCGCCGAATATAGGAGGCGAGGTCGAACATGGCGTGGCCCATGCGGTCCGACGGAATGAAGAAGTCGGCATTGCCGCGATCGGCCTCCACGAAACGTTCGACGAATTCGCCGCCGACCTCGTAGGATTGTTGCCGGATCATGGGCCCGATCGCCGCTATCGTCGTCGATCGGCTGGCGCCGAGCTTTTCCATGGCGGCCAGCGTGGATTCAAGCACGCCGGTCAGCGCACCCTTCCAGCCGGCATGTGCCGCACCGATCACGCGCGCCTTCGGATCGGCAAACAGAATGGGCCCGCAGTCGGCGGCGGTGACGCCAAGGGCAAGCCATGGAAGGCGCGTGACAAGCGCATCCGCGCGTGGCCGGGAGGTCGCATCCCATGGCTCCTCGGCGGTCACCGCGTCCGGCGAATGTATCTGATACAGCGTCAGCAGGCGGTCCGGTTCGACGCCAAGATGCAACGCCATGCGGCGGCGGTTTTCCACCACCCGCGCCGGTTCGTCATTGGATCCGAGACCGCCATTGAGGCCGGCATAGATGCCGCTGGAAACGCCGCCCTCACGACTGAAAAAGGCATGGCGCACGCCTCGAACCCCGGCGAGTAGCGGCGATTGGCGGCTTTTGATTTCGCCCGTCACTCGGTCGTCTCCGCTCCGTCCGCCTCGTCGTCGCTCAAGGCGGCCAGCGAGGTAAGATGAGGCGCCGAAATCGCCACCACCTTGAACATCGACCCCATGCCGCCGCGACCACTATCGGTCAGGCGTTTCAGTGCGCCCGAAATATCGGCCGCAACTGGCGGCGAGGCTTTCGCCATCAGGCTGACCGCGCGCGCCTCGATGCCGAGCCGTTTCAGGAAGTCGCCTTGCGTCACCGGGCCGTGCACCCGCGCGCCGATATCCTCGGCGGCACGCGCCAGCGCCTGGAAATCGACATGCGCCGTGACGTCGGTCTGTCCCGGATTTTTCAGGGGATCGGCGAAGCTATGCCGCGCGATGGCCTGGAAGGTGTCACCGGCATCGCTGCGCAGATGGCCATAATCGATGATCAGCGCGGCGCCATCCTGATCGCGGACGCGAGAGGCGATCTTCATCACTTCCGCGTCGGGCCGCCATTCAAAGATCGCGCCGACCGGTGCGGCACGCACCAGCGGCGGCAACAGGATTCCAAAGCGAGGCAAGGGCTCTTCGGCATGCCCGAACGCAAGCCTGCCCTCCTTGTCGATTTCGATCGTGCGCTCGTGCCAGCCGGTTTCGCATTTGACAGCCTGATGGATCGGCAGCACGTCGAAATATTCGTTGGCGAGGATCACCGCCGGGCCTTCGGGTACCTCGTCGAGCGCGCTGTGCCAGGCGATATTGCGCACGCCCGACAACGCGGCCTTCTGCTTCTCGCGCAACACCGGATTGATTTCGACAAGATGCACGCTGAGCGCCTGGTAGAGCGGCGGCAGCACCCGAAGCGCGCGCAGCGCATCGGACATCATGGTGCCGCGTCCGGGACCAAGTTCGATCAGACGCAACAAGGGGGGCGATCCCATGGCCCGCCATACCGAGGCGGCCCACAGCCCGATTAATTCGCCGAACATCTGGCTGACTTCGGGCGCAGTAGTGAAATCGCCTTCGCGCCCCAGGGGGTCGCGCGAGACGTAGTAGCCGTAGCGGGGATGAGCGAGGCAAAGCTGCATGTAGCGCCAGACCGGCATCGGTCCGGAGGAGCGGATCAGCTTTTCGATCTCCGATCTGAGTGGCGAGGCGTCGCCGGAGACGAGGCTCATGGCGTGCCTTCGACGGGCGTTGCGAGGCGGGCGGGCTTGCGCCACGCATTGGCAATGAGGATCGCGCCTGCAAGGATCATCGGTACCGAAAGCAGCATGCCCATGGTCATTCCGCGCCAGAGGAAGCCGAGCTGCGGATCGGGCTCCCGAAAGAATTCGCCGATGATACGCGTTATTCCATAAAAGCTGATGAAGCTGCCGAGGATCAGCCCGGGGCGTTTCAGCGCACCAAAGCGGATCATCACGGCCAATAGCGTAAACAGCAGGATGCCTTCCATCCCCGCCTCATAGAGCTGGCTTGGATGGCGCGGCAGGTGCTTTGGATCGCCCGGGAATATCATCGCCCAGGGCACGCTCGAATCGGCTTCACGCCCCCACAGCTCGCCATTGATGAAATTGGCGAGCCGACCAAGAAAAAGCCCGATAGGGCCGACGGCGGTGGTGATGTCGCCGAGCGACAGGACCGACGTCCGGTTGACGCGGGAGAACAGCATCACCGCTGCGACGCAGCCGAGGAATCCGCCATGGAAGGACATGCCGCCCTTCCAGAGCTGAAAAATCTCGGCCGGGTGCTCGACGAAGAAGGGCAGATTGTAGAACAGCACATAGCCAGTGCGGCCGCCGAGAATGATGCCCAGCGTGACCCAGAGAATGAAGTCGTCCATCTGCAACAGCGTGATCGGCGACGGACCGCCCCATAGCCGGGTGTTCTTGATCAGCGCGCGCGCATAGATCCAGCCGAGCACGATGCCGCCGATATAGGCGAGCGCATACCATCGGATCGCAAACGGCCCGATTGCGACCGCCACCGGATTGAAGACAGGGAAGTCGATCAGCAGAAAGGGCATTGAGCCTGACGCAGGTCTTGAATCCGGGGAAATGTGTAGCGGCTGGGCGCCGCTGAAGCTTATGGCGAGAGGTTGCGGCGATAGAGCGCGAGCAGCCTCTCCCAATGACGCTCCGCCGCATCACGATCGTAAACCGGCCGCTTGGGAAAGGCAAAACCGTGATGCACAGCCGGATAGATCTCGACCTCGGCGTTCTTGCCTTCCATCGCCCGCTTCAGCTTGTCCACCATTTCCATCGGTGCGTAGCTGTCGATCTCGGCGCAACCGAAATAAAGCTCGGCGCCGGTTTTGGACTGCGCCAGATGCGGACTGTCGGGCTCCTCGGTCACCAGCCGGACGCCGTAGATCGACGCTGCCGCCTTGACGTCTGGAAAATGCGTGGCGGCGTTGATGGCATATCGCCCGCTCATGCAATAGCCGACGCTGCCGACGAGCGAAGTATTGGCGGCCTTCTGGCTTTTGGCGTAGGCCAGTAACCCCTTGGTATCTTCCATCACCATGGGGATGCTGAGCGTGGCCATCAGCGCGGACATGCGCTTGCGCTCCGGCGATTCGGGATCAGCCGAGAGCGGGCCGAGTTCCATGACGCCCTCGCGGTAATACATGTTCGGCAACATGACGTAATAACCCGAGGTCGCCAGCCGCCGCGCCATGTCGCGCAGTTCCTCGCGGATACCCGGTGCGTCCATGTAGAACAGGATGACCGGAAACGGGCCGCCACGTTCGGGATGGCTGATGAAGGTCGCGACCTTGCCGTCCCGGGTCGGAATATCGATCTGCTGGTCGATCATGGCGTTTGCTCTTGTTGTCGCTCTTTTAAGGCCTCGCTACGATGGCAAGGAAACCACGGCATGACAAGCAAACAGGAGCGCTTCATGCGCGCCGGACTTGAACCATGTCGCAGGGATCGCCATTGTTGGGGGATCGAAAGCGGCATCGCAGGAGACCGGCATGACCCAGACCAGCAATCGATTTTTCGACGAGATCGGGAGGTTGATGAACGATGCCGCCGGCGCCGCCCAGGGCGTCAAGCGCGAGGTCGATACCCTGATGCGTAATCAGGCCGAGCGCATCCTGCGCGACCTCGATCTGGTCAAGCGCGAGGAATTCGATGTGGTGCGCGACATGGCCCGGCTGGCGCGTGAGGAGAACGAGGCGCTGAAGGCCCGGATTGCCGCCCTGGAAGCCAGGCTCGACGGCACTTCCACGCCGGGTGGCGGCACCTCGAGCGGGGGCTGACAGCCCCCGGCGACCCTCGCGAAATATCTCTGGCTTTCCTTGTCATTTCCACGCTTTGCGGCTAGAACGCCGCCACGTCCGCGGCCCCCGCACCCCTGGAGGCTTGCTGCGGCGGATCAATGGGCCGCAATGCGGCCTTTAACTTTTTGAAAAACAAGGACTAATGCCATGGCGACCGTCAAGGAATTGAAGGCGACCGCGCGTCCGGCAAGCGGCAAGGGGGCCGCACGGGCAGAGCGTCGCGCCGGGAGAGTGCCCGGAGTGATTTACGGCAACAACCAGCCCCCGGTGACCATTTCGGTCGACCATTCCGAATTGCGCCAGCGCATCCTGGCTGGCCGGTTCCTGACCACGATCTATGACGTCGAACTCGACGGCAAGAAGCACCGGGTGATCCCGCGCGACTTCCACCTCGATCCCGTCCGTGACGTGCCGATCCATGTGGACTTCCTGCGGCTTGGCGAAGGCGCCACCATCCGCGTCAGCATTCCCTTGCACATCCTGAACGCGGAAACCGCGCCGGGCGTGAAACGCGGTGGCACCGTCAACATCGTCACCCACGCGATCGATCTGGAATGCTCGGCGGATTCCATTCCGCAATTCCTCGAGGCCGATGTCGGCGCGCTGGAAATCAGCTACTCCTTGCATCTGTCGGACATCAAGCTGCCCGCCGGCGTGAAGCCGCTGTCGCGTGAGGACGTGACGCTGGTCACCATCGTCCCGCCGTCCGGCTATGCCGAAGAGCAGAAGGCTGCGGCTGCGGCCACTGCCGCGGGTCCTGCGGCGGCTGCGGCTCCGGCTGCTGGTGCAGCAGCGGCTCCTGCGGCCGGTGCGGCTCCCGCCAAGGCGCCTGCTGCTGGCGACAAGAAGAAGTAACCCAAAGCCGCGGGATGCCGCGCCATGCGCCTCTTTGTCGGCCTCGGCAATCCCGGTGCGAAATACGCGCATAACCGACACAATATCGGTTTTGCCGTTGTCGATGAAATCGCCCGGCGTCACGGTTTCTCACCGTGGCGCCGTCGCTTTCAGGGCGAGACGTCGGAAGGCACGCTGGACGGCGAACGGATCGTGCTGCTGAAGCCCTCCACCTACATGAATGAGTCCGGCCGCGCGGTTCAGGAGGCGGCCGGTTTCTTCAAGCTGGGCCTAAGCGACATCATCGTGTTTCAGGACGAGCTTGAGCTGCCGCCGGCCAAAGTGCGAGTGAAGATCGGCGGTGGCATCGCCGGCCATAACGGGCTGCGCTCGATTTCGGCGCATCTCGGCAACGACTATCGCCGGGTGCGGCTTGGCATCGGTCATCCCGGAGTGAAGGAATTGGTGCACGGCTATGTGCTGTCGGATTTCGCCAAGGCCGATCGACCGCTGGTCGAGGCGCTGTGTACGGCAGTTGCCGACCATGCCGGTCTGTTGGCGACAGGGAAGGATTCGACCTTCCAGAACAAGGTGCATCTGGCGCTGCAAGCCAAGGGATTTTTAGACAAGGACGACAACGGCGCGGCCTGATGGCGCGCTGTCACAAACAATTCAGGACGAAGCGATGGGATTCAAATGCGGGATCGTCGGGTTGCCGAATGTCGGCAAATCGACGCTGTTCAATGCGCTGACCGAAACCGCAGCGGCGCAGGCGGCCAATTATCCGTTCTGCACCATCGAGCCCAATGTCGGCGAAGTGGCAGTGCCGGATCCCCGGCTCGACAAGCTCGCCGCCATTGCCAAATCGGCGCAGATCATTCCGACCCGCCTGACCTTTGTCGATATTGCGGGGCTGGTGCGCGGCGCCTCGAAAGGCGAAGGGCTCGGCAACCAGTTCCTTGCCACCATCCGCGAGGTCGATGCGGTGGCGCATGTAGTACGCTGCTTTGAGGATTCCGACATCACTCATGTCGAGGGCAAGATAGCGCCACTCGCCGACATCGAAACCATCGAGACCGAGCTGATGTTGGCCGATCTCGATAGCCTCGAGAAGCGCCTCGACAATCTGACGAAAAAGGCCAAGGGCAACGATAAGGAAGCCAAGGAGCAGCTCGATCTGGTGCAGCGTGCGCTGGTGCTGCTGCGCGACGGCAAGCCGGCGCGTCTGCTCGAACGCAAGCCGGAGGAGGAGCGCGCCTTCGGGATGCTCGGTCTGCTCACCTCGAAGCCCGTGGTTTACGTCTGCAATGTCGATGAAGGGTCGGCTGCCGCCGGCAATGATTTTTCAAAGGCCGTGGCGGCACGGGCCGCCGAGGAAGGAGCGGTTGCGGTAGTGATTTCGGCGAAGATCGAATCGGAAATCGCCACCCTGTCGCGGGAGGAGCGCACCGAGTTCCTGCAGACACTGGAGCTGGAAGAAGCGGGCCTCGATCGGCTGATCCGCGCCGGCTACCAGTTGCTCGACCTCATCACCTATTTCACGGTCGGGCCGAAGGAGGCGCGCGCCTGGACCATCCATCGCGGCACCAAGGCGCCGGCGGGAGCCGGCGTCATTCACACCGATTTCGAGAAGGGCTTCATTCGCGCCGAGACCATCGCCTATAACGACTATGTGGCCCTCGGCGGCGAGGCCGGCGCCCGGGATGCCGGCAAGCTCCGGCTCGAGGGCAAGGAATATGTCGTCGCCGACGGCGACGTGATGCATTTTCGCTTCAACACCTGATCAGAGCGATCGAGGTCAATGCCCGGCACCTTGGTCGCGGATGGCGCCCAGATGCTCATTGATGCGGAACACGATCAGCACGAATTCGGCGACGATCCGCGAGAAGATGACGCCGACCACGACGCTGGCGATTGAGGAAAGCAGCACGATGAAGCCGCCGAACGGGCTGATCGCCATCGCCGACAGGCCGGTGAAAATGCCGGAAATCCCGAGCAGCACGATCAGTGCGATCACCAGCCAATAAAATGTCTTGATCACCGTCGGCGTGATAAAGCGATCCCACTGAAACAAGTCCCGAAATTCAAACATTGCTGTTCTCCCCGGCCTTTGGAATAGACTGCTTGCTTCCTCGGATTAGAGCATCTGGTTCTCATTACATCAGGACCGGCGTTCCTGAGTTTTGACGCGTTTCTTTCCGCGGTCCTGTAGGCATTCCGGATCAAGTCCGTCCGACTTTTGCCTGACCCGCTCTAACCCTGAATGCTGAGTCAGGCAAGGCGAGGCGCGATTTGAACGAGAAGCAGGCGGTCTCCCCACGGTTGAGGAATTATCGATTGTGATTGCCGGAGATCGCGGCCACATTCAGGCTGCTTTGCTACTCAGTTGTGGATCATGCTGACCTTCGAAGATTTTCGGCCGGGACACCTCGGCTCCTTTGGCCCGCGCTACGTCTCGCGTGAGGAAATCATCGCCTTTGCCGCCGAATTCGATCCGCAACCAATGCATATGGATGACCAGGGCGGCGGGCAGTCGTTGTTGGGCGGGCTTTCCGCTTCGGGTTGGCAGATGTGCGGGATCATGATGCGGATGATGGTTGATGGTTTTGTCGGCCGTGCCGCTTCGCTGGGTTCGCCGGGAGTTGAGGAACTGCGCTGGCTCGCCCCGCTGCGGCCCGGAGACACGGTCACCCTTGAGGTCGACGTGGTATCCGCGCGGCTCTCGAAGAGCCGCCCAGGCGTCGGTATCATCGTGCTCAAAACCGCGCTGCAGAACGCCGCCGCCGTCCGGCTTTGCGAGATGACCTCCACGGTCATGATCGGAAGCCGCAATCAGGTGAGCGCGGAGTAGCAGATGCGCTTTTTCGAGGACCTGCAGGTCGGCCAGCGGCGTGAGTTGGGCTCCTTTACCTTCACGGCTGAATCGATCCGTCGCTTTGCGCGCGAATTCGATCCCCAGCCGATGCATCTGGACGAAGAGGCGGGCCGCCGCTCGCTGCTTGGCGGGCTCGCAGCTTCGGGCTGGCATATCGGGTCGATTTGCGTGCGCCTCCTGGTGCTCGATGGGCAGCGCCAGGCCCAGGCGTGGGGGCCATCGCCCGGCTTTCGCGACTTGCGCTGGATTCGACCGGTGCTCGCTGGCGATACCATCAGCTATGCGACCGAAGTCCAAAGCTTGCGTCCTTCGGCGTCACGCGCAGGCTGGGGCCTCGCGCAGCTTCGCTATACCGGGGTCAACCAGCGGGGCGAACTGGTCTATTCAGTGCTGACCACCACTTTCGTACCGATGCGCCCCACGACCGCCTGAGACCGATCGGCACAGGGTGTGGCCAATAATCCACCGTGCGGAACAAATCGGCCGCTAACCCATTTTGAACCTTGTCCATGTCAAAAAGAACATGGCAAACGGATCGGGAAAACCAACTCGATAATGCGTGCGACACATGGGTGTTGTCGTTGCGCATGCGTGGCGCCTATGCCGATCAAAATCGGCTGAATGGCCCCGGTTCGCGCAAAAAAGATACAGGATTAGAAGAAAATGGCAGACCGTGTGGGCTTGAAGCTTCTCGGAATCATTTTTGCGACGGTAACGCTGGCCGTCATGCTGACGACCGGCATGGTGGTGAAAGGCTATGCCGACGGCGCCTATAGCCTCGACAAGGTTCCGATCGCCGGCAAATAGTCATCTTCTGCTAACCATAGCTCGCAAATACGCGACGTGGCTCGGTAGGCCCTACCGAGTCCAGATCAACGCCATGAGGCCGACGGCCGCGATCAGAAGGCCGATGAAGCGGATCATGATGGTGCCAAAGCCGGGCGGGGATTGGCGTAGCGGGATGGGATCGGCATTTTCGGGCCGAAGGCTTTTCATCGAAATCCCCAAAGAGTGACGTCGAGTGACGTTACGTAACTTGGAAAGCAAGGCTGCGACCTGTCTTGGTCGTGCCGTCAGGGGATTTCGTTCAAATTCGTCGGAAAGAAAAGGGATGGCGGCGTCACGTCTCGGGTTCGGGAGGCGAGCTATCACAACCGCCGTCATGGCCGGGCCATAGCCGTCTGGAGGACGGCGTCGCTTCCGCCCGTCTATCTCGGCCATCCACGTCCTTGCTTTTGCTCGCTTGGAAGACGTGGAGGCCCGGCACTTCAGCGCGAAGACGCGCTTCGCGCTTTTGGCCGGGCATGACGATTCCGTTTAAACCGATCATGTTTTAGTCGAGACAGACCGGCGGCGAGCATCAGCCTTACGATCAACCCTGACGCAGATTGTCGGCGGCGCGCTTCCACTGCGAGACGTTGTCGGCGATCATGCGGGTCGACTTCATCGCCGCCTGGCTCAGTTGCGCATAACCGGAGATCTCGCGCTGGACGCGCTGGCCTTCGGCATGCAGCAATTCGCGCAAGGCTTCCAGCTCCGAGATCAGATTATCGATCTCGGCGAGCGACGTTCCGGCCACCCGCTGGATCAGTGAATTGACGTTATTGACCGTCGCCTCGGCGCTGGATTCCTGCACCGTCGCTCCCGTGGCTGGCGCAGCCGTTGTCACTGGCCGGCGCAGATAGGCAATGTCATTGCGGACGAAATCGCGAATATCGGCCTCGACCTCGGAGACCGCTGCGAGGTTGGTATCCTCTTCCACAGCTTCCGTATTTGATTCAATCTTTTCGGGCTGAATGGCATTCATCGGCCTTTTCCTCTGCTGGTTGAGCGCGGATGTCCCCCGCACGACGAACGGATCGCTCTTAAGGTGAATTTGAATCGGCCCCCGTGAGCAGGGCCATCAGTCCAGCCGAATTTGACCGCATCGCGGCCAAGATGCGGCAAGGCTCGATCATTCATGAGACGGGAAAGCTCCCGTGCGCAGGGATTTCCGGCGAAGTCCGCCGGTTTTCCTGCGCTTCACCAGCTTTTCTTGTAGCCAGCGGAGATTTTTCCGGCAGCGGTGCCGGCGGAGGTTTCCCCGACCGATCCAGAGATGCTGACGTCGCCATAAAGTTTCTGCTCGGCGCCGAAGCTGCGCAGCCATTTGTCGTCGGTGGAGGATAGCGCCTGGGCCGCGGTGAGGCTGGTACCGAAATCGGTGAGACTGAGCTTGGCGCTCTGCTCGGTCTCGTAGCTGCGCACCGGCCGTCCGGGAATACCGGGGATCGGCACCGCGCCCTGCTGAATGAGATTGTATTTCTCCTGCAGGCTCAGCGAATAGGATGGGCTGATCGGCAGTGCCTTGCTGATCGACGTGCCAATCTTGGTCTGCTCCTGGGTTGGGTCGAGGCGGGCTTCGACCGCCGTCTTGTCCCAGAGCGCGGCGACACCGGGCGCCGTAATGGCGGCCCAGGCAGTGCCGGTGGAGTCGGAGGGACCATCCGGCGAAACTTTCTGCCGCAACAGATCGGCGCCGGTCAGCACCTGCGGTTCGCGGACCACCGTCATGTCGGCACCGACGCGCGCATCCCAGAACGGCAGCAGCGATCGTTTCACCGATACGGCCGAGGCCGCGCTGCCCTTCGGGCTCGAAGACCAGTTCGCGCCGCCATTGTCGGTGAGCGATGATCCCGGTGGATTGGCTTTCGGGTGCGGCGCCGCCGCAAGCGTCGAGGCATCGACATTGAGCTGGCTCCAGTCGATGGTCGCGGGATCGATCGTCGCCGTGTCCGCTTTTTCGCTTTCGCTCCCGGAGCCATCGCTGGCCTGTGGCTTCTTTTCGTTAGATGTCGCCTCGGCATCCTCATCGTCGGCTGTTTCGGCCTTGTCCGCATCTGTGTTCGGCGCGGTCACAGCGGCCGGCGTTTCCTTCGCCGACGTGGTGTTGCCGGTTGAGACGGTCTGCGCGAAGCCTGCCGGCGGGCTCAGCGCGACCACGGTGGCCGCCAGCACAACCGCCATCCAACCTTGTCGCCAAGGGCCCAACCCCATTAAAAATCGCATTCAACCGCCCCGCCAATCCGCCGGCCATGTGTGCGGGCATTTTGGCACGAATTTGTGGCGGCGCCGTCACACGATCGGGTTTTCAGGCGAAAGCGGCCCCGGGCTTGACCCGAGGTGGATAACCCGTTCGCGTGAAGGAAACGCGTCAACAACAGACTGTGCAGATTTTTTTAGAAACGCGCGTCCGTCGTTCCGGACGCCGCGCGAGCCGCGATCCTGGATCTAAAAAACCCGACAAACTTGCATAGTTCGTGCGGAGCCTGTCACCGGGCCGCGCTTTGCGCGGACCCGGTGGCACGCCGCGGAATGAGGGGATTCTCCAACAACCCGCTAGGCAATCCTCGGCAGGTTGATCGGATGGCCGAGCGCCTGCTCGACCAGGTCGAAAGTGTCGACCACGACGCGGAGACTGATCAGGCGACCATCCTTGAACTGGGCGAAATGCGCCAGCCGCAGGCTGATCGGCCGGTTGCGGTCTCGCCCGGTCAGCGAAAACCGCACGATGGAGGCCGCAGTGTCGACGCCGAGCAGGACCGATTCGCGATTCAGCCGATGAATCTGCACCCAGTCGGCGATCTGCCGGATCACTTCGATAACGGCGGCCTTGCCATGGCGGGCTCCAAAAAACGGAAACATGTCGATCGGCCCATAAATCGCCCAGTCGACATTGTCGTCGATGAGTTGCTCGAGGTCTTCCAACTGGCGCTCGTTGATCGCGCGCTGAAACGCGCGTGAGAAACGCCAGAGACTATGCTCTGTCATGATGTTCGTCCTGAAAATGGATTAGAGGACAGCAACCGGCCCTAAGTGGGCGTCATCGGCGACGCCGTGCCCTGGATGCTGCATTCGCATGACGCCCTAGTTAGGGGCGTTTGCCCAAAATGCAACCAGTATTTTGGCGACGCGTCATAGGAAGAATAGCCAGGAAAGGATCAGGAGAAGACCGATGGCCTCAGCGCTTCCGGGACGTTTCGCTTTCCAACGCGATCTGGCTGTCGCGTACGGCAAAGAACACGAACAGCAGCGCACCGGCTAGCCCGCCGATCACCGCGCCGAGCGGCATGAAGGTGAGAAGCACCAGCGAGCCGCTCTGGCCGTTGAAGCCGCCGGAAGCGAACAGTTCGATCCAGGCAAGGCCGGCGCCGAGCCCGAGCGCGCCGCCACCGACCGCGCCCAGCACCAACCCCAACAGCACGAGCAATGCGAATTTCAACATCCCCGATCCGCCGATCGACCGCACCCAAAGGGTTGGTCGCGGCGGGAGGAGGGAGGTTCAGGGGGTGTGACGGAATTATAGTGTCCTAGGCGGGCAGGTAGGACCTAAGAAATTTCCGGGCGGCCGCGCGGGTGGAAAAGCGGCCAAGCTCTTCGTAAGCGGGTTCGTCCTCTGCTTGATCTGGTGATCGCAGCACAACGAAGCTGCTGTTCTCCTCCACAATCAACTCGGTCAAATCCTCGCTACTGAACGGGATCATGTCACGGAACCCGCAATGCGGGCATTGGTCGTCGCAAGTGCAGGACCACTCGTCGGTCCATAACTTCCGGCAGCGGTCGCATCGATAGAAATTAATGAACCAGGCCAACGCGACCTCACGATTTCAGGCGATAGTTGCCTCGACTGAGAAATTCAATGAAGCCCCGATCGCGCAGATATTGAAGCTGCTGACGTATCTTCGCTCTGATATTTTGGTTGCCAGGGTAGAGGGCGTGGAGATGTCGTTCGAAACCATAGACCTCATCGAGCGTGAATTCTCGCTTGCCGAGGGACTCCACACATCTCATCACGTCCAGCAACCAGCCCCGCGCCTCCAGCGACTCGCTTCTAAGGAAAAGTGTCTTCTGCCAGTCCTCGAGAGCCAGGTCTTTCGGCCGGATCACGCCGTTCTGAACGATATGGATTTTCCCTGCCTCCGGGACTTTTGCCAACAGTATATTGGACCCGATCCAGCCCGCGCGTTTCGCCGTCGCGGCTAAGGGCTTTCGCTGTTCTATGATGTCAGTGACGAAGAAGTGCTTGGGCACGATGAATAGGTTCACGACCGAGAGCGATTTCAGATCGTAGTTCATCAATGCGAGATTGGGATTATTGTTGGCGGCAAGCCGCTCGCACTTTGTTTTGTATGCGCCGTCGGACACCTTAGAGCCGAATTTTCCCTTTTGGCTCTTAAGTTCGTATTCTTCCTTGCACGAGATGCAGAGAAAGTCGGCTACCGGACTATTGTTCGCAAATTGCGATAATCCGGTCGAGCCGCAGTGCGGGCAATAGGCCCAGCTTTTCACCCATGCCTCGGTCCATACGCGCGCGTTCTGCGAGCCGCTGGTATAGGTCGCCTGGGATTCCGCAAAACCGAGTTTCATGCATCCAGCGTAGCGGAATTTTCAGCGATAGCCAGCCGCCGCCATACTACCTCTTCTTCCACCCACCGCGCTTGCCCGGTGCGCCGCCGCTGGAGCGCGGGGTGGGGCCGAACTCCGGTCCCGATTGGCGCGAGTCGGTCGGCTGGATAATGCGACTGGTGCTGCCGAATGGCTTCGCCGGCAATGTAGGGTTGGCGCGATAGGGCAGGGATTCCGGCCCGTGCATCTCGTCGAGATGCGGCTTGTGGACTTTCGA
>Ga0207647_10001821_pt1 | contig 16363 bp, 12 predicted proteins | sample KBSCornC2_FD_184295 | JGI IMG/M metagenome (GOLD analysis project Ga0207647, IMG submission 184295) | Corn rhizosphere microbial communities from Kellogg Biological Station, Michigan, USA - C2 (SPAdes) (version 2) | ecosystem: Host-associated > Plants > Roots > Rhizosphere ...
AGATAGAAATTGGCGATCGCCGGGTCCGCATCGTTCAGCCGTCCGAACGTCACGTCCATCGGCAGCCAGCCGTACGGCGCGATGTACAGCCAACCCCAGTCGTGCAGGTTGTTGTAGTCGCCATCGGAATAGATCATTCCCGACTGCCAGCGCGTGGGGATGCCATTCAGTCGCAGCAGTGTCATCAACAGCAGTGTCTGCTCGCCGCAATCGGCGTGGCCGGCATGCAAGGCGTAATCGCCGATATTGGTGATCGTCGAATATTCACGCGCGCCGGCCCACGGCACCTGATCGACCGCCGCGTACAATTTCTGCGCGATGCGCCACGGGTTCTTTTCGTCGCCGACGATCTGGCGCGAGAACAGCTGCATGTCTTCGCTGAACACGATGTGCGGCGGGCGCTCGGCCACGAACGGCGCGAGCTCGGGCGTGAGCGGCGCCGGCACGACTTTGTCGGCATCGATCGCGTGATACTGCGCGTAGACGGTGAGCTCGTAAGTCACCGAGAATTTGGTCGTCTGGCCGGCTTTTGCCGCCTTTTCCACAAATACCGTCCGCTGCAGCGCGGATTCCGGCGCCAGCGTGTGCGCCGCCGGTTCACTCGAGACGAAGCGGAGGTCCTCCTGCTGTCCGGCGATCGCGCGCGGATACGGAATCCAGGCACGGATGGTTTTGCCGGCCGGCACCGCGTCGGCATGTACAGTCAGCGATTGCGTCACGCGCAGGCGGCGCGGCGTGACGCTGGCACGGTGCTGGGCGACGGCAGCGTCGCGCACTTCGCGATGGTGCGGATTTGTCACTTGCAGCGGGCTGTCGCGAAACGGCGTCTGCACTTTGCGGCGCAGGCGCGCCTGCTCGCTGAGGCGAAACAGATTGGAAGCAGCCAGATGGAAATACAGCACGCGGCCGTCGATGACCTGTGTTTCGAAAAGACCAGCGGCTTTCCAGGCTGCGAATTCGGCGTCGGTCAGATCGGGAATCTGCTCGCGCACTTTCGTCTTGAGCTGGGCTTCGCTCAATGTGAAGTCGAGCAGGATGCGGCGCATGCGCTCGCGCTGGAACTCCAGCGCCGCGCGAAGCTCGTCAGAAGGATGGCCCGCCGCGAGCGCCTGATCGATTGCCGCGCGCCCCGCGCTGAACTGCCCGGCATCGATCTGGGCTGCAACGGTCGCGACGCTCGGTTCCATGGCTGCTTCGGCGGACCGCGCATCGGCTATGCTCATCGCCGGCGCCGCCCCGAAAAACAATCCAAACGCGAAAGCGGCCATGGCGCAGCCAGCGCATCGCGCGAAGTGCCTCGTGACTGCCGACCCCGATTTCAGGCTCACCCGATCTCCCCACCGGACCATCCACATGTGCTGTCTACCACGGTTGCAAATTGCCGTCAATAATTTATGCTTCACATAAGTCGTCTAGGAATTATTTATTCCACAGACGATTCAGGCGACGGGGAGGACGATCAATGACCTGCACGACGAAGCCCGGCCGCACGGCGTTTTCCGTGGTCGCGGCCATTCTGGCGGCATGGTTCGTTTGCGCGGGCGCGGACGCGCGCGAAAGCACGGCTTTCGACGCGCCGGCGCATGGGGTAATTGGCATCGACGCGCCGCAGCTCACGCCGGAATTCTGGATCGCGCGCCTTGCCGAGCCGGACAAGGTATTGCTCGATGCGGAGCAAATCCGCGCGCGCAATGCGCATCTGCTGCAGGTGGACGCGACGATGCACGACCTGCGCGCCTTGCCGTCGACGTTGTCGCGCAAACAAATAGCGGAAAAGATTCACGCGCTGTCGGAACGACCGTCGCACGAACTGTTCGACGTGGACGGAAAACCGATACCGGCCAAAACCATCGCTGCGCTGATCGACGATCTCGCGCTATCAGCAATACCCGAGACGCAGACCACGCGCTACGGACTCGTCGTGCAGCGCGCGGATCTGCGCACGTTTCCCACAGCGCTGCGCGTGTTCAGCACGCGCGGTGACACCGACATCGACCGTTTCCAGGAATCGGCGCTGTTCCCCGGCGCGCCGGTCGCGATGATTCATCAAAGCGGCGATGGCCTGTGGTGGTTCGTGATCAGTCCACGTTACGCGGCCTGGGTCGAAAAGAAATACGTCGCCGAAGGCGCCGTCGCACAGGTTCTCGATTACGCCGAACGGAGCCCGTATCGCATCGTCACCGGCGCGAACGTGGCGACCGTGTTCACGCCTGAGCAACCGGCGCTGTCGCAGTTGCGCCTGGACATGAGCGTGCGCGTGCCGCTATTGACCGACTGGCCCGCCGCGCAAATCGTCAACGGTCAGCACCCGTATACGTCGCACGTGATCCAGTTGCCGTTGCGCGGCGACGACGGCGCGCTGCGCCTGGCACCCGCGCTGCTGCAGAAGAACGCCGATACCAGCGCCGATTATCTGCCGCTGACACAGGCGAATATCCTGCGGCAGGCGTTCAAATTTCTCGGTGAACGCTACGGTTGGGGCCACGCGTATGGCGCGCGCGACTGCAGCGGTTTCGTATCGGACGTCTATCGCAGCATGGGCGTCGACATGCCGCGCAACACGCGCGATCAGAGCGTGAGCCCCGGCCTGGACCACCGTTTGTTCGGCGCCAAGGACGATCGCGCGGCGCGCCTCGCCGCCGCGCATTCACTGCAAGTCGGCGATCTCGTCTACATTCCCGGCCACGTGATGATGGCGATCGGCTCGATCGACGGCGAACCGTACGTGATCCACGATACCAGTGGCCTGAGCTACCGCCTTCGCGACGGGGCGAAAGTCCATGTCGACCTCAACGAAGTGTCGGTCTCGCCGCTGACGCCGCTGCTGTTCAACGACAAACAAACCTACATCGATCGCATGACCAGCATCGTGCGTCCAACAAAGGCCCAGACTCAATGAAGATCACCGATATCCAGTTCGGCATGCTGCGGGTGCCGCTGAAGACGCCGTTCAAGACCGCGCTGCGCACGGTCGAAGCGGTCGAAGACATCGTCGTCATGATCAATACCGACAGCGGACACGTCGGTTACGGTGAAGCGCCGGCGACCGCAGTGATCACCGGCGACACGCACGGTTCGATCGTCGAGGCGATCCGCCACTACATCTCGCCGCGCCTGATCGGCATGGATATCGCCGACCTCAACCACATCACACAACTGATCCAAGGCGCGATGGAAAAAAATTCCAGCGCCAAGGCCGCCGTGGAAATCGCCGTCTACGACCTGTTCGGACAGTTGTACAACGCGCCGCTGTATCGGCTGCTCGGCGGTGGCGACCCGGTAATCACCACCGACATCACGATCAGCGTCGACACGATCGACAAGATGGTGGCCGACTCGATCAACGCGGTCGAACGCGGCTTCGATTCGCTCAAGATCAAGGTCGGCAAGGACATCGGCGTCGATGTCGAGCGTGTCAAGGCGATCTATGCCGCGGTCGAAGGGCGCGCGCTGCTGCGCCTGGACGCGAACCAGGGTTGGACGGCCAAACACGCCGTCTATGCGTTGCAGATGCTCGAAGACGCCGGCGTGCGCCTGGAACTGGTCGAGCAGCCGGTGAAGGCGCACGATCTGGACGGCATGAAATACGTCACCGAGCGCGTGCAGACGCCGATCATGGCCGATGAAAGCGTGTTCGGCCCAACCGAGGTCGTCGAGCTGATCCGCATGCGCGCAGCGGATATCATCAACATCAAGCTGATGAAAACAGCAGGGTTGTCCAATGCCATCCGTATCGCCGACATCTGCGCGATGTACCAGGTCGAATGCATGATCGGCTGCATGCTCGAGACCAGCATCAGCGTCGCGGCCGCGGTGCATCTGGCCGTGGCCAAGGCGAACGTGATCACCAAGGTGGACCTCGATGGGCCGTCGCTGTGCGCGTTCAATCCGGTCGACGGCGGCGTGATCTTCCGCGAGTCGGAGATCTCGATCACTGACGCGCCGGGCCTCGGCATTCGCGAGATTCGCGGGCTCGAGGCAATCGGCTGACGAGCAGCGGGAATCGAACGATGTCGGCAATGCTGAAAATCCGCGCTGAACGCGACCAGATGTCGGCGATCGAACGCCGCATCGCCGACTTCATCGCGGAAAATTCGCATCTGCTGCGTGACTACTCTTCGCAGCAGCTGGCGAACACGCTGAAGATCAGCCAATCCAGTGTCGTCAAGTTCAGCCAGAAGCTCGGCTTCAAGGGCTACTCGGATCTCAAGTATTCAATCGCCGATTCGATCGCGCGCGGCGATGGCGGCGAAGGCAACAGCATCGGCGAGCCGCTGCGCGACGATCCGCACGGCGCGCTCGCTGAAAGCCTGTGGCAAAGCAAGGCGCAAGCCGAGCAGGAAACGCGGCTGATCAACTCGCCGGCGGACGTCGATGCGATTGCCGCCGCGATTGCCAAGGCCGGCAAGGTGTTCATCATCGGACTCGGCGAAGACGGCATTCCGGCGCGCGCGTTCGCGATGCGCCTGTCGATGCTCGATGTGCTGACCGTGCATCATTTCGACGCGGTGCTGATGACGGCGAGCATCGCCAGCGCTACGCCGAACGACGTGCTGCTGGTGTTTTCCGAATACGGGCAGCAAGCCGCGCTCGGCAAGATCAGCCGGCAATTCCGCGAGCGCCGCGGCAAGGTGGTGTCGGTCACGCGGCACACCGCCAATCCGCTGCGTACGCACGCCGATCTGTCGCTGCTGGTATCGGCGCACGACGAGCGGCCGCACATCGAGCCGCTGCTTTACCACTCCGCGCTGCGTCACCTGCTCGACATGATTTTCGTCCTGCTCTGCGACTACGACGAACGCCGCCTCGCGCAACTCGATGCGAATCAGGCGCGCATCCGCAGCCTGCTCGAACCGTGAAAGCCGGATTCGTTCGGCCCTGCGCCTTGATCGCGGTCGTCGCCCTGCTGGTGTCGTGCGCCAATGTTCAACGCAACGCCGCACGTTTGCCCTGGTCCGATGCTCGACAGCTGGTACTCGTGATCGTGCCGGACTGGAATGCCAGCCGCGGCACGCTGCGCACCTACACGCGCGCCGCGCAAGGCTGGCGCGCCGCGAGCGCTGCACTGCCCGCCGTTATCGGCCGCGCCGGTTCCGCATGGGGCGTCGGCCTGCACCCGCGACAGTCCGGCCCGACAAAACACGAAGGCGACGGACGCAGTCCCGCCGGCGTGTTCGCCATCGGCAGTGCGTTCGGTTACGCCGCGTCGGAACCCACCGCCTTGCCGTATCTACCGTTGAATGCGGACGAATATTGCGTCGATGTCAGCGGCTCGCCGCTGTACAACCGCATCGTCGATGCGCGTACGGTCGGCAGCGCGGCGGTCGCCGGTTCCACCGAACCGATGCGCCGCGATCTGCATGCGAATGGCGATGATGCCTACAAGATCGGTTTCGTCATCGAACACAACCCGCGCGGCGAAACCGGCGCCGGCAGCTGCATTTTCGCGCATCTGTGGAAATCGGCCGACTCTTCGACGAGCGGCTGCACGGCGATGGCGGAACCGGCACTGCGCAGCGTGCTCGGCTGGCTGCAGCCGCACGAACATCCGGTATTCGTGTTGCTGCCGTACGCGGAATACACACGCCTGCGCGACGCGTGGAACCTGCCAGACATCGCTGCGCCATGAAAATTTCCAATACCACGCGCATCCTGCTCGGACTTGTCCTCGGCGCAGTGTGCGGACTGCTGCTGTCGCGCTTCGATCCGGAACACGCGATCACCGCCGCTGATATCGCGCAACCGATTGGCCGCTTGTGGCTGAACGCGTTGCAGATGACCGTAGTGCCGCTGGTGTTCGCGCTCGTCGTCGTCGGCGTCAGCGCGGCGAACGACGCTGCCGCATCCGGGCGTACCGCGCGCCGCGCGATCGTCGTGTTCGCCGTGTTGTTGAGTGCCGGCGCGATATTTGTCGCGGTCGTTGCACCGCTGCTGCTGTCGCTGCTGCCGCGCGATCCGGCCTTGCTGGAACGCTTGCGTGCAACGATGCCGACGGCGCTCACGGGTTCGACCGCGCCGGGGTTCGGCGATTGGTTCGCGGCCATCGTGCCGAGCAATGCGATTGCCGCAGCGGCGCAGAGCGCAATGTTGCCGCTCGTTGTGTTCGCGCTGTTCTTCGGTTTTGCACTGACGCGCATCGACGCGGATCGCCGCGCACGCATGACCGAGTTTTTCCAGACCATCGCCGACGTCATGATCGCAATCGTGCGTTGGGTGCTGTGGGCCGCGCCGCTCGGCGTGTTCGCGCTCGTGCTCGCGGTGTGCGCCAAGACCGGCTCAGCGGTGATCAGCGCGTTGGGCTGGTACATCGCGCTGCAATGCTCGATGTACATCACGGTCACGCTGCTGCTGTATCCGACCGTTGCCGTATTCGGCAGCGAACGCTTGCGCCAATTCGCCCCGGGCATCCTGCCGGCGCAGATCGTCGCCGCGAGCACTCAATCCTCGCTCGCTTCGCTGCCGGCAATGATCGACAGTGCGCGCTCGCGGCTGCAACAGCCGTCGGGCGTCGTGGCCCTGGTATTGCCTATGGCGGTGTCGTTGTTTCGCATCACGAGCCCGATGCAATACCTTGGCGCCGCAACATTCGTCGCCTGGATTTATGGCATCGATGTTTCCGTCGCGCACCTGGGCATCGCCGCGGCGCTCGCCGTCGTGCTGAGCCTCGGTGCCGTCGGCTTGCCCGGCCAGGTCAGCTTCATGGCGGCAACGATGCCGGTCACCTCGGCAATGGGCCTGCCGCTGGAACCACTCGGCTTGCTGCTTGCCGTCGATACCATTCCGGACGTGTTCGCCACCGTCGGCAATGTCAGCGCGGATCTTGCCGCCAGCAGCATCGTCGCGCGTGCGACGCGGGATCCGATCGCCCAAGCCGTTTAGTCTGCGGTCAACCATGCGTTCTCGCATGGCTGGATTGGCGTCACGCTGCCTGGTCAGACGCTGGCTCGCGCGCTTGAGCGCGCGTGGGCTCTGCTTCCAATGGCCGGAGAGGCGCGTCAGACTCCGCCCATGGGAATCCACCTTCGCGTCGAGCGCACAATCAGCGCGCCGCAAGCCGCCGTGTTTGCGCTGGCGCTGGATCCCGCACGCTTTCCGAAAACGTTCCGCGGTTGCGGTCCGATTCCGGGTCTGCGCGGCATCACCGCGCAGGCGCCAAGCGCCATCGGCAGCACGCGCCGGGTCGAAAGCAGCGACGGCTCGATATTGACCGAGCGCATTACCGCGCTCGATCCACCGCATCGCCACGCCTACGCGCTGTCGGGTTTGCGGCCGCCGCTGGCCTGGCTCGCGCGCAACGGCGATGCGGATTGGACGTTCACGACTGCGGGCACCGCGACGCGCGTGAGCTGGGACTATGCGTTCACTCTCACCAGCGTATTCGCCTGGCCGCTCGCCGCGCCGTTGCTGCACATCTTCATGCGCGCGGCGATGCGGCGTTGCCTGGCGGCAATGGCGCATGAATTGGAAAAAGCAAACTGATGGAAAAGTGGATTCTGCTCGGCATGGCACCGCTGTTCCTCACGCTGATCGTCGCCGAGGCCTGGTACTGGCATCGGCGCGATCCGGGCAAGTACCAACTGGCCGATACGATTGCAAACGCCGCACTGGCCTTGATGCACCAGGGGGCAGACGCGCTGGCGTGGGCGCTCGTGATCGGCGTCTACTACTTCGTTTATCAGCACCGCATCTTCGACTTGCCGGCTTCGCTGTGGACGATTGCCGCGCTCGTCGTCGCGCAGGACTTTTTCTATTACTGGTTCCATCGCGCCAGTCACCGCATCCGCTGGCTGTGGGCTTCGCACGTGACGCATCATTCGTCGGAACGCCTGAATCTTTCCACCGCGTTCCGGCAGAGCCTGACTTATCCGATCTCCGGCATGTGGTTGTTCTGGCTGCCGTTGGCGTTGCTGGGGTTCGAGCCGACGCACATCATCGCCGTCGTCGCGATCAATCTCCGCTTCCAGTTCTTCGTGCATACGCAGGCGATCGGCAAGCTGCGCTGGATCGAAGGCATCATCAATACGCCCTCGACGCACCGCGTACACCACGCACGCAATCCGAAATACATCGACCGCAACTACGCCGGAGTGCTGGTGATCTGGGACAAGTGGTTCGGCACGTTCGTCGCCGAAGATCCGGAGGTGCCATGCGACTTCGGCATCATCGGCCAGATCCACAGCTACAACCCGCTGACACTGACATTCCACGAATGGCTGACGATGTTCCGCGATGCGCGACGATCGCACGGATTGCGCGCAGCGCTCGGACAACTCGTATGCCCGCCGGAGCGGGCGCTGTCGCATCGGCGGCCGACGCCGCTCTAGAAAAAAAGCCCCCGGCCAAAGCCGGGGGCATGGCTGCGAAGGTTTGTCGTTACGCGGCTAGCCGCCACCACCATCCTGTTGCGGATGATCCTTGTCGTTCCTGCGCTTGGCCTGCTGCCGCGGCTGCGGCTGTTCGCGTTGGTTGGTGGGACGCGGCGGTTCGCGATACTGCGCTTGCGCCCGTTGCTGCTGTGGCTGCGCCTGCATCGGGGCCCGCTCAGGAGCGCGCGACTGCACTTGTGCGCGTTGCTGCTCGCGTGCCTGCACCTGCATGCGCTGCTCGCTCGCGCGCGCTTGCGCTTGTGCACGTTGCTGTTCGCGTGCCTGCACCTGTGCGTTGGCGCGTGCCTCCGCTGCACGGCTTTGCGCTTCCATGCGCTGGCTGCTCGCGCGCTCTTGTTGCTGTTGCGCGCGTTGCTGTGCGGCGATGCGTTGCTCGCTGGCGCGGCTTTGCTGTTGCGCCTGCGCATTCGCCCGCCGCGATTCGGCCGCACGATTCTGCGCCTGCATGCGCTGCTCGCTCACGGCCTGCTTTTGCTGCTGGGCACGTTGTTGCGCCATCGCGCGCTGCTCGCTCGCGCGGCTCTGCTGCTGCGCCTGCGCGTTAGCACGTGCTTCCGTGGCGCGTTGCTGCGCCGTCATGCGCTGCTCATTCGCACGCTGCCGCTGTTGCGCCTGTGCGCTCGCGCGTGCTTCGGACGCACGGTTTGCCGGCGTCGTCGGCGCTGCATTGCCGCGGTTGAAGCGCGCATTCGCCGATGCGTTTTGCTGCGCGGTCGCCGATTCCCGCGGCGTCGGCGCGGTCGGTGGCGCGTTGCCACGATTGAAGCGCGCATTCGCCGATGCATTCTGCTGCGCCGTTGCCGATTCGCGTGGCGCCACGTTGCCGCGTTGCGTGTACCGCGAAGACGGCAGCTGTCCTTGCACGCGGCCTGGTGCGGCATTCGCCTGCCGTTGCTGACGCGCTTGTGCCTGTTGCTCTTGCCGTGTCATGGCGGGTGCGTTCGGCGCATTTGCCGTCGCTCGAGCATTGCCGCGAGCATTGGCTGCCGCCGCCGGAGTCACCGCTCCCGCCTTTCCGGTACCGACCACGCGAACATTGGAACGCGCCGCCAGACTCGCGGTCCCGGCTCCATTGGGGCGCGCCGCGGCGACCGTGCGTAGCTGCGCTGTCGTCAACGGCTGGCCCGGGTTCTTCTGCAGCAGCGCCTGGCGCCGCGCGAACGGCGCCGGCACCGGCGCCGGACGATTCGCCGCGACTACCTGGCGGTTCATCGCCGTGGCCGGAGGCGGCGTGGCGCGAGCGCGGCCGGCTACCAAGCTTGCAGCCGTCGGCGCGACGGTCGCGCGCGACATGATGCGCGCGTTCGCAAGCTGGGCGCGATTGACGGCGATCGCGGAGGCCGCCACCGGACGACCCGACGCGAATGCCGTTGCCGGCACTGCGGTGATCGCTCGCGGAGCCGTGCGGTTCGCGAAGTTCATCGACGCGTAGTTGACGTTGCCGGAGCTGTACTGTCCGTAGTAATTGTTGATCACCGTGTTGTTCACGACGGTGTTGCTGATGTTCACGCTGCGGAAGTAATCGCGGCCGACTCTATAGCTCGGGAAGTAGACGTCGCGCGGGCCCAGCGGGAACCAGCCGATCGGCCCGCCGCCCACGGAAACGCTGACGCCGAAACCGCCGCCGCCTACGAAGGCGACGAGCGCGGGCGCGTACACCGGACGCACGTCGATCGGCCCGGGGACCCAGCCCCAGCGCGAACCGACGTAGGCCCAGCGTCCATAGTGGAATGGAGCGAAGCCCCACGGCGAATTATCGACCCAGGTCCAGCCGTACGGGTCTTGCCATGCCCAACTGCCGTCGTGATATGGCGCCCAATCCGCGGCGACGCCGCTCGGATACCAGACGTGGCCGTATTCGGGCGCCTCGTCCCAGCTGCCGTATTCGTCGAGGTCCTCGTAGCCGACCACTTCTTCGGAAACGTAACGGCGCGCCGGAGCGCGCTCATAGCGGGCGACTCGTTCGTGGCAGTAACTGTCAAAACTATCGTTGCCGCGCAAATCGACGGTCTGGTAGTTAGTTAGCTGCGGATCGTTGAACACGACGCGCTGCCCTTCATCGATGCGCACGCGATTGCCGCCTTCACCGATCGCGTCGCCGGAACCGCGGCGCACGGAAACCGTCGTGGCCTGTCCGTTCGGATCGACGTCGATGCGGTAATCGCCGACCTGGTCGGCGACGAATGCGATCGTCGGCGTGTCGACTTCGTAGACTTCGCCGCCGCGCAACTTGCGTACATTGATGTTCAGCGAACCTTGCGTCAGCTCGACCTGCGTCATCTGGTCATTGAGCGTGAGAAAATCCATGTTGCTGCGCGCATCGAGCAGGATCGACGACGTGCCGATCGCAAGCTCCGCGCGTCCGTTGTTCGTGTACAGCTTGTCGCCGGTCGCCATCGGCCGGTTGCGGTGCGCCTGCGCCCAGTCGTTCTCGCCCGCTGGCGAGAAGCTCACTTCACCGGAAAGGTAGGCAAGGCGTGCGACCCGGCTCGGCGGATCGACTTGCTGACTATGCGATGCCTGATTGTCCTGATACTGGTCGTTGGAATATTGATATTGCTGCGGCTGCTGCGGCTCTTGCGCCCACGCGGCGCACGCAAGTGCGATGGCGCCCGCCAGCACGGTGTAACGATTGAGGATAGCCATGATCATCGCTCCTGTGCCGCGGGGGCGCGGCGCTCGTTATGCGATGGAGCTATCTAAGCGCGATGACGCTGAATGACAGCCGGCAAAACGGGACTAACGAAAAGCTCATTCAGCGCGCGGCCAGAAACTTAAAGGCCGCGCTCGCTCGTGATCCGCGCACCTTCGCGCATCGCGCGCGTCACCGGAGTCTTCTCGACGATCTCGAGCAGACGCTGCCATTGTTCGTTGCTGAGCGGCTGATCGGAATGCAGCACGCGATGGATCTGCACCTTGCCGTCGTCGTCGCGCGTGAGTTCGAGCTCGGCGCGGAACTCGCCGAGATCCCAGCCCTTCTTTTCGGCATACATGCGCAGCGTGATCGCCGTGCACGACGCCAATGCGGCGAGGTAGTAATCGAACGGCGCAGGCGCGGCGCCTTGCCCGCCGAGCGCCCTGGGTTCGTCGGTTTTCAGATCGAAATGACCGGCGCGAATGTCGTGCAGGTAATTCGTACCGGTTGAAACGATGCTGGCGCCGAATTGCGGCTTCATGCTTCGCCTGCGGCGACGACGCCGGCGCTACCGGTCATGTCAATGAACAATGTCATGAAACCTGGCACCGTTTCCGTACGCGACCAATCCCGCTGCAGTTCGCACCATAGCTGCGTGACGCTGATCATGCGGCCGCCGGCCTGTTCGATGCGGCGCAATGCCATGTCGTGCGCGACCACCGAAGTACCGCCGACGGCATCGGCGACGACATACACCTCGTAACCTTCGCGGATCGCGTCGAGCGCCGGAAACGTCAGGCAGGCTTCCGTCCACAATGCGGTCATGATGAGTTTCTTGCGGCCGGTCGCCGTGACCGCCTTGCGGAACTCGATGTCCTCCCACGAATTGATCGTGGTGCGATCGTAGGTCGGAATTTTGTCGAGCACATGGCGCAACGGTTCGATCGGCGGCTTGTTGCGCCCGGTCTTTACGTTCACGGTCGAATGCACGACCGGCAGACCATACAGCACGGCCGCCTTCGCCGCCCGCACGATATTGCTGACCAGGCGCTGGCGCTCCATTGATGCTATGGAGTTCACCTGCACGGGCTGGTAATCGATGATGATGAACGCGCTGTTCTGCGGAGTGAGCAAATCGTCTTTGAGCGGATCGCGTATGGCTTCGCTGGTCATGACATTTTCTCCGATGGAAAAAGGCCGGAGTGTTTGCTCCGGCCGGTTTGGTTCCTACGCGGCCATGCGACCGAACTTGCCACTGTTGAAATCGGCAATCGCCTGATGGATTTCGGCTTCGGTGTTCATTACGAACGGCCCGTACCCGGCGATGGGCTCATCGATGGGTTCGCCGCTGAGCAGCAGCAGCGTGGCGTCGTTGTTGGCTTCGATGGAAATCTCGCTGCCGGCGCGCTCGAAACAGACGAGTTCGCCTTCGCGCGCGAGCTGATTGCCGTTCACTTGCACGGTGCCGTGCAGCACGATCAATGCGAGCGTGCGTCCTTCGGCCACTTTCCACTCCGCCTTGCGGTTCGCGTTCAAGCGCACGTCCCAGACATCGATCGGCGTGAAGGTGCGAGCCGGGCCTTTGTGGCCGTCGAACTCGCCCGCGATCACGCGCACGCGCCCGGCGCCGTCGGGCAGGTCGACAGACGGAATGTCCGCATCGAGCAAAGTCTGATAGCCGGGCTTGGCCATCTTGTGCTTCGCCGGCAGATTTACCCACAGCTGCACCATCTCCAGCGTGCCGCCGGTTTTGGTGAACTCGTGCGAATGAAATTCTTCATGCAGGATGCCGGAAGCCGCTGTCATCCATTGCACGTCCCCCGGACCGATCTTGCCGCCGGCGCCGGTGGAATCGCGATGTTCGACTTCGCCCGCATAGACGATCGTCACCGTCTCGAAGCCGCGATGCGGGTGCTCGCCGACGCCGCGCGGTTTCGCTGCCGGATCGAATTGCATCGGCCCGGCGTGATCGAGCAGCAGGAACGGACTCGTCTGCACGCCGTGCGTGTGATACGAAAACAACGAACGCACCGGAAAGCCGTCGCCGACCCAGTGCCGATTCGGATTGCTCTGTACGCTCGTGATCTTTTTCATCGGACCTCACCAGCTATTTGTATGGCAGCAAGATAGTCCCGGAAGTGCGCTTTCGGTAGTGGCGAAGCGACGACGGTACGTTCCATCCGTAGGACGACTCAAGACCGGTTCCGGAACCAGCGGTGCTGAAATACTACTGCCGACGGACAATCTTCTGGGCCGGTCCGCAGGCGCAATCGCGGCCGCTGCGCTTTGCCTCGTACAAGCGGTGATCAGAACTGCTGAGCACGATGTCAAACGAGGCCTTGGTGTCCACCGCGACCAGATCCCAACCGATCGAACAGGTGATCGGCAGCGGCGGCGACGCAGACGATGCGACGGCTTCGTCACCGACCGCGTGCAGCAGGCGTAGCACGAGTTCCGGCGCACGGGCGGTCTGCTCGAGCGCGATGATGATCAGGAATTCTTCGCCGCCCCAGCGCACCGCGACGGCGCCGTTCGGCAGCGCCGCGGCCAAGCGACCGGCAACGGCGCGCAACACCTCGTCGCCGACCGCGTGTCCGCGCTCGTCATTGATGCGCTTGAAATGATCGATATCGGCCAGCGCGACCAGCCAATACGCGCTTTCGCTGTGATGCCACGGCGTACCGCTCAATTGCACGTAATGGCGATTGCGCAAGCCGGTCAGCGCATCGGTAATGCTCGCCTGCTCCAGTTCGCTCGTGCGCGTGCGCACGAGATCGGCCAGCTCGACGGCACGCCGGCGCAGTGCCCTGTCGCGCCGGCGAATCAACAGCGTCAGCAACAGAAAGAATGCCATCGCGGCAAGCACGAATGCCCACCAGCGCAGATACCACGGCGGCATCAAGGCGAAGTCGACGGTCGAGGTTTCGCTGTCGCGGCCGAAAATGTCGCGAGCCTGCACGACCAGTCGGTATTTGCCGCCGCCCAGATGCGTCATCTCGCGCGCGGACGACTGTTGCCAATCCGACCATGCGCTTTCCAGCGGTTCCAGACGAGTGCGAAAACGCAGCTGTTCGACGCCGTCGAAAAAGCCTTCCTCCAGGCGCACGCTCACGTTGCGCGGCGCCACTCCGAGTTGCGCCGTGTCCGCGGCATCGCGCTCGCCTTCCAGGTGGATCTGCGGGCGCGGCAATTGCGCCAACGTCGACTGCGATGCCGGGCGATGCCGGAACAGCGCTTCGTTGGCGGCGATCCATACCGCGCCATCGTCATCGACACGCACGTTGCGAAAATCCATGCCGCGCGGCAGCCGCGCGAGCGGCGTGAACACTTCGCGCCATGTGCCCGTGGGCGATCGTTCCAGCAGTCGCACGCGGTCGTGCTGCACGACGAGCACGTGAGCGTCGTCGATCGTCGCCGCGCTGCGCGTTTCGCCCTGCGCGATCGGCAACAGCGACTGCAACGCCGCGTCGACCGTGAAACGGTGGGTCGCCGTGCCGAAGCGGCGCAGCCCGTCCGCAGCATCGAATACGACGCCATCGGGCAGAAGCAGCGGAATCACGTGTCCGCCGGGCAGGCCGTCCGCAACGCCAAAGTGTTCGATCTGCGCCGCTGCATCCGACGCTCGTGCCAGGCGCAGTCGATACACGCCGGGATAATTGCCGGTCAGCCAGATCGCACCGTCACGATCGGCGACGAAATGGCGGATCTCCTGGTCGATTTGCGGCAACGCGTGCGTGTTCCAGTGTCCATCGATCTGGCTCAGCACGCGCGCACCGGACAGCCCGCCGGCAAGCACCGTGTCTCCGGTCTCGTCCAACGGAAAAACCGAGTAGGCCAGTTGCGCGTCGAGTTTTGTCACGTGTCCCTTGACGACTGCGTACACGCCTTCGCCGGTGGCGACAAACAGCACACCACCGGCTTGGGCGACCGCGAACAGCGTGGTTTGCGCCGGCACGTAGGACTCAAACCGCGCGAGCGTCGTCTCCGCGGCCGCGGGCGCCAGACGATAAACTCCGCGCGTCGTGGCGACAAGCAGTTCGCCATCAACCCGGATCGTTGCGATGATCGCGCGCGGTAAACCGAGCAAAGCATCGTAGCGCGTGAGCTGACCGGGCGACTCCACATGCGCTACGCCGTAATCCAGGCCGACCCAAAAACCGTCGCTTGATCGCGGCAGCAGACTGAAGACTCGACTTTCACCCCATTCCGGAATCGTCAGATGTCCGCCGAGCGCCGCATGCTCGTCGAGCCAGAGAATGCCGGCGCGACGCGTGCCGATAAGCAAACTGCCGTCGTCACGCATGCGCGCCGTGGTGACGCCGGCGCGCTTGAGCAAGGTGCGCGCTGGTTCACTCAGCGGCAACTCGAGCGCGTCGCCGTCGCTGCGCCAGCGCACGGCCGTGCCATCCGAGCAAATCGAGATCACGTCGGTTTGCGCGCTCGCCAGCGCGCACGCTCCGGCATGTCGCAGGCGCTCGCTGCCGGGAATGACGAACGCGGCACCGCCATCGACAGCGACGAGCCCGGCGCCCGGATCCAGCACCACCGCGCCATTGCCAAACGCCGCGCCTTGCAGCATTTCCGGCTGTCCGGTGTAGATCAGCTGCAGCGCGTGCCCGTTCCAGCGCAGCAGGTGAGTGGCGTCAGCGAAGTAAGCGGAACCGTCGCGCGCCGCCACGCTGATCCAGAAGTCGCTGAAAGTAAGGCCCAGGCGCGGCGCCCAGGCGGCGAGTGATTCGTAGTTGCCGCCGAATTCACGGAAGTAACCGATCTCGCCGATGCCGCCGACGTATACGGTGCCGTCGGCAGCATTGGCGAGCGACAACACGTTGCCGTGCGCCGGATTCCAAGCGGCCGCGTACGTCCCGCTAAGACGCAGCAGCCCGGCGTTGTTGGCCACGACGATGGAGCCATCACCGAGCGCGGCCAGGGCAAAAGCTTGCGGCCCGACCGGCGAGGCCGGTGTGTTGTAACGAATCGGCAGAATCGTATTGACGATCGGCAGACCCTGCTCGCGGTCGCTGTCCGTCGCGAGCAGCTCGCCCGCGGCGAGCGCAACCGCCGCACTGCAGCAGATCCGCGCATAGCGCAACCGCAAATCGTTGCCGCTCATCCAGCCATGTTAATGCCAACACGTGACTTTGTCGGCTCCGCGTTGGCTTCAGCAACGCGAACTATTCGGATCTGCCCTAAGGCTCGAAGAAATACCGCGTCAAATGGAAAAACACCGGCGCCGCGAAACTCACCGAGTCGAGCCGGTCGAGCATGCCGCCGTGGCCTTCGATCATCGAGCCCCAGTCCTTGGCGCCGAGACTGCGCTTGACCGCCGACAACGCCAGAC
>Ga0207647_10001823_pt1 | contig 16348 bp, 16 predicted proteins | sample KBSCornC2_FD_184295 | JGI IMG/M metagenome (GOLD analysis project Ga0207647, IMG submission 184295) | Corn rhizosphere microbial communities from Kellogg Biological Station, Michigan, USA - C2 (SPAdes) (version 2) | ecosystem: Host-associated > Plants > Roots > Rhizosphere ...
CGGCGATGCCCAGGCTGGCGGCCAGCGCGTTCAGCTCGGCCAGGTATTTCTCGTCCCGGCCCGGGCCGACGCCGCGGTCTCCTGCTCCCCGCCGTCGATCCCGCCGACCGTCTCGACCAGCCGCCGCGTCTGGGCGACGACGCCGTGGAGCGGGTCGTCCGGGCCGAACACGTCGGCCGTACGCTCCAGAGCGTCGAAGAGCGTCCCGCCGTCCGCACCGCGCTGCTGGGCGGTGTACTCCTCCAGGGAACCGCCCATGGAGTCCAGCACCGCGGCGACTCTCGGGTCGTGGCCCACCGCCTTGCGGTACCTGTCGAGGTCTGAGGAGAGCGTCGGCATCACCGACATGTCGCCCTCTTGGACGGCCCGTACGAGGGTCAGTCCGGTCCGCGCGAAATCGGGCCGCCGCAACGGCAGGCGCAGATCGTCGTCAAGCAGGATCAGGCGGGCCCCGGCCGACAACAGCAGTGCCAGGTTGCGACTGCGGCCGCCGCCGAAACGTTGCGCCTGTGGATGCGACTGACGCAGCAGCAACGCGCGTATCGCATCGCGCACATGCGGCTTGGCCCTGGCGAACTTCTCCACCAGTTTCGCCGACGCCGACCTTCCAACGTAGCTGACCTTGCATGCCGTCGCGCGCGCGAACTCGCGCAAGAGTTCGCGTTGCTCGTCGATATGCCGCGCGTTGATCGAATCATCGATAAGCACGTAGCGCCGATTGGCGCCAAAGTGCTGTTCGTAGTCGACCAGCGAATCCAGTAGACATGCCAATCGTGCGGGCCGATCACAAGCGCGAATAAACACGGCACGCAATGGCGGTGGTTCGCGTTCCACCGCGTTGTGGAACCGCGCAATGAAGTCCGCATCACGCACGAGCAATTTGCGCTGCACGAGACCGTCGAGCACGCGCCGGATGTCCTCGCCCTTGCCGGCCAGGCCAGGCACGGTCGATTCGATGCGCGCGGCATGATCGTGGAGCGTGCGGAATTCGCGGCACTGATCGAGTGCCTGCAATACCTGCAACGTCATCACATGCGCAGCACCACTGTACTTCACGAAGAAGATGCATTCCTGGCTCGACAGCGATGCAACACGCCCATCCTCGGATGCGTACATCGGCGCTCGCGGATCCCATTTCGGCAGCGCTGATCGCGGCGACTCCGGTCGCGACGAGTCACGCAGGCGATCGTTGAGCAGATTTTCCATATCAGCCGCGGCGGGCGAACACAAACGTTGGACAGTGGTCCGCCAGTTCGTGGCGACCGCGGGCATATTCCTCTTCGCGGAAAGACGACGACTCGATGCTGCGCCGAAATTCCGCCAGCGTCGGCAGGTAGTAACGTGCATCCATGTCGCGGTACGACTGGATCCCAACGATCTCTTCTGCAGTCCAGCCACGAATTCCTGCGAGTGCCGCCGGGATTGCCGGCATCGACTTCCAGGCTCGCCACACCTCGTCGAGGTGGCTCCCCGCGCCGCTGGCGCCGTGCAGCGCGCCGAGCAGCCGCAACTTGAGCGAATGCACGCTGCCAATTTCACCGGCGGCCAGCGCACGCGAAATGTCCGCGACGGATTCGGGCCGGTCCGGTCGTAGAAAGACGCGGATCACGAATCTGCCTCCGGGCCGAAGCACGCGACAGACTTCTTGCGTGAGTTTTTCGAACCCTGCGGGATAGGTTTGCAGAACGTAACAGCCGTCTCCGGCGACGAGATCGATCGAACCCGCTGCAAACGGCATTGCGCACCAGTCGGCGAGAATCGCTTGCGCATCCACCGGAGCCTTGGCCGGCGGCCACAATGCCTTGATCATCGACGGACTGTGATCCACCGCCGACAACTTGACGTCGACTGGCCAGGAGCACGCAATGATTTCCGGAGTCAATCCGAGCACCACGGCGTGCGCGGCGGCGTCGAGGCCCGACACGATCCGTTGGACCACGGCGGTGTCATCCGGCGACGGCCGCAACGGCGGACCAAAGTGCGACCATTGCGGAACAATGCGCGAGAAGTGATCGCGCGGCGCAAGCACGGGTTGCGTGTTGCTCAACGTCATTTTCTCATCAGCGCTTCAAGCCCGCCCGCCAAATGCGCATTGGAAGCGTCGATTTCCGGACTGGACGGTGGAGCGGACGGCGTGCGATTCGCATCGAACAGCGTCGCCCTTCCGTCGTGCACGACGAAATCAAACTTGCCATAGTCGAACCCCAGTCTTTCCCTCTCGGCGCGCAGTTCTTCCGGTACAGGCACCGACTCGCGCCCAACGATAGTAGCGGTTTTCACGATCGGATGAGTGCCCCGATAACGCGTACAGCGTTCCCGATCTCCCAGGAACACCCAGGCGCGCACCCAGTATCCGTGCGCATCCTGTTCCGGAAGGAAACGTTCGACGACCAGTCCGTGATTTGCCCACACCTCGCGCGGGACCTCGCCGGCCGAACGCAGTATCGGATACGGGCGGGTCGTGGAGACGACCGGCCCTGGCGGCAAATCCGCCGGCTTGCCATCGCGCCGGAACATTTGCGCTGCGTGCATTTCGGGAATGCCGCTGTAGTTGAGATCGGTCTTGATGATGACCGGTCCCGTCCAGTCATCGTCCTGTGTTACGACGTGGCGGCTCACGCGCTTCTTGCGCACATCGGTTGCCGCCCCGTTCACGACGATGGCATAACGCCTCGCCGCTTCGGAATAGGCGGCGGGAACGACAGAGAGATCGACGTGCATGATGGCAACGTCGCCGTCCGGCCAATTTCCGAGGCCTTCGGCCAGGCTTACGTCATGCCCCGCATCGAGCCAGTGGCCAGCGAGGCTGCCGAGCAGAAAGCTGCGCTCTCGAAAGTTGTCATACGTATGCGTAATGAGAACGATGTGAGCCATCGGAAAATCGAAAGGAACCCGAGGCAATTAGATCAGATTATTGCCCTCCGAAAGCTCATGTCGCCGGCGATGGCGACGCGCTCGGCGCATGGCTTGATTCCGCAGGTAATTCCGGCGGTGCGAGAAAGCGACCGAAACGTCGCTTTCTCGACCGTCCGCCCGACTCTCCTAGTGTTTGCAGGAGACAATCATCGTGCGTTTCATTTCACTATTGCCGGTGGCCGATTTTGCGGACGACTCACCGGTGCGCGACACCACGGCGTACTGATTGGCGCCACATTCCGCGTCGGCTTTCGCCGTGCAATCGCCGAAGCCTTTGCCGGGTCCCGAACAATCGTAGGTATGGGTAACGTCTGATGTCTTCGTATCGCTCATGCAGCCTGTAGCAGCGGCCGCAGCGATAGCCAGCGTCAGCACAAATAGCATGCGCATGAAAACCTCCTTTTAGCGATCATCCTCGCCATCACACTCGCGACGAAGCGGCGCAATTTCGCAAGCTATGGATGCGACGCGTGCGCTGCATCGTTCTTTGCCTTGGCTGCCGCGACGGCGGAATCATAGGCGGCCTTTGCTGTTGCCACGCACGAGTCATGCGCGGCGCCCGCCTGAGTCTTGCAGCGCGCATCGGCGACCTCTTTGTCGGCCTCGGCTTTCGCCTTGTCGACATCGTATTGCGCATCGGCAACCTTGTTTTCCGCTGCGTTGTGAGCCTTGATGACGTCGGCGTTGTCCGGCGGCGGCGGCGCATTCGGATCCTTGACCGCCTGCGTTTGCGCGTCCGCTTGCGCACCGACGACGTTCTTGTTGTTCTGCGCGACGACCTGATCGAGTTTCGCCTGCGCATCGACGATCTTCTTCTGCCCGTCGGCTTGCGCCTTGGCAATATCGGCCTGAGCCTTGGCGGCATCCGTTTGCGCCTTGGCGGCGGTGTCTTGCTGGTTGCACCCCTGCAGCAAACCGGCGGCAAGGATGAGCATTGCGGGAATCAACAATTGCTTGCGCATACAGGTTCCTCCTGTCGATTGATAAGAAACGCTCGGCACCGATCCTGGTGCAGCAGCACAGGAAATCCTGCGCTCATGTACATGAACGGTTCTTAGCGCAGCGGGTTTTCCGCAAAAAAAAAGCAAACGTCGATGCGGTGACGGACCAGGGTGCGCTGACGCCGGCAACGGCGCGTGAGTCGACCCGGTTGTACGAGCGCTTGCCGCGGACTCTCAACGCTTGCGGGCTGGCAACGCGCCTGCCACCAAGCCGACCGCGAGCACAATACCGGTCGCGATTGCCCCGGAAACCGCGAATGTGACCAACTGCAGGACAGCCGCCATGGCGGCGACTGTCACCGCCAAGTGTTGCGGGAATATCCAACCGATAACGAGACCGAGCACGCTGCCCGTGACCAAGGCGAACGCTACCAGCGGCACCCATACTGCGAGTGGGCTATCGACGCTGATCCACGTTTCCCAAAAACGCGCCGTGGCGTAGTTGGCCGTCAATGAGTGGTCGACGTAGGAGGCAAGCCATGCGGCCGCTGCTGCGCACAGCACGCACACGAGCCAGTCCTGAACACTCGTGGTCGAGACTCGTTTGGGTTTCATCGTCATTCGCAATCACTCTGCGCAAGTTGCATGTTCGCCGCGGCCCTCCGCTCGCTGACGGCGTACTTTAACTTCTTGCCCGCAACATTTCTGCCGACGCCTTCAAAAAATCTCCTGCAGACTCTTCGCCGGCGGCAGCAACAGGCGCGCGCCGTCTTCGGTGATCAGCATTTCATCTTCGGTGCGGATGCCGAATTCGCCAATGATGTAAATGCCCGGTTCGTTGCTGAACATGTTGTTCGGCGCCAGGGCGCGCGTGTTGCCGCCGACGAGGTAAAACCACTCGTGGCCATCCATTCCAATGCCGTGGCCGAGCCGATGCGTGAAGTATTTGTAGCCAGGCCCGTAGCCGTGCTCGGCGATGTAGCTGCGCGCGGCGGCGTCGACTTTTTCCGCCGCTACGCCGGGCCGCGCTGCCTTCAGGCCCGCGTCCTGTGCGCCGCGTACGATCTCGAACACACGCTGCTGCTTGTCGCTGGGTTTGCCAAAAACCATCGTGCGCGTGATGTCCGAACCGTAGCCTTCGACCTTGCAGCCATCGTCGATCAATACGATGTCGCCTTCCTTGAGCAGAATGTCCTTCTTCAATCCGTGCGGATACGCCGAAGCCTCGCCGAACAGCACCAGGGCGTCGCCCTCGACGCCGAATTCGCCATAGCGCGCGCTGATGATGCCCGCGAGTTCCGTCTCGCTCATGCCTTCGCGCAACTCGCGTTGCGCCTGCAGGTAAACCAGCTTGGTGATGTCGTTGGCCACCTGCATCAATTCGATTTCATGCGGCGACTTGACGCTGCGACAACCGGCCGTGACCGGCGTGGCGCTGCGCAATTTCAACGTGGACAGACGTTGCTGCAACTGCTCGACTGCGTAGTAGCGCGTCGTTTCCTCGATGCCGAGCGTGGCACCGAGCAGTCCGCGATCGTTCATTCCATCGCGAATCCGGTCGATCGGCCTTTCGTGTTCTTCCCAGGTATAGAACTTGACGTCGTTGCCGAGTTTCTCGCGTGCGCGACCTTCTTCGAACTTCGGCGAGATGAAGAACGGATCGCCATGCCGCGGCAACACCATTGCGAACAGACGTTCGCTCAGCCACCAACGCAACCCGGTGAAGTACGCAAGCGACGTCCCACCCTCGACGAAGATGGCATCGATCGCGTTGTCCTTCATGAGCCGGCGCGCGTGTTCCCGCCGTGCCTGATATTCGTCCGCGCCGATCGGCCGGATGCGCTCGCGTATCGCTTTGACCGCCGCGGCGTCGAAATGGGCTGTCGCTTTTCCGACGCGATCGTCGGCGACGGCGCAGTTGGCGCCAAGTCCGCTCAGCGCGGCTGTGGCGCCGGTCGTGGCGAGAAAGCGGCGTCTGTCCATTGTGGCTCCGAGGAAAACAGCAGCAAACAGTCTACCGGTTCATGCGCGATCTGCACCATTTCATCGAATGCCGTGGCGTCCCCTTTACCGGCTCGTTTCTCATTCCACCGGGCATTGCGCCGTCACGGGCTCGAAACCGTCGCGGAACAAGGCTTCGGCCGCGCTCAACACGGTAATCGTGAGCGGGGCTGCAGCCAGACTGGTGGTGTTGTTGCTGTCACCACTGTAGTTGGCGCCGAGCGAATAGATGGTTGCGGGGAAACTCGGAGAGGCCAGCGTGCTGGTGGTGCAGCTTGCAATACCTGCCGACAACGGAATGGCAGTGCACAACGTCTGGAAATTGCCGTCATCGAAAGTGACGGTGCCCGTTGGGCTCAAGCCTGTTACCGCTGCACTGTAGGTGAAGGGTTGCGACTCGACAAACGTATGCATGCAAGCAGTGCTCAGAACCAGTGTCGACGTCACCTTGCTGATGCTCAGAATCTGCGTTGCAGTACCGACAAGGTAATTGGCGTTGCCCGCTTGGGTCGCGGTGATCGTGCAGTTGTTGATGCCCACCTGGATGCCGGTGACCAAACCGGTTGAAGCATTCACCGAACACGCGGGCGACGTCGTTGAGTAGGTAATCGCGTTGCCGGAATTCGGATTGGCACTGGTGGCCGTGACGGTGCCCGTGCCGCCTATCGTCACGGTCGGTGGTGGATCGAAAGTGAGGAACTGGCTGGCTTGTCCGACCACCTGAGCCAGCGCGGAAGAAACAGCGCCGCCGTAGTTCGAGTCGCTGTTGTATTGCGCGACGATGGAATGCGTGCCGACCACAAGGGCGGTGGTGGCATACGTCGCGACGCCGCTGCCATTGAGTGCGGTGGTGGCGAGAGTGGTGTAGCCGTCCAGGAAGGTCACCGTTCCGGTCGGCACCGGACCGGAGCCTGACACTGTGGCGGTGAACGTGACGTTCTGGCCCGGGGTCGACGGATTCGGCGATGCCAGCAGAGCCACGCTGGGCAGCGGCAGGCCATTCAATGAAGTCAGCACCAGATCGTTGCCGTCGCCACCGACATAACTGAGCACGAACTGGTAGACCGTATTCAGCGTGATGACGCTGCCTTCCGGTTTGCCATTGAAGGTGCCACTCAACGGATCTGCACCATCGTTCTTGATCAACACGAAGGTCTGACCCTGCGCCGGAATGAAGCTCGGCGACAGCGCGACGCTGAGCGTGGAACCGGCACCCAGCGACACCGTGCCCGTGGTGTTGAGCTGGCTGTAGCCGCTTCCGGCCGCAGCGCCGTTCAAAACGAAGCAGCCGTAGCCATTCAAGCTCAGGTTGCCGGTATTGATCTGCGTCGCCGTGGTGTTGCCGCACGAATAGGAATTTCCCGGAAAGACCGGACCGGTTGCCGTCAACGCACCGATCGTGCCGTTGCCATAAAGCGCATAACCGGAGCTGCCATGCGTAACCGTTGTCGCGGGCAGCGATGCGCCATTCAAATGGAAAAGTCCGTTATTGACGATCGTGGCAATCGGCAACGACACGCTGTCGATCGTCAGCCCGCCGTTGTTGTTGATCGTCCCGCTGTAACTGCCCGATGCCTCGATGTGTACGCCATAACTGCCGGTATAGGGAATGGTGATCGCACCGGTACCGCTCAGGCTGCCGCCGAGCACGATGTCGTAGCCGTCGAACGTCACCGCGTTGTTGCTGACATTGATCGGGAAATTGATGGTCGTCGTGCCGCCCGACGCGGAGATCGAATTGGTCAGCACGATGGCGTTGCCGCTGAGTGTGTAGCCGCTGCTGCCGAACACCAGACTGGTGAACGACGTGAACGCTGGCAGATCGTTGGTGTTCGTGAGGTTGGCGGCGCCCGCCGGGAAGAGCAGCGTGTCGCCGGCTATCGGTACGGTCGTCGGATTCCAGTTGCCGGGATTTGACCACTGCGCATTGCTCGCACCGGTCCATGCGTGCGGCGCGACGATGCAGGTCAACACCACGTCGTTGCCGCTGCCACCGACATAACTGATTTGGAACTGATAGACCGAGTTCAGAGTAAAGACGCTGCCTTCAGGCAGACCGTTGAAGGTGCCGCTAACCGGATCGACGCCGTCATTGTTGATCAGCACGAACGACTGACCCTGCGCCGGCACGTAGCTCGGCGACAGCGTGACGTTGAGCGTCGAACTTGCGCCCAGCGAGACCGTGCCGGTGGTGTTGATCTGGCTGTAGCCGCTTCCGGCCGCGGCGCCGTTCAAAACGAAGCAGCCGTAGCCATTCAAGCTCAGGTTGCCGGTATTGATCTGCGTCGCCGTGGCGTTGCCGCACGAGTAGGAATTTGCCGGAAATACCGGACCGGATGCCGTCAACGCACCGACTGTGCCGTAGCCATTGAAAGCATAACTACCGGTGTGTGTCACCGTCGTGCCGGGCAGCGACGCGCCGTCCAGATGCAGGATCGCGCTGCTGTTGATGGCGGTTATCGGCAGCGAGACCGCGTCGAAGCGTAGATGACCATTGGCGGTGATCGTGCCGCTGTAGCTGCCCGATGCCGCAATGTGTACGCCATAGCCGCCGGTAGTCGTGGTGGTGATCGGACCGGTACCGCTCAAACTGCCGCCGAGCAGAAGGTCGTAGGCGTCGAATGTCACCGCGTTGTTGCCGACGTCGATCGGCAGATTGATGGTCGTCGTGCCGCCGACCGTCGCGGTCAATGGTCCGGTCAGCACGATGCCGTTGCCGTTGAGCGTATAGCCGCTGCCGTTGAACGCCACTGCGGCGAACGACGTTCCGGCCGACAGATCGTTGGTGTTCGTGAGGTTGGCGGCGCCCGCCGGAAACGCCAGCGTATCGCCGTCGGTTGGAACGCCATTGGGAGTCCAGTTGGCGGAGTTCGACCAGAGCGAGCTGGATGCGCCCGACCAGCTGTAGAGGTTGGACGCCCACCCCGGCACCGCGGCCAGCATCAGGACAGCGGCAAGCCACGGCGTGCGCAGCAACAGTTTGGCGCCACCTTGGCGACCGATCGTGGTCCGCTCACTCATTGTCATCTCCCTAACCCCAGCCAAACAGCTTCAACGCCTGCGCGTGGCATCACATGTTTCTACGGCAGTCCCCACCCACATCGTACAGCGCATCGCTGATCCGAACAAAAGGCACGCAGCTGATCAAGCTCGACTCATCCAATGCAACAACTGCTGCTGCAGCAACAAGCACACCGACACAGCGTCAGCGATGTGGACAACCGGGCCAGCAGCAAGGCCGACGCGCGCCTTCGATGAGCTGCGCGCGTACCCGCTCAACGTGGTTCTTGCGCGTTTCGGGCTTCTTGACGGAGGTCACCCAGCAAATCCATTCATTCCGGGCAAGCGGGGTAATGTCTTCCCAGGCAGCTTGCGCCTTGGGCGACGCAAGAAGTGTCTTGCGCAGATCCGCCGGTATCGGATGCAGCGCGCCGGGAGAAAGTCCTTTTTTGCGCATTGAATCATGATAACAAAATGGTTTGGCCGCCTCGGAATCGCCGGCGGAAAAAATCAGGTTGATCTTTCCTGTCCGATTTTCCACTGCCCTCACTCGACAAAAAATTAACTTCAATTCCTTTCCGGGTACTCGTCGGTTCATCGACCCCGCTGCATTATCGAATGGTTGTCACTACGCAGCGGAGGTCGAAATGAAAAGTTATCTCGCCGTTTTCACCGGAAAGCCAGAGGCGATGTCGGATTGGCAGAAGCTTCCCGAAGCGGAGCGCAAGGCGAAGGAAACCAAGGGCATGTCGGCCTGGAAGAAATGGGCGGACGATCATGCATCGTCGATCGTCGAGATGGGCGGCCCGCTGAGTCGAACCAAGCGCGTCACCGAGTCGGGAATTTCCGACGTGCGCAACAACCTGGGAGCGTTCACCATCGTCAAGGCGGAATCCCAGGAGAAGGCCGCGAAGCTGTTCGAGCACCATCCGCACTTCACGATCTTCCCGGGCGACGGAGTCGAGGTGATGGAAGTGCTGCCGTTGCCTAGCAAGCACTAACCCGCATAACGCTTTGCGCACCTCAGTCAGGCCGCCGCCTCACCGGCCGGCGGCCTTGCCAAATTGGTCGGCTGCAGCACTAGACGGCATCGAAGTAAAACTTCGCTTCGATCTTGCGCCAATCCTCTGGCGTGAACATCGCTGCCATCTTCCAGCTGATCACTACCCGGGTCAGGCAGTACACGACCAGCAACACGATGGGAGCGATGTCGCGTAACGCCTGATCGATGTGGTTCACGTGGACCCCGATTTTGTCGAGACCGCCTTCCAGCACACCTGGTACGAAGATCAATATCCATCCTGCGGCCAAAGCCATGAACATTGCCGCGAAGGTCGCCGACGCCGGCGCCGCCACGTTGGCGGCCCACCACATTCGCGCCTGTCCGCTCTGCCATGCCATCACCAGCCAGCCCAGGGTCATGATCAGGATGTATGCGAGTCCGTATTGGAACCTGGCGACGGTCAACGCGGCACGCATTTCGTCGAACGACATCAACGCGCCCGCCGGAGCCCAGGCCAGATCGAGATAAGCGAAAACGGCAAGAAGCATCATCAGCACGATTGCCATGATGAGCAGTTCGCGACAACGCGAAAAAAAACCGGACCAGGTACGGCTGAAAAACAATGTCGTCAGCAACCACACGCACAGACATTCCACGCAGGTCATCAGCATCGCTTGCGTGAATGTCGACCGCGAGCTCGCCACGAGCCAGAACAGGTAGATTTGGCCGGAGACCAGGACCAGCAACGAAAAAGGAGACGCCGCATTTTCCAAGCCCAGCGACTTGCGTTCTTGCGAGTCAGCAGCCGAGACCGTGGTCGAGTTCATCGTTTCCCCATCCCATGCAAGCGATTGCGCGTTATTTGCGATTGACTCCGCGTCGATCCAGCTCCGCGCGCACCGCGTCGCGCAGTTCCTCATAGTGCGCCCTGCCCGGCCAATGCTCGCGCAGGGAAATGGGGGTCACCTCCGCATCGATCGCCGCGAGCTGGCTGTCCTCGATTTTGCCAACGGTCAGCTTCGCGGCTTGCGTCAACGCGGTCTCGGCGTCTTCAATCGAACCGTGGACGATTGCCTTCGGCACGGCTTTCAGCCACATCGTCAAGGCATGCGCGCTGAGCTCGTCGGCCGTCCACACCACACCCCGTAACCGCGGAGCGTCTTTCGCTGCAGCGTAGTGGGGACCCGCGCGAAACGGATCGTAGAACGGCGCAAGCGGATCCGCCGCCACTTCGTCGATGTCCAAGCCAGTCCACACGTCAATGCCGGGCGCAACAAAACGCACCAACCGGCTGACGTAAGGCGACCACAGCAGCACGGTGCCCACGACCAGCAGCACGGCGCCGGCGCGCAACACGCGATTGGCGAACGACAACACGCGCCAGGCCAGCACGCCGACAAAGATGCACCCGGCGACGAACGCGAGCGCGCGCAACAGTCCGTCGCCTTGCAGACGTGTGGATTCGCGTTCGATCAGGAATTCGGGTATCGCCATCGCGGGACGCTTCGGGTCGTAGCGAACCGTCAGCGCTTCGCGCGGCGACAGCCAACCCGCCGCGACCCAACGCAACGGCCGATCGAGATTCGCCGCGGTGTACTCGCGGATGCCGAATTCCGCATGCGCGGTGGCCAGCTGGGCCACCAGATCGCGCGGCATATCGACATCGATGCTGCCGACACCGAAGCCGGTCGCGATGTCCGCCAGATAGTTCCATGCCGCATCGCCCGTCCACTGCGTCATCTCCTGCAGCAGCCAGGGCCCGGCGAGCGCGGCATGATGCAACTGTCCGGATCGATCCTTGTACACCAGCACGACGTGCGCGCTGGTCTTGAAGTTGTCTATGTCCGGATTGTCGTCGACATGCCTCATCGACAAGCGAATCGATTCGACCGACGCCGCCGCGCGTTCGCCATCGATCGGCCAATCGAGGCCCGGACGCCAGCGTGGCGGCAGCGCGTTCAGCCCGATCAGGATCAGGGCCGGGCCGAACAGCAACGCTACGACGTTGAACCAGATGCCTCGACCGAATTGTTCCGTGCGTTCGAGCAGCGAAGGCAGGTCTGCGTTCACAAGAATTTCATCCGATCCGTCGGAGAACTAACGCAACTTGCGATCAAGATCAGAAATCTTGTGCTTCAGATTCGAAACCTCGTTTTGCAAGTCCTGAATCTTGCGTTCTGATTCGGACTCTTTCACCTTGAGCGCGCGAACATCGGAGATGAGGGACACCACGTCATGTTTGATCTTGGTGAGTTCGGTAAATAATTGATCGTCCACGGCAGGTCTTCCTGGCTAGAAGAGTCGCGACATCGTACGCCCGAATCGTGAAAGCCACTACGCAGGAAACTTCGCCGGCAAAGACGGATGGTCGCGCCCCGCCGTTACGAAGCGCCCAACGCACCTGCATTCATGGAACGCTCCGCCGCTGTTGGTGCGCTATCGCACTGACAGCGTAGCATTGCAGTGTTTGATTGCCACGCGACGTTCAGTCGGGGGTAGCACGATGAAGACGATATCGCAGCGCGACCAAAACACGCGCATGCGCGCGCAAGTTGCGGGCATGATGCTTGCTGTGCTCGCCGCCCTGCCGGTCGGCTCGACCGATGCCCAGACAGCCGACAAGATATTCCGCGGTGACTTCGAGCCGCCTCCGCCCAACGATACGTGCGCGACGGCAACTGCGCTTGCAATCGGCACATCCGTTCCTGGCACGACACTCGATGCGACGCCGAACTATGACAGCGGTCTGGAAACCTGCACGGGCTATCCGCAAGCAGGTCCGGATGTCACGTATTCGTTGTTTGTCGCGAGTGGGACGCAGATTACGGTCAGTCTCATGCCCGATGCGAGCTTCGATGCAAGCATTTCTCTGGTGGGCCCGGGCACGCCCGACGTCTGCAATGCCGTGCCGGTTACGTGCCTGGCGGGATCCGATGCCGGATTCAACGGCGGTGCCGAAAGCTTCAGCTACACGCCAGCCACATCCGGCGTTTACTACATCATCGTCGATTCGTACTACAACTATGGAAGCGACTTCATGATATCGGTGACTTCGCCCTAGCCCAGGGAAACAGGGGTCAGAGTACTATTTCCGTTCTTCTGAAGTTCATTTCAGCAGCGTCGGCAGCGTGCGTCCGTTGATGGTGACGAACGCGTAGTCCTCGGGATAGGCAGACTTCGGATGCTTGTTCGTGTAAGTCGATTGCCAGGCCATGAGCATACCGTGGACCCATGGCTTTTCAGTCCAGTAGATGGGGCCGAGCATGAAGCGGACCTTGCCATCCGGAGCGGGGCATTGCGCCTCAATCGCACCCCAGCGCAGTATCCCGTTGCGTTCGTTCTCGTAACCGGTAGTGGACATGTTCATGACGTGGCCCGATTGCGTCATATGTCCAAGACGGGTGGCGAATCTTGCCGGGCAAGTATTCACGATCTCGATCTCCGACCGCGACGGCTTGTTCCACGCAAACTCACCACCAGCCAATGTCACCGGTTGCAATGCGTCGTATTGCCCGATGAACTCGTTCGATCCGTGCCGCGGCGAGACCGGGCCCGCAATGCCATAGAGCGGCGACGTGATTTCCTCGTACTTGACGGGTACGCGAAGTTCGAACCGTTCGCCGACCGCGCGCCCAATCAAGGCATGGCGCAATTCGGGCGAGCCGAAATTGCCCCACAAATCCATATCCGCATCCGGCTCACGTCCGGTCCAGATCCAGGCATCTCTTGCCGGCTCTACGTGTTCGCTCTTGTCATCCCAGGTTCCCGTGCGGACATAGCGCAAGTGCACGAGATCGCCAGCCGCGACGGCAATACCTGAGCCCTGCGCAATTGTCGTTGTGGAAATAGCCGTATCGCCGTTGCCGTGCGGTGCCGCCGGAACAACGATGGTTTGCGACACCCATGGATCGATGGTGACGTTTTCGCGGTAATTGTCGCAGCCGGCCAAAAGCGCCAACGTCAACAAGGCGAGAACACAAGAGCGGGTCGCGACGTGTATCGGCTTGAGCGGATTAATGGAATCTGACCCCTTTGGTAAGCACGCGGAAACAGGGGTCAGAGTGCTGTTTCGAAGTTGTTGTGCCAGAAAGTGCACTCTGACCCTTCATTTCCCTCGCTCATTTCTGATGCGCCGCGGCGTATTCGGCCAATTCGATCAATGTGGCACGTTGTTCGGCGGTTGGTTCCTGCGTCGGCACAAATGAGAGATCGAAAAACCCGCCCTTGGTCATGAACAGAATCTGCGCGCGCGGATTGCCGCCCTTGCATGCGTACATGATGCCATTGGGTTTGCCCAGGCGCGGCAGTCGATCGACGGTGCATCCGCTGTCCTTCAACATGTTGCCGATCGCTTGCGCAGCATTGTTCGTACCGCGGGTAACGCTGATGATCACCGCGCTGCTGTCGGCCGAAACAACGCAGCTGTCAGGACCGGGTACGGCGATGGAGAGATCGTCGGACGGCAACAACTGCTGGATCAGCGCCATGTCGAAATAGAGGCACTTCTCGGCCTTCGCGAGCGCTTTGCTGTTGTCGGCGATCTTCATCGAATCGAACATCAGTTGCGCGGCCGCTTGGCGTTGCGCTGGCGTCACTGCCTTCTGCAGATTCAGATAACCCGATATCTCGACGCTGCCGCGATGACCGAACAGGAACACCGATTTGTCGTTCGGCACGCCGGAGGGCAGCTTGACGCTGTAACTGAAACCGTTTTTGCCGATCGTCGTCTCTTCGTTGATGCGATTGTCGGCACCGATGGTTTTCTTCGAATCGCCGACGGACGCTTCGGCTTTGTCCGCGGAAGCGTCGATGGTCTGGCTGAACCCGAAACTGATCCCCGAGCCGCCCTCGAAACTGCAGGATCCGTTTCCGCCGCCTGAAGTTCGCCACGGCGCAGCCAGCGGAATCGCCTTGTTCAATTTCGCCAGGTCGAGCGAACGGCATTTTTGCGCAGCCGACGCGGTAACGCTGCAGACCAACAATCCCAGGCTGACAAGAACTTGCGCTTTCATGTTCGAAGCTCCTCTCCAATCTTGCCCTGTTGCCCGAACGAAAACGGGGGTCGGAGTACAGTTCTACGACGAGGAAAGTGTACCCCGATCCCTGTTCTTTTGACCCCAGTTCTTTTTACCGATCTGCGATGCCGGCGCAGATGTTCGGTTGAACGGCGCTCAGCGTTGTTGTTCTTGAATGCGCAGGCACAGGCATAGACTCAGCATCAATCCCCACCCTTCGTTCACCAATACGAGACGCTCATGAAAACGTTCACGTTCCTCGCTACGACGGTATTGCTGGCCGGCGCCTCCGCCGCGGCCACCGCGCAATCCCTGGAGATCCGCAAACGTCAGGCAGACCAGGAGGCGGAGTTAGCCACCCTCGTCGCGCTCACCAACACGAAGTGCGGCATCGATCTGAAAACGACGATCGATACGGCAAGCTTCAATCCGGATGAATTCCTACAGAAGTCGGTAGTGAGCTGGTGCTCGGCTGCCCTGACCGCATTGGAAAACGTGTGCAGCGATGACATGGGCAAGAAGGCGATCGCCGGCGCCGTGAAGAGTCTCACCTGCTCCGGCGCGCCCGCGGTTTCGGTCGGGTTGACCGACGGCAACCTGAAATACGCGTTCCCGTTTTCCTCGGCTTCCAATGCGAACGAGATGATTATCAGAACCTATCTCGAAAAACATCTTTGAAACCGCCCGAGTTCGTCGTTCGCGACTACGCAAACGATGCGGTGTTTCACGGCTGATTCCGGGCTGGATATCGGAGACGGTGCGCACGCGGGTCCCAGGTCCGTTCTGAGCACCTGTTTGCGCATAAACTGTTCGCATGCGTCGGCGCGATCTCGGTTTCGTCCTGCCGTTCGGCCTGGCCCTGCTTCCCGCGGGCGCCGTCGCGTTGATCGCGGGCGGATGGCCGGCGATTCGAAGGCGCGTGAACTCTTAATTGCCTCCGTCCCCTTTTCTGGCGAGGCGCGCACGCGCCGATGACGAACCGGCGCATAGTTTTGCGAGTTGGCTGCGCAGCTCATGCTCGCGCTTGCCGTCGCCGGCGTCGTGAGCCGCTTCGGCCGCGCCGAGCAGGCTGTTGTAGCGCGCCGGAGCGTCTTGCAAGGAGCGCTCGTACGCGGCGAGTGCGAGCCGCGGCTGCTTGAGTTCGCGCAGCAGGTCGGCGAGTTGCTCGCGCGCCGGCAGCACGGCGCCGGGCGTGACCGGATGCTTGTCTGTCGTGTCCTCCAGATCGGCGGCTTCGTTCAGGCGCGCCAATGCTTCGTCGTTATTCTTTTCGGCGTAGGCGAGCCAGCCGGCAGCCGCGAGGCGCTGCACCTTTACTTGCGTCGCCCAATCGAAGCCAGGCTGATCGCGCAGCGCCGTTTCGATCGCGCTAAGCCGCTCGATCGCGGCGCGCGCAGTGGCGCCGTCGCCGGAGCGCGCGGCGCCGACGGCACGCGCGAAGTGCACGATCGCTTCGGTTTTCGGCGCCTTGT
>Ga0207647_10001826_pt1 | contig 16328 bp, 14 predicted proteins | sample KBSCornC2_FD_184295 | JGI IMG/M metagenome (GOLD analysis project Ga0207647, IMG submission 184295) | Corn rhizosphere microbial communities from Kellogg Biological Station, Michigan, USA - C2 (SPAdes) (version 2) | ecosystem: Host-associated > Plants > Roots > Rhizosphere ...
CCGGCCGCGACCAGTCGCAGGCGCTGACCGGCTGGTGGGCGCAGCAGTTCGGCACGGTCAACTACGCCGCGCACGGCGGTTTTTGTTCGGTCAACATGGCCGCGGCCGGCATGTATTCGATCGGCGGGTCGTTTTGGGAATTCGGCGAACCGGACTGGGAGCGAACGAAATACCTGCTGATGTTCGGCGTCGCGGAAGACCACGACTCGAACCCGATCAAGCTCGGCTTGGGCAAGCTCAAGGGTCGCGGCGCCAAGATCGTGGCGATCAATCCGGTGCGCACCGGCTACGCCGCGATCGCCGATGAGTGGATCGGCATCCGCCCAGGCACGGATGGCTTGTTCGTCGGCGCATTGATTCGCGAGCTGTTGCTACACGACCAGATCGACTTCGATTACCTGGTCAAGTATACGAATGCGCATTATCTCGTCGTGCGCAATCCCGGCGCTGCGGACGATGGCCTGTTTGCGCGCGACGCGAAAGGCAATCCGTTGTGTTGGGACACGCGCAGTCGCGGCGCGCGCGCGGCGTCCGAGATCGACATTGCTCCGGCCATTGCCGGTGAATTCACGCTTCCCGACGGCGGCAAAGCGACACCGGCATTTCAATTGCTCGCACAGCGATTCCTGGGCGGCGAATATGCCGCCGAGAATGTCGCCGCGCAGTGCGGTGTGGATGCCGCAACGATTCGCCGCGTCGCCGCGGAACTGGCCGATACGGCGTTCAACCAGGAAATCCGCCTGCCGCAACGCTGGACCGATAGCCACGGTCGCGAACACGCGCAGATGATCGGGCGACCGGTGGCGATGCACGCGATGCGCGGCATCAGTGCGCACGCCAATGGTTTCCACACCTGCCGCATGCTGCACGTGCTGCAGATGCTGCTCGGCGCGATCGATACGCCCGGCAGCTTCCGTTATCAGCCGCCGTATCCGAAAGCGGTGCCGCCGGCGAATCGTCCGGGCAAGGCGCGCAAGGACGACGGCACGCTCAACGGCGCGCCGTTGGGATACGTGCATGCGCCCGAAGACCTCGTCGTCGATGCGCAGGGCGCACCGCGGCGCATCGACAAGGCGTTCTCGTGGGAATTCCCGCTCGCCGCGCATGGCATGTTGCAGAGCGTGATCCGCAACGCCTGGGCCGGCGATCCGTACAAGATCGATACGCTGTTCCTGTTCATGGCCAACATGGGCTGGAACTCGGCGATGAACACGACGCAGACGCGCCAGATGCTGTGCGACAAGAGTGCGGACGGCGCGTACAAGATTCCCCATCTGATCTATGTCGATGCCTACTGGTCGGAGACGGTGAATTTTGCCGATCTCGTGCTACCGGACACGACGTACCTGGAACGCTACGACTGCATCTCGCTGCTCGATCGGCCGATCTCCGATGCCGACGGCGCCAGCGATGCGATTCGCCAGCCGGTATGCGCACCGGATCGCGATGTGCGCCCGTTCCAGGACGTACTGCTCGATCTCGGCAGCCGGTTGAAGCTGCCCGGCTTGGTCGACGCCGGCGGCGCGGCGAAATATCCCGGCGGCTATGCGCAGTACATGGTCGAGCATGAACGCGCGCCCGGCGTCGGCCTGCTCGCCGGCTGGCGCGGACGCGACGGCGACAAGTCCGGCGTCGGCGAACCGAATCCTGCGCAGCTCGATGCATACAAATCACATCAGTGTCATTGGGAAGCAAAAGTCCCCGACGCCGGCCGCTACTACAAGATGGCCAATCGCGATTACCTGGCGTGGGCGAAGTCGCTTGGCTTTGTCGCTTCGACCGAAGCTATCGTGCTTGAACTGTATTCGGAGCGCCTGCAGAAGTTCCGCCTCGCCGCGCAAGGCCACGGCGCGCAGCAGCCACCCGCACGCGAACGCGCGCGCGTGGAGAAGTACTTCGACCCGCTGCCGTTTTGGTATGAAGCCCTCTCCTGCGACGGCGTCGGGGGAGAGGGTTGGGTCAGGGGGCAGCGCGATGCCGACCCGAGGGTCCAGAAAACGCGCGGCGCCTCCCCCTCACCCCAACCCACTCCCCCATCGCTCGCGATGGGAGAGAGGGAGTTTTCGCTCTGCGCAATCACCCAACGCCCGATGTTCATGTATCACGCGTGGGGTTCGCAGAACGCGTGGTTGCGCCAGATCGCCGCGCGCAATTATTTGTATCTGCATCCGGACACCGCAGCGGCGTACGGCATTGGCGATGGCGACTGGGTATGGGTCGAGTCTGCGCATGCGCGCATTCGCGTACCGGCGAAGCTGCACGCCGGCACCGCGCCGGGCGTGGTGTGGACGTGGAATGCGATCGGCAAACGTGAAGGCGCGTGGAAACTCAGCGCCGATGCGCCGGAGTATACAAAGGGATTTTTGCTCAATCATGTCATCGATGACCTGCTGCCGCCGCGCGACGGCTATCGCTATGCGAATGCCGATCCGGTGACCGGGCAGGCAGCGTGGTTCGACTTGCGTGTGCGCCTGAGCCGCGACGCACAAGCGGCGCTCGCCGCGAATGCCGTGGAGCTCGCGTCGTGACCTGGCAAGCCTGGGCGGTGGCGGCGATCGTCGCCGGCGCCGTGGCTCTGTTCGTCAGCGAGAAATTGCGTTACGACGTCGTCGGTCTGCTCGTACTCGTGACACTGCTGGCGCTGGGCATCCTCACGCCGGCGGAAGGGCTCAGCGGCTTCAGCAACGAGGCCACGATCGTCGTCGCCGCCATGCTCGCACTCAACGCCGGCGTGGTCAGCACCGGCGGCCTGGATCCGCTGATTCGCGTGCTGTCGCGCATCCGCGCGCCGTGGTTGCTGACGCTCGCGATCATGCTGACCGTTTGCATACTCGGTGCGTTCGTGAAAAATACCGCATTGGTCGCGACGTTCCTGCCGGTAACGCTGCGCGTATGCGCACGCAGCAAGACCTCGCCGGCGCGCGTGTTGATTCCGATGTCGTACGCCGCGCAGATGGGCGGCGTCTGCACATTGCTTGGCACGTCGTCGAACCTGCTGACGAACAGCCTGGCGCAACAGCATCAGCTGCCAGCGTTCGGCGTGTTCGATTTCACCAAACTCGGCGCGATTCTCGCGGTCGTCGGCATCGCCTACATGATGCTGATCGGGCGTTGGCTGTTGCCACGCCATATCGACATGCCGTTTACGGAGAGCTTCGAACTGGGAAAATATGTCACCGAATTGCGCGTGATCGCGGGTTCTCCGCTGATCGGCGAATCGGTCGGCGCCGCCAAGCTCGGCGAAAAACACGGCGTTTACGTGCTCGAACTGCTGCGTGGAGAACAGCATCAGTGGGCACCGCGCGAGCAGCAAGTGCAGGAGGGCGACGTACTGCTGACCCGCGGCGACTGGGAGCGTCTCGAAGAATTCCGGCGCCTGCTCAAGCTCGAAATCGTCCCGGCGGCAGATCACGTCGAGGCGGTACCGAGCGACAATCGCCGCTTCGTCGTCGAAGCCGTGGTCGCGCCCGGCACGCGTCTGGTCGGACAGACGGTGGAAGAAATCGACTTGCGCTGGAACTACAGCGCCAGCTTGCTCGCCGTGCAACGGCGCAGCCAGGTCATACGCGACCAGCTCAAAAACACGCGACTGGACGTCGGCGACATCCTGCTGCTGATGCTCGACGAAACCGCGCTGCGCCACCTGCGCCGCGAATCCGGGCTGGTCATCCTCAGCGAACGCGGCGACAAGCACGAGTCGCGGCGCAAGGCGCCGCTCGCGATCGCAATCCTGATTGGCGTTGTCGCCATTGCCGGCTTGGGTTACCTGCCGATCGTCACGAGCGCGCTGCTCGGCTGCGCCGCGATGGCACTGACCGGCTGTTTCAGCTTCGAGAATGTATACGAAACGATGGATTGGAAAATCATCGTCGTGCTCGGCGCGATCCTGCCGCTCGGCATCGCACTGGACCATACCGGGCTGGCGCAGTATCTCGTCGACGGTGGCATGCGTCTGGTCGGCGATCACGGGCCACTTGCCGTGTTGTTGATGGTGTACCTGCTGACGGCGCTGCTCACAGAAATGATGGGCCACAATCCATCGGTCGTGCTGATGGTGCCGATCGCGATTTCGGTCGCGCGCGTCTTGCATGTGAGTGAGGTGCCTTTCGTCATCACCGTCGCGTTCGCCGCAGCGACCTCGTTCGCCACGCCGGTCGGCTATCCGACCAACACCATGGTCTACAGCGCCGGCGGCTACCGATTCACCGACTTCATACGAGTCGGCGTGCCACTGATCCTGATTTTCTGCACGCTGTCGATGCTGTTGATTCCACGGTTCTGGCCATTCTGATGACAATGCTCCCGCCACCGTCGACGAAAAAGCTCGGCCTGGTCATTGACCTGGACATCTGCGTCGGCTGCCACGCTTGCGCGGTCGCGTGCAAGGAATGGAACGATGGCGGCCAGTTCGGGCCACTGCCGGACGAAAACCCTTACGGCCGCGAACCGCTCGGCGTCTGGTTCAACCGCGTGCACACGTACGAAGTCGAGCCCGAGGAAAATAACAAGCCGGCGATGACGGTGCACTTTCCGCGCTCGTGCCTGCACTGCGAGACGCCGGATTGCGTGACGGTATGTCCGACCGGCGCGAGTTACAAGCGCGCGGAAGACGGCATCGTACTCGTCGACGAAGACAAATGCATCGGCTGCAAACTGTGTTCGTGGGCCTGTCCCTACGGCGCGCGCGAATACAGCGAAGTGCGCGGCACGATGCAAAAGTGCACGTTGTGCGTGGATCGCATCTACAACGAGACGCTCGACGAATACGATCGCCAGCCCGCGTGCGTCATGGCCTGCCCGACACGCGCGCGGCATTTCGGTGACCTCGGTGATCCGCAATCGAAAGTGTCGAAACTCGTTGCCGAACGCGGCGGCTACGATCTGATGCCGGAGATGGGCTACAAACCCGTGAACAAATACCTGCCGCCGCGGCCGCGCCGTGACGGTTGCGCGGCACCCACCGCGACGATGCAGGAAGAAAACGTGGATTTCTCTACCGCCTCGCCGCTGCTGCGCTGGATCGACAAGGTTCTGTCCCGCTGATGCATCCGGCCCTCTCCGTCATTTTCTTTACGGTCATCTCCGGCACCGGTTACGGTCTGCTGTTTCTGCTCGGCGCGGTGCTGGCGTTCGAACCGCGCCTGCTTTCCGGCAACGCAGCGATTGTGTGGCTGGTACTCGGTGCGACGTTTGCGGCAGCGGGATTGCTGTCGTCGCTGTTGCACCTCGGTCAACCGCAACGTGCGTGGCGCGCGTTCAGCCAGTGGCGGTCGTCGTGGCTGTCGCGCGAAGGCGTGTCGGCAACGCTGAGCTTCGTGCCGATGCTCGCGCTGGCGTGGCTGGAATGGCGCGGTGTCGATGCCCAGCCGTTGCGCGCGTGGGCCGTGCTCCTCGCCACATTCGCCGTGCTCACCGTGGCCTGCACGGCCAAAATTTACGCAACACTAAAAACCATACCGGCCTGGCACAACGCTTACGTTTTGCCCGGCTACCTGCTGCTCGGATTGCTCGGCGGCGCGGCCTGGATGTGGATTCTGCACATCGTCGACGCCTCGCCGGTCGTCGCGACGCCAATTCTGCTCGCAGTACTCGCCGTCGCAAGCGCGGTGTTCAAGTACTTCTATTGGCGCCACATCGATGCGATGCCGCCCGCGGCAACTGCCGAATCGGCAACCGGCCTCGGCCGCTTCGGCGCGGTGGGCGGCGTCGAGGCACCGCATACGGAAGAAAATTACCTTACGCGCGAGATGGGTTTCGTGCTCGCACGCAAACATGCGGCGCGTCTGCGCGCGATTGCGCTCGTGCTGATCGGCGTGCTGCCGACGCTACTCGCGCTGCTCGCTTGCATGACGCAGACGCGCATGCTCGAGGCGCTCTGCGCCACCATTGCCGTGATCTCGGTGACACTGGGTTTGTTCGTGGAGCGCTGGCTGTTTTTCGCCGAAGCCCGGCACGTGGTCATGCTGTACTACGCAGCGAAAGCGGATACGACACAACACGCCTGAACGCCAGTTGTACGCGACGCGCAACACTCGATTTTGCGCACCGCTTCCTGTTTACAATCGCCCGCCGCGCGCGCTTCGCGGCCAATCCAACAAAAAGGGAAATACCATGAAGACGACTCTGCTCGCCTCGGCGATGCTGTTTGCACTGCCATTTGCCGCCATCGCCGCCGATCCGCCGCCACCGCCGCCGATGGGCTGGTCGGGCAGCGGCGAAGCCGGTCTTTCCATCGCCAGCGGCAATACCAAGTCGCAGAACCTCAATGCCAAGCTCGACTTCAAATTCAACGACGACCAGTGGAAGGACGACTTCTACCTGCTCGCGCAGCGCAACAAGGCGAACGTGACGGTCGCCACCGTCGACACGAGCACAAACCCGCCGACGACGATCAATGCCACCCGCTACGACCTGACCGCGAACCGCTACGAGGCGGGCGCGTCGCTCGGCTACAAGATCGACGACCACAGCTACATCGTCGGCGCCGGCCGCTACGAACACGATGAATTCTCGCCGTACGATTACCAGTACATCCTGTCGATCGGCTACGGCTACCAGGTGCTGAAAAACGCGCACGACGAACTCTCGTTCGAAGTCGGTGCGGGCTATAAAGTCGTCCAGGCAACCGACTATGTTGTTGCCAATCCGGCTGGCCCGGGTTTCCTTATCGTCAGCCCGGATTCGGATAGCAACGTCGTGTTCCGCGGCAAGGTCGACTACAAGCACGCGTTCAGCGACACCGTCGCGTTCGTCGACTCGTTCACGGTCGAAGCCGGCAGCGGCAACAAGTTCTTCCAGAACGACGCCGGTCTCGCCGTGAAGATGAGCGACAAGCTCGCGCTCAAGGCCAGCCTGCAGACGCGCCACAACTCGCAAGTTGTTGACGGCTTCAAGAAGACCGACGAGCTGTTCACGACCAATCTCGTCTACAACTTCTGATCGACGTTTTTCGTGATTGTGCAACGGGCCCGCGCGGGCCCGTTGTCATTGGTGGCCGAGCAGGTCGCCGGCGCCCAACTCCAGCAGCCTCGCCGCGACGCGTTCGCCCAGCGCTTCGGGCGCTTCGCTCTGGCCGTCGTCGTCGGCGCGAATCAGACGACCGCTGCTCGCATCGCCGACCAGACCGGACAGGTGCAAGCCGATTTCCGTCTGCAGGCAGAACGCCGCGATCGGTACCTGGCAACTGCCTTGCAACCGTCGCGTCATCGCGCGTTCGGCGGCGACGCACATTGCCGTGTCGGCGTCGTGCAGCGACTTGAGCAGTTCGGCAACGCGCGCGTCGCCTTCTCGATGTTCGACCGCGATCGCACCCTGCGCCGCTGCCGGCAACCAGGTCGGGGGATCCAGGCGATGGCGGATGCGTGCAGCCAGCCCCAGTCGATCCAGCCCCGCACATGCAAGCACGATCGCGTCGTAATCGCCGGCGTCGAGCTTGGCCAGGCGCGTGTTGACGTTGCCGCGCAGATCGACGGTACGCAAATCCGCGCGTAATGCGCGCAGCTGCGCGGCGCGGCGCAGCGACGAAGTACCGACTTTTGCACCGTGCGGCAGACTGTCCAGGCGCGCAAAGTGGACCGAGACAAACGCGTCCGCCGGGTCGGCACGCTCGAGCACCGCGCCGATCGCAAACCCGGCATCGACTTCCATCGGCACATCCTTGAACGAGTGCACGGCGATGTCGGCGCGGCGTTGCGCCATCGCCACCTCGAGTTCCTTCAGGAACAGACCCTTGCCGCCGATCGCGGCAAGCGAACGATCGGTAATCTGGTCACCGCGCGTCGTCATCGGCACGAGTTCGACCGCCAGCTGCGGATGCGCGGCGCGCAGCAAGCCGGCGACATGCTCGGCCTGCCACAACGCCAGCGCGCTCTGGCGCGTGGCGATACGCAGCGGCGCGGTCATAAACTTCTGACCAGTTTGCGCAAGCCGGGCAGATTGCGTCTGCTCACTTCCAGTGTCGCCGTGCTGCCTTCCAGCTGCGCATAAATGGCGCCGTCGGCGGCGCGCGTCAGGCCGATCAGGCGATCACGCGCGACCAGACAATTGCGATGGATGCGCACGAAGCGATCGCTGAATTCGTCTTCGAGCGCCTTGAGCGCTTCCTCGATCAGCACCTCGCCCTTGGCGTGATGCACGACGACGTACTTGTCTTCGGCAAGAAGATAATGAATGTCCGCGACCGCGACGAGCACGAGGTTGCCGCGCACGCGCGCGCACAAGTGTCCGCGCTGCGCCGGCGCGCCGGCCGCGGACTGCAGCTGGTCCAGCTCCGCGGCGCCGAAACGGCGTGCACGTTCAAGCGCGGCACGCAGGCGTTCCAGGCGCACCGGCTTGACGAGGTAATCCACGGCGCCGGCTTCGAATGCGGCCAGCGCGTGCTCGTCGTAGGCCGTGCAGAAAATCAGCGCCGGTGGATGCTCGAATCCGGACAAATGACGCGCGGCTTCGAGGCCGTCCATCACCGGCATGCGGATATCGAGCAGCACGACATCCGGCTGCAGCTGCGCTGCGGCTTCCAGCGCCGCGCGGCCATCGCCTGCTTCGCCGACGAGTTGCGTGCCCGCGCATTCGCGCACGAGCGCGCCCATGCGCTCGCGCGCGAGCGGTTCGTCGTCGACTATGAGGACTTTCATCAAGGCTGCACCGGGCTTAACGTTGTTGACCTCGAATCACTCGCGATATTTCCAACCCCCCACTGCGCTGCGCGCACTCCCGCCTTTTTCAAGGGGACGGAAGCGGCAACGTGATCTCGCACACGAATTCGCTGGCGCCGGGTTCGACATTCAATTTACCACGCGCGCCAAAATGGTACTCGATACGCGCACGCGTGTTCTCCAGCGCCATGCCATGTCGTTTCGCCGCGCGCGTCGGCGGGCATGGATTGCGGATCTCGATGCGGATCGACTTGTCCGCGAGCCAGCCGCGAATGCTCACGGTGCCGCCCTCCGGGAGCTGCTGAATGCCGTGATACACCGCGTTCTCGACCAGCGGCTGCAGCAGCAACGGCGGCAGCGGCATGGCGGCGGGCAGCTCGTCCACGCGTAGATCCACGTGCAAGCGCTCGCCGAGACGCAGTTTTTCGATGTCCAGATAACGGCGCACCAGATCCAGTTCCTCGCCGAGCGTGCTGTGCGCCTCGTGCCCCAGCGCGGCCCGAAACAGGTCGGACAGGTTCTCCACGGCGTTTTCGGCCTCGCCCGGCCGCACGCGGATCAGGCTGGCGATCGTGTTCATGCTGTTGAACAGGAAGTGCGGGCGGATGCGCGCCTGCAATGCGTCGAAGCGCGCCTTCGCCTCCGCACGCACGCGCGCGCGCCACTGCTGCAGCACGAAGAAGTATCGCAGCAAGGCCGCCGCGATCAACGCGCACAAAATCGCGCTGCGCCAGATGAAGCGGCTTTCGAATTGCCGCGGCAAGGTCAAGCCGAGATCGAGCTGATGATCGAGCTCGAACACGAGCGCGCTGCCGAGCACCGTCACCGTCAGCATCAACGCGTACGCGGCGGCGACGCCGAACCACGGCGTCAGTTTGTGCAGTTGCGGCCGCAACTTGCACAGGCACACCGCGCACACCAGCGCCAGCCATTGCACGAACAGACTGGCGGTCGCCAGCCGCGGCAACAGCGGCCGCGATTCGTCGCTCGGCGCAATCAACACGACCAGCGCGAGCAATTCCGCCACGGCCATCACCGCGAACAACACCGGCAGGCTGCAGAAATCCGGCAGCCAGTGCGGGCGTTCGTCGTCGTGCGCGGGGACCATTACGCCAGGCGCGCCCCCATCCATCGGCGCAGGTCCGCGATTTCTTCCATGCACACCTGGTGCGCCATCGGATAGTCGTGCCATTCCACAGCGTAGCCGCGCTGCTTCAGGTATTCGCGGCTCATCTCACCGAGCGCGTGCGAGATGGTCGGATCGAGCATGCCGTGCGCCATGAAAATCGGTACGTCGCGATTGGCGGCGCTGGCTTCAGCGTCGGTCTTCTCGGCCATCGGCAGGTAGGTCGACAATGCGATGACGCCGCCGAGCCGCTGCGCGTTCCGAATGCCAGCGCTGAGCACGACCGCGCCGCCCTGTGAGAAACCGGCGAGCAGGATATTGCCGACCGGCACGCCGCGCGCGACTTCACGCTCGATCAATTCGCCGACCTGTCCGATCGAGGTGCGGATACCGGCTTCGTCCTGGCGCTGTGCGATCTCGAGCCCGGAAATGTCGTACCACGCGCGCATCGTCACGCCACCGTTGATCGTGATCGCCCGCACCGGTGCATGCGGAAACACGAACCGCAGCGGTGGCCAATCCGCGTCGATGAGTTCCGGCACGATCGGCGCGAAATCATTGCCGTCGGCACCGAGGCCATGCAGCCAGATCACCGCGTGGCGTGGATCGCGTCCGGTTTCCTGTTCGATGCAAGGCAGCGCCATGAGTGGTTTCCACTTGAACGGCCGCTAGTGTAGTGCAACGAACGTCGACGCTGGATGGATACGGCGAAGGCCCGACTTTCGGCGCATTGCGCGCTGGCGACGCTCGGTTATGCTGCGCGCTTTCGTGCAGGAATCGCCTACGTGCCCCGTTGCCCGCTTGCCGCTGCTCTCGCCCTGGTCACCGTCGCCGCTTTCGCGCAGCAGGCGCCGCTGACGCTCGAACAAATCATGGCTGATCCGGACTGGATCGCCGGCCAGATCGCCGTGCCCGGGCACGAAGGCATCGCACCGTATCTGGGCAGCGATGGCCACAGCGTCTATTACCAGCTCAAGCGTCCCGGGTCGCCGCTGCACGACTTGCACCGCATCGACTGGCGTGACGGCAAGGACAGCACCATCGATGCGGCGGCGATGGCGGACGCCGACGGTGATCACGCGGTCTACGACGATACGCATGCGCGCGCAGCTTTCACCCGCAACGGCGACATCTTCGTGCGCGACCTCAACAGCGCTGCGTTGCGCCAGATCACGCGCACGCCGCAGGATGAAACTGCGCCACAATTTTCCGCCGACGGTCGGCTTCTGAGTTTTCGTGCCGGCAACGACTGGTTCGTACACGACTTCGACACGAATGTGACCGCGCCCGCGGCGATCCTGAAAACGGAAAAGGATCCCGACGAGACGAAAGCGGACGACCTGCGCGACCTGCAACTGCGCCTGTTCGCCACGCTCCAGCACAAACGCGACGAAAAGCGCGCCGAGCGCGATTTCAACGAAACGCAGCAGCGTGACGATCGCACGCGCGCACCGCTGCCGTTCTACCTCGGCGATGACGTGCGCATCGTCGACGACACACTTTCGCCGGATGCGCGCTGGTTGCTCGTAGTCACATCGCCGAAGAACTTCGAGGCGGGCAAGAAAGGCAAGTTGACGCGCTACGTGACCGAGTCCGGCTACGAGGAATTCGAGGACGAACGCACGCGCGTTGGCCGCAACGATGCCGCGCCGCAGACGTTGTGGCTGTTCGACTTGCGCGCGCACACGAGCGCGAAACTTGAATTCGACAACCTGCCCGGCATCAAGGGCGATCCGCTCAGGAGCGTGCGCGAAGAAAACACGAAATCCACGGCAAAAAACCCCCGAGCCGAAAAGGAAAAAGCCGGCGCCGACAAGCCGAAGAGTCGCGAAGTGCAGGTCAATGCCATCGTCTTCGCCCAGAACAGCGCCAATGCCGCGGTGCAGCTGCTCGCCAACGACAACAAGGATCGTTGGATCGCGAGCGTCGACTTCGACAAACGCACGTTGGTGCCGCAACACCGGCTGCACGACGACGCCTGGGTGAACTGGAACTTCAACGAACTGGGCTGGGAAAACGACGGGCGCACATTGTGGTACGTGTCCGAAGAGAGCGGTTATGCGCATTTGTATACGAAAGCGTTGACCGGCAAATCGCAGGCACTCACGCACGGAAAATATGAAGTCAGTCATCCGGGGCTGTCTGCCGACGGGCGCTGGTTCTATGTGCTCGCGAACGCACAGGCTGCGGACGCCTACGACGTCTACCGCGTGAGCACCGGCGGCGGCGAATTGCAGCGTGTCTCGCACTATCAGGGCGTGGAGACATTCACGACGACCCGCGACGGCAACAATTTGCTGATCGTGCATTCATCGAGCTATGTGCCGCCGCAGCTGGCGATCGTCCCGACCGCAGGCGGCGCCGCGCGCGAACTCACGGATACGGTTACGCCGCAATACAAGGCGCTGCAATGGACAGCGCCGGAAATCGTGCAGGTGCCGTCGACGCACTTCAAGGGCACGATCGCCGCCAAGCTCTACAAGCCAGCCAATTTCGACGGCTCCGTCGCCCACCCTGCGGTGATGTTCGTGCATGGCGCCGGTTATCTGCAGAACGTGCACCGGAAGTTTCCGTACTATTTCCGCGAGCAGATGTTCCACAACCTGCTGCTGCAACACGGCTATGTCGTACTCGACATGGATTACCGCGCCTCCGAAGGCTACGGCCGCGATTGGCGTACCGCGATCTATCGGCAGATGGGCCATCCGGAGCTGGAAGATCTGCTCGACGGCAAGCGATGGCTAGTCGACAACCAGCACGTCGATGCAAAACGCGTCGGCATTTACGGCGGTTCGTACGGCGGCTTCATGACGTTGATGGCGTTGTTCCGCGCGCCCGGCGAATTCGCTGCCGGCGCGGCGCTGCGCCCGGTCACCGACTGGACACAATACGATCACGAATATACCTCGAAGATCCTCAACACACCGCAGCTCGATCCGATCGCTTATCGGAAGTCATCGCCGATCGAATTTGCCGACGGCTTGCGCGATCCGCTGCTGATCTGCCACGGCGTGATCGACGACAACGTGCTGTTCGAGGATTCGATGCGCCTGTATCAACGCCTGATTGAACTGCACAAGGACAACTTCACGATCTCACCGTATCCGCTCGATCGCCACAGTTTTTCCAATGCTGATGCGTGGCTCGATGAATACAAGCGCATCTACCATTTGTTCGAGGCGAATCTGCAATGAAATTGCGGCTGGTCTGCCTGCTTGCGCTGCCGCTGTTGAGCGGCTGTCAGCTGCAATGGCGGCGCGAACACATTTTGGCCTGTCGCGCGGATGAGCAACTGCTCGTGCGTGACGCGTTGTATTTCGGCGCATCGATTCCCGGCGGCGGTGAAGTCGACGCCGCCGCGTGGCGCCAATTCGAGGACGACACTTTGACGCCGGCGTTTCCGCATGGCTACACGATCCTGCCGGCGAGCGGCGTGTGGCGCGGCGATGATGGCAAAGCGACGCGCGAAGCAAGCCGCGTCGTTGTCGTCGTGCATGCGGATACGGCGCAGTCGGCGTCCAGTCTACGCAGTGTCGCAGCACGTTATCGTGAGCGTTTCCATCAGGAATCGGTGCTGCACGAGCACGGTGTAGTGTGCGCGCGCTTCTGAAACACCACGGGTGCGATCGAGCGGACTCAACACACCGCCCGCGCCACGATTGAGCACGTGCGTGTAAATCTGCGTCGTCGAAACATCCTTGTGGCCGAGCAATTCCTGCACGGTGCGGATGTCGTACCCGGATTCGATCATGTGAGTTGCGAACGAGTGGCGCAACGTGTGCGCCGTCAGCGGCTTGAGAATACCCACCGCGCGTTGCGCCCGTTTAAGCGCACGCGCCAGCATCGCATCATCGAAATGCTGGCGCCGTTGCGTGCCGTCGCGCGGATCGTGCGAACGGCGCATCGAAGGAAATACGAATTGCCAGCTGAACTCGCGGGCGGCACGCCGGTTCTTGCGTGCCAGGGCATGCGGCAACCAGACTTCGCCAAAACCGGCCGCGCAGTCCGCCACGTGCAGGACACGCGCCCGCTCGATCTCACGCTGCAGCGGCTCGACCAGCGAGCGCGGCAACACGGTGTGACGGTCTTTGGCGCCCTTGCCGTCGCGCACGATAATCGCATGGTGCGCGAAATCCACGTCTTTCACGCGCAGCCGCAACGCCTCCATGATGCGCATGCCGGTGCCATACAAGAGGCTCGCGAGCAGCCATGTGCGTCCTTCCATTGCCGCCAGCAGTCGCCGCACCTCATCCGCCGACAACACTACCGGCACGCGGCGCGGGCGTTTCGCGCGAACGACGGATTCCATCCACGGCAGATCCAAGCCGAGTACTTCGCGATACAAAAAAAGCAGCGCGGCGAGCGCCTGGTTCTGCGTCCCCGCGGCGACGTCATATTCGCTCGCCAGGCTGCTCAGGAACTTCTCCACTTCAGCGCCGCCCATTGCGCGCGGGTGACGCCTGCCGGTGGCAAGTATGAACCGGCGTATCCACGCCACATAAGCCTGTTCCGTGCGCAAACTATAGTGTTTGACGCGCAATTTGCTGCGAACGTCTTGCATCAGCCGGCCTGGCGAGTCCGTCTTCGCCATCTGCGTTACATCCTTGCTTTCGCGCTCGTAAACCATTACGCGCCTGCTGATGAGTTGGTGCACGAGATGATGCGCGACCTCAAACCTTGACCTAGTCGGTCAAGTATGTGATTTCGTGTAGGAAAACGCCTTGATTTGCGCCCCCGATAGAACGAACATGCGTGCAACTCCCCAGTTGGGGAAGCTATTTAGCGTTAGCGCTCAAGGCTGCACTGTCGAAAATCTGGGAGGGGCAATGGAAGAGCGGGTATTCTTTAACGAGGGTGGGGTCAGTGTTTCCAACGCGCGTTTCATTGTAAATGGCCAAACATATGCCATGAATGCCGTGACCTCTGTAAAACAAGGGGCAAATCACCCGTCACACGCCGGTCCCTTCATCTTCGGGCTTCTCGGCCTCCTCGTCTTCGCCATGGGCTTCCAAGTCCAGGCTGGGGCCGTTGGCGCAATGGTGTTTGGGCTGACTTTGCTAGCAGTTGCCGTCTTCTGGGGCTATCAAGAAAAGCCAGAATACGTCGTTGTTTTGAGCACGTCATCCGGTGAGTCGCAAGCGCTCAAGAGCAATGACCGGCTGTACGTGGAGTCAGTAATTAGCGCGTTAAATCAATCAATCGTTCATCGAGGTTGAGCGCTAACTATTCGTTCAAGCGGACGGCTGCGGGTCGGTTGCGTTAAGCTGACAGTCACTGCGGCAGCCGCCGCTTAACTCAAGCGTTAGGCCGCAAGGTGACAATGCAACTAATCCCGAACGCACGTGTCTGGTCTCAGGGCCGGGAGTACGTCGAAGCTGCTGAAATCCTCCTCGACTACAATCGTGTACATCCTGCGGCGGTCCTAGCTGCACTCGCGATTGAGATCTTCATCAAATCCTTCTTGGCAACTCGGCTGCCAACAGGGCACGCTTCCACCAAACACGGCCACGGGATTTTTGAGCTATATGAGCGCATAGCACCTGACATTCGCGCCGACCTTATCGTGTGCTCATCGGAAATCGACTCCGCCGTAGCTTTCGAAGTCGAACTGAAGAGACATGACGGTATCTTCACTACAGCGAGGTACTTTTACGAACCAACCGCGCCAGGCTCGATCGGCTCTGACACCGTGTACTTTGCGCGCCATCTATGCGAATCGGTGCTTCGCTTAGGCAAGAGGCGCGGCGTTTAGTCGCATGCGGCCTAACTATTCGCTCAAGCGGACCGCTGCGGATGGGTTGCGGTAGACTGTCGCTCACTGCGGCAGCGGCCGCTTAGCTCAAGCGTTAGGGCGCATCAAGGAACCTTATTGTGAATCGAGAGGACGTCATCGCAGTTGCCGTGAGGCTGTTTGCTATTTACGTGCTTTTCGACATCCTGAAAACCATTCCTGGTGCAGGGCAACTCCTCTCTGGGCAGGACGGGTTGGCATGGGCTGGTCTTTTCATAGCGATTCTCGTGATTGGTGGTCTGTTTTGCGCATTTCTGTGGTTTTTTCCGCTATCCGTCGCGAGAAAGTTGCTGCCCGTGATGCATGAGCCACGATCTGAGCAAGTGATCGGTGCGCCTGTAGCCCTGTCTCTCGGCCTTACCTTGATTGGCATCTGGCTTTTGGCAACGGCGTTAGTCGATGCGTCGTACTGGCTCACAGTCTTCGTTCGTTCCAGGCAACCCAAAGACATGCCTATCGAGTGGACTCCTCAGCAAATTGCTAGCATGGTTGCTACTGCCATTCAGCTCTTCCTTTCGGTGTGGCTTGTGATCGGTAACGCAGGCGTACAGCGTCTCGTCTACAAAATCCGTTACGGCAGCCTATCAAATGCGCCCTAACTATTCGCTCAAGCGGACCGCTGCGTGTTAGTTTGCGCTACTATTGTGCCATCGCGGTCGCAGCGGCCGCTTAGCTCAAGCGTTAGGCCTCGAAAGCAGTTTTTTTCTGTGTATCACGCTCGCCGCAGCGTTTGGCACTTCGCTTCGCCCGTTGGTCT
>Ga0207647_10001830_pt1 | contig 16313 bp, 16 predicted proteins | sample KBSCornC2_FD_184295 | JGI IMG/M metagenome (GOLD analysis project Ga0207647, IMG submission 184295) | Corn rhizosphere microbial communities from Kellogg Biological Station, Michigan, USA - C2 (SPAdes) (version 2) | ecosystem: Host-associated > Plants > Roots > Rhizosphere ...
AATTATGGTATGTGCATCGGGCTTTAGCGTATGCTGCGCAGCCTCGGCAACATCATACAAAACACAAGCCTTGAGTTCACGGCCCAATAACTTGCTCATTTTTTCGACCGCCTGTTTTTGGGATACCAAATACGATCCTACAAATAGGATCATATCTCGTTCCATAGCGTTCTCAAATCCAGACATACTCTAATCAAAACTCATTTAAGACAAATCTACAATGCTAAAATCTATGTTGTCCGACGGACTCTGCAAACCTTAACATAGCCCTGCTAAAAGTCAACTTTTCTCCAAATAATCGAGGTATCTTTCGATCACTTCTTGCTGGCGCGGGTCCGACAAGTCTTCGAATAGTGTGAGCATCGGACAGCCATTCGCCTCAATCACAACTGGGTTAAGATTTTCAAACGTGCTTCCAGCGACAGGTATGTGGCTGACCATAAAATCAACTCCCGCCACTGGCAACTGTAGAATTCGAGTAATCCGCTCAGCCAATCGTTTGATCTCATCAGGCAACGTGGCATCTATGTTTTGGCGTTCGCCGCCCATGCCGACATTTGACACACCAATAACTTGTACAGTCTCACCCTCGGTTGGTACTCGATTTAGACTCTCGGCCTCTAGATAGTGTTCTACTCTATCCACAGGTATACGGTTCAGTCGCGTCCGATAATTGAGACCGCGGTCCTCGTGGCTGTTAGTAATGTCTACAAGCTCGCGAACTGTGTGGACGCCATCACCCACTACCGATGCGGGTAAGCGCGTGATTGCGTTGACATACTCGTAGTTTATGCAGGTTACCCGAATATCGTATCCGGATATTTGCTGCTGGACTATGGCGCGGCTGGCGCTACTATGATCTCCGGCTTCGCGCAAAGCTTTTTCAGCCTGGTGAGTGTTGGCCACATCAACGGTAATCCCTTTTCCATGAGATGCGTCCGTCGGCTTCACTACAACTTGGCCGTGTTTTTCGACGAAAGCCCGCAAAGCCTCACTGTCAGGTTGCTTGAACTGCACCAATAGCTCATCCGGTACGGGAATGCCTTCGGCGGCCAGCAGCTGGTTGGTGATAACCTTGTCTTTCGAGATCTTGAAAGCTGCCAGGGACATCTGGGGAGGAGAAGCGCTAAAGACTTGCACGAGTTGTTCACGGCCAGGAATACGAAAGATACAGAGAGCAGAGTTAGTCTCAAAGCCAGCAACGTCCCAGCCGCGCGCACGAGCTCGGTCTATAATCATCCGAGTGGTCATACCACGGCTTTCTAGGTCAATCTCATCATTCCACATCATAACGCTTGCTGCTTTCTGTATTTAGGCGTCACACTCCGCGACGCTATCATCAACCCACATTTATAGCATGTAAATCATGCTTTTGCAATGCCGTACCTTATTCGTAGATGGGGTGGTCGATTTATAGCGATGCGGTGTTTGTCTGGACGTGTTTTAGACGCAAAAATATCAATACCAAAATTGCTAAGATTGTCAGGACAAGCGTTATAACCAGCGGCAAAAAGCCATGTTGATCTGGCTTCCGCGGTTTCGGAATTTTGGTAATCATTACTGTTATTATCGCTCGAAATCGCGGATTATACAACCAACCTGTGAGCTATTTCACTGAATTATTTTTTCCAGAAGCGTTTTTTGTCGGCACTGTCAGCGAATTGCTGCAATAGTTCCTGTTGGGTTTTGGTGAGCTTGGTCGGAATGTCCACAATGACAGTCACAATGTGAGCGCCACGCGTGCTCCCGCGCATATGTGGCACGCCGTGATTTGATAACTTGAAGTCAGTACCGCTCTGCGTGCCGGCCGGGATTTTCATCCTTACCGGTCCGTCAACGGTTGCGACGTTTATGTCGGTTCCGAGCGCGGCTTCGGCCATAGTTACATGCTCTTGGCTCAGGATAAGATCGCCTTCGCGGGTAAAATGCTTGTGTGGCTTGACGCGGACACCAACAAACAGGTCGCCTTTTGGCGCGTTAGCAAGTGCTTCACCATGTTCTCGTAAGCGAATAGTCGCTCCATCATCAATGCCGGCCGGGATTTTCAGCGTAATATCCTGCTCTTTTTTCTGCGTGCCCTTGCCGTGACAGACGGTACAGACTTTTTCGGGGACCTTGCCGCGCCCTTGGCAGGTCGGGCAAATGCTGGCCTGCTGAATATTGCCAAAGATGGTACGAGTGACATTTACGACTTGCCCGGAGCCTTTGCAGGTGTCACAAGTTTTGAGTTCATAGCCTGGCTCGACGGTCTTGCCCTTACAGTGGTCGCAGGTGTCTTCGAGGTTCAGGCGCAGGTCAACTTCCGTACCAAAGACCGCTTGCTCAAAGCTGACTTCTACACGAGTCTCCACGTCGCGGCCACGGCGTTCACGATGCTGGCGCTGTTGGCCACCACCAAAAAAGCTGCCAAAGATATCGCCCAGACCCAAGTCGCCAAAGTCGAAGTTGGCACTCTGTCCCTGGCCGCCAAAACCTTCAAATGGATTGCCACCTCCGCCACCATTGCCACCGACACCAGCGTGGCCAAACTGGTCGTAGCGCTGGCGCTTGCTGGAATCTTTGAGCACTTCATAGGCTTCGCTCGCTTCTTTGAACTTAGTTTCGTCGCCGCCTTCTTTGTCGGGATGGTACTTTACAGCCAGCCGCCGAAACGCTTTCTTGATTTCGTCGTCACTCGCGCCTTTACTGACACCCAAAATTTCGTAGTAATCACGCTTCGCCATATCAGTTAATTTTACACTCCTCTGGTGTTTTTACTAAGCGAGTCCACATTACGCAAACGATTCAACTTATCTTTTATTTCAAGCTCAGAGGCAGTTTGCATATATATTCTGCTCAAATTCTCAACTTTTTTAAGTATCTTTTTCATCCGGGCTAGGTTATGTTTAAGCTTTGTTATCAAAACTTTCTTTTCTTTAATTTCTTCTGCATACAGCGAATGTGTAATTTTATTTCTGACCTTACTCAATGCTTGTAATTCTAAAGCAATTCCTTCAAGTTCTTCACGATACCCATCCTCTGCAATATGAAAACACTTTAACTCTTTTACGACATCTTTAGTATACATAGACCGAATGTCGTCTCTCTTTTGTGCGGTCATATAAGTGTTCAGTCGCGTTTCGCTTGTGGCACTATACAATGACCACAACAAGTCTTTGGCCTCTTCTTCAAGCCACTGAAATCGCATTTCAAACTCTAAGACAAGTCGCATTTCTTCCGACAAGGTAGAAATCTTAGCAATTTTATCTACCTCATCATAAAATGCATATTTGTTGAACAGCTTCGCATCCTCTCTGAGTTGCTTCGCCCATTCTGGGCTTGGCCTATAGAGATCGTCGAATTCCATAACTATTTTTTCTTGTCTTCGTCGACTACTTCGCCTTCTACGGGGCCGTCTGCTTTTTTGTCTTCAGACTTTTCGTCTTCGGCTGGCTTTTCATCCTTGGCAGCCTGCTCGTACATTTTGGCGCCGATTGGCATCAGCTTGTCGTTCAGCTCTTTGGCTGCTGCTTCGAGCGCAGCTTTGTCAGCCTTTTCGTCAGCTGTGACTTTTTTGGCTGCTTCTACGGCTTCATCCAAAGTCTTTTTGTCATCATCACTCAATTTGGCGCCGTTATCGTTCTTGAGCTTTTCGGCTTGGTAGACGGCGCTGTCCAGCATGTTGCGGGCTTCGACGGCCTCTTTTTTGGCCTTGTCTTCCTCGGCGTGGGCTTCGGCGTCCTTGGCCATTTTTTCAACTTCGGCTTTGTCGAGATTGCCAGAACCTTGTATGGTAATGCTCTGCTCTTTGCCGGTACCTTTATCTTTGGCGCTGACGTGCAGGATGCCGTTGGCGTCAATGTTGAAGGTCACTTCAATCTGCGGCACGCCGCGTGGAGCTGGTGGAATTCCGTCGAGCACAAAGCGGCCGAGGCTCTTATTGCCGTCGATAATGTCGCGCTCACCTTGGCCGACGTGAATTTCTACTTGTGGCTGGTTGTCGGCTGCGGTGCTGAACACTTCACTCTTAGAGGTCGGGATGGTCGTGTTGCGCTCAATGAGCTTGGTCATGACGCCACCCATAGTCTCGATACCGAGAGACAATGGCGTTACGTCTAGCAGCAAGACGTCTTTGACGTCGCCTTGAAGCACACCACCTTGGATGGCTGCGCCAACGGCTACGACTTCGTCAGGGTTTACGCCCTTCATTGGGTCCTGGCCAAAGATTTTCTTTACTTTTTCCTGGACAGCCGGCATGCGGGTCATACCACCAACGAGAACGACAGCGTTGATGTCGCTGGCCTTCAGGCCGGCGTCTTTCAGCGCTTTTTCGCATGGGTCGGCAGTCTTGGCTACCAGTTCTGCGACTAGGCTTTCCAGCTTGGCGCGGGTCAGTTTATGCTCGAAGTGCTTAGGGCCATCTGCATCAGCAGTCAGGAATGGCAGGTTGATATCGACTTCCTGGGCAGTGGAGAGCTCAATCTTGGCTTTTTCCGCTTCGTCACGGAGGCGCTGCATGGCAGCTTTGTCATCGCTGATATCGATACCGTGCTCTTTTTTGAATTCGTCTACAAAGTAGTTGACGAGTACGCGGTCGAAGTCAGCGCCGCCGAGGTGCGTGTCACCATTGGTAGACTTGACTTCAAAGACACCGTCACCAAGCTCCAGGATAGATACGTCGAACGTACCGCCACCAAGGTCGTAGACAGCGATCTTTTCGTCGGTTTTCTTTTGGTCCAAGCCATAGGCCAGTGCTGCGGCTGTTGGCTCGTTAATAATACGCTTGACCTCTAGCCCAGCAATTTTACCAGCATCTTTGGTGGCCTGGCGCTGGGAGTCATCGAAGTAAGCCGGAACGGTAATGACCGCTTCAGTCACTTTGTCTCCGGTGAAAGCTTCAGCGTCAGCCTTCAGCTTAGCCAGAATCATGGCGCTGACTTCCTCTGGGCTGTATTCTTTGTCGGCCATTTTAACTTTAACGCCAGTGCCGGACTTGACGATTTCGTAGCCCATGAGCTTGAGGTCGCGCTGGACTTCTTTGTCGTTAAAGTTGCGGCCGATGAGGCGCTTTACTTCATAAATAGTATTTTTGGAGTTTGTCACTTGCTGACGGCGCGCTACCTGGCCAACCAAGCGCTCGCCATTTTTGTTGACAGCGACCACTGATGGCGTCGTGCGATTACCTTCTGAGTTTGCGATAATCTCCGGCTTGCCTGACTGCATGACAGCCATTGCCGAGTTGGTTGTACCGAGGTCGATACCAATGATTTTTCCCATAGTGAGTATTCCCTTCTTTTAGCAGATATCGAGTTAGAGTGCTAACGTGTTTTTATGATAAGAAATTGGCAGTCTCATGTCAAGAGTGCCAGCATTATTTTAGCTACCGATTTGGCGAATCCGCTCAGCGCAATTAGTGCACCTAAGGCTTGGAACACGCGCCTGGCGTAATATTTGCTGCGATATTACACATTAAACGCCGTTTTCTCCCGCGGAAAAAGTAAAACCTTGGCGTGATTCGCCGGGGATTTCAAAGCTTAGCTGCACGTCCTCGATCAGACCACGTCTCATTGCTTCTTCAATCCCGCCCATCGCTAGTCTTACGGCTTCGAGGGCTTGCGATTTTTCCGTTTCACTTGGTTCGCTACTTATTCCATAGATGAGCTCTGGGTACCATTCGCCGATCAGGGGAGTTTCTTCGGCAGCCATTATTGCATTTTGACCTTGACCATGGCGTGGCGGATGACTTCATCGCCGAGCGCGTAGCCGGACTGGAGCTCTTCGCTGACGACTTCCTGAGTGCCATCGCCTTCTTCCATCATGACCGCTTCGTGGAACCTGGGATCAAATGGTTCACCAACGGTCTTGATACGCTGGACGCCCATGTCGGCAAGAGTTTTCTCGAACTGCTTGACGACTGCCTGGACGCCTTTGATGTAGTCGTTGTCTTCAAGATCTTGGGGCACATGTTTCAGAGCCCGCTCGAAGTTGTCGATAACCGGCAAAAGTTCGCGGACAACGTTGGCTTTAGCAAGTGTACGGACACTGGTCATTTGCTCGTCGTGGCGGCGGCGCAAGTTGGTGGCGTCAGCGCGTTCGCGCTGCAGCGCCTCAGTCAGCTCGCCGATCTGCTGCTGTAAATCTTGAGTTGCAGCATCTGAAGCTTGTGCGTGATTGTCGTCATTTGTCTTTTTTGTCATCTCGTAACTTCCCTGTTATTAGCTTGTAGAGGTCGTGAAACCAGCCGACTATGAACGCAAAAAACGTCACGATCATATCACCCATAAAGTACCCCTTCGAATCTCTTGTCCGTCATAATCTTCCTACTCCTTGTTGTAAGTCATCCTGCATAGTTCCGTATTCAGTAAAAGCTTCCCTGACAAGCTGTGCCACCTCAAGATTAGAGTGACCCTGATGCCGCAACTCATCAATAAGCTCCTCCATACGCGTCTGTGCATTTAGGTTTTGACCTAAATTTCCGATATCGCCTTGCAAGTCGTTAAAGACTTCGCAGGTTGCGTCAAACGCATGGGCATAAGCTGCTGAGCTCTCAGGACTCGCCATACAGCACCTCTTCGAGTTCTTTGCCAGCATGTGCTACTAGCGACATGACGTCGCGGTAGCTTTGGCGAGTCGGGCCCAGAACACCGATGTAGCTCTGGTCGCTAAACGGACTGCGGAATTTGCTAATAATAAGGCTGCAACCCGCGGCTCGACCAATCGGATTTTCCTGGCCAATGTACACACTCAGTGGTTCGTTGGGCGCGGCTTCGCGCAACCAGGGCTCGAGGTTATCGAGTAATTGCGCCACTTGCTGGACTTGGCCTTTTTGCATAAATTCTGGCTGGCCAAAGAGGTTGCTAAGGCCACTCATGTACAGCTGCTGGCCAATGGTCGCCATGCCAAGATTGTGCGTCAGCTCCACTAGTGTATCGACGGCATTGCGAATGGTGCGGTCGGGTAGGCCGGCGTGTTGGACACGGGCAGACAGGGCGCGCTCGCTGCGACTTTCTGGTGCTACGGCTTGTCCGGCAAGGTCGTTCACATAAAAACGGTAGCCCTTGTCGGTCGGTACACGGCCGGCGCTAGTGTGGGGCTGAGCGATATAGCCAGCGCGTTCCAACTCGGCCATTTCGGCACGGATAGTGGCCGATGATACGCCAAAAACTTTGGCCAGCAAACTACTGCCGACCGGGCTGGCGACTTCGGCGTACTGCTCTACAATGGCAGATAAAAGTTGTTTCTGGCGACTCGTCATAAACGCTCCGTGTTTCTATCCAGATTCTAGCGGTTTAGCAGTCAAGCGTCAAGAGTGCCAGCTAGGATCAATTCTGCTACAGCAATGCAAGTTGGGTTTTGATACCACTAGCAATTTCCTCAGAAATTGCTGTCGCATCGTCACGATGTACGGCGATATTGTCTCCGCGGGCAATGCGATGGACGAACTCAACTGTCTCATCCAAGTTGTCATTTACGACCAGGTAAAAGTAGTCATGACTCCTTGCAAATTCCAGTTCTTCGAGTGCTGTGCCTAGCCGCTGACGCAAATCAGCCGTATCGACCGCGTCGCCATAGCGCTTCATGAGACGTTCCTGCCAGACCAAATAGCTGGGCGGTAGCAAAAAGACAGCTCTGGCATTCATGCCGCGGCGAACATAGCTATCAATACCGTTGACGTCGATGTCACTAACTAAAATCTTGTGCTCCTGGCCGGCTTTGGCAATTTCTCCAATGCTTGCCCCATAAACATTGCCAACGTAGTAGTTCGCTTCGATGTACGCGCCTTCATCCAGCATATGCTCCGCGGTCTGCTTGTCGATAAAAAAGTATTTGACGCCGTCCTGCTCCATAACGCCGTTGTTTTCGCGCGGTGGCCGCGTCGCATGAGATACCAGAAAATGATAATCGTCCGGGTATTTTACAATGAGCTTTTGTAGCACTGTATCCTTGCCGGCGCCACTTATGCCCGCTGCAAGCAGCAGCGGTACTTGGCGAACTGAGGCCAACATTGCTTCGGATGGTTTGTAGTTGGTGACTTTTTCAATCAGTGTTTCGTCTAAATTCATTGCACCTATGATACCGGAAATTACCTCTTGTGAGAAGGGCTGCTGGCATTGATTTTTTGGAGTTTTTATCCTAGAATATGCGTGTTCGTCAAGGTGGCGACAAATTTCCCAGAAAGGGGAAGCACTATGGGGTGCGACGATGGAATGAGGGAGCACGCACGGATGCTGGCCGAGATGGATGGAGACGATGCACCGGTGGAGCGCACCTGGGTTCGCGTCAACGAGAACACCGAGTTCCCGCTCGACGTCCTGCTGCAGGCCGGCATCCAGCACAGGCGGGACAACAGCCTCCGGCGCCCCGGTGCTGTGGACTGCTATCTGGTCTGGCCGAGTGGTGGCGAAGTGCTGGTCAATCACTACCTCAAGGATGTCGTCTTCGAAGCCATCGGCAAGAAGCGACACAAGGCCAGCTGACTGACGCCTGCGGCGGACACGTATTCGACATCCAGTCAGTACAGGTTCCGGATTCGTTCCGAAACCGTCCGCCGCAAGCAAGGCCACCTCTGTCACCTACACGAACAAGCCACGATTAGACAAGCGTTTGTCGAGAGAAATCACCTATAGACTTGAGCGCCACCGCGTTCGTCCCTACAACTTTTTTCTCTCCAATTACTTTTCTACCCGTGGCTTTTTTCATGGCTTTAGGGTAACCGACTGAGCATCTGTTCGGCGATGCGACGTGCCTGATCGGCTGCGTCTGGCATTTCGCCCGCAGCAACCTGCAATAAGCGCATGGTGCCGCTCTCGACCGTATCGTTCAGCACAAATTGCGCCTGGTCGTCCTGTAGCGCAAACCGCAAGACCGACCTAAATTCACGGTGCCGGCTCTCCAGCTCATTTTCGTGCTGGCCTTGATTGGCCAAGCGTTCCATCAACACATCGTAGCTAGGCGGCATAATTACAGCCGTTTTCGTAGAGGCAAACGGCAGCTCGCGAAAAGTCTGGATAGCCGCCGGCACCACCGCAAAGGTGGCCGAACCTTCGGTTGGATAGCTGTTGGCTTTTGTGCCCTTTAGGTCGCCGCCCGACCCCAGCGCAATTTGCACGTATTCGCCGTTTTCGGCATCATGTACCATCTCATCCAAACTGCGGAACCAATAATCCACACCATTTTGCTCGCCTACGCGCGGTGGCCGTGAGCAATCGCCCAAAACCATGGGGATACCGCTGGCGCGCATGAGCGTCGTTTTGCCGGCTCCCGAAAAACCCACCGTCATTAGCAGCGCGACTTTGCTTATTTGCAGCGAAACATCCGGACTTCGTCTGTAGTTCGCGACCAGTTGCTCGAGTTCTTGTCGTGAGGTCATAAAATTACTGTAGCACAAGCAGCGCGACTCATCCGGTGATACAGTGTGGTTCAAAAATGAAGCGCGTAAGCGAGCCGTACTTCTGGTACGGTGAGTGCGCACTGGAGTTTTTGGGCCGCGATGTGCGCCGGATTAGTCGCGCTTGAGCATTACAGTGAAGGCTTCGGCCGGAATGTCGACTTTACCAAAGCGTTTGAGGCGCTTTTTGCCTTTTGCTTGCTTGGCAAGGACTTTTTTCTTGCGTGATACATCGCCGCCGTATAAGCCAGTTGTAACGTCTTTGCGGTAGGCGCTGATGTCTTCGCGGGCGATAAATTTGCCGCCGATTGCCGCCTGAAGCGCGACTTGGAAGTTCTGACGTGGGATGACTTCTTTGAGCTTTTCGACGGTCGTACGGCCCAGGCTTTGCGCCTCACTGCGGTGTACCATGACGCTCAGCGCACCGACTATTTCGCCGGCAACGTAAAAGTCAAGGCGCACGAGGTCTTCGGCACGATAATCATCCAGCTCATAGTTGAAACTACCGTAACCACTGGTCAGACTTTTGAGCTGGTCATAAAAATCAGTCAGCAAGTTTGCCAGCGGCGCCTCGAAGCTTAGCAGCGCGCGGTCTTCCATGTAGCTGAGGTTTTTGTGCTGGCCACGCTTATTGGCAATCAGCTGGATGACCGAGCCGACGTAGTCGACCGGCATAACAATTTCGCCCTTTATCCACGGCTCACGAATCTCTTTGATTTTGGCCGGATCGGGCAAATCGCTGGCGGATTTGATGTCAATTTCGTCGCCGTTCAGAAGCGTCACTTGATAATCAGTTGAGGGATTGGTGACGACCAGCTCAAGGTTGTATTCGCGTTCAAGCCGTTCGCGGACAATGTCCATATGGAGCAGTCCAAGGAAGCCGACGCGCACGCCAAAGCCCAGCACCGGCGAGTTTTCCGGCTCGAACTGGAGCGCCGAGTCGCTAAGCGACAGCTTTTCGATAGCATCTTTGAGCTCCTGATAAAACTCATTGCTCTCTGGAAAAAAGCCAGCATAGACAAACGGCTTGACGTCTTTGTAGCCCGGTAGCGGCTCACTGGTGGCGTCTTTGACGAGCGTGACAGTGTCGCCGACCTTTGCTTCGCGCGTAGTTTTTAGGTTGGTTACGATATAGCCGATTTCGCCGGTTTGTAGCGCGCTATTCGGCGTCATGTCAGGCTTGAGCGCACCGACTTCCAGCGCCAAACCGTTTGCGTCGGTAGCCATCATTTTGATCTGTGCGCCTTTTTTGATCTCGCCATCGACAACACGGACATACAAGATAACGCCGCGGTAATCGTCATAGTAGCTATCAAAAATCAGCGCTCGCGTTTCAGCTTTCTCGGAAGGTTTTGGTGCCGGCACTAGCTCTACAATACTTTCTAAAACCTGACCAACACCTTGGCCGGTTTTGGCGGAAATGTGCAAAATGTCATCACGCTCACACCCCAGCAAGCTGATAATCTCAGCACTGACTTTGTCCACGTCCGCCGCCGGCAGATCTATTTTGTTGAGCACCGGGATAATGGTTAGGTCGGCAGCTATGGCCAAATAGACATTGGCCAATGTCTGCGCCTGGATACCCTGCGTTGCATCCACGATGAGCAGCGCGCCTTCGCACGCCTCAAGACTGCGCGACACCTCATAGCTAAAGTCCACATGCCCTGGCGTGTCTATCAGGTTCAGCTCGTAATGTCCACACAAACGACTGCTGTGTTTTGATGCAGTGCAAGAAAGAGACGAAGCGCGTAAGGGAGCGGTACTATCGGTACCGCGAGAGCGCACTGGAGTATCTGACGCCGCAATGCGCGAAACACAGCAGTCGTACTCCATGCGCACCGGTTGCAGTTTGATGGTGATACCCTTCTCACGCTCCAAATCCATACGATCCAGCAGCTGCGCCTTCATGTTGCGCTTTTCGACAGTACCAGTCAGCTCCAACAAACGATCGGCCAAGGTGCTTTTACCATGGTCAATATGCGCAATAATACAGAAGTTGCGGATGTGTTCTTGATTCATTACCTCGCATTATAACAGAGGTAGAGAGATTTTGGTACAGATTAGCGCGGATAGAATTTTTTGGTGATTTTGTAATGCCGCTGAAGGTATAGCAGGATGCGGATGGTATGCTCGACACGCAAGTACTCAAGGCTATCAGGATTAAGCTCGCTGCTTAGCCGGTCGAGATCGGACGCGAGCATTTCAAAGCAATCACCGCTGGCCACCAGCGCCTGGATTTCGAGCTCTTCAAAATTTTCAGCCAAATCATGCGCACGTTTATCGCGGCGGAAGGTTAATGGCGCATGGCTCCAGATAGTTTCGTGTGGCTGCAAGGCATATGTAGTGCTCATAGTAATTCCTCCAGAATACTCTTATGTTTGGCGGTCGTAATGATGATGTGATCAAGCAGTTCAATACCCAACACTTCGCCAGCCTGTATAAGCTGCTCAGTGACTTCGATATCGGCGGCGGTCGGCGTGAGCACGCCTGACGGATGATTGTGGGCAACGATCACCGCAACCGCACCATGCTGGATGGCGGGCTGAAATACTTCACGCGGATGCACGATATTGGACGTCAACGTACCGACCGAAATGACTTCGTCATGTACGACTTGGTAGCGGCTGTTCAAATACAGCCCACGCAATTGCTCTTTTTGCGACAGACCCATGCTGCGCAAATACTGAAACGCCTGCTTGGCATTGCGCACATACGTGGAGCGTCCGGCCTGATTAGAGTAGAACCGGCGGCCAAGCTCCAGGCTCGCAATAACCTGACAGGCTTTGGTCAATGGAATATTGGCAACTTCAGCCAATTGTTTGGGACTTAGTTCGTTGCCGATTGCTTTTTCACCGTACTCTTTCAGTGTGCGTTTGGCCATGGCCAGCACATCTTCCTTGCGCGTACCGACGCCCCAAACTATTGCTACTAATTCGGCCAATGTCAGATTGTGTGGTCCGGTTTTGGTGAGCTTTTCGCGTGGCCGTTCTTCTTCGGCCAGATCTTTGACGCGTAGTACATATTCATGCGCGGTGTCGGTCATTAGCTGGTCGCGATCACGGAGGGCATAGGCAGAAGTAGTCGTAGGCATAAGCCTATTATACGCACACATTTTGGACGTGATAGTAAAATTATTACAACTACTGCCAATATTGCTGAATTTTGATCGGTTTTAGGACGATTCGCTTGAGACGATAGAACAGCGGCCTGACTTCTTCCAGTCCAAATAGTGCCGACAGGGCAACGTGTACACCGATGGTAAAGACGCTAATGATAAACATTTTGACACCAACCGTAAAGCCACCATCCTGCGCGCCTAGGGGATAGAGCGCCACGAATGTGGAAGCAGTCAAAATGGTAAAGCCGGTCACCGAAACGATGCGCATACAACCGCCAAAGAAACTTGGATCAAACAATTTGTGGTCACGAATAACCATGATGGCAAACAAGATCAGCACCTCGACCAGTGCCACGATAGACTGTGCCATCGCCAAACCCGTTACACCGTACGCACGCGACAATGTAACTGCCAGTACGATATTTAGGCAAATGGTAAAAATCGAGACAAATAGCGGCGTTTTGGTGTCTTTCTGTGCATAAAACCAGCGCGAGATAATAGAGTACATGATGCGAAACAGGATGGCGACCGTCAAAAATCCAAAAATTGCAGCAATTTCCGCAGAGTTTTGGGTAAAGATAAGGCGCGCCAAGTAACCACGCGCAAAGTACGACACCACCACGACTGGCATAGCTATCCATATCATGGCTCGCAAAATGCGCAGGAAATCGCGTCGGAATAGATCAGGACGACCTTGGCTAATGCGAGCATTCAGACGCGGAAATGCCGCCGTAGAAATGGCGGTGCCGACTAGCAAAATAGGCGCGGTCTGGAGTGTATAAGCGTTTGAATAAAACGTAATGAAGCTGTGGCCGAGGCGGCTGGCAAGGTTAATCTCGACGATGGACTGAACCTGGTCAATTCCCTGATCCAGCGAGCGCGGTGGCAATTGTCGAAGAATCTGACGGAAGTCCGCGCTTTTCCACAAAATCTTTGGATGCCAGTGAAACCTAGTGCCAATCAAACCGAACATCACCACTAGCAACTGCAGAATTGCACCAACAAGTGCACCAATACCAAGCCCGACCAGCCCCAGGCCACCGGGACCGCCATGGTGCCCCGGCGCCATGCTGAAAATAAGTACCGAGGCAATGATACAGCCGTTATAAAACAACGGCGCAATTGCGTAGAAGAAGAACCGGCCCATAGTCTGCTGCGTAGCCGTTAGTACGCCTGAAATAGTAAATAACAGCGGGTTCAGCGCAATCAAACGCATAATCATTACTGCATTGTCCAGCTGTTTACCTTCCAAGTTTGGGGCAACAATGTGGTGAATAAGCGGCTGGGCAAAAATGATAATAATCACCGCAACGAACGCCATAATGATCGCCAAAAAGTTCATCAGGCTGGCGGACAATTCCCACACGCCGCGCTTATCACCCTTGTGTAAATGGTCAGCCAGAATCGGCATAAAAGCCACGCCGAGCGCACCCGCGGCAAGCGTAAAGAAGAAAAAGTCCGGAATGCTAAAAGCCGCAAAGTATGCGTCCGTACTGTGGGGACCGGCCGCCGGGAAGTTGGCATTGACCAGCTTGGTACGCAAAAAACCTAAAACTTGACCGATCAACGAAGTTCCCACCAATAGTCCAGCAACCGCGCTCAGTGGAATGAGCCGGCGGCGGCGCTGCTTTGGCGGCGCGGCAGAGGATGTGATTGCCTCATCGCTCATTGTACAAGCGTCCTGTGGTTCACTACTCTGCCGGGAGCATAGGCCACACTGAAACTGGTCTGTCGATAAAAAGGTAGGAGTGTCATTTGTTCATTAAGTATAAAGCAGGCTTGCGTTTGTTGGTAGGGCAAGAGCATGGCTTTGGCACTTTGTTTTACTGGTTTTCTGTTGGTTCTGGTTTTTCTGGTGTCTGCGCCTGGCTGCTCTTCTTGCGGCGGCGGGTGCGCTTACGCTTTGGTTTGGTCGGTACGGTATCAAAGTTTTCGTCAGCAGCCGGCGAATGTGCGCCAACCGTGCCGGACAAAATGGTCTGCGCCAGACTCTTAGGTGAAAAATGTATGGAGGACACGAGTGGTTTGGGCGTTGGTTTCTCGGGTTGCACCTCGGGCGATGGCTGCGAAGCAGGTTGCTGCGGCGCTTGTGCTACCGGTTGTGGCTTGGGTGGTTGTGGGGCTTGGGGAGCCTGGCCGGCGGCCAAATATCGGTCGCCTACATAATGTTCTACCACTTCACGGCTTGAGGCATACCGCGCCCGCGACCGCATGATAATATCGGCAGTTTGATCACCTTCGATTGGCGGCAAATTCAGACTGACGGCCGAGAACGCCGGCGCTTTTTCGCCCTCAATGGTCAGGCTCACGACAAAATGCCGGTTGTGCATATGAACCAAATCGTACTCTTCGAAACGCGGCTCAAAATAGCGCTGCATAATCCGTGCGTCGTCGGCACCCATACGGAATGCCACGATAGAACCGACGTTACCAAACACCGCGTCCTTGACTTCGATGGACATCTGACCGGTGTACTGGTTGGCGACGGTGAGATTCAAGCCATACTTTCGTGCCTCGGATAAAATAGTCGCAAAGCTGTCGGTCGCGAAGTTCTGAAATTCGTCCACATACAGATAAAACGGGCTGCGTTGTTCGGCCGGAATATCGGCCCGCGACATAGCGCCCAGCTGAACTTTGGTCACCAGTAATGAGCCAAGCAACGCAGCGTTGTCTTCACCTACCAAACCGCGGCTGAGGTTGACGATCAAAATTTTGCGCTCGTCCATAATCTGCCGTATATTGAAGCTGGATTTTGGCTGGCCGATAATGTTGCGCACTAGCGGGTTGGCGGTAAAGGCCCCTACTTTGTTCAGTACTGGCGCGACAGCTTCAGCGGCAAACTTGTCATTCCAGCTGGCGAATTCTACGGTCCAGAAGTTGCGTACTACTGGGTCAATAACATGCTTTAGTACTTCAACGCGGAATTTTTTCTCGGTCAAAATGCGTGTGATATCAAGCATGGTTGCGTCGGGATAATCCAATAGCGCCAAAATACTGTAGCGCAAAATGTACTCTAGGCGCGGGCCCCAGCTCTCGAACATGCGCTTCAACACGCCGATTAATTCGGATGCTGTGTGCGTGCGCAACTTCGGGTCAGTAACTTCCATCGGGTTAAACGCCATCGGGTATTCGGTATCAGCCGGATTGAAATAGATTACGTCCTGGGCACGCTCGGCCGGAATACGCTGCAAAATGTTCTGCGCATAGTCGCCATGCGGATCGATGACCGCAAAGCCATACGGACTATAGATATCAGAAATAGTCAATAGTTCCAAAAGGCCGGACTTACCTACACCAGTCTGACCGATAATGTATAAGTGGCGGCTTCGATCCGAACGCTGAAGCCCAAACATAGTGTTATGGCCACGGAAATTGGTGGCCGCAATCGGACTAATTTGGAGGTCGGGCGTACCGGTGATAATCGGTAAGTTAGCCGGTGGTTCGGCAGTCTGGCTGCTTGCCCACAAGATATATGGCGTCTCCACATTAGTGTGCGGCAAGTGATACAGCGTGGCCATTTCCTCGATGTTGAGCGTAAAACTAGCTTTGCTGAAGTGCCGGGTCCGATATAAATTAACCAAAGCTGGATCTTCGGCAACCCGCTTGGACTCAAATCCGTTCAGATAAGTCGTATTGAACTGCTTATAGCTGGCGACGATGGATTGCATGCGAAGTTTGGCAGTTGGCGGCGGAACGTTGCCACGATAGACAATGCGCAAACTACTCTCGAATGCCAGCTTGTGGCTTTTTTCTTCGGCGGCACTGACGCGGGTTTGTTCGTGTTCGGCCAGCTTAGCCGTACCCTCGGCCTTGCCCGGTTCCGGTGGT
>Ga0207647_10001832_pt1 | contig 16306 bp, 14 predicted proteins | sample KBSCornC2_FD_184295 | JGI IMG/M metagenome (GOLD analysis project Ga0207647, IMG submission 184295) | Corn rhizosphere microbial communities from Kellogg Biological Station, Michigan, USA - C2 (SPAdes) (version 2) | ecosystem: Host-associated > Plants > Roots > Rhizosphere ...
CCCGCCGCTGCGCGGCGAGCGCGATCGCGAAGCGATCCGCGCAGCCCTCGCCGACGGCACGATCGACGCGATCTGCTCCGATCACACGCCGGTCGACGACGACGAGAAGCTGCTGCCGTTCGCCGAAGCGACGCCCGGTGCGACGGGGCTCGAACTGCTGCTGTCGCTCACGGTGAAGTGGGCCGATGAAACGAACACGCCGCTTGCGCAGGCGCTGCGCCGCATCACGGCCGCGCCGGCCGACGTGCTGCAACTCCCGGCCGGCCGCGTGGCCGAAGGCGCCGCGGCCGACCTGTGCGTATTCGACCCGCGCGCGCACTGGCGCGTCGAGCCGCGTGCGCTGAAGAGCCAGGGGCACAACTCGCCGTTCCTCGGCTACGAACTGCCGGCCTGCGTGCGCGCGACGCTCGTGGCGGGGCAGGTCGCGTTCGAGCGCCACTGAACCACGCCGGATCCTCGCCATGACCGCTCTTCGCAAGCTGCGTCTCGTCTTTCACCTGCTGCGCGGCATGACGATCGTCGCGCTGCGCTTTTCGCATGTCACGCCCGCGCGCCGCGCCGAGATGACGCGCCGCTGGTCCATCAAGATGCTGCGCATCTGCGGGATGCGTCTCGTCGTCCACAACGACGGCGCGCGGCTCGACGCGAGCGCGCTCGTGGTCGGCAATCACGTGTCGTGGCTCGACATCTATGCGCTCAATGCGTGGCGGCCGACGCCATTCGTGTCGAAGGCCGAGGTGCGGCAGTGGCCGGTCGTCGGCTGGCTCGCGGAGAAGCTCGATACCGTGTTCCTGCAGCGCGAGAAGCGTACCGAGGCGATGCGGATCATGCACGAGATGGCCGAGCGCCTGCGCAACGGCGGGCTGATGTGCGTGTTTCCGGAGGGCACCACGTCGGACGGGCAGGCGCTGCTGCCGTTCCATGCGAACCTGTTCCAGGCCGCGGTGTCGGCCGGCTGCGCGGTGCAGCCGGTCTGCCTGATGTACGAGGACGCGCAGCGGCGGCAGTCGGTCGCGCCGGCCTACACGGGCGATTTGTCGCTCGGGAAGTCGCTCGACATGGTGTTGCGCGGCGGCCCGCTCGTCGCGCACCTGTACGTGTGCGAGCCGATCCCGCCGGGCGGTGACCGCCGCGCGACCTCCGCGGCGGCGCGCGACGCGATCGCGGCCGCGCTCGAGACGCTGCAGGCGAAGGTCGGTAAGCCGTCGCCCGAGTCGCTGGCGGAACTCGAGCGGCATGCGTATCCGGCAACCGAAGTCGGCGCGGGGGCGGCGGGTGAGTCGGCGGCCGAGGAGCCGGTGCCGGGGCGCGAGGGGTGATGTTCTTTCGCCCGCGCGTGTCGCGTGCGGGCTATTCGCCGCCCCGCGTGCGGCACGCGTCGCACTGCACCTGCGTGACCGTGCGCTGTGCCGGGTCGGCCGTCAGTCGCACGGCCGACAGCTGGTTTCCCCACACGCATCCCGAGTCGAGCGCGACGACGTTGTCGCGCAGCATCAGGCCGAGCGCGGCCCAGTGGCCGAACACGAGCGTCACGTCTTCGGTGCGGCGGCCCGGCGCGTCGAACCACGGCAGGTAACCGGGCGGCGCGCTGTCGGGGCCGCCGTTGGCCTTGAAGTCCATCGCGCCGTCGGGCGTGCAGAAGCGCAGGCGCGTGAACGCGTTGAACGCGACGCGCATCCGGTCGCGTTTCTTCAGGTTCGGACTCCATTGGTTCGGTTCGTTGCCGTACAGGCCTTGAAGCGTGTCGCGCCAGTCGGGGGCGCGCAGCGCGCGCTGCAATTCATCGGCGAGTTCGAGCGCGAGCGACGTATCCCATTGCGGCAGCACGCCCGCGTGCACGAGCAGCATCCCGTGTTCGAAATGCGCGAACGGGCGGTGACGGACCCATTCGAGCAGGGCATCGGCGTCGGGGGCGTCGAGGATTTCGCTGATGGTGTCGCCCGGGCGTTCGGTGCGGATGCCTGCGGAAACCGCGAGCAGATGGAGGTCGTGGTTGCCGAGCACGACGGTCGCGCGTGGGCCAAGCTCGACGAGCGCACGCAGCGCGGCGAGGGACTCCGGGCCGCGGTTGACGACGTCACCAGCAACCCAGAGCGGGGTGTCGGCGGGGGGTGAAAGCTTTTCCAGTAGCGAGTGGAAAGCGGAATGACAGCCTTGGATGTCGCCGATGGCGATGGGGCGAGGGAGCATGGAGTCGTGAACGTGCAGATCTAGGCGTACGTTAGCAAAAAGTCGCACAAAAATGGGCCGTCCGCGAGCTACCGTCCGAGCCGGAGGAATGTTCACACGCGTATTTCCGCTCAGTCGACGCGGGTTTGGCTCGCTGTTTCAAGTTGTTAGCAGCATGGCTTTTGCGCCCGCAGACTTCTTATAATTCTTGGCTTCCCCCCGAAAATTACCATCAAATGACGCTGGCGGGCATGGCGACCGGGTAAAATGCCGGGCCTGAGGCGCCTCGGATAGCTTGCCCACCTCCACTATGGGGCGTGGGTCGCGTCCGGGCGGCGCTTGCTGTGCACTCCCGGGGCACGCTCCAACAAGCCGATGCACGCGGCCCTGCCTGCTCCCATTTTGCGGCGCTGGTTACTGCGGCGGGCGTGGGCTCATTGATGGGCCGGGGCGCCCCCTATTCTTTCATTTTTGAATGCTTGCATGCTGACCCTTTCACTTGCTGACCTAAAGAAAAGCATCACGGCGTGGCGGTTATGGACCCTGCTTGGCTGGCTCGAAATCCGGCAGCGCTATGCGCGCTCGCGCTTGGGGCCGTTCTGGCTCACGATCAGTATGGGCGTGATGATCACGTCGTTGGGCGTGGTCTACGGTACGTTGTTCGGGCAAAAGATCAACGAATATCTGCCGTTTCTTGCCGCGAGCATCGTGCTGTGGGGTTTGTTTTCGACGACCATCGTGGAAGGCAGCACCGCGTATATCAGCAGCGCGCCCTATATTCGGCAAATGTCCACGCCGAAACTGATCTACATCCTGCAGGTCGTGTGGCGAAACATCATCGTCCTTGCCCACAACTTCGTGATCGTTGTCGCGCTGCTGGCAATCTTCGGTGTGAAGAGTTGGGCGACGTTGCCGGTGTTCATTCCGGCACTGCTGGTGTATGTCCTGAACGCCACGTGGATCGCAATGGTGGTGGGCCTTCTGTCGGCACGCTTTCGCGACCTGCCGCAGATCGTCAGCGCATTGCTTCAGGTTGCGTTCTACGTCACACCGATCATTTTCCGCCCAGATGCGCTGAATCGCTTCTCGTTCATTGTCGAGTGGAATCCGCTCGCGTATTTGATCGACCTCGTGCGCGGCCCGCTGATCGGGCAAATGCCCAGTGAATTGACCTGGGGCGTGACGATTGGCATGGCGGCGATCGGTTGGCCTGTCGCCATGTTGATGACCGGGCGTTATCTGAAGCGCATTCCGTACTGGGTCTGAGAGAGACGATATGGCGTTTATCGAATTGCAGAGCGTAACGCTCGATTTGCCGATTTTCGATGTGCAGGGGCGCTCGCTCAAGAAGCAGGTGCTCAACATGGGGCGTCGCAACAGGATCGCCGAGGGCAACGACGGCGTGATCGTCGTGCGCGCGCTCGACGACGTGAGTTTTCGCTTCGAGCGTGGCGATCGCGTGGGCCTGATCGGGCACAACGGGGCGGGGAAATCGACATTGCTTCGTGCGATGGCGGGCATCTATCCGCCCACGGCCGGCACGCTGTCGCGCGACGGGAAAGTCGTGCCGCTGCTCGATATTGGCCTCGGCATGGACGAGAATTCGACCGGCATGCAGAACATCCGGCTCAGAGGGCTGCTGCTCGGCATGTCCGATGCGGAGATTCGTTCGAAACAGCGCGACATCGCGGAATTCTGCGAACTCGGCGATTATCTGGACCTTCCGATCCGTACGTACTCCAGCGGGATGAAGGTGCGGCTCGCGTTTGCAGTGTCGACCGCAGTCGATGCCGAAATCCTGTTGCTCGACGAGGTAATGGGAGTCGGCGACGCGTCGTTCATGCACAAGGCCGAAGCGCGATTGGCGGACCTGCACAGCCGGGCGGAAATCGTCGTGCTGGCGATGCACTCGAACTCCGAAATCCGCAAGGTATGCAACAAGGTCCTTTGGATGGAGCGCGGCCGTGTACGCGCTTTCGGGCCGACGGAAGAGGTCGTGTCGGCTTACGAGGCGACAACAGGCTGAGCGCGTCGACTGGCCAGGCCGTGCATGCGTGATCGCGGCGGCATACGACGGCACGATGTCCGGTGACGAGCCGCTCCTGGCGGAGTGCGATCGGCTCCCTACGTCTTATCGTGTTGGGCCGGCCATACTCCCCGACATCTGCGTTCGGAACAGCGAATTGCTCGATATCTGAGCCATGTACTTCACGCGTGCGCGCAAGATTGCAGGTTGCGGCGGCGCCCGACGTGCCCAAGCCGCCCACACGGCGGTTTTCGAGTCGTCGCCGCCGCGCGATGTGCCGAGGCCGAGTGCGTGATCGTTGCGCACGCAGCATGTTTCGACCTAGTGATCCTTGAAGGTCTGCAGTGCCCGGCTACCTCATTCAGTCCTTTCTGCATCATTTCCCCCGCATTGCGGATAAAAGACCTCTGCGTCACCGGACAGCTTGATGTCGGCGGCGCACGGTTCGCGTTTCCCGGACAGTTGCCGATTCTGCCGCGTGATCATGGTCCACGCGATTGCGGCGAAGACGTAGATTCTTTACTTATTTTGACGAAGATAAGATAGATGCGTCTGGCGTTCGTCACGACCCGTATTTCGAATGTGCGTGGGACTCGCGTCTCTTCTATTCGCAGAGCATGTTTTGCCGCCTGGGCGCGCTCCACAAACGGTTCGCGGAGAAGGGGCGGTTTTCATGTCGGCTTCGAAGGTTCGCTGGTTTGCGACTTTGCGTTGCGCGGCATCGAGCAACTCGATGCCGCCGGCATCCATCAACAGTCTTTGGAGCTTGACGGCTTCCGCCTTCCTCGCCCCGCCGCCGCGCGTCGAGCAATTGTGTTGAGGAATCCACGACGCCTCGCCCTTGCGGTCGTCTCCTTGGGGCAGTCGGAGCCGTCGGTAGCGTAGTGTCTGTATAATTATTGAGGCACTGACGTTTGCGGCATCACGTTCGATCCATCGTTGAACTCGATTGCGGTCGCGAAGTGTTTGACGGGGAAGCAAATGGTAAAAATTTGGAGAATTTAGGAATGGCGGGATCTGAAGAAAGCGTATTGATCACGGGCGCCGGTGGGGTGATCGGCCACGCATTAAAGCAGGAATTGGCGGACTCGGGCTACTCGAACGTCGTCGCAATCACGAGCAGTGACATCGATCTTAGAGATCAGAGCGCGACTGAAAAAATGTTCGATGAATTGCGCCCGACTATCGTTTTCCATATGGCGGCGCGGGTGTACGGCATCATGGGGAATATGTCCAATCGTGGCATCGCGTATCTTGACAACGTTCGAATCAACACCAACGTAGTCGAGGCTGCACGTCAGACAGGGTGCAAGAAGTTTGTCGCCATGGGCTCGACAGCCATTTACTCTGATCAGGTCCGTCTCCCGATGTCGGAGGAGCAAATCTGGGTTGGGGCGCCGCATCATTCCGAGGCTCCGTACGCACACAGCAAGCGCGGTATGCTTGCGCAGCTCGAGGCCTACAAAGATCAATACGGAATGGACTACGCATTTTGCGTATCCACCAATCTCTTTGGTCCGCACGACAAGTTCGACGAGAAATTCGGGCATGTCATTCCGTCGCTTGTATCGAAGTTCTATCGTGCATCTGTTCTAGGGCAGCCCATTTCCGTCTGGGGGTCTGGGAAGGCTGAACGGGACTTTCTCTTCAGTGGCGACGCTGCGTACGCGCTTCGCCTTATCGCCGAAAATCACACGGGCGCAATCAATCTGGCGACTGGTCAATCGCACACGATCCGGCATACGGTCGACACGCTTTGCCAGATTTCGGGCTTCAGCGGCAGCGTGGAATGGGATGCGACAAAGCCGGATGGCCAAAAACTGCGTGCATACGATATCTCGCGTCTGACGGCGTTGGGCTTCAAGCCACGATTCTCGTTCGACGAAGCGTTGGCGATTACTTACGACTGGTATTGCAAGAACGTCGCGTCCGCCAGAAAGTGAGTGCGTGGCATTGCTCCCGGTGTGCTTGCGTGTAAATGGGCCGCACACCATCTCTCTAACGTGTGGTCATTCGAGTTGTTTGATCGATGAAATTTGTATCGTACGCGCAGAACTATGAAGATGTGATGCTCCGGCGCGCGCTCGCTAAAGTCGATCGCGGATTCTACATAGATGTCGGCGCTGCCGAGCCATATGCAGATTCGGTAACGGCGGCATTCTACGAGCGTGGCTGGCGTGGCATAAACATCGAGCCGATGCCCGGGCCGTTCGATCGACTGGCCCAGGCGCGACCGGAAGACGTCAATCTGCAAGTTGCCGTGGAGAACAAGCAGACGGTCGCCCAGTATTTCGCAGTGGATGGCGGTAACGGGATTTCGACGGGCATTCAAAGGCTTGCCGAAGGGTATAGGAGCGCGAACTGGGACATCAGTCAGGTAACCGTTGCAGTCACGACATTGCGCGATATATGCGCGACGTATGTCGGCGAGAGGCCGGTCCATTTCCTCAAGATTGATGTTGAAGGTAACGAAAAAGAGGTGCTGGCGAGTGCTGATTTCAATACCTTTCGCCCTTGGATCATCCTGGTCGAGGCCACGGAGCCGAATTCCCAGATACCTTCGCATGACGGCTGGGAAGCCCTTTTGCTGGAAGCGAAATATCATTTCGTCTATTTCGATGGTCTGAATCGCTTCTACGTGTCGGCAGAAAAGATGGATGAATTGAAACACGCCTTTATGGTTCCGCCAAACTGGTTTGACGGATTTATTCGGGCATCGGAATCCGACATGATTCGGCGTGCGATGGATCTGGAGCAGCAGCTCATTGAATCGCGGAAACAGCTGCAAGAGGCTCATGAGGGATGGTCTTTGGAAAAGGGCGCACGAGAAGAATTAGAGGTGCGATTGAACACAAAATATCCCAACATGACCGATCATGCGCATGACGAGCAGGCGTCGCAAGTTGTTTTGAAAGACGCAAGCCAAGATTGTGTCGTGCAGAATTCCAAGATATCGCAAGGCGAGATCGAGAAACTCAAGGCGCGGGTTGCGGCAAGCGAGGGAGATCTCGAGAGTCATCGCGCCCAATTGGCCGAATTGCGCACGCGATTGACCGAGAGTGAAAAGTCCGAACAAGTGCTGAGCATCGAGCGCGATACGGCCTACCAGGAGCTGTTCGAGTCATCCAGACATGCTGCTTGGCTGAGCCAGGAAAGGGTGCGCTTGCAGGAAAGGATCGACGAGTCATTCAGACATGTTGCTTGGTCGAACCAGGAAAGGGGACGCTTGCAGGGGAAGATCGACGAACTTGAGCACATGATCGGTCCGCTCCGCTTACAAGAGGAGCGTGTGTCGGCCGCGCTGCATGCGGTGCTTCGGAGTACATCGTGGAAATTGACCGGCCCGCTGCGATGCATAAAGCGCATGATGCAACGCCGATCCTAGTATTAATGGAGCAAATTTTGGTATCGAATTCGATTTGCGTCATTGGTCGCTGTACTTTCGGGACCGGAATCGGCGCTGTGACGTATGCAGCGTGTGAGATGTTGAGCCGATTTTATTCTGTTTCCATTTTTCCGACCGAGCCGCATTTCCGTACTGAGCGGGAAATCGTACTGCCGAATGGAACGGTGGTCCCCGTTTGCACCGATCTTTCGCAGGCGAAGGTTGTCTTCTATGCGGACGTGCTGTGGAACGGTGCATATGACTTGAATTACACCCTGGTTCCGCCTGGTGCATTGCGATTTGCTCATATCGCTTATGACTCCGATGAGCTGCCGTCTCAATGGGTCAAAGTGCTTAACGAGCACTTCGATTTTGCGCTCTTCATGAGCCGGCACTTGGAAGACGTGGCTCGGAAATCGGGCGTCGAGATAGGAGTGGGTACACTGCCACTCGCCTTGGACATTGAAGGACTGTTGAGCCGCCCCTATAGGGCTTCGTCGGATGGTAAGGTTAGATTCTGTTCGATTGCAGCATTTCATGCACGTAAAGGTGTTGAGTCACTTGTTGAGGGGTTCATTCGTGCTTTCGGTGATCGACAGGACGTGGAGCTCACGATACATTCGAATCTGGCGATCGGCTCAAGTTTTGAGCGCGTCAAGAAACTGGTCGACTCTAGAAAGGCAACGAATATTGTCATCAGTTGTGCCGCCCTGACTGATCAAGAGAAAAATTCGCTGATCGAGGAATGTGATGTTTTCGTGAATTGCTCCCGCGGTGAAGGATATTCCATCGGGCCACGAGAAGCCCTGGCATTGGGGAAAGTACTTGCAATAACAGCTGTTGGTGGTCATAACGATCTGATTTCGACGCCCGGCGTTTTTGCTATACCGGCTACTATTGCGATGCCGGCACGCTACCCCGAAATCGATAATCTCGTCGTCGGCCGGCAATTTGCCGCGGACATCGACGACGTCAGCAGGGCACTCACTGACGCGTTTGAATACATTTCGTCCGGCATAAGCGCGACGACGGTACGTGCGCGGCGGCAACTCGCCGCCGAGTTCAGTTTTACTGGGCTGGAGCTGAATTACGGTGAGTTGATCGATACCAAGCTTCGGTCATTTCGGCCCCGGCAATGCGGTTCACGCTTTGCCAGATTGCCGGCCGAATTGCCAGCGACCGTAGAGCGGCTCCTGGGACATCGTTCTGCATCACTGCCTGGTGTTGATCGTACCGTTGTGCAGTCTCATGACGGCGGCTTCTTCTCGGTATTCAACTCATTCATGAGTCATTTGGTGTGGGACCAGCGTGACAAGCGGTGTCACATGGTCTTGCCAGACTGGAACGTGGATCGCATGATCAAGCGCCTAGGTACGGCTCAATTCATGAGCTTTTGCTATGGGCGCCCGAACGAGGGAAATGTCTGGTCCAAGCTGTTCGAGCCGCTCTACGGCCTCAGCGACGCAGATATGGACGACGAGGGCTTCCTGTACGCAAAGGGGCGTCCTCCTGTCGCGGTGTTCAATCATGAACGTGAGCCGCAACTTACTTATGTCCACGCGTATAAATTGTATAAGAGCGGTCAATTTTCTCGCATTCGCTCGCAATACAACAAGGTGTTCAGGGATCATGTGCACTTGCGCCCTCGATACCAGCGCGAGTTGGATGAATTCCGGGCCAACTTCGCCGGGAAGTTTATGATTGCGGCGCACGTCAAGCATCCGAGTCACGTGATCGAGCAGCCGAACGGAAAAATCGCACACATCCAATCGTATATAGACGGGATTAAGCGCCAGATCGAGGTTCGCGGATTAAAAAGGGATTCGCCGGACTGGGCGGTATTTGTTGCGACGGATCAGGATCGAGTAATCAATGTCTTCAGGGAAGAATTTGGCGACAAGATCTTTTGCTACGAAGATGTCCGTCGAACGACCGAGGCTGAAGATGCGCGCTACGACCAGTTGGGGGCAGAGGAGCGCCGTGCAGAAGGTTTTCAGGTGCAACACTTGGTCGCTGCAAATCCGGATAACTGGAACATTAGGATGGCTTGGGAAGTGATTCGCGATGCGATGACTATGGCGCATTGCAATGTGCTTCTCCACATTGTCAGCAACGTTTCGACAGCAGTGTCGTACATGAATCCGGACATCGAACTGGTTTTTTGTTCCGCCGAAGAGGGTGAGTCCGCACGTCACTGAATGCCAGCTTTGCGTTTGGCGCCGAGCGGCATGCGGAGCGTGGAGCGCGCGCCGGGCTTGGTCGCTGCGCCTGACGGAAAACAAGTGGAGTCGACAAGCAAGTGCCGGTGCGCATGACAAAGCTAGTGGGTCTGCGTGACAAGTGCACCAGACCTATCTGGCGACTCGTGTCTTAAGCGTGACGCTGTATCAGCGCTTACTGTGTCGCACGGCAGGATGCGCCGCCGGTCAGTCGAATCGGTGCGGCCTGTCGGCAGATTGTCGGTTGCCACGGGACGTTTGATTCCAACACAGGCCGGCGATACGAGCGTGGGGAAGCAGCGACGCAACTTGCGGGGCTACGGCCAAGACTTCCGCTGTCAGTGCACCGTCGTGGTACAGGATGAGGTGGGGGAGGTGCGTCGCCGATTGAAGCGACTGTGCGAGACCTTTCGTTATCTAGAATATATATGCGAGTTACAGGAGATAGTTTGTCCACCAACGCTCAGGATTGCCCATCTAGTGAAATTTTGCGTATCGCGGTGGTGAGTTCCCCGCGGAGCGGGAATTCATGGATCAGATCAACGCTCGCTGGCGCATTGTCCATGCAGGAGATCGCGATTCACAATTATCTCGATGCTCCGGCCGTTTTACCGCAGAGGTGTTTTCTTCAGATCCATTGGTATCGCGAGCCGAACTTTCAAGCGTGGCTTCGCGAAAATCAATTTCGGGTATTGACGGTAGCAAGACATCCGCTCGACGTTCTTGTGTCGGCGCTGCACTACATTCGATACGAACCGGGAACGAGCCGATGGCTTGAGGGGAATGTAAAATTGCCCGGGGAATTGGCGAACGCCAGCCCCTCCTCCCCCGAATTTCTTGAATACGCTCTTGGCATGGGCGCCGAAGATCTGCTTTCGATCACCTATCAATGGTGGAACGATCCCGAGGTGCTTCGCCTTCGATACGAAGATGCCGTTGCGAACCCTGAAGTAGTGCTTGGCAATCAAATCGCTGCATTAGGGGGCAGTGCCCAGGACGTTGTTCCCTGGCTGGCGCGCCTCAGTATCGACAAGATGCGTGCGACGCCGAACCGGCACGGATGGCAAGGAAGCCCCGGGCTTTGGCGCCGCTTGATTGTTCCTCAAGACGCCATTCGCATCTACAGAAGGCATCGAAGAATTTTTGATACCTTGGGCTATACGGTTCGGCCGTACTTTCTGACGCGTGCGTCGGCCTATCGTAACTGGATGGAGCGACTTTAGTGGCGACGCTTACTGAATGGTCGTATTTCATCACGTCACGGCTGGTGTATGCCTAGCGAATTCCCGTTCGTCCAATAAGGCGGGGGCTATATGTTTCGTCAAGCGCTCGGGGTCGACTTGGGTTGCTAAATGGTGCCGTTCCCAGCATGGTGGACAGAACATCGCAGCGTCGCCGTGAGAGCGCAACGCGCGCTTGATTGTGACGCTTGCCCTCTTGGAACTTGCGGGCGTCGTAAGCCCCCAAGACGGGGTCTCGGAATGCAGGGAAGGCGGACAGGAGCAAGGCGCTTGAGCACCTTGTTGTCGCGCCCGGACGGCTGCCGTTCTACTTCGGCAGTGAACTCACCGGATCGCTTACGCACGGCTCAAGTTGCTGGGGTCAAAGTGAGGCGCGACGATAGTAGGGCCGGTGTGTCCGGCACGACTCCGGCTTGTTCGCTCAGTGGCTGAACGATCACAGTCGCCAGGCCATCGCCGCTTACGCCGAGTGAACGGGGTGGGGCACGTTGCAAAGCCGGCGGGCTGGTAGAACCGAGAACGCTATATCGGGTGCGATCTTGATGCCACTTCAACCAGTCGATTTTTTCGCCGATGCACGAGGCGGGCCTGTATCAATTTGTTACCGGCATGAGCCTTGCTTGCCGCAATTTCCTATAATTGCCTGTTTCTCGCACAAAATTGGCACTTCGTGACATTGACGATCATGGCGACCGGTTAAAATCCGGGGCCTGACGTGGCTCGGGCGTTGCCGCCCGTGATATGTCATGCGATGAGCGCCCGCCCGGGCGGGGCCGCACATTTCTAAAGGAAGTCTCATGATCCTGGTGACGGGGGGGGCGGGTTTCATCGGCGCCAACTTTGTTCTCGATTGGCTGCGCCACGACGTGGAGCCTGTGCTCAATGTCGACAAGCTGACCTATGCGGGTAATCTGCGCACGCTGCAGTCGCTCAGTGGCAATCCGAAGCACGTGTTTGCGCGTGTCGACATTTGCGATCGGGCCGCGCTCGACGCACTGTTTGCCGAGCACAAGCCGCGCGCCGTCGCGCACTTCGCAGCCGAGAGCCACGTTGATCGTTCGATTCATGGTCCTGCCGATTTCGTGCAGACCAACGTCGTCGGCACGTTTACGTTGCTCGAGGCGGCGCGCGCGTACTGGAGCGGGTTGAACGATGCCGACAAGGCCGGATTTCGCTTCCTGCACGTGTCGACCGACGAGGTATTCGGCTCGCTGTCCCCGACCGATCCGCAATTCTCCGAAACGACGCCGTACGCGCCGAACAGCCCGTACTCGGCAACGAAGGCCGGCTCCGATCATCTCGTGCGTGCCTATCACCATACCTACGGCTTGCCGACGCTGACGACGAATTGCTCGAACAACTACGGCCCATATCAGTTTCCCGAGAAGCTGATTCCGCTCATGATTGCGAACGCACTTGCGGGCAAGCCTCTGCCGATCTACGGCGACGGCCAGAACGTGCGCGACTGGCTGTACGTCGGCGATCATTGCAGTGCGATCCGCGAGGTGCTTGCGCGCGGCGTGCCGGGCGAGACATACAACGTCGGCGGCTGGAACGAGAAAAAGAATCTCGACGTCGTGCATACGCTATGCGACCTGCTCGACAGCGCGCGTCCGAAGGCGGCGGGTTCGTACCGCGACCAGATTACCTATGTGACGGATCGTCCCGGTCACGACCGCCGCTACGCGATCGATGCGCGCAAGCTCGAGCGCGAACTGGGGTGGAAGCCGGCGGAGACGTTCGAGACGGGCCTGGCGAAGACTGTCCGCTGGTATCTCGATAATCAGGCGTGGGTTGACGACGTCGTGTCGGGCGAATATCGCAACTGGGTCGAGACGAATTACGCGCAACGCACTTGAGGGCATGGTCGATGGCACGTAAAGGCATCATTCTCGCGGGCGGCTCCGGCACGCGGCTGTATCCGATCACACACGTCGTGTCGAAACAGCTGCTGCCGGTCTACGACAAGCCGATGATCTACTATCCGTTGTCCACGCTGATGGTGGCCGGAATTCGCGACATTCTGATCATTTCGACACCGCAGGATACGCCGCGCTTCGAGGCAATGCTCGGCGACGGCAGCCAGTGGGGAATGAATATCCAATATTCGGTGCAGCCGTCGCCGGATGGGCTCGCGCAGGCATTCATCATCGGACGGGATTTCATCGGCAATGATCCGTCGGCGCTGATTCTCGGTGACAACATCTTCTACGGGCACGATCTGGCGAAACAGCTCGAGCGTGCGGACGCGAAGCAGTCGCGCGCGACCGTGTTCGCGTATCACGTACAGGATCCCGAGCGTTACGGTGTCGTCGAATTCGATAGGGACTTTCGCGCGCTGTCGATCGAGGAGAAGCCGGCGGTGCCGCGCTCGAACTATGCGGTGACGGGCCTGTACTTCTACGACAACCAGGTGTGCGACATCGCCGCCGACATCAAGCCGTCCGCGCGCGGGGAGCTCGAGATCACCGACGTGAATTCCCGCTATCTCGCAGCGGGCGAACTCGACGTCGAGATCATGGGCCGCGGCTACGCATGGCTCGATACCGGCACGCACGATTCGCTGATCGAGGCGGCGACGTTCATCGCAACGTTGCAGAAGCGGCAAGGGCTCGTCGTGGCCTGCCCGGAAGAGATTGCCTATCGCAGGCAGTGGATCGACGCAGATCAGTTGCGCAGGCTGGCCGTGCCGCTGGCAAAGAACAGCTACGGGCGTTATCTCGAACACCTTCTTTCGGATCAGGTCGCATGGCAATTCAAATAACGGCAACCTCGCTGCCGGAAGTCAAAATCGTCGAGCCGAAGGTGTTCGGCGACGCGCGCGGCTATTTTTATGAAAGCTTTAATGCGCGCGAGTTCGCGGAGCACGTGGCGGCTGACGTTGAATTCGTTCAGGACAATCATTCGCGCTCCGCGAAGGGAGTGCTGCGCGGTTTGCACTACCAGATTCGGCATGCACAGGGGAAGCTCGTGCGCGTCGTGGAGGGCGAGGTATTCGACGTCGCGGTCGACATCCGCAGGAGCTCACCGGATTTCGGCAAGTGGGTTGGCGTCGTCCTGTCGGCCGAGAATCATCGGCAAGTCTGGATTCCACCTGGTTTCGCGCACGGTTTCGTCGTACTGTCCGACGCTGCGCAGTTCCTGTATAAGACGACCGACTACTGGTATCCCGAGCACGAGCGCTGTATCGTGTGGAACGATCCGGCAATCGGAATCGAATGGCCGGTCGATGTGGACCCGTTGCTGGCGGCCAAGGACGCCGCCGGGGCACGACTCAGTGAAGCCGAGGTCTACGCTTGAAACAGGACACAAGGCACACGCCCACGATTCTCGTGACCGGGGTAACCGGTCAGGTCGGATTCGAATTGTTGCGGGCGCTTCAGGGGCTCGGCCGAGTGGTAGCGTGTGACCGTTCGGTCCTGGACCTCGCCGATCTCGATCGCGTGCGTGCTTTCGCGAGAGATCTGAAGCCGGCACTGATCGTGAATCCGGCCGCTTATACGGCGGTGGACACGGCGGAGAGCGAAGTCGAGCTCGCGCGGCGGCTGAATGTCGATGTGCCGCGCGTATTCGCTGAAGAAGCGGCGCGTAGCGGCGGCACGCTGATTCATTACTCGACCGATTATGTGTTCGACGGCACGAAAGTGGGCGCGTATGTGGAAACCGACGCGCCGAATCCCTTGAACGCATATGGGGCGACGAAGCTGGAGGGTGAGCAGGCGATCGCCGCGACCGGATGTGCGCACGTGATCCTGCGCACGAGCTGGGTATATGGCCGGCGCGGCAGGAACTTCCTGCGGACGATGCTGAAGCTCGGGGCCGAGCGCCCCGAATTGAGAATCGTCGCGGACCAGGTCGGCGCGCCGACCTGGTCCGCGACCATCGCCGCCGCGACATCGCACATCATCGCCCAGGCCGCGGCGTCGGCCGACACCGACTGGTGGGCGCGCCGGGCCGGCGTCTATCACCTTACATCTGCCGGAGCGACTTCCTGGTGTGGTTTTGCCGAGGCGATATTTGGTATCGCCATGGCTTCTCATGCGCCGAGGGTTGTACCGATTTCCTCGGACGATTACCCGACGCCCGCGAAGCGGCCGGCCAACTCGAAAATGGCGCTGGGGAAACTGGCGGAAGTCTTCGGCATGCAGATGCCGGATTGGCGCGATGCATTGCAGTTGTGCTTGAGCGAATGAGCGGTCATGGTGACGTCCGCCTGCGGCCCGCATGAAGGTCAGGCCCTTTCCCGGCGGTTATCCGGCGCGCCCGCCAGTTTCCGGGGAAAGGAGTTCGCCGGCTATAATTCGCGTTTTGGTCCGGTTTGGCCGGCCTACACCGATGCCGGTGGTGTAATTGAGGCAAATGGCGAAGGCGTTGACCTTGCCAACGGATACTAAATCTCTGGAGTGTATGTGATGTTAATCCCCGTCATCCTGTCCGGTGGTGCTGGCACGCGACTGTGGCCAGTTTCCCGCGAAGGGCATCCCAAACCTTTCATGAAGCTCGCCGATGGCGAGAGCTTGCTCGTGAAAACTTACCGGCGGGCGGCAGCGGTGGTTGGCGGCGATGCGGCATCGCAGCGCGGAGAACTACTGACGGTCACGAACCGCGACTACTACTTCATGAGCAAGGACGAGTTCGGCTATGCCGCGCTCGGCAATCAGCAGTCCGGTGTATTCATGCTCGAGCCCGCCGGCCGCAACACTGCCCCTGCGGTGGCGATGGCTGCGCATCATGTGGCGGACAAATACGGCCGGGATGCGCTGATGCTGGTGCTCGCAGCCGATCATCTGGTGCAGGACCAGCAAGGTTTCGCGGCCGCCGTGTCAAGCGCGGTCGAACTGGCGAAGCAGGACAAGCTGGTCACGTTCGGGATCGTGCCGACGAGCCCGGACACAGGCTTCGGCTACATCGAAGCCGGTGAAAGCGTCGGTAGCGGCCGCGCCGCGCTGCGCTTCGTCGAAAAACCCGACGCGGTGAAGGCCGCCGAATACGTTGCGGCGGGCAACTACTTGTGGAACTCGGGCATGTTCTGCTTCAAGGCCGGCGTCATTCTCGACGAGATGGCGCGTCACGCTCCCGACGTTGCCGCGGCTGCCGATGCGTGTTGGGCGTCGCTGCAAGCGGACAAAGGCACTGCACAGATGCTCGAGATTCCTGCCGAGTCGTTCGAGAAGATGCCCGATATCTCGATCGACTATGCGGTGATGGAGCGTTCGTCCCAAGTGGTGGTGGTGCCGTCCAGTTTCGGCTGGAGCGATATCGGCTC
>Ga0207647_10001835_pt1 | contig 16292 bp, 15 predicted proteins | sample KBSCornC2_FD_184295 | JGI IMG/M metagenome (GOLD analysis project Ga0207647, IMG submission 184295) | Corn rhizosphere microbial communities from Kellogg Biological Station, Michigan, USA - C2 (SPAdes) (version 2) | ecosystem: Host-associated > Plants > Roots > Rhizosphere ...
TATCAGAGAATGAGGAACTGTAGTGATACCTGCGAGTTCTGCAAGGTGCATCGTTAAATCCTCTACTTCTGGTAAATCAGGATATTGTTTTGTGGAGGGTTTGAGAATGTAACTTCCCCACAATCCAACGATGGTAAATCTTTGTGGTGTTTTTGTTTCAGCATTTTCTTTAGGTGTTTTTTCGATATCCAAAGAAAGCTTAGGCTGTACCCCTGTAACAGCCACTTGACTTTTGATCACTTTTTCACCCAGTTCAAGCATTTGTTCTTCCGTGTACGGTAACACGGGCGGCTGCGGTTTACCAAAAAACTTTCTGCTGCACGCAGGATGAAAATCGACTTGTCCAGGTTCCAATTCATTGTAACAGTAAAGACATCGCATCATTGTTCATTGTTTTGAGATTCGATAATACTTACTGCTCCAATACAATCCTTGCAACAGGCAAGTAGTAATCCCATTCTGTCTCTTTGATTCAGTTTCCAGTTTTTCTCCGCTACTTCTAATAGCCATCCTTCTGGTATCAATCCGTCAAAGAATGGTATCATAACTGAACTTGTATACGGCTTATTTGATAGAGGGAGTGTTAGACTTACTGCCTCCGCACCTTTGTCTTCTAGATATTCTGCGTCATAAACAAACTCGTACCCATCTTCCGTTTCTGACAGATAGCCCGCTAGCTTATCCTTCATAAAAACATTAGCTTTCTTCATTGATCAATCTTTGACGGTTAATAGTTATTGGTCCTAATTCATGGCCGAATAATTTAAGGACCTGGTTTACTTTGTCCATCCGTAAGGAAGTCTTTCCTTGTTCTATTTCACGAATAAAGCGAAGTCCTACGCCTGCCTTGATAGCGAGGTCTGGTTGCGTTAAATTTGCTTGCTTTCTTTTTTCTTTTAAAAATTGTGATAGTGATTGGGTGCTTAACATTTTTATACTCTTTCGGGTATAAATTTAATTAAAAATTCTGAAATATACCTTATGGGGTATAATTTTCTATTTTCGGCTACTATTATACCCTATAGGGTATAGAAATATTCTGTTCTAAAGCACAGGCCATTTTAAGGATAAAATCCTTTTTTTATATTTACCGCCTTAATAACAAAACCAAAACAACCTTATGGAATTCCTATCAACGACCAGCCTTGCTAATGAATTAGATATCCCCGTCAACGAGCTGTTTTCAAAATTGAAATCGAATGGTTGGATTGATCGTAAAAATGATAAGTGGGTACTGACAGAATCCGGAAAACAAAAGGGAGGGCAAACCAGGAGCAATCCAAAATTTGGCGAATATGTTGTTTGGCCGGAAAATATTTCAATCGAAAATACCAATGGCTCGAAAGCGAAGTTGTTAAACGCTACAGCTATTGGAAAGCAATTCAATGTTTCCTCACAGCGTTTAAATTTGATTTTATCTGAACTAGGTTGGATTGAAAAAGATATTGCCGGTTGGACTATAACAAAACTTGGAAAAAGTATTGGCGGGAAACAATTTGAACATGAGTCTTCGGGAGGGTTTTATGTTTTGTGGCCTGAAAACATTCTTGAAAATAAGAGCTTAAAGAATGCTTTCGTTGACAACAAGAATAAAAAAGAATCGTCAATCGCCGTAGTAAAAACTGAAGAAACAAATACAAGCACTTCTAACAACTTCAGAGAAAAGTTTGAAGCAAAGCATAGAACAAAACATGGACATTTTGTTCGTTCGAGAGTGCTCATCTGTGATCTTCACTGACAGCTCTCTTGGTGAAAGTATGGGGTTATCCAGTGGTATTATAAGGCAAGAGCAAAAGGAGTGGGAGTTGAAGAGCTGTTAAAACAGTTTGAATACAATAAAAAGTACAAAGAAAAGCTTAGGGCAATTTTGATAAAAAAGTTAAGAGAGAAATCGCAGAGCCAAATTGAAGACTCTATTCAACTTAAAAAGAAATTAACAGAGCTGGAAAATCAGTTAGAGAAGATAGAAGAACGTTTTATTTTGAATGAAATCAAAGCACCTCTTTATGAAAAGTATAAGGAGAAGTACAGCATTCAGATCACGGCAATAAGGGCTGAACTAGAGAAAAACAGTTTTGATAGTTCGAACCTTGATTTGGCTGTAAAGAAAATGCTCACAATTGCAGAGAACATAAGTCAGACGTGGGTTGTAGCAGACTATGATGAAAAGCAAAAGCTTCAATACTTAATCTTTCCAGAGGGAATCCTGTATAATAAGGAAAAAGACAGAGTTCGAACCAAAAGAGTAAATTCGCTGTTCGCTGAAATCCCTTTACTGACAAGGGATGTAGAGGAAAAGAAAAAAGGCAATCTAACTAGAAATTGCCCTCAATCTAATTTTGTGCCCGAGACTGGATTCGAACCAGCACGCCGTTTCCAGCGCCACCACCTCAAGGTGGTGCGTCTACCAATTTCGCCACCCGGGCAGATTGAATTACGAACAAGAAGAAAAAATAATTAAAAAGAACTGTAAACTTTGATTCTTTATTCGTTTGGGGTTGCAAATCTATTTTATTTTTTTAAAACAATTCTAAAAGTTGTTCCTTTCCCAATCTCGGAATGTTTAACGCTTAAAGAGCCTTTGTGATATTGGTCAATTATTCGCTTAGATAAACTTAATCCCAAGCCCCATCCCCGTTTTTTTGTAGTAAAGCCAGGCTTAAAAACTTTGCCGATATTTTCCCGGCTGATCCCCTTTCCAGAATCACTTACATCTATAATTACATTTTCCTGTGAGTCATGGATGTCCACTTTTATATTTCCTTTCCCTTCCATTGCATCCAATGCATTCTTCAATAAATTTTCAATCACCCAGTCAAACAAGGGTGCTGAGATTTTTGCAAGAATCATTTCCTTGTCATGCGTTTCAATAAAGAATGAAACTTTTCCGCTTGCTCTTTTTCTAATGTAATCGACCATGTTTCTTACCTGCTCAACAATATTTTTTTCTTCCAGTTGCGGTGTGCTTCCGATTTTTCCAAAACGATCGGAGACCAATCGCAATCGGCTTACATCTTTTTCTATTTCAGGAACGAAACTTTCCGTGCCATGTGTCTCTTTCAGAATTTCAATCCATCCTTCGAGCGAAGAAACAGGAGTGCCCAATTGATGAGCTGTTTCCTTAGCCATTCCTGCCCACACCTGGTTTTGCGTGGAGCGGTAATTGCTTCTTAACGCCATCAAGGTAATAATGATGAACAGTCCAACGATGAATAATTGAACGAGCGGGTAATATCTTACTTCATCCAGCAACCTGCTGTGGCCGTAATAATATTTATTCTTTTTTGTAGAATCCAGAGGATCGGGCCATTCAATGGTTTTATTTTCTGAGCGAAAGGATTTCAGATTCTTTTGTAAATAAGAATTGTCATTCGGAATATGAAGCGTATCTTCCTTTGGCCAACCTTTTTCTACTTCAGCCGAATCTAAATTTACCCATGCAGTGATACTGTCTTTTTCAGTTGTTTCAATAATTGGGATCTCATTTTGCTGAATGGTGATCTGTGAGGCAAGCGCAGTTTCGGTGTTCCTTGGATTGTTGATGGACGTTACGGCTTCTACCCAAAGGGCCACTTTTTTTCTTTCATCTTTTTCAATTTTATCAGCCAGGTAAGATGAATACCAGATCGTGCCACTCACAATAAAAATTGCAATGACAGCCAACAAAACACGCCAGTTTAACCATTGCCGAAACATGGGCACAAGATAAACTACGAAGTTAGAAGTACGAAGTTGATTTGAATTGGTGTCATAAAAATCTACGCGGAATACTTCCTTCTTCATACTTCAACTGCATCTCTTATTTTTGACGAAAGATTCAGGCTTGAACAAACCCACTGTTGCTATTGTCATTTTGAACTGGAACGGGAAACACCATCTCCAACAATTTCTTCCTTCAGTGTTATCGACGACTTATCCCAACTACAAATTAATTGTTGCCGATAACGCATCAACCGATCATTCTGTTGAATATTTGCAAGCTAACTTTCCGCAGGTCGAATTGATCATTCTGAAAGAAAATCATGGCTTCGCCAAAGGATATAATGAAGCGTTGCAGCATGTGAATGCAGATTATTACATGCTTTTAAATTCAGACGTTGAAGTTCATGCCGATTGGCTTAATTCAATGGTTGAATTGCTGGAGCAGAATGAATGCAACGTTGCCTGCCAGCCAAAAATTCTTTCCTATAAAGACAAACATATTTTTGAATATGCCGGTGGGGCAGGAGGCTGGTTGGATTTATTTGGTTACCCGTTTGCACGAGGGCGTGTGTTTGATATTTGCGAAGAAGACAAAGGACAGTTCGAAAAAATTGAAGAAGTGTTTTGGGCAAGTGGTGCAGCAATGCTAATTAAAAGCAAGGTATTCCATCAACTCAACGGCTTTGATCAATATTTTTTTGCACACCAGGAAGAAATCGATTTGTGCTGGAGAATTCATTTGGCCGGTTATAAAATTTTTTGTTGCCCGCAATCTGTAGTTTATCACGTTGGCGGTGGAACGTTGCCAAGAGGAAACTCCAAAAAAACGTTTTTGAATTTCCGCAACAATCAAATTTTGCTTGCCAAAAATTTGCCGTGGAATGAAAAATGGTGGAAGATACCTTTTCGTTTGTTCCTTGACCAGGTCTCGGCCTTGAAAGGTTTGCTTTCCGGAGATGGCGGCTATTTTGTTGCCATCCTCGAAGCCCATCTTGCCTTTGTGAACTGGATTTTGTTCAAGAAAAAAAATAAACATCAGTTCAGACGGCGAAAACTAAAAACCCTCCCCGGTGTTTTTCAGGGCAATATTGTGTGGCAACATTTTGTAAAAAAGAAAAAATTTTTCTCCGACATCACGGGCAAGGACTAACCATCAGCCATTACATCCTTCCACCAAAATCATTTTTGTTGCTGCATTTGCCTGCCTGATTTTCTTTGCAGGTGCATATTCTTCCGAGGCCCACCATTGCCTGGCTTTCTCAACCGAAGGAAATTCCAGTACAACAATTCGTCCGGGTTGCCAGTCACCTTCCAGTGATTCTGTCTGGCCCCCACGAACAATAAATTTTCCTTCATAAGGCTCAAGAGAACCTGGAGTTAATTTTTTGTAGCCATCATATGCTTCTGCATTATGGATGGTAACATCAACGAGTATATAAGCCGGCATAATTATTCTTTTATAAACCATGCTTTTAATTCTGCTGCGTCATCCGGATTCATTTTGCCTCCAAGGATTAAACGCACTTGTCTTCGTCTCAAAGCTCCTTCAAACAAACGTTTTTCTTCTTCGGTTTCAGGAACCAATTGGGGAACAACTCTTGGCCTGCGGTTAGGATCCAGTGCAACAAAAGTGTAGTAAGCTTCATTGCTTTTGTATTTGTATTGTTGCGTAAAATCCTCACCCCAAACTTTCAAATGAATTTCCATTGAGGTGTTGAAAGCCCGGCTCACTTTTGCTTCGATATGAACAGTATTGCCAAGCTTAATTGGATTTTCGAAGGTAATATTATCAACCGAGGCTGTTACAACGGGAGAATTGCAATGTCGTTGAGCTGCAATGGCAGCTGCAATATCCATCCAATACATTAAACGTCCTCCCATTAAGTTTCCAAAAACGTTTGTGTCGTTGGGTAAAACAATTTCCGTCATCATTGTCTGGCTGTCCGATGGCTTTTTTGCCTGCATATTCCAAATTTGCGCAAAGGTAAATTGCGGAGTGGAATATTTCAGGCAGATAGTGTAAGCTTTCGATAAATAAATTTTGATGATTGCAGCGAAGTGGAAAAATGCAAAACCAGTTAAAGTAATTCTGCTCAAAGATCTGAGATCTGATATTTGAAATTGACAATGCTTCATTTAGCTGGTTTCTTTCTATCTTTCCTCAGCAATAGCAAATGAATTGCTTATGAGAGTTATTCCTTTTATCATCAGTTTCGTAGTTACGCTTGCCCTTGTTTTTGCACTCAATAAAAAATGGGGTTCAATTCCTGCTCTCGGAAAATTTTTAAGTCCGCAACAAGGCTTTTGGCAAAATGCAGAATCAGCTGATGCAGATCGAAACCTGGATGTAAGTTTTAAAAATCTGAAAGGCAAAGTGAGCGTTTATCTCGATGATCGTTTAGTACCTCACGTTTTTGCAGATAATGATGAAGATGCTTATTTCGTCCAAGGTTATTTGCATGCAAAATATCGTTTGTTTCAAATGGAGTTGCAAACCTATGCTGCTGCCGGAAGAATTGCAGAACACCTGGGCAACGATCCAAAGTTTATCAACTTCGACAGGGAACAACGCCGCTCAGGAATGGTGTTCGCTGCAGAAAAAGCGCTGCATGCTTTTGAATCAAATCCTGAATCAAAAGCGGTTTGTGACGCCTACACGGCAGGTGTAAATGCCTATATCAATTCTCTTAGTGAAAGTTCCATGCCTTTGGAATACAAACTTCTTGGCTTCAAACCCGAGCCATGGAGCAATTTGAAAATTGCCCTGTTTTTAAAACAAATGAGTAAAACCCTGGCAGGCTACGATGAAGATTTGGAGAACACTTTGTCAAAACCAAAGTTGAGTTTTGAAGATTTGATGACGCTGGATAAACAAGTGCCTGATTCCTTAGAACCAATCGTTCCAAAAGGGACTGCATTTGATGCGCCCGGGATTACACCAATAAAACCTGCTGGTGCCGACTCAATATACTTCGGAAAAAAAGACACAGCAAAAGTTATTGAGTATTCAAAACCCAATCCGATCAATGGGAGCAACAACTGGGTGGTATCAGGAAAGAAAACAAAAAGCGGAGCACCAATTTTGTGTAATGATCCGCACCTTGAACTAAATTTTCCGTCTATTTGGTACGAAATGCAAATCACTACACCCAACGTAAACGTGTATGGTGCAACGTTTCCCGGTTCTCCGAATGTAATCATTGGCTTTAACGACAATATTGCCTGGGGTGTAACGAATGCACAAAGAGATGTAAGAGATTATTATGAAATTCAGTTTAAGGATGAAAGCAGGAAAGAGTATTTGTTCGGTGGACAATGGAAAGAAACTGAATTCAGAATTGATACAATAAAAGTGAAGGATGCTTCCGATGTTTATGACAGTGTTGCCTACACTGTTTTTGGCCCGGTGGTTTATGACAGAACATTTGCAAAACAACTTTCGCAAAACAAAGCCATTGCGTTGCGTTGGACAGCACACGATGAATCAAATGAAGGTTTTACATTTTACAAATTGAACCGTGCAAAGAATTATGACGATTATCTCGAAGCCATAAAGTTTTTTGATTGCCCCGGGCAAAATTTTGTGTTTGCAAGTAAAACCGGTGATATTGCCATTTGGCAGCAGGGAAAATTTCCTGCCCGATGGTACGGACAGGGAATGTATTTGATGCCCGGCGTTGACAGCAGTTATATGTGGCAGGGGTTTATTCCACAAAATGAAAATCCTCATGCAATCAATCCCGATCGCGGGTTTTTGGAAAGTGCCAATCAACGTCCCGTTGATTCAACCTATGCTTATTTTATTCCGGGAAACTATATTACGCCAAGAGGCATTTCCATCACCGAGCATTTGAGTGCAATGGAACAAATCACTCCCCAGGACATGATGAAATTGCAGAATGATTATTATTCAGTGGTGGGAAAAGATGTAAAAGAGATTTTGTTGAAATATGTAAGAGAAAATGATTTGGACGCTGAGGCAAAAAAATATTTGAATATGGTTAGGAATTGGGATTTATATACATCACCTAATTCAACCGGAACTACAGTTTATCAAACCTGGTTTGACAGTTTGAAAGTTGGAATTTTCAGAGATGAATGGAAAAGAGATTCATTGATGATTCCGTATCCGGCAGAAGAAACATTGTTGGAATGGATCAACAAAGATTCTGCATTTAAATACGTCGATGACGTAACAACTTCTCAAAAAGAAACGCTTTATGACGATGTTACCAAAGCTTTGCAAAAAGCTACTCCTGAATTAAAAAAGGAAGAAGCAGCAGGAGCTTTGGAATGGACGAAACATAAAGATCCAATCATTTATCATTTACTAAAAACTGCAGTGATGCCGTTTGCCAGAAAAGTTTCGGTGGGTGGTTGGGGCAATGTGATTAATGCCGTAACGGATACTCACGGCCCAAGCTGGCGAATGATCGTTCAGTTGAGTAATCCTACAGAAGCTTATGGTGTTTATCCCGGGGGACAAGATGGAAATCCTGGAAGTAAATTCTATGACGATTTTGTTGACGCATGGGCTAACGGAAAATATTATCCGCTTTGGATGATGAAGCAAAACGAAGCAAAAGACAAACGCATTATTGGTACTATTACATTTACTAACTGATGATATTTTCTTTATGAGATTTTTATTAGCTATTTTATTGACTGCAGTATTAAGTTTTTTAACCGGGCTGTTTTTGCCCTGGTGGAGCATTGCGGTGATTGCCTTTTTAGTAGCACTCCTAATTCCTCAAAATATCGGAAAGGCATTTTTAGCAGGACTATTGGGCATTTTTATTTTGTGGACTGCTGTGGCATCATGGATTGATATCAAAAACAAAAGTATCCTATCCCACAAAATTTCTGAATTGATGAAACTGGGAGGGTCATCTGTTCTGTTGATTTTTATAACTGCATTCATTGGTGCATTGGTTGGAGGTTTTGCTGCAATGGCAGGAAGTTCGTTAAGACAGGAAAGAAGAGTTCGTAAATATTAATTTCTCAATAACGAAAATTTAACCTGAGTCTGACCGTAATAATTCCAAGTTTAAAACCGGCGATGTTTGAATATTGAGATTGGTTAACTTCGCTAACTTATTAACCATTAGTAAAATCAACTGTTATGGCATTTTCTACAATTACTGTTCACCCTGCAAGCAAACCCGTTACGGAAAAACCAGCGACTAATGATCCTTCATCGGCTTTACTAACCATGGCTTTGCTTTCCATGTATGCAGCTCATAAAAGCAAAAAGGCATTCCGTTCAATGAAACGCCGTTTGCTTTGGAACGCATTGAAGTTGAAATTCAAATCAATGTTTTCAAAGAAGGCAATTTCTGACAGGGTATTGATCTATATTTTGTTGGGAATTGTAGCATTGGTGCTTGTGTTCTATTATCCACTGATTGCTTTAATCGTAGCACTGGTGCTGTTGATCCTGATTTTGACACACAGTATTTAATTCTCATTTTATTATAAATTTTTCATAGTAAAGGCTGCTATCTTTGCAGCTCAAAAGAAATTTTGTTCACCCGGCGAGTGTCCTAAAAATTTCACTATGGCAGTACTACACAATCGAATCTCCCAAAAGGAGCTGAAACAACGTTTATTGGAGGAAACCGAACCGCGTACTACAATTTCCTTCTATCATTATTTCCCGATCGATGACCCAAAGGATTTCAGAGACCAATTATATAAACATTTGGACCTGTTGAAAGTTTTTGGAAGAATTTATGTTGCGCACGAAGGCATCAATGCGCAGGTGAGCGTTCCTGAAAGCAATTTTGAAGCACTTAGAGCTTATCTCTATTCAATCGAGCCATTGAATGGAATACGGTTGAATATTGCTGTTGATGATGACGGTAAATCGTTTTGGGTTTTGAAAATAAAAGTGCGGGATAAAATTGTTGCCGATGGAATTGAAGATCCCACATTTAACATGCGCAACAAAGGCAAATATGTTGACGCAGAAGCGTTCAATAAATTGACCCGCGATCCTGAAACAATTGTGGTGGACATGCGCAATCATTACGAATATGAAGTGGGTCATTTTGAAAAAGCAATTGAAGTTCCTTCCGATACTTTTCGTGAGCAATTACCAATGGCGGCTGAAATGCTGAAAGATGCAAAGCATAAAAATATTATCATGTATTGCACGGGCGGCATCCGTTGCGAAAAAGCAAGTGCCTACATGCTACATAATGGATTTAAGAATGTTTTTCATCTTGAAGGCGGCATTATCAATTATGCCAATCAAATAAAAGAGAAAGGATTGGAAAGCAAATTCCGCGGAAAGAATTTCGTTTTCGACAACAGGCTGGGTGAGAGAATCACCGAAGAAATTATTGCCAGATGCCATCAATGCGGAAAACCCGCCGATACGCATGTGAACTGCGTTAACGAAGCTTGCCATTTGCTGTTTATTCAATGTGATGAATGCAAAAAGAAATATGAAGGTTGTTGCAGCAAAGAATGCCAGGACTTTATTCACCTTCCCGTTGACGTACAGAAAGAAAAAAGAAAAGGCGTTGACAAGGGAAGAAATATTTTTAATAAATCCCGTGCAAGGCTGAGACCGAGACTGGATGAGATGAGGAAAGCAAATTCTGAATAAATCCTTTTATTTCGTTTTCACAGTTTTCGATGTGGATGATAACTTTTCACCATTCAGCATCTGAGATTTTGCATTTGCACATTTGCAATGCCATTCATTCTTATCTTAGCAGCCTTCTTGTGAGAAAACTTTTTTCAATATTGCTTTTGGCCTGCCTGTGTTTTTCGCTGATAGGATATCATTTGTTTTTCCAGTTTCAGATTGAAAAAGCCAAATCGGAAATGTTTGCTTTTCTGAAAAATCAGAAGCATCATAAAGGTGTAATTGAATTCTGTTTTAAAGGTGCAGATGAAGGGCGCCTGGACTGGGAGAATGATCATGAATTCCGCTATCAAAACAAAATGTATGATGTGATCGAAAAGAATACTGATGGTAAAGGATTAAGCATTCTTTGCATTGCAGATGATCATGAGACAGAATTGGTGAATGAATATCAAAAGAGCAATAAGCAAAACCGATCTGGCGATTCCCTGATTGAATTGATTACTGCTTCATTTATTTTGCCCAAAAGTTTTTCTGCAGATAGATCTGAAAAGGAACTAAATAATCAATACTTCAATTACTCTTCTTCATTAGATAATATTTCTTCTTCGGTTGCTGTTCCACCGCCAGATTTTGTTGGTTTTCTATAGATCATTTTATCAGGCAAACATTTTAAACCAACAATATTTCAATGAAGCAATTTTTATTTTTTGCTGCATGTACTCTCATCAGCATTTCTTTATTCGCACAAAAAACAACCAAAGGCAAAGTTGTGGATGCCTCAACAAATAATCCACTAAGCGGGGCGACCGTCAGTATTCAAAACAAGGAAGTAACCAAGACAGATGCTGATGGAAATTTCACAATTGAATGCGGTAAAGCAACAAGAGTGATGATTTCTTTTATTGGCTATGAACCAAAGCAACAAGCAATCAAAAACTGTGATGAAGAATTGCTGATTTCATTAACGCCATCAAACACTACTTTAACAAATGTTGAGATCACAGCAACATCTAATCAAAACAAATCCATTTTGTATCAGCCCTCATCTATTACCAAACTTAATCCCGTGGAGTTGAGAAGAGGAACGGGTTTGTTTTTAGATGATGCTATCAATGCAAACGTTCCGGGGGTGATAATGCAAAGAAGAGCTGTTTCATCAGGCCAACAGTTCAACATCCGTGGTTACGGAAATGGAACAAGAGGAGCGGCAGGCTTCAGCAGCAATTTTGATATACAGGGAACAAGAGTTTATCTCAATGGAATTCCTTTAACCGATGCGGAGGGAATTACTTTGTTAGATGATATCGACTTTAATTCCATCGGTAATGTGGAAGTAGTGAAAGGCCCTTCAGGAACTTTGTATGGATTGGCAATTGCAGGAGTTGTAAATCTTCACACCATTCAACCCGAAAAGGGTAAGACGTCAGTTGGGCAAGACCTTCAATTTGGAAGTTATGGTTTGAGAAGATACACCACGCGTTTTGAGATGGGAGGCGAGCATGCATCCATTCTTGTAAACTATGGTTATCAAAAATCCGATGGATTTATGGTGCACACGGCATCAACAAAAAAGTTTGTCAATTTCGCCGGAAGTGTTCAGGCAAGTGACAAACAATCGGTCAATTTTTATGCGGGCTATAGCGATAGCTATGATGAACGTGGCGGTGAGCTGACGATTGCGCAATACAATAACAAGGATTATTCGGGCAATCCTGCCTATATACAACGCAATGCACATTCCAACATCATTAGCTTTCGATCAGGCGTAACGCATACTTATAATTTCACGAACAATATTTCAAACACAACAACTGTGTTTGGTACGGGACAAACAAATAATTCAAGTTCGGCTGCGGGATGGACGGATAAAAATCCGATCAACTACGGACTTCGTTCAAGCTTTGCAACAAAGTTTACTCTCCGCAATGGAAGCAGCTTAAGCGGAATCACCGGCATTGAAGCGCAAAAACAAAACGCAGAAGTGATTGGTTATTTTATGAAAGCCGATCCAAACAATCCAAATGGTTATTACAGAATCGATACCATCAGGAGTAATCAATATTACACGACAGGAACAAAATCTTTATTTACTGAATGGACTTTATCCTTGCCAAAAGCTTTGAGCCTTACAGCGGGACTTGGATATAGCACAATGAGTATTGATTTGAACGATCATTTTGTTAGGCCAAACTATAGTCGTCCAACACATTTTGCGAGAGATTACAACAATATGGTTTCGCCGCATTTTGCAGTCAACAAAGTGTTCAGAAAGCAATTGTCAGCTTATGTTTCTTACAACAAGGGGTACAAAGCCCCTGTCAGTTCTTATTTTTTCGTTCCTGTTTCTACATCCTCCGCGTTTGTTGATACAACATTGAAACCCGAGATTGGAAATCAATTTGAAATTGGAACGAAAGGAAGTTTGTTGCATGACAAACTGGTTTATCAACTTTCCTTGTTTGATGCCATCTTCTCAAATAAAATGTCTGCAGTTGCAGTAACCCAGGGAAGCACCACTCTTTATACGTATACGGTCAATAGCGGAAAACAGGACGACAAGGGGATTGAAGCGTCAGTTAAATACACTGCATTTGAATCGGGAAAGGGTTTCTTTAGTATGGTTCGCCCGTTCGCCAATTTTACTTACTCGAAATTCCGTTACAAGAACTATTCTTTCAAAGGCATCAATTACAACGGGAATAAAGTTGCAGGCGTTCCACCGGTGACATTCAACATTGGCGTTGACGTAAATACAATTCCCGGAATTTATTTCAATGCTTACTATTCTTACCGAGATGCGGTTTACATTACATCAGATAACCTGAATAAAACAAAAAGCTTTGGACTATTGAATGCAAAGATTGGCTTGAGAAGAAGCATTTCGGGTCATTTTGATTTGGATGCGTTCCTGGGTGCAAACAATATTTCTGGTGTTCAGTATTATAATATGGTTTTTGTCAATCAGCTTCCTGACGCTTATATGCCTGCTCCTTTAAATGCAGTTTATTTTGGAGGAGTTAGTTTAAAGTATAATTTTTAGAAAAACAAAGTCGCCTGTTTAGCCTCCAGGCGGCTTTCTTTTACTTCTACAAAACTTTCTATTGGTGTTTCTTTATCGACCGTGAGATCTTTTCAAAAACGTCTTCATCACTCAATTGCTCCGGTTGAAATTTTGTTCCAGTAACTTTTTCAAACAGTTCGATGTAGCGGTTGGAAATGGTTTCAACCCATTCATCACTCATTTCAGGAACGGTTTGTCCCTGCTTGCCCATAAATTCGTTTTGGATCAACCATTCACGAACAAACTCTTTGCTCAGTTGCTTTTGTCTTTCACCTTTCGACTGCCTTTCATCAAAGCCGTCCGCATAAAAGTATCTTGAAGAATCCGGCGTATGAATTTCATCCATTAAAACAATTTGTCCATTGCGTTTTCCAAATTCATATTTGGTGTCTGCAAGAATTAGTCCTTGCTTCAATGCCAGCTCTTTTCCTTTTGCAAATAATTTAAGAGCATAATTCTTTATCTCATTCCATTCACCTTCCCTTGCCAAACCCTGTTTTAAAATTGCAAGTTCAGAAATGTCTTCATCGTGTCCTTCGCTTGCTTTTGTTGATGGCGTAATCAAGGGCTCGGGGAAGAAATCATTTTCTTTCAAACCTTCAGGCATTAAAGCGCCACATAAAATTCTTTGGCCCCCGGTGTACGTTCTCCATGCGTGCCCGCACAAATTTCCCCTTACCACAACTTCAATTTTAAAAGGTTCGCAACGGTAGCCAACCGATGAATTGGCAGTGGGCGTTTCAATCAGCCAGTTGTGACAAATATCTTTTGTTGCGTTGAGCATGTACGCCGCCAGTTGATTCAAGACTTGTCCCTTGTAAGGAATGGGCCTCGGAAGTATAACATCAAATGCGGAGATTCTGTCAGATGCAATCATCACCAGTAGATCGCTTCCAATAGAATAAACGTCTCTTACTTTTCCTTTATAAAAACCGGTTTGTCCTTCAAACTGAAATGTGCTCATAAATCGAAAGTAAATTCAACGGGCCTTCTAACCTAAAACTATAACCTGTTTTATTTAACAACTTGTCCAAACTCATCTAAAATAATTTCTTTAAGATAATTCTAATACTTACTTTTCCGCCAGATTGCTTAGCTTAAAATACACGTTGAGAAATTATTCTAACTTAAAATCCTATTTATGAGAAAGAGCTTTCGCTTTGTGGCTGTTCTATGCGCAGCCTTTTTTATTTTATTAAACGCTGCCTTTGCTCAAACTACTACCATTACCGGTAAGGTTATCAATGCAGTTACCAACGAAGGCGTCGGTGCCGTTTCGGTATCGGTGAAAGGTACAACGGAGGGTAGCTTCACAACTCCCAACGGTGAATTTAAAATCACTGTCAAGGGCCTTCCGGTAGTCTTGGTTTTTTCTTCGGTTGGTTTCGAGCAACTGGAACAAAGCGTAAACAGTGCCGATGCTGGTACCATCAGTTTAAAACCTGCAACTTCTTTAGGACAGGAAGTTGTGATTTCCGCAACGCGAACGCCGCAACGGATCCTGGAATCTCCGGTTTCCATTGAAAGAATCGGAACGGCCACTATTCGTAATGCCGCTGTTCCGGATTACTACGATCTGGTAAAAAATTTGAAAGGAGTTGATCTCACTACCTCAAGCATCACTTTTAAAACAGCAAGTACTCGTGGCTTTAATGGAAGCGGTAATCTGCGTTTCAATCAATTGATTGATGGAATGGATAACCAGGCGCCGGGATTGAACTTTTCTGTTGGAAGCATTATCGGGCCCACGGAGCTGGATATTGATAATGTTGAATTGTTGCAGGGAGCTTCTTCTGCATTGTATGGTTCAGGTGGAACAAACGGCACAATGCTCATCACAAGTAAAAATCCTTTCAAATACCAGGGATTGAGTTTCCAGGTCAAACAGGGAATTAACCGCATCGGCGGTGGTTATCAAAATACTGCTCCTTATTATGACTGGGCAATGCGTTGGGGCAAAGTGGTAAGTGAAAAATTTGCTTTCAAAATTTCAGGTCAATTGATCAGTGCTAAGGATTGGGAGGCCAATGATTACAGGGACCTGATGCGTACAAGTGCTTTCCCTTCATTAAAAGGAAGCGGTAGCGGCACAAGAACAAATGATCCAAACTATGATGGGGTGAACGTGTATGGCGATGAAGCAAGTGCAAGCATGCAGGCATTGGCACTCGCCGCAAGAGGACAACTGGTTGCAGGCGGCGGTTCAGCGGTGGCAAATGCAGCGGACGGTTATCTGGGGGCAGGACTTACCTATAATCAGATCGTAGCCCAGTTCAATGCAAATCCCGCATTGGCACCTTATTCTCCGTTGCTTCCGTTTTTAATTCCTACAAGTTCGGTTCCTAATAATCCATATAACTCAACCTATACAGGAGCAACTGGTGGCTCGTTTGTTAGCCGCACAGGATACCTTGAAAAAGACCTTGTTGATTACAATGCATACAATGTAAGATTAACAGGAGGATTGAATTATAAGATCACCAACAATGTTGAAGCTTCCTTGCTTGCAAACTATGGATTGGGAACCACAGTGTACACGGGCGCTGACAGGTACTCTCTGAAGAACCTGAAAATGGGCCAGTACAAAGCTGAAGTAAAAGGAAGCAACTGGTTTTTGAGAGGATACACAACCCAGGAAAGATCAGGTGATTCCTATGCTGCAACGCTCACTTCCTTGTATATCAACAATGCATGGAAATCAAACTCCACATGGTTTCAGCAATATGCAGGAACCTATGCAACTTACCGCATGGCTTTAGGTGCCGATGATGCAACTGCACATGCTGCTGCAAGAACGGTTGCCGAAACAGGAAGATATTTACCGGGCACTCAACAATTCAACGACGCATTGTTGAAAGCAAGAACAACATCCATCAGCAAAGGCGGTGGTAAGTTTGATGATGCAACCAATCTTTACCAGTTTGAAGGACA
>Ga0207647_10001837_pt1 | contig 16286 bp, 17 predicted proteins | sample KBSCornC2_FD_184295 | JGI IMG/M metagenome (GOLD analysis project Ga0207647, IMG submission 184295) | Corn rhizosphere microbial communities from Kellogg Biological Station, Michigan, USA - C2 (SPAdes) (version 2) | ecosystem: Host-associated > Plants > Roots > Rhizosphere ...
ATATGCAGGTTCTGGTACGCTATAAAGAATACGACAAGGGTTAACAAAATGATCATGGCCATTTGCACTGCAAGGCGGCTGATCATAATAAAGGAGTTCGGAACAGGTGCTACGCGCAGGCGCTGAAAGACGCCCCGGTCCCTGTCCCTTGCAAGCGCATTGGAATAGCCCATCAGTCCAATTGCGGTAAGGCCGATGGTAATGCAGGTGGAAAGCACAAAAGGCGCTCCTAGTTTCGCAACCAGCCCTTTCCACGAGATAAGTATGATTACGGGAACAAGAAGCACCAGGATCACTGAACGGCGGTTTCGCCACTGCGTTGTAAAATCAGAACGTAATAAAGCTGTGATCGCAACAGATCTTTTTGGTAGTGTAGTTGACATGACTGATTAATTGTTTTAGGATCGGATATCCGTTCCTGTTAGTCCGATAAAAACATCTTCGAGAGTGATCTTTCCTTTGCGCGAGGCGCGGATCACTTCGGGATCATTGCGGTGTTTTTCAATGATTGCCTGCGGTGCATCGATTGCAATAATGTGTCCATGATCAATGATTGCAATCCGGTCGCAAACCGCTTCAGCTTCTTCCATCGAATGCGTGGTAAGCAAAATCGCATGACTCTCGCTTCGCATTGCTTCGATCCGCTGCCAGAGCTGCCTGCGTGACTGTGGATCGAGGCCGGTTGTCGGTTCATCCAATAGTACGAGTTGAGGCTCGTGCATGGTAGCAATGGTTAGTGAAACGCGCTGCTGCTGACCGCCGGATAGCTGGCCAAAACGTTTGGAAGCTGCGTTTTCAAGCTTGATACCGGAAAGGAGGTTTGCCCGGTCTTCTTTCGATAGCGACACGCCATAAAGACCTGCATAAAGCTGCAGGATCTCATCAACGGTCAGTTCGGGCTGAAAGGAAGTAGCCTGCAGCTGCACACCGATATTTGCCTTTGCGTATAGTGGCTTTTCCCCCGTGTCATAGCCAGCAATTAGGATACTGCCGGCTGCAGGTTTTAATAAGCCTTCAATTGCGCTAAGGGTGCTGGTCTTTCCTGCACCATTAGGCCCGAGCAGTCCGAAGATTTCACCACCGTATACAGAAAAGGAAACGTCTTTTACTGCCGTAAAATTTCCATAGCTCACTTTAAGGTTTTGAACTGAAAGCGCGGGGCCGCCTTCGTTTTGATAAAGCTTTGGTTTTGGCTCATGTGCTGTTGCAAACTGCATTGCTTAAATATTGTTTAGTAGTTTGTAGCTGCTTGCAGCGATTTGTTACAGGAAGAACAAAAAATATTTTTTTCCCGTCTCGCTGTAACAAATGGAACTAAGTTGCAACTAACCAAAAACATTCTGCCTGGAGCAAAGCCCGGACATAGCATTTGAAAGGATCATCACCGAAAACGGCCTGCTGATTTATAAAGTATGCCGCGTTTACGCAGCAACTAAGCCGGACAGGGATGATCTTTACCAGGAGATTGTACTACAGCTTTGGCATGCCTATCCAAGGTTCAGGGGCGAGGCAAAGATCAGCACCTGGCTTTACCGCGTGGCGATCAATACTGCGATTTCAGGACTGAGAAAAAGAAAAGATTTCATTCGCTCGTATGAGCCGAACGATCTGCCCTCGCACCATGAGGACGCCCCATACGCCGAAGAGCAGCTCACGGAACTATACCGCGCCATCGAACGCTTAAATGATATTGATAAGGCAATTGTGATGCTTTACATCGAAGACAAGAGCTACGAAGAAATGGAAGATATCATGGGTATGAACAGTGGAGCGCTGAGGGTAAAGATGAACCGCATCAGGGAAAAATTACGTCAACTCACAAAAAACAAAGTGTAATGGAACTGGAGGATCTGAAAAAAAGCTGGCAGGTCTTTGGTGAAAATATAGCACCACCAAAAAAAGAGATTGCCGAACTGATAAGAAGTGGCAGCGAGCAGCCACTCGAAAAATTAAAAGCCCGTTTTCGAAAGGGTATGCTGCTGATGCCGCTTGTCGCTGCTATTGTAATCGTCCAGTTTTCACACAAAAAAGATTTTGCTTCCCAGTTTTTAGTCTGGTACCTGGTTTGTTTCAGCGCTGTGATGCTGGTCTATTTCTCTGTCAACTACAGGCTGGTAACAAAAATGCAATCAAATGAAGGGGATGTGCTTTCAAATCTTGTAAGGCAAACAAAACTTCTGACCCGCCTATTACAACTGCGCCTCCTGCTCATGCGGGGCGCGATGATCCTGTTTTGTGTTTTGAGTGAACTGCTGATTTATGTTCGAAACGGTGAGGGTTTTGAATCCTGGCAGGCACACAGCATTGCTTACAGGCTTAGTGTTTATACCTTGATCTTTGTTTTATTTTTCTTTTTTACACGCATTGCGATCAATCACCGGTACCGCAAAAATATCCAGCGACTTCAGGCTTTAGTTAAAGAGGCTGAAGAAGTATAGCCGGTAAATTCTTTGCAAGGACTATTTTAAAAACAAACAACTTTTCGTTTGGCCTAACCTTACTGGAAAAGTTCCGCAATTCTTTACTACTTTGTCGCGATGAAATCAATCTTTGTTTTGCTCCTCGTGATCTCGTCTTCTTTATGTTTTTCACAAGCAAAGACCGATCCCCTGCAACACGCCCAGGCGCTTAAGGACAGCGGGCAATATGAAGAAGCCTTTAAGGAAGTAAACCTATTGATAAATCGGGACAGCAGTGTGGCAGACTATTTTGATTTCAGGGCTGATCTTTATTTTCAGATGAGACTCTTCGAGGACGCAAAAAGCGACTATGATAAAGCAGTTGCACTTGCCCCAAATGATCCTCTGTGTTATCATTACCGCTCCAATTTTTATCTTTCGATGCAGCAGCCAGATCTTGCCATTGAGGATAACAACAGGGCGCTGGCACTTGTCAAAAATGACACGCTCAAGCACGCCATTGTCCTTAATCGCGGTGCCTGTTATAGCATGAAAAGGGATTTTCAGAAGGCCTATGATGATTACCTTACCGTGTTGAATTTTGATTCAACAAGCCAGACTGCCTTAACGGACATGGGTACTGTACTTGATGAACTGGGCCGCCGTGACGAATCCATCGCCTACTTGGAAAAGGTTGTTCGACTCTATCCTGATTTTGTCGGCGGCTATGGGAACCTCGCCTTTCAGTTCACTGAAATGGGCCAGTATCAAAAAGCGCTTGATTACAATAATAAAGTGCTGGAGCTTGACCCGAAAGAACCTTTCGGATACAACAACCGCGGTTATGTCAAATACAAGATGAACGATCTTAAAGGAGCAATGCAGGATGTCAACCATTCACTCGAACTTTATCCCGAGAACTCTTACGCCTATCGGAACAGGGCTCTTATCTTTATAGCACTCAAACAGTTCAGTTTTGCCTGCGCTGATTTAAAAAAAGCAATTGGACTTGGCTTTACCGCGATGTATGGTGATGAGGTGCAAAAGCTGCTCGACAAGTATTGCACAAATACGAACTAACCCTTTCGGTATGAACTGAATTTTGTTTTCACTTCTTTTTAAAGCTGGCAGGCTTTGAGTGCCTACAAAAGAAGTCTACGATTGTTCCAAGATTTGAAATTCGCTCAGAAAATTAACGTCGATAGACACACGCCGTAGCGTAGTCGCCAGCGCACGGTTTCCTCTGGTACTCTTCAGGTTCTGTATTGTTTTGCTGCCACCTTCCTTCAGCCGCCTTTGGAATACGGCCTATCCTGGACAATTCGTGCAAGGGTGTTCTTAAAAACGCGCAAGGTGTGCTTAGAGCCTATACCGGTATTGCCCCGTGATGATCTATTAACGTCTTTTTTATAGGCTACAACAATTTCTTTATAAAATCTTTATACCGGTCAGTTTAGCTTTGTTCATTCATTTACAGGGTTACGAAAATTAATTTTTTAAATAAGATCAGCAAAAAAAACCAGTACATCTTCAGTATAGCTTTAACGCTGGTTGTTTCGGGAATTAGTTTCTCCCTACAGGAATTTATCGGATACAAGGTAGTCGCCTATTTATTGTTGGTTACGCTGTCCATCATTGCGCTTTTCTGCGACATAGTTCCTGTCATGATTTCTGCAGTGCTCAGTGCCCTCATCTGGAACTTTTTTTTCATTCCTCCCAGATACACATTTCATATTGGCACAACCGAAGACTTTTTTCTGTTCATAATGTATTTTGTAATCGCGGTGTTGCATGCTGCATTAATGTACAAGCTTAAGCAAATGCAAAAGCTGGCTTCGGAAAAGGAAGAAAAAGCGGCTACATTAAAGCTATACAACACCTTATTGAATTCTCTTTCCCACGAGCTGAAAACACCTATTGCAACCATCATTGGCGCCTCGGATAATTTGCTCATTATGGACGGAAGCTTGACAGAGCAAAACAAACACAACCTGGTTTCAGAAATATCAGTTGCTTCCCTTAGGTTGGACAGGCAGGTTCAGAACTTGCTGAACATGTCGAGACTCGAATCGGGAACCTTACAATTAAAGAAAGACTGGTGTGATTTGAATGAATTAATCTATAAGACCATCGATCACCTGGAAGGCCATATAAAGCAGCATGTGCTCGACATTGCGCTTGCCGATAATCTTCCTTTTTTCAAATTGGATGAAGGTTTAATGGAGCAGGTGTTATTGAATCTAATCTATAACGCCGTTACATATACGCCGGAAGGTTCCATTATAAGCATTCGAGCATCTTGTAAAGAACAGCAATACTGTGTTATAAGTATTGAAGACAATGGCAGGGGCTTTCCGGAAGAAGAGATCAGTAAAGCGTTTGACAAATTCTATCGACTCAATCGTTCCGGGCCTGGCGGCACAGGCCTGGGGCTTTCCATTGTAAAAGGTTTTGTAGAGGCGCACAAGGGAACCGTAGTACTGGAAAACGCGCCGTTGGGCGGGGCTTTGTTTACCATAACCATTCCAACGGAAATTTCATACGCAAACGACTTGAAAGATGAGTGACACTTATGCTTTAATAATAGACGATGAGCCGCAGATCAGGAACCTGCTGCAGATCACTTTGGAGTCCAATGATTATAAAGTCCAAATGGCGGCAACCGCTAAAGAGGGACTGGTGCTGAGTACAAATCATCCTCCTGATCTGATCCTGCTTGACCTGGGCTTGCCTGATGAGAATGGACAGTCTGTTCTGAAAAAACTCAGGGGATGGTATATGAAACCCATTATCATTATTTCGGTGCAAAGTGATGAACGCAATATCGTCACGGCTTTGGATAATGGTGCAAACGACTATGTCATTAAACCATTTAGGACGGGTGAATTATTGGCAAGAATTCGCAGCGCTTTAAGATTATCAGCAAACAAAGAAGAATACCCTGTTCTTCATTTTAATGAACTGGAAATAGATCTTTCATTGAGAACGGTCAGGAAAAACGGCGAAGCGATACGCCTCACTACAACCGAATATTCACTGCTCTCTTTGTTTGCGCAAAACGAGGGCAAAGTACTAACGCAGCAACATATCCTAAAACAAATTTGGGGGCCTTCATTCATTGAGCAATCCCAATACTTGCGTGTGTATGTTGCCCAGCTAAGGAAAAAAATAGAAACCGATCCCAATCACCCAACCCATTTAATCACCGAAACCGGCGTTGGTTACAGATTCCTTTCAGGTTCATGAGATAACTCGGAAAATCATATTGAAGTGGATAAACAAATTAACAAGCTATCAGCAGCTGGTTTGCTGGTCGCACTGGGAATCATTTACGGCGACATTGGAACTTCTCCCCTTTACGTCATGAGTTCCATCGTTGGCAACAGAGAGATCACGGCACAGTTAGTGTATGGGGGCATATCATGCGTATTCTGGACACTAACTTTACAAACTACTTTCAAATACATTGTCCTTACGTTGCAGGCTGACAATCGCGGTGTAGGAGGGATATTTTCTTTATTTGCTTTAGTGCGCCGGTACAGAAGGTGGCTTTATGTTCCTGCAATAGTTGGCGCGGGCACTTTACTTGCTGACGGTATCATAACACCTCCTATTTCCGTTTCATCTGCAGTCGAAGGACTAAACGGCGTCCATGGTTTAGAAAATATAATAGCCCCCGGAAATGCTCTTACCGTTGGCGTCATTATCGCAATACTTTCGCTGCTGTTTTTCTTTCAACAATTTGGCACAAATCTTATCGGAAGTTCTTTTGGTCCCATCATGTTTATCTGGTTTTTGATGCTTTCTGTCCTGGGCATCCATTACATCACGATCTACCCCGCCATATTAAAGGCTTTCAATCCTGTTTACGCATACGATCTCCTCTCAAAATATCCGCGTGGCTTCTGGCTTTTGGGATCAGTCTTTTTGTGTACCACCGGTGCGGAAGCATTGTATTCGGATTTAGGACATTGTGGAAGAAAAAATATTCGTATCAGCTGGATTTTTGTAAAGACCGCTTTGCTTTTGAATTATTTGGGGCAAGGGGCCTGGCTGATATTGAGACAGGAAAAATTCCTAAACAACTTAAATCCTTTTTATGAATTAATGCCGCATTGGTTCCTTGTCATTGGAATTGTGATCGCAACATCCGCAGCCATCATTGCAAGCCAGGCATTGATATCAGGTTCTTTTACGTTGATTACTGAAGCGGTTCGGCTCAACTTCTGGCCTAAGATCAGGGTAAAATACCCGACCGTTGTCCGGGGACAGGTTTATGTTCCAAGCATCAACGTTATTCTTTGGATCGGGTGCATGGCAGTGATGCTTTACTTTGAGCGATCGAGCAGAATGGAAGCGGCATATGGCTTCTCTATTACCATTGCCATGATGATGACAACAGTACTCATGTTCTATTACCTGAAGTTTATCAAAAAATGGATAGCACCTGTTATAGCATGCATTATGCTGGTTTTTCTCACGGTTGAAATTTCTTTCTTCATTGCCAATATTGCCAAAATCAAACAGCGTTGGATGTTCCTCATTTTTGAAATCGGCTTAATCGGAGTAATGTATGTATGGTACCAGGCCAGAAAGATCAAGAACCGTTATGTGGAGTTTGTAAGGCTTGAACCTTATTTGCCAATGTTACAGCAATTGAGCAAAGACCTTTCTGTTCCAAAATACGCAACCCATTTGGTGTACCTGACTTCAGCAGACAATCCTAAAGAGATCGAACATAAAATCATTTATTCAATACTGAGTGGTAAACCCAAACGTGCCGACATTTATTGGTTCGTGCATGTGCACACTATGGACGAGCCATACACAAGCGAATACACCGTAAAGCAAATCGTACCCAATGAGGTTATAAGGGTCGAGCTGCAATTGGGTTTTCGGGTTTCGCCAAGAACAAACCTCATGTTCAAAAAACTGATCGAAGAAATGATCCGGAATGGCGAGATATCTGTCGAGAGCAAGTACGAACGCCTGCAACGCACCATTCCGGTTGGCGACGTTCAGTTTGTAGTGATGGAAAAATTCCTGTCAAGTGACAATGATCTTCCCTTTTTCGAACGAATGATCATGAATTTCTATTTCCGAATCAAGGAAAAAAGCCTGAGTGAAGAAAAGGGGTTTGGGTTAGACCAAAGCAATGTCACGATCGAAAAATTTCCCCTGCTCATCAATCCTGTTAGCTCCATTCATCTTAAACGCAAAACCCTCCCGCTTAAAAAAACAGTTTAGATCGCAGTTGTGCCCCATTGATTGGTTGCTATTTACTTCGGCTGTTAAAATAGCCGAAGAACTATCTTTCAGTTACAAAAAAAATTGGCGCGGAAAGTAAGTGAATTTGAAGTAATACAGATTACAGCCACTTCACCAAAACTCTCTTCGTTGCATGCCATATTATGACATCTTTGAAATTTTTACTTGCATTCATTTTCTCGCTAAGTATTTGTTCGACAAACAAAAAACGAATGAACACAACGTTTACTCAGCAAGACATTCTACATTATTTAGAAAGCTACGACCAAGAAACCTATCATTTCCATATTGACTTTGAACATCCATATTTTTATACGGCAGGTACACGTTTGACACTTTTCGCTGACGAAAACCGCTGGGCAATCGTATTCGAAAAATCGGGCTATTCAACTGGCAACAGTTGCGGAGAAATTGAGCTTGCCTACTTTGGCAATTGTTTGGTAAACTTAAAAAGCGGAATAGCAGGTGACGAAACGACATCGAACATGAAATCTGTAATTCTGATTAATGCTACGGACTTAGAACACATTGACGACGGTGACTTTACAGAACTGGTTTCTAATAGCAAAGACAAAATCAAGGCGAGAGACATACTTTTGACCCTTGAACACGACACTTCTAAATATCAGGCAAAGAATATCAGTTTGCGGGACTACGACAATCCTAAGGGACTTGTCGATTTTCCTTCACTAATACGGTATTTGGACGAAGAGTATCCTGCTATTTTCAGAGCGACAGACGAAGAATTAAGAACGTGTTTGCCAAGCGACTTGCCAAAACTTATGCACATAAGCCAGTGGCATCAAAAAGCTTATTACAAAAACAAATATCTGACCTCGCCAACGACGTATGCAGTTGAAGAAATTGGAACAAAGCCAAGTGATTATGAAACTTTCAGGATGATTGCAGACGTTTTGGTTTCAAGGGACACGACAAAATGGAAACCGACATTGAAACCAAATAACGATTGGAGAAATTGGCCGAAAGCTGGAAGCATGTAGAATAAGTACGGTGTGCAACATGGATTTTGTGCAAGTTGGGCGCGAGCTGAAGGGGATGTCATCAGAAAAACAGTGTAAGTCTTTCATATTTTTTGTTTGCTCCATTTTTCTTCACAATTGTTGTAACAGTTGTGTGTTAACTTTTAATTAGATTGACCTTTCAAAAAGGGCTGTCTATTAAGTTGCTCATCATAATTTTCTTTTCGAAAAAAAGGCCAGTATTCAAAGTCGCCAAGTTTCTTAAACTGTTCGTAAGCGTTTTGTTCTTTTTTTCTATAATAACGTATATACCATCCAAGAGTAAGAATATTTATTGCCAATACAACCATCATCCTTGGAATCGAAAACTTAAAAATTGGATTTAAAAGAAAAAACTGAGGCCACTCATATTCCAAGTCAGAATGAAGAAATAATATGCATCTCGCAATTGTCTTTAAGCTTTCCTCAGACAACTTATCCTTGCCCAAAAGTTTGTGCTGTCTTGTATCATCGTAAAGTCCCCAACAAGTTTCAAGCATCGGAACTATAACGGCATCATCATATTTTGCTTTATTTGAACGGTAATACTGTTCTGGCATCCAGCCATTGGTAACATCATCCATCACCCGCTCTTCAAAAGTATCATTGGTTGTCAATCCAACTGATAGATGTCGGAGATGAAATGCAAGCTTTTTTCTTCTTCTCATTTCAATCATGGTCTACGATTTCGGTTATGATTGCTTCACCAACTTTTCTTGGTCCTTCATGTATCCACCATTTTCTTCCTACCTGTAAATATTGTTGCATTTTCGGAAATGGCAGAAACACAACTGTCACTTCTTTTTCTTCTCCGGGTGCTATAGTTTCAAAATCCGTAAACCTTATTTCACCGATATAGGCTTGTAACATTTTCCCTTGTATATACTCAAATACGTGATCGGGTCTGTATCCATTTTTGATAGGTGTCTCACGACCCTCGCTTTTTCCTTTTGGTAAGACTTTCATCTTCGCTTTGATGCTTATGGTGCGTTTATATTCCATAGCTTAAAAACTGACTGGTTGGACAAATGTCATAGAAACCGCTTTGCCATTCTGAATTGCTGGCTTCCATTTTGGAGAATTCATTATGACTCGAACAACTTCTGCATCCAGAAGTGGATGTAAGCTTTGAAGAACTTCAACTTTATTGACAAGTCCGGTGTTACCAATATAGATTCTGACAACCACGTTCCCACTTATCTTTTGCTTTTTTAATTGTTTTGGGTACTTCAGGTTTTCACTTAAGTAATTAATCCATGCTATGTTCCCACCGGGGAATTCACCAATGGATTCGACTGCTGTAAAGACCTGTGAATCTTTATCCGGTTCTGAACTCCAAGACTTGATTAAATTGTTGTGGTCTAAAATTTCATAACTGACAGTATCACCCTTCTGATTGTAATCTACCATATACCCATTTAGTTGGCCATTGTCATAGCATCTTGTTTGTTCAAGATAGCCTTTGCTTTCGTTGAAATATTTATGACAGAAAAGTTTGCTTTTAAAAGCAGTGTCCACATAAAAACCTTCCGTAACTAAAATGTTGTTTTTGTTATAATCCCAAACATGGTAGTAATCATTTTCTTTTATGCATTTTCTCAAATAAGTTCCATTGGGGTCTTTTACGGTATTCCATGGATTGGACAACCTGAAATAAAGCGTATCGCCTGCAAATGAGTTAATCGATACCAACATAAAAGAAGCAATTAGCAATTTCATGGAGCTTGAGTTAAATGAAATAAAATCGGTGAGTTCCTTGTTCTATCGAAATCATCCTTTTATGATGTGCGTCAGCACAATATTCGACAAGAAACATTCGTCCCTTTTTTAGTTGAAAGCGATAGGAATAATCTTTATCTGCCACAATTTGAATCGTAATAATGCTTTGAACAAATACTTTCTTTTGTGAGGTTCGATGACCGTTATAATCGACCATCAAACCGTTTTTGTTTTGAAAGACGGTAAGATTTGCTCGTCCGGTTGTATTTGATTCCAATCTTTTGGTTCTGACAACCTGTATACCTTGAATACTGACACTAATACTATCTGCATGAAAACAATCACCAAACACTAAAGTGAAATCGCTTCCCCTATTTTGGGAAAGAGACAATAAAGGAAATATTAGGAAGATGGCAATTAAAACTTTCACTTTTATTGAGATATTATAATGAAGTTTAGAAGCATGTCTTTTGCTCCAAGTTTTCATCATACTTAGACCCGTGTCCTGTTGTGTTGTCGCACAACACAATCTATGAACATTAAAATTCATAAACAAGCTTATAAAGTTGTTGCAAAGGATAACCGGCTTTCAAACCGTAATCCTTTATCACGTAATTGCCGGATGAAGTGTAGATGGTTGTTGTTGATGTAGGCTCGTCACTTATGTTGCTTTTATATTCCTTTAGGTTCTGCAAATCTAACTCTTGCAATAAGTCCAAAGCTTTCCTGGTTTCATTGCTCGAAAGTTTATAGTTTGAACTTTGATGCGAAGGGTTATAAAACCATTTTAAGCAATTGCTGGAATCATGTTCAAAATCGATAACTGCGTCGACTGAAGGATATTCGTCGGATTCAACGCCAAAAGCACTCAGATGCATCTCAACTTTGGTAATCGTACTTGTTCTTTTACAACTTCCCCAAGAGGCCAACACCAATATGAGTGAGCATGCAAAAATTGAGTATTTCGTCTGTCTTTTCATTACGGATTATTGACGAACGTATCCGATAAGTCATTACCATCTTGAAATCCCTCTTCAGACAGTTTATTTATTCGAGGTTGAATGAACCATATACCAATTGGGAAAAACCAAATTAAAAAGAACTCTCCCGTATAAACACTGAAGGTGACTGGTCTTTGCCATTCAACTGCTTTCAATTCTTTGGAAATAAAATAAAGACAGTAAAACATGCAGAACATTGAAAACAGATGAACGGGAACTATCGCCGCGGCAACATTCGAAGCACCCATTCCGATCACCACTTTTTCAGAGGCAATATAGCCAGTTAAAGGATTCAAAAACAGCAGGTAAATAACCGCTATTACGAGAAAAAGTTTAAACCTGTTCACGCTCATGGGCACAGACTTAGGTAGCTTATTGTAAAGATTTGTGCCAACCGCATATAACCAACCGAAAAAAAGGAAAATATAAATTAGGATTGCTATAGTAGTCGGCCAAATAATGACTGATATATCTCTATTCGAAGCGAAAGTATCATGCACTGTTATTTGAAAAGTATCATATGCTCTTATTTGAAGTACGAGCGATACTGCAATGAGAATTGTGAACAGTTGCCAATGTTTTAACCGAAGAAATATGTTCATAGTTTGGCTTTAATACACTCAATGAAGTGGCGTCCTATTTAACAGCCCACATCTTCCGCCTTCAACCACCTGGAATAAATGTACTAAAATGCCTGTGATAACGAAATCAATATCCACCTGTAATGAATTATAAATTCAAGGGGAATTATAAGATATGGGGTGTTTTTTTATCGCAACTCACAGCACCCGTAACCGCGTTTCAAATACTTTCGAGTCATGATCTTTTCATAATAAATCTGTATTCCTTTTGTCTAGACCCCACCGGAGGACATTTCAATAATATCTCCTAGAAAATATTCATCGCCTTGTTTCTTAAATTGGTTTATCAAAAAGACATTGTAACGTGCGCCATAATTCTTGACCCGGATTTGGTTTGTCCAAAGGCAAGGTCTTGCGCAAGCGGGTTTTGGACATTCACACCAAAATTTAATTTTTTTATACTGGCTTCAACGCCGACAGTGCCAAACGTAGAAAAGCCACCAGTCTGATCCAATTTTTGATCTTCCAGTCTGTTTGCATTACTGTGTTCATATTGAAAACCAATATTTGGACTAATGCTGATCTTTTTAGAATTAATGGTATAAAACAAGAAGCTGTTGGAAGAAAGACGGTTTCCAAACCTGTAATCCTGCTTGCTTTTTGTGTTGATTTTGTAGGTGGCATTGGAAGTAAAACCCCAGTTTTGAAAATGAAGGGTGTAAGCCGCATTCAGCATAAAATCAGTACTGCCCGACCCCAGCTGCGAATTGGCGATAGCAACCAGGTCACTTGCACCGGGATCGATCTGTGTTTTACCGGTCGGTAGCTTTAGCCCTCCTCCAATCCATAACTGTTGCAGAAACATTGTTCCTTTCTTCGTCAGTGACGAATGATTGAATACCGAATAGTTGATAATGGCAGCAACGTCTCCTAAACCGGCTTTTTGATTTACTCCGTCGTCTGAGCGCTGGTTGGTAAAATCAAAAGGAACAAAGCCTAATAATTGCCACCTTTTGCCGAAGTTCATGCCTCCCCATAATTCAACAGTTTGAAAGTAATCATTGCTGAATTGTGAAGCGTCATTTGCTATATGTGTATGAAAGGACTGGTATTGATAGCGAAAGCCTATGAAATGCCTGCCAAACTGCGGAACCATCCCAATGTAATAATTACCCAGGCCACACCCACATATATCACAGCAAAAAGATCGAATTGAAATAAAAATAAAAAAGGTTAGAATCAATGTGCGTTTTCTGATTTCCATAAGTAAGACTCCTTTCAAAAAAATAAATCTATCAATTGAATACGAAGTTATCTGATCTTGAGTTGTCATTGTGCACCTTAATAAGTAAACCTCAGATTCAAAATACCTCACTCAAAAAGAACGATCACACGGTTCGACCGATTGGTTTATCCAATTACAAGCAGTCTTGTACTTAGTTATTTCGATCACTCCAGGCAGTTCGTTGTTTACATGTTCTTCGCGACTGTAGCAAGTGTCAAACTAATTAATTAGACCGCCTACATCCCCAGCCACTTTATAGAGCTAAGCCCCGCCGTACAAGGCTCCTATGCCTGTCTTTTCAGGCATTTCGATTGGCTTCAGGATGAATCAAATGCGAACCCAGATCGGTTACCGTTTCGCAGCATAATTGCTCCATTACCTGTTTTAACTGCGTTTTCAGAACCGAAATAATATGATCGCCCCCTTCAGCGCCAAGGGCTGCGACCGAATACATGAATGTTCGACCAAGAAAAGCAAATTCTGAACCGGAGGCGAGCACCCTTGCAATATCAGGCCCCGAACGAAGACCGCTGTCGATCATAATCTTAATTCTATTAGCACAGGCTGCTACAATCGGCTCCAAGGATTTTATAGAGGACTGGCCCGCGTCAAGCTGTCTTCCTCCATGGTTGGAAACAATAATTCCGTCAAAACCCAGTTTCATTGCAAGCTCAGCGTCGGATTCAGTGGCTATTCCTTTTAGGACAAGCTTGCCTTTCCATTGGTCTCTAATGGGCGCAATCCGTTCGGCGTCTAGGCGGCCAGAAAAGGTTTTGTTCATAAACGTGCCCAGCTCCCTCATATTCATGCCCTTTGGCATGTAGGGCTTTAGTGTTTCAAAACCGGGAGTCCCATGACATAGGGTGTTCCAAGCCCAACGGGGCCGGCCCATAATCTGAAGTATGTTTTTGATTGTCATACGCGGCGGCATCGCAAGACCGTTTCGGATATCGCGAGGCCGAAAACCAAACGAAGGCACGTCACTTAGCAGCACCAGCACTGGATAACCGCTTTGGTCCAGCCGCTTTAAGATGTCATCCCTTAAATTTTTTTCTGCAGGATGATAAAGCTGGTACCATGCCTTGCCTCCCGTCAGTTCGGCTACTCGTTCAATGCTTGAAGTTGTCACCGTGCTCAGAATAAATGGGATATTGTGCCTTAAGGCAGCCTTTGCCAGAATGTCTGCAGAATTCGGCCAAATCAATCCCTGTAATCCTACGGGAGCAATTCCAAAGGGTGCGTCATAGACATGTCCAAAAAGTTCGGTTTTTAAATCAGCACCGCGGTGCGTATTCAAATAGTAAGGCGCCAGCTCGATTTTGCGGATATCCTCTGTGTTTTTCCGAAGGTTTACATCTTCGTTACAGCCACCGTCAAGGTATTCGAAAGCAAATCTGGGAATTTTTTTTTGTGCCCTTGCGCGCAAGTCCTCCACTGAAGGAAAGCGGTTATCGTAAGGTGGTTTCATAAATTGATTTTATTTTTAAACGATTCACTAAGGCTAGCTTAAGGCCCTGTCAAGGTGTACATATCCGCCATCTACATGGATCATTTGGCCGGTCGTATGGCTGGATCTTTCAGAAAGCAGGAACGCAACCATATTGGCTATTTCGGCCTGGCTCGTCATTCGGTTGCCAAGAGGAATTTTGGAACTGATCTGTTTCAATTTTTCATCCGGCTCGCTCTGGGTACTTAACCATTTTTCATATAAGGGAGTAAAACACTCCGCAACGATTACAGCATTTACCCTGATACCATATTTTAGCAATTCAACCGCCCATTCGCGTGTAAGCGCATTTCGACCCCCATTAGAAGCAGCATAAGCCGATGTACCACCCTGTCCTGTCTCTGCTGTTTTGGATCCAATATTCACGATGGAACCTTTGCCTTTAATCAAAAACGGCAGCGCGTGATGTGCCATCAGGTAGTAGTGCACCAGGTTGCTATGAAGACTGGCCATGAATCGCTGGTAGTTACCCTTCTCAAGACCGACACTATCATTTACTCCCGCGTTGTTGACAAGGCCGTCAATACGTCCAAATTCGTGAACAACCGTTTGAACTGCTTTTTTGCATTCATCGGGTCGAGTAAGTTCGGCAACAACATCGAAAACTTTTTTTCCCGCTGTCATTAGTTCTTCGCGGAGCGTTTTGTTATCGTTTTTGTTTCTGCCAACGATCACAGGCAGCGCCGATTCATCAGACAACACTCTTACGATCCCCTCCCCGATGCCCTTGGCGCCGCCGGTAACAATTATCACTTTATTTTTTAGCTGCAGGTCCATTGTATCTATAAATTATAAAACTGAATTGCATTTTTTGCGAAAACTTTTTCCTTTTCATCCATTGTAAAAGATGAAAAATACTGGTTGACGATCCCCACTACTTCTTCATAGGAGCCTCCTAAAAGGCAAACAGGCCAGTCTGATCCGAACATGACACGATCTGTTCCAAAGGCATTGACAACAATATCGAAATAAGGGTAAAACTCCTCTTCGGTCCAGTCCGTCCAGTCAGCCTCGGTTATAAAACCCGATAATTTGCAATAGACGTTCTTGCAACGGGCTATCTGGGTTATATCATTTGCCCACTCATCTTTTTTTTTGAATTTAATGAAAGGTTTTGCAAGGTGGTCAACGACAAACTTTTGTTCGGGAAACTGTTGTGACAGCAGAAGTGAATACGGTAATTGATCAGGATATATCAAAAAATCATAAGTATAATTGAAATGCGCCAACTGGGCGATTCCGTTTTTAAACTCTTCCCTTAGCATGCAGTCTCTTTGCGACTCTGACTGTAGGATATGACGAAACCCTTTTAATTTGACGCAACTAGCGAGCAGCTGCAATTTCTTTTTCAGGTTCGGGCTGCGAAAATCAATCCAGCCGACCACACCCGCTATAAAATCATTTTTCTGAGCCAGTTCCAATAGAAATTTCGTTTCCTCCTCTGATTGATCAGCCTGGATGGCAACGCATCCATCAATTTTGTTTTCTTGCAGAATTGTTTTTAAAT
>Ga0207647_10001839_pt1 | contig 16280 bp, 16 predicted proteins | sample KBSCornC2_FD_184295 | JGI IMG/M metagenome (GOLD analysis project Ga0207647, IMG submission 184295) | Corn rhizosphere microbial communities from Kellogg Biological Station, Michigan, USA - C2 (SPAdes) (version 2) | ecosystem: Host-associated > Plants > Roots > Rhizosphere ...
GGAGCGCAGGAACCGGAGCATACATACAAGTATGGGAGGATTCCGAGCACCGCCGGCGCGCAAATTATCGAGCGCAGTAGGTTTTTAGAGGTTCCCTAGGGTTTACTTGCTGCTTGCGGCCAGTTGAATCAGGTATTGCGTGAGCGGCACGACCTTTTCTTCACCGCCTGCCGAAGTCGGCGTGAAGCGGTACTTGCCGCCGATCACGATCGTCGGCGTCGAGTCCGTCAGCGTCGCCTTGAGGTAGGCGTCGGCGCGTTTCATCTTCGCGTTGATCGCGAAAGAATTGGCCGTGGCGACGAAGTCCTCGGCCTTGACCCCGTATTGCGCATAGACCTTGGCCGCATCTTCGATCGAGGGTAGCGGATTCTTGATCGTGCGCCCGTCCGCGCTCATGATCGCGAGCGGCGCATTCGGCTTCCACACCGCATCGAACATCGCGTCGTGCGACTTGTCGGCGATGCCGAGCGTGGCCGCGGTCAGGTAGGCGCGCTGGAACATCGGCCAATCCTCGTTGGCCTTGAACGACGCCGGCACGTAGGTCATCACGGCGTTCGCCGGCAGCGACTTCTTCAGCTTGACCATCGTCGGGTTGAAGAAATTACAAGCCGGGCAGCCGTAGGAGAACACTTCGGTCACTTCGACCTTGCCTGCCTCCACTTCGCTTGGTACGGTCGGCTCGACGAGGAAATAGTGCGTGCCTTCTTTCCACTGCGTCGGTGCGGCGAGTGCTTGCGCCTGGGCGAGCGGGGCAAGTGCGGTTGTGGCGAAAACGATAGTCAGCAAACGGGCGAGCATGAAAGATTCCTTTGCAGCAATACGAAAATGGCACCGCCGATAACGACCGGCGATGCCATCGAAGAATGACGCTTGCCGGCGCGGAAAGTTTCCATTCCCTGCCGGAATGACGCGTTCGATCTAGGTCGGCCGCGTCACTTGGCCACTTCGGCCGTCTTCGGCGCCGCCGCGTGCAGGCCTTCGATGTAGCTGGCGAGCGCGGCGATATCGGCGTCGGTCAGCGGTTTGGCGACCGCGGTCATGATCTTGGCGTGCTCGTCGTCGCTGAAGCCCTGGCCGCCGCGGAACGCCTTGAGCTTGGCGCTGGTGTAGTCGGCGTACTGGCCGGCGAGCTGCGGATACATCGCGCCCGGATTGCCGCGGCCGTCCGGCCCGTGGCAGGCCATGCAGGCCGGCACGCGGTCCGCGGCGTCGCCGCCGCGATAATACGATTGACCTTGCTCGACGAGTTTCGTGTCGGCCACGCCCGGCAGCGAGGCCTTGCTCGCGTAATAGGCGCCGATGTCGTGCATGTCCTGGTCGCTGAGGTTGGCGATGAAACCCATCATCACCGCGTTCTGGCGCTTGCCGCTCTTCATGAGCTGGATCTGGCGGGCGATGTAGTTTTCGTTCTGGCCGGCCAGTTTCGGATACTGCGAGCTGGCTGGATTGCCGTCCGCGCCGTGGCAGGCGCCGCAGGTGGCGGCCTTCGCCGCGCCGGCGGTCGCGTCGCCCACGACGGGCTTGTCCGCGGCCTGTGCCATGCCCGCACCGAGCAGGATTGCCATGCCGATCACGTACCGAAAGCTCATACCCTTCACTCCGAGAAAATCACAACGTTTGCCACGGGGCAGCCTTTTCCGCGCTGGCTGCGGCACAATCGACGAATTATCTCAGCCGCGCTTGTCAGCGGTCAAACCCGCCGGAACCGACCGATGAAGCACAATCCCTTTCGCAGCGCCGCTTTCCTCACCAGCGCCGCCGAGTTGCGCCAGCTGCCTGCCGACGCAGGTGCCGAGATCGCCTTCGCCGGACGCTCGAACGCGGGCAAGTCGAGCGCGCTCAATGCGATCTGCGACCAATCGGGCCTCGCGCGCACCTCGAAGACGCCGGGGCGCACGCAATTGCTCAACGTATTCGCGCTGGACGACGGCCACCGCCTCGTCGACCTGCCCGGCTACGGCTACGCCAAGGTGCCCGAGGCGATGCGCGACAAGTGGCGGCGCGTGATCGACGCCTACCTGCGCGAGCGCGAGTCGCTGCGCGGCGTCGTGCTGATCGTGGATTCCCGCCACCCGCTCAAGGAGTTCGACCAGCAAATGCTGGCCTATTGCCACGACATCGGCCTGGCCTGCCACGTGCTGCTGACCAAGGCCGACAAGCTCGGTCGCGGGGAGGCGGCGCGCACGCTGGCCGCGGTGCGCAAGGAGATCGCCGCCGCCGGGTTCGCCGCGACCGCGCAGCTGTTTTCGGCGCAGGCCAAGACCGGCCTCGACGAGGCGCGCGGCGCGCTGGCCACGCTGCTGTCCCAATCCTGATACGCCGCGACGTCAGTTTCTCGCGGTCGGCGAGGTCTTTTGTTTCGCGGCTTCGCCCCTATTTGCTTTGCGCTCGTCCCTGATCGCTAGAATCAAAAAGCGGCCATCCTTGGCCGCACTTTTCAAATCGTCCTTCCAAGGCACGCGAAACCCATGTCCGGACCCAGCGCGGTAAAAGAAACCCCGATCGAACGCCGCGAGCAGCTCGTGGACTACATCGCCTCCGGCGCGCGCGCCCCCGACGCGTGGCGCATCGGCACGGAGCACGAGAAGTTCGGTTTTCGTCTCGACGACCTGCGTCCGCCCACGTACGCGGGGCCGCGAGGCATCGGCGCGATGCTCAACGGACTCACGCGCTTCGGCTGGGCACCGATCAGCGAGACCGTCGACGGCGCGACCAATGTGATCGCGCTCGCGCGCGGCGACGGCTCGATCACGCTCGAACCCGCCGGTCAGCTCGAACTCTCGGGCGGCCAGCTCAAGACGATCCACGAGACCTGCGAGGAAGTCACCGGCCACCTGAGCGAGGTCAAGACGGTCGCCGACGAGCTGCAGCTCGGCTTCCTCGGCATGGGTTTCCAGCCGAAGTGGCGACGCGATGAGATGCCGTGGATGCCGAAAGGCCGCTATCGCATCATGCGCGACTACATGCCCAAGGTCGGCAAGCTCGGCCTCGACATGATGACGCGGACCTGTACCGTCCAGGTGAACCTCGACTTCGTCAACGAAGCGGACATGGTGAAGAAGTTCCGCGTCTCGCTCGCGCTGCAGCCGATCGCGACCGCGCTGTTCGCCGACTCGCCGTTCACCGAAGGCAAGCCGAACGGCTATCTCAGCTATCGCTCGCACATTTGGACCGACACCGACCCTGATCGCACCGGCATGCTCGACTTCGTCTTCGAGGAGGGCTTCGGCTACGAGCGTTACGTCGACTACCTGCTCGACGTGCCGATGTATTTCAGCTACCGCGACGGCAAATACATCGACCTCGCCGGAAAATCGTTCAAGAAATTCCTCGCCGGCAAACTCGATGATCTGCCCGGCGCGTTGCCGACGATGAAGGACTGGGCCGACCACATGACTACGGCCTTTCCCGAGGTGCGCCTGAAGAAATACCTGGAGATGCGCGGTGCCGACGGCGGCCGCTGGAGCCGGCTCTGCGCGCTGCCCGCGTTCTGGGTCGGCCTGCTCTACGACCAGGCCGCGCTCGACGCCGCCTGGGATCTGGTCAAGGATTTCACCATGGTCGAGCGCCATGCGCTGCGCGACGGCGTGCCGAAATATGCGCTCAAGCTGCCGTTCCGCAACGGCAGCGTGCGCGATCTCGCGCGCGAAGCGCTGAAGATTTCGGGCCAGGGCCTGGCCCGGCGCAACCGGTTGAATTCGACCGGCGCGAACGAAGCGGTCTTCATCGAGCCGCTGATCGAGTATGTCGAGGCCAATCAGACGCCGGCCGAGCGCAAGCTCGAGCTGTTCCACGGACCATGGAAAGGCAGCATCGATCCGCTGTTCCGCGAGTTCGCATATTGATTGCATGAAAAAGGCCCGCAAGCGGGCCTTTTTCACGTCCATGCATCGCCGGATTATCTCTATTTGTCGGCTTTCGCCGCCTTGAGCCCACGCACCTCGAGCAGCGGCTCGACACTCGGATCGCGGCCGCGCCAGGCGCGATAGAGCGCGTCGGTTGGTTCGGTGCCGCCGCGCGAGAGGACCATCTCGCGGAAGCGCTGGCCGTTCTCGCGGGTCATGCCGCCGTGCTCCTTGAACCAGTAGAACGCATCGTCGCGCAGCACCGCGGTCCACAGGTACGAGTAGTAGCCCGCGGCGTAGCCGTTGCTCCAGATGTGAGCGAAGTAGCTCGTGCGGTAGCGCGGCGGCACGAGTGGGTAGTCGACATCGTATTTCTTCAGCGCGCTGCGCTCGAACGCATCGACGTTGTCGATGATGGTCATCGACCGCGACAGCGTGTGCCAGGCCATGTCGAGCAGGGCCGCTGCGACGTTCTCGGTCGTGGCAAAGCCTTGGCCGTAGCTGCCGGCCTTCTTGATCTTCGCGATCAGTTCCGCCGGCATCGGCTCGCCGGTCTTGTAGTGCTTGGCATAGTTGGCGAACACGGAAGGCTCGTCCGCCCAGTGCTCGTTGAACTGCGAGGGGAACTCGACGAAGTCGCGCGGCACGCTGGTGCCGCCGAGCAACGGATACTTCACGTTCGAGAACATGCCGTGCAACGCATGGCCGAATTCGTGGAACATCGTGATCACGTTGTCGTGGCTGAGCAGTGCGGGCTGGCCCGGCGCGGGCTTGGTGAAATTGCAGGTGTTGGTGATGACCGGCTTCTGTCCGAGCAATCCCGACTGGCCGACGAATGCCGTCGCCCAGGCGCCGCCGGCCTTGTTGTCGCGTTTGAAATAGTCGGCGTAGAACAGCGCGAGCGAGGTGCCGTCCGCATCGAACACCTCGAACACGCGCACGTCGCGCTGGTAGACGGGAATGTCGTGCCGTTCCTTGAAGGTGATGCCATAGAGCTGGTTCGCGGCGAAAAACACGCCGTTCTGCAGCACGTTGTCGAGTTCGAAGTACTGCTTGATCTCTTCGGAATCGAGCTGGAACTGGCGCTTGCGCACCTGCTCGGAATAGTAGTCCCAGTCCCAGGGGCGCAGCGCGCCGCCTTCGTTCTTCGCGCTCGGCGAGTAGTACTGCAGGTCCCACGGCCTGAAGCGGATGCCGTCCTTCTTCGCCAGTTTCTCCATCTCGCGCGCCTCGCCTTTCGCCTTGTTGATTGCGGGGGCGGCCATGTCGGTCATCAGCTTGATCGCGCGCTCTGGCGTCTTTGCCATCTGGTCGTCGAGCGTGTAGGCGGCCCAGGTGTCGTAGCCAAGCAGGCGAGCCTTTTCCGCGCGCAGTTCGGCAATGCGCGTGATCGTCTTGCGCGTGTCGTTGTCGTCGTTGTGCTCGGCGCGCGCGATCGAGGCGGTGAACAATTTTTCCCGCGTGTCGCGATTCTGCAGCGAATCCAGTGCAGGCTGTTGCGTCGTGTTCTGCAACGGGATGACGTACTTGCCCGGGGTCATGCGCGCGCGCGCCGCTTCGAGCGCCGCGGCGAGGTCGGTCTCGGAAAGGCCGGCCAGCGCGTCTTTGTCGTCGGCGACGAAGGCGCCGTCTTTGGTCGCAGCAAGCAGCTTGCTGCGGAATTGCGCGGCGAGCGACGACAGTTCCTTGTTGTGTCCGCGCAGGACTTCCTGGTCGCCGGCCGACAGTTCCGCGCCGGCGCGCACGAACAGGCGGTAGTAACGCTCGGTCAGGCGCAGCGATTCGGCATCGAGGCCGAGCGCGGCGCGTTTTTCGTAGATGGCCTTGACCCGCGCGAACAGTTTCGCATCGAGGAAGATCGCATCGCTGTGCGCGGCGAGCTTGGGTGCTTCCTCCTTCTGCACGCGCTGCAGGATGTCGTTCGTGTTCGCTTGCGCGAGCGCGGAGAACACACGCTGCACGCGCGTCAGCAGGGCACCGGTCTTCTCCAGCGCGACCAGCGTATTTTCGAACGTCGCCGGCTCCGGATTGTTCGCGATATGCGCCACCTCGGCGATCTGCCGGCGCATGCCTTCCTCGATCGCCGGTTGGAAATCGCCGTCGTGGATGCGATCGAAAGGCGGTGCCTCGAACGGCAGCGTGCTCGCCTCGGCGAACGGATTGCCAGGCAGCGGATCGGTGATGTCGCTGAGCGCGGTGTCCTTCTTCGCCGATGCGGGTTTGTCCGTCACCGTTGAACAGGATGCCGCCAGGGCGGCGACGACACAGAGGAGAAAGATACGATTGCGGAACATGAGGGTCTCTTGCAAAAAAAGTCGCGCCGCAACGCGGCGCGAACAGTGGATGGACGCAGCCGGCGAAAGTCTACTTCGATTCGGCGGTCTTCGCGGCCTTGAGCCCGCGCACTTCGAGCAGCGGTTCGACTGACGGATCGCGGCCGCGCCAGGCGCGATAGAGCGCGTCGGTTTCCTGCGTGCCGCCGCGCGACAGCACCATGTCGCGGAAACGCTGGCCGTTCTCGCGGGTCATGCCGCCATGCTCCTTGAACCAGTAGTAGGCGTCGTCGCGCAGCACCGCAGTCCACAGATAGGCGTAGTAGCCGGCTGAGTAGCCGCCGCCCCAGATATGGGCGAAGTAGCTCGTGCGGTAGCGCGGCGGCACGAGCGCGTAGTCGACCTGGTAACGCTTGAGCGAGGCGGCCTCGAACTTGTCGACGTCCTGCTTGGCTGCACTTGGTGGCAGGCTGTGCCAGGCCTGGTCGAGCAGCGCGGCGCCGAGGTATTCGGTCGTGGCGAAGCCTTGGCCGTAGGTGCCGGCGCGCTTGATCTTCGCGAGCAACTCTTCCGGCATCGGCGCGCCGGTTTTGTAGTGCTTGGCGTAGTTGGCGAACACCGAGGGCTCGTCGGCCCAGTGCTCGTTGAACTGCGAGGGGAATTCGACGAAATCGCGTGGCACATTGGTGCCGGCGAGATAAGGGTATTTCACGTTCGAGAACAGGCCGTGCAGCGCATGGCCGAACTCGTGGAACATCGTGATCACGTCGTCGTGGCTGATCAGCGCCGGCTGGCCCGGCGCGGGCTTGACGAAGTTGCAGACGTTGAACACGACCGGCTTGGTGCCGAGCAGTCCGCTCTGGTCGACGAAGCTGTCCATCCACGCGCCGCCGGACTTGTTGTCGCGCTTGAAGTAGTCGGCGTAGAAGAACGCCATCGACTTGCCGTCGGTGTCGAACACTTCAAACACGCGCACGTCGGGTTGGTAGACGGGAATGTCCTTACGCTCCTTGAACGTGATGCCGTAGAGCTTGTTCGCGGCGAAGAACACGCCGTTCTGCAGCACGTTGTCGAGCTCGAAGTACTGCTTGATCTCGTTCTGGTCGAGGTCGTAGTCCTTCTTCTTCACCTGCTCGGAATAGAACTGCCAGTCCCACGGCGCGAGCTTGAAGCCGCCCTTCTGCGTGTCGACGAGCTTCTGCATGCCGGCGGCCTCGTCCTTGGCCTTGGCCACCGCGGCCGGGACGATGCCGGTCATCAGCTTGATCGCGTTGTCCGGCGTCTTCGCCATCTGGTCGGCGAGGCTGTAGTCGGCATACGTCTTGAAGCCGAGCAGCTTGGCCTTCTGCGCGCGCAGTTCGGCGAGGCGCTGGATCGTCGCACGCGTATCGTTCGCGTCGCCGTGTTCGGCGCGGTCGATCGAGGCCTTGAACAGTTTTTCGCGCGTGGCGCGATCGCTCAGCGATTCCTGCGCCGGCTGCTGCGTCGTGTTCTGCAGCGCGACGACGTACTTGCCGTCGAGCTTGCGGCCCTTGCCCGCTTCGAGCGCGGCGGCGAGATCGCCGTCGTTGAAACCGGCGAGCTGTGCCTTGTCGCCGACCACGAGCGCGCCGCCCTTGGTCGCGGCGAGCAGCTTTTGCTGGAACGCCGTCGACAGCGAGGACTCTTCCTTGTTCAACTCCTTGAGCTTGGCCTGGTCGGCAGCGGACAGCTCCGCGCCGGCGCGGACGAAGGCGAGGTGATAGCGGTCGAGCAGGCGTCGCGATTCGGGATCGCCTCCGAGTGATTCGCGGCTGTCGTAGAGCTTCTTCACGCGCGCGTAGAGCTTGCCGTTGAGGAAGATCGCATCCTGGTGTGCGGCGAGCTTCGGCGCGAAGTCCTCCTGGATCTTCTGCATGTCGTCGTTCGTGTTCGCCTGGGCCAGCGCGAAGAACACCTTCGACACGCGCGTCAGCGTCGCGCCGGTCTTTTCCAGGGCGACGATCGTGTTGTCGAACGTCGGCGCGTCGGCCTGATTGGCGATTTTGTCGACCTCGGCAAGCTGCTGCTTCATGCCCTCGTCGAAGGCCGGCGCGTAGTCGCTGTCGTGGATCTTGTCGAACGGCGGCGCCTGGTACTGCAGCGTGCTGACGGCGAAGAACGGATTGACCGCAGTCGCGGTTTCCGCGGCCTTGGCCGGTTCGGCGGGCTTCTGCGGCGTTTGCGCATGGGCGGTGAAGGCGATGGTCATGGCGAGGGCGATCGGTCGGAGTCGAAGCATGTTGGAATGTCCCCGGACAAGGTTGCGATGAAGGAAAAAGCACGCGCACGCGCGCGCGACGGACGCGCAGCGTAGCGAGGTTGCAGTGCGGTGGACATGTGCCGTTTGGGCTAGATTTGTCGGAAAGTGGGCCAGGGAAGGCCGCTGTTTGATTTTCGCGTCGGGGACTCGCGCAGAATCAACTCACGTCGCGTAGCGTCCAGTTCGCGCCGATCAAGAGGCCAAGCCGGTGCTTGAGCACCGCATGTGGCAGCACCGTGGTGATCTTCACATCGCAATGCAGGTCGGATTGGTGCGCGTCGACGATCGCCTGGGCGTCGCTCGCGCCGAGCAGCGGATCGACCGCATCCGGATCGGGCTGCATCGAGCGCCAGCGCTCCCACAGGCTCGGCTCGCGCAGCGCGGCCTGTAATTGCGCAGCGAAGCCCTCGGCAGAATTGCCGCTGTAGGACAGCGATGGAATCTGCCCGCGCGCCTTGGCAAGATCGGCCACGACGATGAAGAACGTCTGTTTCGAGGCGGGCATGGGCCACTCCTGGTTCGAGGGGAGATCGAGTTTATCAGTTCGGCGCACCGTCCCCGCCACGCGTACCGGCCGCAAGCGCCAAGGCCGCGCCGATCACCGCGGCAAGGCAGGTCCAGCCGAGGTAGCGCAATTCGGCCGACGGCGCAATCAGCGGCAACGGTGCCGCATAGGCGAGGCCGCTCGCGAGCACGGCGAGCGCGGCTTGCGCATTCGCGCGCGCGCACCGACGCCAGGCCAGGGCGAGCGCGGCCACGCCGAACGCGAGGTAAGGCCACGGCGCGAGCACTGCGGTGTCGCGCACCGCCTCGATGAGGCGGATGCACACGCGGTGCAGCGCCGAGCGGTTCGGCGCCACCGGCGGGTTGTCGCGAAACGATTGCTCCTCGTCGACGTAGACCAGCTCGTGCGGCCATTCGCGCGGCTTGCTGCCGAACAGCGCACGCGTCAAGCGCCAGCGGTGGGCAAGATAGGCGCCGGGATGCGCGGTCACCGCATCGACCCAACTCGTGCGCAGCGTTGTGGCGGTCGTGTCGTCGAGCGCAAAGAACGGCCCGATCACGCGGCCCTTCGTCGCGGTGAACACCGGCACGTTGGACCAGGGCACGTAGGCTTCACGCAGATCGCCCAACGTCAGATCTGACTTGCGCGCGGCCGGTGGCAGCAGTACTTCGTCAACCGCGAGCGAGATCGCGACCAGATCCCACATGCCCGTTCCGGGCCAGAGCGTATAACGTCGTTGCGCCGAATGGGCGCTCAACATGGCTAACGCCTGCAGGCTCAGGCATAGCGCGACCACTCCGGCGATCAGCCATGCATGTCTGTACCGTGGCGCGAGGAAGCGTGAATCCCGGTGCAGCCAACCCGCATATGCGACCAGCGGCGCCGCGGCCGGCAGCACGTTGTGGCGCAAGGTCATCGCGAAAATGAGCGCAAGCCAGAAAGCTGTGAGCCAGCCCGATACGCGCGCATCGCGCCAGCGCAAAAGCGCGCCGACGGCGAAGGCGAGCGTCGCCATCAACATCACGTCGCTCCACACGTGCGCGAGCAGGACGAAGACGACCGGCGCCGACGCGCTGACGAGCATGAAGGCGATGCGCACGACGACACCGCAGTCGAGGGCGCGGGCGATCAGCGCGAGTCCCGACCAGAGCAGCGCGAGCTGGATCAGGAACACCGGTCCCGGTCCGATCCACAGCGCGTTGGTCAGCTGCCACAACCAACGCAGTCCAGCACCGTAGATATTCGTGCTCGGCGCGCCGCGCGCCTGCGACCAGATTACCGCGCTGTCGAGCGACATTGCGCCGGGGTAATAGCATGCGGCAGAAAACGCGATGCCGAGCAGCGCCACGCATGCCAACGGCCACCACGATCCGTGCGTATCCAGTGCGGACGACATGGACCTAGCCGGAAAGGCGATCGCAGACGTTGCCGAGATGCACGGCGAGGGCCGCCGGATCGGGCGCAGCGCTGTGTGGCAGTACGCCGAGGCAGGGCGCTTCAAGGCGCTCGCGCAGCGTGGCGAGATTGTCCTCGCGTCGCGCCATCTGCGCATCGACGCTGCTCGCGATCCAACCGGTGAGCTCGGCGCCGTCGGCGCGGATTGCACGCGCACTGAGCAGTGCGTGATTGAGACAGCCCAGGCGCAGGCCGACGACGAGGATCACGGGCAGATGCAGTGCGCGCACCAGATCGGCTTGCATCAACCGTGGCCCGAGCGGAGCCATCCAGCCGCCGACGCCTTCGACGACGATGAATTGCGCATCTGTGGACAATGCGGCAAATGCCGCGTCGATGCGCGAAAGTTCGATTGCGACGCCGGCGTCGGCCGCGGCGAGATGCGGTGCGATCGGGTCGGCGAAGGCGTAGGGATTGACGTCGGCGTAGGTCGGCGCACCCGCGCTGTGCGCGATCAGCAGTTCGGCATCGGCATTGCGCAGACCGGCCGGCGTGCGCTCGCAGCCGCTCGCGACCGGCTTCATCCCGACCGCGCGCACGCCGTTCGCGTGGAGCGCGGCGAGCAGCGTCGCCGCGGCGAGGCTCTTGCCGACGCCGGTGTCGGTGCCGGTGATATAGACGGCGCGGCTCATGCTTGGCCGGAGGGCAGGGCCGCGATCGCGCGGCGGCAGCGCGATCGCTGCATGCGGCCGATCGAGATGACAACGAGAGTGACCGCGAACGAAGCGTCGACGAAGCCTTCCAGCCGCGTGGGCTGGCGGCGGCGGATGCACATCACGTTGTCGAGGGCATTCGCCATGGATCGAGTCTTGCGGGCGCGAGCGCGCAGCATAGGCGCTGGCGTGCGCGAAGCAAAGACGCTCACTGGAGTAGAATGCGAGGATTCCCTCCGCAGACGAATCATGTTCACTGCCGCTGCACTTCGATCCGACAGCAAGCCCGAGCAGTACGCCGAACTCGCCGAACAGGCGCGCGGCCTGCTGCATGGCGAACGCGACCGCATCGCCAACGCGGCCAACTTTGCCGCGTTGATCTATAACGCATTGCCGGGCCTCAACTGGGCCGGATTCTATTTCTTCGATGGAGCCGAGCTCGTGGTCGGCCCGTTCCAGGGCAAGCCGGCCTGCGTGCGTATCGCACTCGACAAGGGCGTCTGTGGCGCAGCCGCATTGACGCGGCAAACCCAGGTTGTGCGCGACGTGCACGCGTTTCCCGGCCACATCGCCTGCGATGCGGCGTCGCGCTCGGAAATCGTCGTGCCACTCGTGATCGACGGCAATCTGCTTGGCGTGTTCGATGTCGACAGTCCCGAACTCGCGCGCTTCGACGAGGACGATCGCGTCGGCATGGAGCGCTTGGCTGCCATTTTTCTGCAATCGCTGCGCGCCGAATAGGAAACGATGATGGCCGCCAAAGAAACCCCCGGAAAGATCCGCAACGTCGGGCCCAAGTCGGCCGCATGGCTGCGCCAGGTCGGTGTGCGCACGCAGGACGATCTCACACGCCTCGGCGCGATCGAGGCATTTATGAAGGTCAAGCGCGCCGGGTTCCGGCCGAGCCTCAACCTGCTCTACGCGCTCGAAGGCGCGCTCGCCGACTGCCATTGGGCCGACTTGCCGGACGAACGCAAGGCCGCATTGCTGGCTGGCGCCGAGGCGGCCGAAGCGGCCAATCCGATCAAGACGCGCTGGCAGAAACAGGCCGACCGCAGCGCGGCCGGTGCCTCCGGCGCCAGCGGTGCGGGCGACGATGGCGATGCGTCTTCATCGGGCTTTCTCGACGACGATCGAGGCAGCGCGTCGTCCGACGGGCCGGCGAACCGATTCGACTAGTTCCTGCTTCTCCGGAAGGTCAGGCCTTCACCGCCGCATGTGCGCGCGCATCCTCGCGCCAGCGCGGCGTGCTGCGGATGCGCGGCAGCGCTTCGGCGACGCTGTTGACCAGCGACCACATCTGCAGGTGTTCGTCGTTCATGAAATGCTCGGCGACGACCTGCTGCATGAACGCCTGCAGCGGCGCGTAGAAGTCGCGGACGTTGAGTAGCACGATCGGGTTGAAGTAGATGCCGAGGCGCTTGAGCGTGATTGCCTCGAACAGTTCCTCAAGCGTGCCCGAGCCGCCGGGCAGGGCGATCACCGCGTCCGATCCGGTGAGCAGCTTGTGCTTGCGCTCGCGCATGTCCTCGACGACTTCGAGGTTGGCGACGCCCGGATGCTGCCATTCCACTTCGGTCATGAAGCGCGGGATGATGCCGATTACCTCGCCGCCGGCTTCGAGCGCGCCGTCGGCCAGGGCACCCATGAGCCCGACCGCGCCGCCACCGTAGACGACCTGGCAGTTCGCGCGCGCGAGCGTGGCGCCGAGTTCGCGCGCGGCATCTAGGTAGACCGGGTCGCAATAGCGGCTCGAGGCGGCGTAGACGCAGATGCGCATGGCGGAGATTCCGGGATTCGAGGCCGCACATTCTAAGCGCGAGAGGCAGTGCGGCGAACACGGGCGTTGCGCTTGCTAGACTAGGCGCTGCCCCACAGCATACAGGTCCCCTGATGTCGTCAGCCTTGCCGAATCTTGCCGAAGCGCGCGTGGCCGTGATCGGCCTCGGCTATGTCGGCTTGCCGCTTGCGGTGGCGTTCGGCCGCGTGCGGCCGACAGTGGGCTTCGACATCGACCTGGCACGCGTGGACGAGTTGCGCCGCGGTCATGACCGCACCGATGAAGCCTCAGCGGAAGAAATGCGCGCGGCGTCGCAGCTCGGATTGACCGCTGTCGCCGCCGATCTCGCCGACTGTGACGTGTTCATCGTCACTGTGCCGACCCCGATCGACGCGGCCAAGCGTCCCGACCTCACCCCACTCGTGGCCGCCAGTCGCACGATCGGTCGCGCGATCCGCCGCGGCGGCGTGGCGATTTTCGAATCGACCGTCTATCCCGGCGCGACCGAGGAAGTCTGCGTGCCCGTGATCGAGCGCGAGTCGGGCCTCAAGCACAACGTGGATTTTTATACCGGCTACAGCCCGGAGCGCATCAATCCCGGTGACCGCGAGCGTCGGCTCGAGAATATCCTCAAGGTCACCTCGGGTTCGACGCCAGCGGCGGCCGAGTTCGTCGATGCGCTGTATCGTCAGATCGTGCACGCCGGCACTTACCGTGCGCCGAGCATCCGCGTCGCCGAGATGGCGAAGGTAATCGAGAATACGCAGCGCGACCTCAACATTTCGCTGATCAACGAGATCGCGCTGATCTGCCACCGCCTCAACCTCGACACGGCCGAGGTGCTTGCCGCGGCGGGCACGAAATGGAATTTTCTGCCGTTCAGGCCGGGCCTGGTCGGCGGCCACTGCATCGGCGTCGATCCGTACTACCTCACGCACAAGGCGCAGGAGGTCGGTTATCACCCCGAGGTGATCCTGTCCGGCCGGCGCATCAACGACGGCATGGCCGCGCACGTAGCCCAGCGCGTGGTCAAGCTGCTCGCGCGCCGGCGCATCCACATCGCTGGCGCCAAGGTGCTGGTGCTCGGTCTTGCGTTCAAGGAGAACTGCCCGGACCTGCGTAACACGCGCGTAGCCGACATGATCGCGGAACTGGCGGGTTACGATGCTGAAGTGCATGTGCACGATCCCTATGCGGATGCCGACGACGCGCGTCGCGAATACGGCATCGAGCTGCTGCCGCGATTGGGCGACGAAAAATACGACGCGGTGATCCTCGCCGTCGCGCATGCGCCGTTCCTCGCGCTCGGTGCGGACGGCGTGCGCGCGCTGGTCAAGCCGGGTGGCGTGGTGTTCGATGTGAAGCAGGTGCTGCCGCGCGAGGCAGTGGACGATCGGTTGTAGGAGAAATCACATGCGCATCCTGGTCACCGGCGCCGCCGGCTTCATCGGCGCGGCCTTGAGCGAACGCCTGCTCGCGCGCGGCGACGAGGTGCTCGGCTTCGACAACCTCAATGATTACTACGATCCGGCGCTGAAGGAAGCGCGGCTGGCGCGTTTGACGCCGCAGGCGAATTTCCGTTTCGTCAAAGGCGATCTTGCCGACCGCGCCGCGGTCGACCGCGTGTTCGCCGAGTTCGCGCCGCAGCGCGTCGCCCATCTCGGCGCGCAGGCCGGCGTGCGCTACTCGCGCGAGAATCCGCGCGCCTATGTCGACTCGAACCTCGTCGGCTTCATCAACATCCTCGAAGCCTGCCGCGAAGGCCGCATCGAGAACCTCGTCTACGCCTCGTCGAGTTCGGTCTACGGCGCGAATCGCAAGTTGCCGTTCGCGGTGCACGACGCCGTCGACCATCCGGTCAGTCTGTATGCGGCGACGAAGAAGGCGAACGAGCTGATGGCGCACACCTACAGCCATCTCTACGGCCTGCCGACCACGGGCCTGCGCTTCTTCACCGTGTACGGGCCGTGGGGCCGGCCGGACATGTCGCCGTTCCTGTTCGTCGGCAAGATCCTCCGTGGCGAGCCGATCGAGGTGTTCAACCACGGCGACCACTCGCGCGACTTCACCTATATCGACGATGTCGTCGAGGGCGTGGTGCGCACGCTCGACCGCATACCCGCGCCCGACCCTGCGTTCGACCCGCTTGCGCCGAACCCGGGCACGTCGAGTGCGCCGTACCGCGTCTACAACATCGGCAATCACCAGCCGGTGAAGCTCGCGCGCTACATCGAGATCATCGAAGAGTGCACCGGGCGCAAGGCGGAGAAGATCCTGTTGCCGCTGCAACCCGGCGACGTGCCCGACACCTATGCCGATGTTGACGAACTCACGCGCGACACGGGTTACGCGCCGTCGACGCCGCTAGAGGTCGGCATCGCGCATTTCGTCGCGTGGTACCGGAACTATTACCGGGTGTGACTGCGATTTAGGCCACATTTCGTGATGCGGTGGTGGTTTTACCACCAGTGTTTCTGGACTGAATGGTCCATTAACAGAATCCGAACAAGTCGTTTGCTACGTTCGCGCCCTCGTACTCATTCCGCTGTCTGCTTCAGGGGGATCACCGGCCATGTTGCAAACCCGAATCGTCCGTTTTGCCGTGCTCGCTTTTGCCGTCGTAGCGCCGATTTCGTCGTTTGCCCAGGTTCGAGCTTCCCAACAGCCCGCCATCCAGCCGTCGTTCTCGCTGGACCAGGTCGTCCCGCAGTATCGCCCGTTCGTCGCGCAGCCGGTCGCCGCGCGTGTTCCGCTCGCCGTGAAGCCGGCGCTCGACACCGACGCGGGCTTTACCGCGAGCATGGATCAGGTTCTCGACCGCGCGATCTACAAGGCCCCGCGCAAGCGCGTCGCTGATTTCGCGATGACCTTGCGCGACATCCGCTATCGCCGCGCCGGCCGCGATCCGTCCACCGGCTTCGACTGCTCGGGCTTCACCCACTACGTCTACAACAAGACCTTCGGCGTCGAGCTGCCCTACGACGCGCCGAGCCAGTACCGCGACGGCGAGAAGATCGTGCGCGAGGAAATGAAGGTCGGAGACCTCGTTTTCTTCCAGGTGCGCGGGCACATCACCCATGTCGGTTTGTACATGGGTGATGGCCGCTTCATTCACTCTCCCGCGCCGGGCAAGCGCGTGCGCATCGACGAGCTCGCCAACCCGTACTGGGCCAAGCGCTGGGCCGGCGCGCGTCGGGTGCACGTGCTCTCCTGACGATTCAGCGCGTAGCGCGTTCTTCCTCCCATGCTCGTCATTCCCGCGAAGGCGGGAATCCAGTTCTTGATCTTTTGATTCCGCGCTGACCGCGTCCGTTCGGTTTTCCGCGCGCGTCCCACGCGCGGGTCACTTTCTCTTGCTTGTGCAAGAGAAAGTAACCAAAGAGAACACACCCCGGATGCCGCGCCGCCTGCGGCGGTGCGCGAGGTCAGGCCGGGGTTCGTTGATTGTACGTCCGTGTACAAACAACGAACTCGCGCGCATCGTGCGC
>Ga0207647_10001842_pt1 | contig 16270 bp, 11 predicted proteins | sample KBSCornC2_FD_184295 | JGI IMG/M metagenome (GOLD analysis project Ga0207647, IMG submission 184295) | Corn rhizosphere microbial communities from Kellogg Biological Station, Michigan, USA - C2 (SPAdes) (version 2) | ecosystem: Host-associated > Plants > Roots > Rhizosphere ...
CAGGTGATCAGTTATTATGCGGCTTTGGCAAAAACCCATCCGCAGATCAAGTTGATCAACTATGGCACAACCGACGTTGGCATACCTTTAACGCTGGTGGTTTTATCGAGAGATAAAGTTTTTGATCCGGCGACAGCCAAAAAACAACACAAGCGCGTACTGCTTATTAACAACGGGATTCATCCCGGCGAGCCCGAGGGTATTGATGCCAGCATGATGTTTGCCCGCGATTTGCTGAAAAAGAATGCTTTGCCTAAAAATGTGGTGATTGGCATAGTGGCGCTATACAATATAGACGGTAGCTTTAACCGCGGCGTTAGCCGCATTAACCAAAACGGACCAAGTGCATACGGTTTCCGCGGCAACTCGCGCAATCTGGATTTGAATCGTGATTTTATTAAGGCCGATAGTCGCAATACCTGGGCTTTGGAAACCATCATCAACTCTTGGCAACCCGAGGTTTTCCTGGATAACCATACCAGCGACGGCGCGGATTATCAATATGTGATGACGCTTATCGAAACGCAAAAGGACAAACAAAACCCCACGCTGGCTAAATATACTTCTGAGACGCTGTCGCCCGAATTGTATCGCCGCATGAAGAAAAGTGGTTTTGAGATGACGCCATATGTTGAGGCTGAAGAGAATACTCCCGACGCGGGCATTGTAAGTTTTCTGGAGACGCCGCGTTTTGCTACCGGCTATACATCGCAACATAATATCATCAGCTATATTACCGAAACCCACATGCTGAAACCGTTTGACAAGCGCGTTTACGCCACCTACGATTTTATGCAGGCCCTGGTTGATATTGTGGAGCGCGATGCCAAACTGATCGGAGAAGTTAAAGCCAAAGCTGATGAAGAAGTGAAAAACCAAAATAGCTTTGCCTTAGGCTGGAAGTTAGATACCACCCGCTACGATATGCTGAGCTTTAAAGGTTTTACTGCCGGCTATAAACCCAGCGAGGTAAGCGGCCTGCCCCGTTTGTATTACGACCGTAGTAAACCTTACACCAAGCCCATTAAATACTACGATAATTATCAGCCGACCATCACCGTCGAAAAACCGGTGGCTTATATTATTCCGCAGGCCTGGGGTAAGGTAATTGATCTATATAAGCTTAACAAAATTGCTATGCGCCCTTTGGCACATGATACTACGCTGGATGTGCAAATGTATTACATAACGGATACTAAAACACCCGCCAAGCCCTACGAGGGCCATTACCTGCACAGCAACGTAAAGCTTAACCCTACAAACGTGAAGATTAAGTTTTATGCCGGCGATTACGTGGTTTATGTGAACCAGCCGCTAAACCGTTTTATTGTAGAGACGCTGGAGCCGCAGGGTATCGACTCGTACTTTGCCTGGAATTTCTTTGATTCGATATTTGATGAGAAGGAATATTACTCGCCTTATGTTTTTGAGGATGTAGCAGCCCAGCTGCTGAAAAACCAGCCTGAACTACGACAAAAACTAGACGACGCGAAGGCGAAGGATCCGGCTTTGGCAAAGAGCGCATCGGCACAGTTAAATTTTGTGTATCGCAATTCGCCCTATTTCGAAAAAACATATCTTCGTTACCCGGTGGCCCGTCTGTTAACCGCGGCCAAACTCGACTTAAAATGATAGAATATCTTCACTTTGCCCCGATAGCATCTTTCATCTTCGCTATTACGCTCATCACGTCAATCATGACCTTTAGCAACCCCGAGTGGTTTGGCAAGCTCATGTTTCACCCTTACAGCGTTCATCGCAACCATAAAGCATATACCATGATCACGAGCGGGCTGATCCATCGTGATTATATGCACCTCATCTTTAATATGCTGTCGTTTTTTTGGTTTGCTTTTACTTTGGAGGCAACTATCGGTCACTGGCAGTTTGCGGTGCTGTACGTCGCCAGTCTGATCATTAGCGACCTGCCATCACTCGCTAAACATAAAAACGACATCAGTTATTATACTCTAGGAGCATCGGGCGCTATCAGTGCGGTAGTATTCAGCTTTATCATGTACCAGCCCATGGCCATGATGATGATCATTCCGCTGCCTATACCTATTCCGGCTATACTGTTTGGTGTTTTGTACCTGATTTATTGCCACTACGCCTCCAAATATGCCCGCGACCATATTAACCACGACGCCCACTTATTTGGCGCTTTCGCTGGCGTAGCCATCACGCTGATACTAAATCCAAGCCTGGCGCCCGAATTTATACATAAGGTTACCGAGGGAGTGCGATCTTTGCTGCATTAATAAAGTTGCCGTCGGCATCAAACAGAAAGCTCATGGGCTCTTCGGGGTTCTTAATGATCTCAAGCAACAGGAAGCCCCAGTTTTTCCAGAAGTTTTCCAGCACCTGGCCATAAATCTTATTTTGCCAATCGTCAAATAGCGGTTTGCTGCTCATTCCGCGCAGCGGCATAGCTTCAATATACAGCTCTTCATTAACCGGCAGCAGGTTATATTCAGGCAGGCGGTTAAACAGATAGGCCGAGTAAAACACACGCCCGCTAAACTCTTCAAACTGGATAGGATGCAGCATATTGTCGCCTATTTTTTCCAGCATCTCTTTGTGGTATTGTTTGTTGGCGCCGTTGTCCTGAAAGCAAATGATGAGCCCAAAATCCTTAATACGCAATGAAAACGTAAGCGTATTTATCTCATCGCGATAGCCAAACTCCTGCTCATTATTATCCACCTTAAACAAAAAGACGCTGTATGGGGTAAAATCATCCAGAATAACCGGCAGATTCAGCGTTTGCAGCATTAAATGCAGATTACTGAATTTATGGATGATAGACTGCGATATATTAAACTCTTCGCCCGCGGCATGCTGTTGGCGGATGCCCGCTTGTATCTCATTAAAAATAATACCGTACAATAATTTGCCTGCCCATTGAAAAAGCCTGAGCTCATCGACCGCCTTTACAGCTTCGTAGCCAGTGTTAAATGCCTGCTCTATCTCGTTCTCCAAAGGTTCAAGGTATGCCTCATTTACCGCTGCCGAGCAGGGCATTTTGATGTCTTTGTAGGTCGCCATACTTTCGTCAAGCATTTTGAAAGGCTTTTCTTCCAGCCCGTACAGGCTCATCAGCCATTGAGGGAAAACCTGGATGGTTTCTTCAGCGCTGTTAAGCGACGCACCGGTTAAAAAACAAAACTTATTACTAAAGTTGGCCGACTTAAACGGCTCGTAAGGTGTTACAGGCATGGTACTTTTATTAAACGACGTCGGGGTGAGTCCTCGCCGTTATACTTTTATCTGGCGGTAAAGATAACCATCATTTTAAAAAGAGTATTTTAGCTTTTGGATTATAACATGAAGCTAACTTATCAACCCTTTGAACTGGCGCTGGCGCACCCATTTACTATCGCCAAATTTTCGCGCACCTCAACGCCCATCATGCTGGTACAGCTGGAGCACGAGGGCCAGATTGGCTATGGCGAGGCTTCGATGGTGCCCTATATGGGCGAAAGCATTGAAAGCGCTACCGCTTTTCTAAGCAAAGTAGATACCGGCCGGTTTAAACTTCCTTTTGATTTTGGGGCGATGATTGAATACCTGGACAGCATGGCGCCGGGTAATCCTGCTATTAAGGCTGCTGTCGATATTGCTCTACATGATCTGGAAGGCAAGCTGCTGGGTAAGCCTTGTTGGGAGATTTTAGGCAGCGATCCCGCTTTGATGCCGGCAACCAGCTATACCATCGGCATTGATACTACGGAAATCTTCCTCCAAAAAGTAAAAGAAGCGGCGGGCTTTAAAGTGATCAAGGTAAAGTTGGGGCGCGACAATGATAAGGAGCTGATCCGCATCATCCGATCAGTAACTAACATACCTGTTTATGTCGATGCCAACCAGGGCTGGACCGACCGGCAGCAAAGCCTGGATATGATCTGCTGGTTACAAGAGCAGGGCGTTTTGCTGGTAGAACAGCCTATGTTGAAAACGGATATCGACGGGAATGCCTGGGTGACAGAGCACAGTCCGCTGCCTATTATAGGCGATGAAGCGGTACAGCGCTTTGCCGATGTGGAGAAAGCCAAAGGCGTTTATCATGGCATCAATGTAAAACTGATGAAATCGGCAGGAATGTATGAGGCTAAGCGGATGATTGACAAAGCGCGTGAGCTGGATCTAAAAATTCTGATTGGTTGCATGAGCGAAACCAGCTGCGCATCGCTGGCAGCGGCGGCGCTGGCTCCGCAATGCGACTGGGCGGATATTGACGGCCCGTTTTTGACTACTAATAACCCTTATCAGACTCCGGCTTTAATCGACGGAAAATACCAATTAAGCACCGCCGCCGGACTGGGATTACGGCTGAAGTAATTTAAAGTTAAATTTTTATCATCGGCAAAAAACCGGTTATTTTGTAAAATGTCTTTATTTGTAGCCTCTTTAAATTCTGGCAGCAACGGAAATTGTTACTATGTAGGTAACAAGGATGAGGCTGTATTGATTGACGTAGGCATATCCTGCCGCGAAACTGAATCCCGCATGGCCCGCCTCGGGCTTTCGATGCGTAAGGTGAAGGCTATTTTTATTTCGCATGAGCATTCTGACCATATCCGCGGTGTGGCTGTTCTGGCTAAAAAGTATAAGCTACCGGTCTATATCACACCGTTGACCATGCTGCACGGCGGACTAACACTTGAGCCGCATCTGGTAATCGACTTCATAGCCGAAACTCCGGTTACCGTAGGCGAATTATTGGTGACCCCATTTTTTAAACTGCATGATGCTGCGCATCCACATAGCTTTACCGTTGCTTATAGCGGGGTAAAGGTGGGTGTGTTTACCGATCTTGGCGCTGTTTGCGAAAACCTGGTACAACACTTTCAGCAATGCCATGCCGCATTTTTGGAGGCCAATTATGATGAGGAAATGCTGGAACGTGGCCGGTATCCGTATCACCTCAAGCGTCGTATTCGGGGCGGCAAGGGGCACTTGTCCAATAAACAGGCGCTGGCCTTATTTATGGATTACAAGCCGGCTTATATGAGCCATTTGTTTTTATCGCACCTGTCCAAAGACAATAACGACCCAACCCTTGTTTACAACTTGTTTAGCACCCATGCCAATGGTACCGAGGTTGTGGTGGCTTCACGTTACCAGGAATCTGCTCTTTACCACATCAGCGGCAGTGCTGCAAACGCCCAGGCACCGTTGGTAAACCTGCAAACCAGCTTATTTTAGGTAAAAATACGATATATCGGCTACAGCCACATCCGGCTACGCCAATTATCAGAGACTGCTTTATTAAATATTATTAAAGCAAATTTAGACTTGTAAGAAGATGCCGGGGTTGGCACTTGTTTGGACTTTTTAAGAGAAAAATGAGGGCTAAAAAAAGGAGAAGTCCGCTAAAACTTCTCCCTAAAATTAACTGATCTCATTATTCTCATAAAGAACGAATTGGTTTAGTCCGATTGTAACAAGTTCCGCAAAAATATAAAATCCTATTTAGTAAGTAGAATAAATTTTAAAATAATTTATTTTTAATTTTCCGAAATCTTATTCTGTCAAAATTTTAATACCCAAATTAAATAGTTTTCGCCACTTTCAAAGTCGCTTTTCGTATAAATAAAAAAGCGTGTAATAATGCCTTTCGGGCATCAATACACGCTTTTTTCAAAAATTATATTTTTAATTTATTTCATGTTGTCTTTGATCTTTTTGATGTTATCCAGATGGCCTTTTATGGTTGGCAGGGTTTTATCGACAAAGGCTTTTAAATCAGGATCTTTCAGATTTTTTTGAGCGCTTTCAAACATATCAACAGTCGATTTATGGTCAGAAACCATTTTGTCGACGTAAGCTTTATCAAAACCAGAGGCCGATTTTTTTGACAAATCTTCAATGGCTTTCTTCGAGTCTGCATTTACAGAATCAGGCAGCGTAATGTTTTTAGCTTTAGCAACGGCTTTTAATTGTTCGCCGGCAGCGGTATGATCCATAATCATCATGTCGGCAAATTTTTTCACTTCGGGCTTTACCGCTTTGGCAGAAGCCAGCTTGCTCAATTCAATTTCGGTCATGCCGCCATTGGCTGCATCAACGGCAAATTTAGCATCATCAGCAACTACTGCTATACCGGTATTACCTGTTGTAGTAGTATCTTTTACTTTATTAACACTATCGGCAGCGTCAGTGCTGTCTTTGTGGTTGCTTTGGCAGGCCTGAAATAACATTCCGGCAGCTGCGATCATTACTGCATAACTTAACTTTTTCATAGGTTTACTTTTTTTTCTTTATAGTAAAACCCCTCGAAATTTATTATGTTTCAGGAATTTGAATTTAGGCATTAACCACATTGGCGGGTTTTCCGGCTATAAAAGACTTCAGGTTATCAATAGCTATGCCCATCAACCGGGCGCGGGCCTCTTTTGCCGCCCAGGCTATGTGTGGAGTGACGATACAATTTTTGGCTTTGAATATAGGATTATTGGCAGGCGGCGGCTCTTTGGACAACACGTCAATACCGGCGCCGGCAATCACATTATTATTCAGGGCGTCGGCTAGGTCGGCATCGTTAACAATCGGCCCGCGCGAAGTATTGATCAGGAAAGCTGATGATTTCATTTTGCGCAGATTTTCGGCATTGATCAGGCCCTGCGTCTCAGGCGTCAGCGGGCAATGGATACTTACCACGTCCGACTGCGCCAGTAATTCATCCACAGAAACCCATTTAAAGTTTTTGCGTTGCGATTGGTCGGTTTGTGTTCTGCTATGGGCGATGATTTGCATATCAAACGCCGCCGCAATATCGGCCACTTTCTGACCGATGGTGCCAAAACCGATAATGCCCAGCGTTTTGCCGCCCAGCTCGACAAGCGGATAATCCCAAAAACAAAAATCAACAGATTTGGCCCATTTGCCCTTAAAAACAGCATCGCTGTGTTTCTGTACATGCAGGCATAGCTCCAACATCAGCGCAAAAACAAATTGCGCGACAGCACCGGTGCCATAACCGGGCACATTACTCACTGGAATACCTCTTTGCTTACATACCGCAGTATCAACTATATTATATCCTGTAGCCAGTACGCCTATATATTTCAGATCGGGTAATTGGTTCAGCGTAGCTGCATCCAGCGGTGTTTTGTTGGTGAGCAGTACTTCGGCGCCAAGAGATCGCTCGACAATTTTATCATAGGGTGTGCGGTCATGAATGGTAACATCGCCTAGCTGGTGCAGTGCCTCCCAAGACAAATCGCCGGGATTAAGGGTATGGCCGTCAAGAACTACTATTTTCATAAGCTGGTAACGGGTCTTTTTTACCGGTTAATTTGATGGCTGTGATGATGATGGCCAAAATGGCGGCCGTCGTCAGTAACCAAATATATCCCGGTATGCCCGAGTTTAAAGTTACGCCATTTATTTTATTAGCCGGCGCAGGGGGAACAATGCTCTTGAACCAATAAGCCTGCCCAAACACCAGTAAGCTGATCAACAACAGTAAAATAAAGCTGTGCTTCACGGTAAACCTGAACAAAGCCGATTCTTTGCCTACCAGGTCGCCGGCGGCAGCGGCAACCGCGATAGACTGTGGCGATATCATTTTACCCACCACACCGCCCGAGCAGTTAGCGGCCACTGTAACCACAGGGGCAACATTGATATGGGTTGCGGTTACATATTGTAGTTTAGAGAATAGCGCATTCGAAGCGGTATCTGATCCGGTAATAAATACCCCCAGCCAACCCAGAATAGGCGCGAAGAACGGAAACAGCGGACCCGTATTGGCCAGCAACAGAGCGATGGTGGTGGTGATGCCTGAATCGTTCACTATATACGCAAAACTGAGTACCGACATGATAGTGATGATCGGAAACTTTAATTGCTTCATAGTCTCGCCAAAAACAGTCAGCGCGCTGCGATAAGTTAGACCGACAACCGGCACGGCCACCAATCCCGCCAGTAAAACCGCAGTACCCGCTGCCGATAGGTAATTGAACTTAAAAATGTGCGCAATGGGTACGCCTTTATGATCGGCAATGGTATTTTTGAGGCCCGGGAATGCAAATTGCGTTTGCCCGTAGGCATTCAGGAACGCTTTAACCGACGGCAGTCCCCAGGTTAAAATGATAATGGTTAGAAACAAAAATGGCGACCAGGCCGTGATGATCTCGCTGGCGGTGTATTGCTCTTTTACTACCGTGATCTCGGCTTTCTCACTGGCAAAGCGCCAGATGGTCGTCGGTTTCCAGAACTTCAGGAAAGCTACCAGACAAATAATCGACCCGATGCCCGCTATGATATCCGGCAATGCCGGGCCAACGAAATTGGCCGTCAAAAACTGCAGCAAAGCAAATGATCCGCCCGAAACCAAAATGGCGGGCAACACCTCCATCGCTTTTTTAAGGCCCGACATCAACACTATCAAATAAAGCGGCGTGATGAACGATAACAAAGGCAGCGTCCGACCGATCATCTGCGAGATCTGCATCTCCGCTATCGCTATGATAAACGCCACCACGCAAGCCATTAAACTGGCCTTGTATCCTTTTGTTTTTTTGATGATGAGCGCCCAAAAAATAACCAGAACAGGTATCAGCGCAACAAGCGCCGATAGCGTCAGGTTATGTAATGGATCAACGGGTTGTATCCAGGTCATGCGTATTGGTTGGAGATAAATTTAAAAGATTTTAGAATAATCTCAAAGCCAATCGGTTGGGCAGCTCTCTTAATGATGAATATGTCATCGTGAACGAGGTACGAGTGTGACGATCTCCGGGGAAATATGCTATGCCGCTTATCCGGAGATCGTCACGCTACGCTCGCCATGACGTGGTGGTAATGGACTTTAGTTAGTCTTAATATTCGGATCCTGCTTTGGTTTTTGCAGTTCCTCAATCACAAAGTTTTTGTCGCGCGATGCCAGCTTGGTACGCAGCGCCTTTACATCGGCTGCATTGATCTTGCTGCCTTTGTTTTGCCATGAGCGGCGCACAAAGTTCATTACCTGTGCCAGATCGTCGTCGCTAAAATCTTTGTTGTCGGCAAAGCCAGGCATTTCGCCGCTTATCTCAGGAGCTTTGTACAGGTGACCGTTAACTTTCACCGGACCGGTCAGACCCTTCAGCAAAATAGAGATCATCACGGTCTTATCGCCATTAACAATTTCAGATTTGTTCAACGGCGGAGCCAATGCTGTCACGCCATTACCATCCTCGCCGTGGCAGGTTTTACAAACGGTACCGAAGATAGCCACACCCCGCGGGAAATATTTAGCCATCAGCGCGGGGTCGCTGTTTAGTTTAGACTCTTCAATGGCAGTCACCACGCGGGCAATGCGTTTGTTGATGGCCAGCGCCGTATCAGGCAGGGCAGCCAGCATTTCCTTTTGGAAAGCCTCCTCACGGCCCTGAAGGTTCGACACAATAGCATCGGCCACATAATTATTCTTAGGATATTTTTTAGCCAGGCTAAACAGAATGCCGTCGGCCGTTTTGGGGTCGTATTTCTGGATAGAAGCTGTTACAAAACCAACATAAGGCGCTGCCGTTGCTGCAGTGGTATCGTTATCAGCCACCATTTGGGTTAACACACGTGCAAACTGGGTATAATTTTTACTGTTGATGATGTTTGGCGATGCTGTAAGCGCCTGCATACGGATTTTCCACTCAGGCGATTTCAACAGGGCCAGTACCTGGTCGGTTTGCAATTCGCCAAAACCTTCCAATGTCCACAAAGCATGAATTACCAGCAACGGGTTGGTTGATTTGATGGCCGCACGTAAAGCAGGCAGCGCTTGCTGCGGTTTACTGTCGACTAATATTTGCTGCGCCTTATCGCGCACATAGCCATTAGGGTTACCTAACAGGGCCACCAATTTAATCGGATCGTCAGGGAAAATTACATTTACCAGTTTCTTGCCGACCGGATATATCTTGTACAAGCGGCCACATGACAGCGGCTTGGTTAAGTTACGTTTGCCAATCTCGCCGGCCAGGTATGGGGTCAGATAAGTTTTATGCTGGATTATGCCACGGTACATATCCACTACATACAAAGCGCCATCCGGGCCGTCATATAAACTTACCGGGCGGAAGCGCTCATCAACGCTAGCCAAAAACTCGCGGTGCAAGTAGGCTTCGCGGCCTTTTACCACGTTGCCTTTTTCGCTCAGAATGTCGCGCTTAATCAGATTGGCAGATGGCTCAGCCACAAAAGCGTTCATCTGGTAATCCGGGCCAAACAGTCCGCCGCGATAAATCATCGGTCCACAGGCTGCTGTAAAGTTTACCAGGCGCAGGCTATCGTCCAAAACACCTTTCATGTAACCACGGTTCACGCCGGTAGTAGGGCGAATTGGGAAAGTGCGATTGTCAGCAACCGTACGCTCGTTGAAACCTGCCAACCCGTGCTGATTTTTATTGGTCAAACCCAGGCTTGGCGGAAAGTAGTCGCCTTGCAGGTTAGTTGAGTTGTCGTTGGCATACATGCGACCCATATCGTCCTGACTAATGCCCCACTGGCCCTTTTCGTGCGCGCTCCCGATCAGCCATTTGTCGCCTTGTTTACGGTAGCGTTTTGGCGAGTTAGCATTGTATATCCAGTTATCCAATCCGCGGTATAAACCGTTAGGCTGGTGCTCAACGTTACCTCCTTCGGTATATTTGGCATCCACCACGGTACGTTTTACCACCTTGTCGTTTTTAAGCTGATAATAATACAGGCGAGGCGGCTCGGCAATCAAAATGCCGTCCTCAATTAAACACAAGGCGCGCGGCATCACCAGCGAGTCAATAATAATCTTGCGATCGTCGTACACGCCGTCTTTGTTTTTATCGCTTAATAAAACCACTTTGCCCAGCGGCTGGTTTTCGCCATGGCCTGACGTATCGGGCATATAGTCTTCCATCTCGATGGCCCAAATACGGTTGTAACGGTCAAAGGTCATAGCAACCGGAGTACTGACAATCGGCTCAGAAGCAATCAGCTTAATAGCCATGCCCGGCTCCAGCTTCATTTTACTGATAGACTCGGCAGCCGGCACTACAGGTGACGAATTGGGGTCGGCTTTGGGCGGATTGTTCGGCGACGTCGCCAGCATTTTGTGCGCGGTACACTGATATAAGCCTATAACGGCAGCCAGCAGCAGGGGTATATATACGTACTTTTTCATTGAGCGTAATTGGCAAAGTATACCGTAATTTGGTATACACTTGAAGATAAGCCATAAATAAACGCTATTTTTTTATAAAACTGCCGTTGTTAAAGCAGTTTTAGGCCGGGAAATCGTTTTCGTAATAATCATTTTACTTTTGGGGCAGAAATTTTGTGATGGACGGCTTGGTTTATTTTACCGAGATTAGCTACCGGATATCGCCCACATTATAACCAATTATACCGCATGAAAAAATGGATACTATGCGCACTGGCTTTGGCCGGGGCATCGCAATTATCGGCACAAACCAAAACACCGGCCGACTATGTTGACCCCTTCATAGGCGCCAGCACCAGTGCTGAAGCAGCCCATGTTTTGCATGGTCTTGGAAAAACCTTTCCGGGAGCGGCAACGCCTTTCGGGCTGGTACAGCTAAGCCCAAACACCATCACCGGCGGCGACAACGGCCCGGGTTATAGCTATGAGATGAAATATATTGAGGGCTTTGCCTTTACGCAAATGAGCGGCATAGGCTGGTACGGCGACTTGGGTAATTTCCTGGTGACACCAACAACCGGCCCACTACATGTGGTAGCCGGCCGACATAAGGAACTGCCGGGATATCGCTCATTATACAGCAAGAAGACCGAAGTAGCGCAGGCCGGGTACTATGCCACTACGCTTACCGACTATAACATTCGTGCAGAAATGACCGCGGCGCCGCATAGCGGCATTATGCGTTTTACGTTCCCGCAGAATAAGCAATCGCGTATACAGATTGATCTGGCTCGACGGGTCGGCGGAACCTCAACCGAGCAATATATTAAAGTAGTTAATGACCATACTATTACGGGCTGGATGAAGTGCCCGCCCGAAGGCGGCGGCTGGGGCAATGGCGACGGTAAGGCCAACTACACTGTTTATTTTTATGCCGAATTTAGCAAGCCGTTTAAAAACTACGGTGCCTGGATGGCCGATATCCCGGCAGGCATATCGCGCAAAAGCGAAAGCGTTACCAGTTTAAAATATGATTCCCTGGTAGCTAAGGCTAAGATCGTTTCTAAGTTTACCGAGCTGCAGGGTCAGCACCTGGGCTTTTTTACTGATTTTGAGACGAAGGATAAAGAAGTGGTATTGCTGAAAAGCGGTATTTCATTTTCAAGCATGGAGGGCGCACGCCTTAACTTAAACACAGAAATTCCGGGTTGGGATTTTCAGGATGTTCGCGCCAAGGCTAAAGCGCTTTGGAACAAAAGCTTGTCTGAGATCAGCGTAACGGGTGGTACCGAAGATCAGAAAACGGTTTTCTATACGGCGCTTTACCACACCATGATTGACCCACGTGCTACCGCCGACGTAGACGGCACCTACATGGGCGGCGACATGAAGACGCACCATACTGACAAGTTTGTAAAACGTTCGGTTTTTAGCGGATGGGACGTTTTCAGAAGCCAGTTCCCGCTCCAAACTATCATCAACCCCAATATTGTAAGCGACATGATCAACTCGCTGGTTGAGCTGGCCGACCAAAGCGGCAAGGGCTACCTGGAGCGCTGGGAGTTTTTGAATGCCTATTCGGGTTGTATGGTAGGTAACCCGGCCGTGCCGGTTATTGCCGATGCTTATGTAAAAGGCATCCGCAATTTTGATGAGCAAAAGGCTTATAAATATGCGCGCAATTCGGTCGAAAAATTTGGCAACACACCTGAGCGTAAACAATTGGATATCTCGACCACGCTTGAATATGGCTTTGACGAATGGTGCCAATCGCAACTGGCTAAATGGCTGGGGCATCCGGAGGATGTAAATCTGTACGCCGAGCGATCACAGACCTACAAAAAGATCTGGGACCCTGAAAAAGGCTGGTTCCGCCCTAAAAAAGCCGACGGCAGCTGGGAGCCATGGCCAAAAACCGGTCGCCTGCAACAAAATTATGGCAGTGTTGAAAGTAACCCGTACCAACAAGGTTGGTTTGTACCGCATGATATTGACGGACTGGCCAGTCTGATGGGAGGCAGGGACAAAATGATTGCCGATTTGAATTCATTTTTCGAAAACACTCCTGACAACTTTAACTGGAACGACTATTACAACCAGGCCAACGAGCCTGTGCATTTGGTGCCTTTTATGTTTAACCGCCTGGGTACTCCATGGCTTACGCAAAAATGGGTGCGTAAAATTTGCGCCAATGCTTACAAAACGGGTGTGGAAGGTTTAGTGGGTAATGAGGATGTCGGCCAAATGTCGGCCTGGTACGTGTTGGCGGCAAGCGGCCTGCATCAGGCTACTCCCGGCGATCCACGCTATGAACTGTTTAGCCCGACGTTTAACCGTGTAGCTATCCGTGCGGGCGCTACCGGTAAGGTCTTTACCATCATCGCCAAAAATAATTCGCCGGTTAATGTTTATATCCAGTCGGCTACCCTGAATGGCAAGCCTTATGACAAGTGCTATATTGATCATCAACAAATATTAGCCGGTGGTACATTGGAGTATGTGATGGGGCCGCAGCCTAATAAGAAGTGGGGGATATAGAAAGCCACTCCACTGCCAGCTGTGGGAGAAGTTTTGAATGGTGATATTTTAACCTACTTGTCATTTCGACTAACGGGAGAAATCTTATACGCCTCACTATTGCGGCTTGTATAAGATTTCTCCTCGTTCCTCGTCGAAATGACATGATTTTATTCGACTAAATCATCACCAATATCTTTTCCTATTAAAACGAGGTTTTGCCGGGTGCTTTTAAGCGCCGTCTCTAAATCGACAGGTGTTTTGTTGATGTTGATGAACTTGTCGAAGTATTGATTTAGTGCTGGGACGGGGGCTGACGGGACCTTGCCCGCTATACCGATTACCTTAATGCCTTTTTGTTTAGCTGCTATGGCCACGGCGGCAGGGGCTTTACCGTGCAGCGTTTGCTCGTCAATACTACCCTCGCCGGTGATAACAAGATCTGTGTCTTTGAGCGCTTCTTCGAATCCGGTTAGTTTTAGAAAGTTATCCGCGCCGGCTACCAGTCTGGCATTCAGGAAAGCATACATACCGGCCGCCGCGCCGCCTGCCGTTCCGCTACGCTTAATAGTGGCCATACCCTTGCCTGTTTGTTGTAGGGCGATGGATGACAGCCTGGTCAAAAAGCTATCGAGTTTAACTACGTCATCTGCCGAAGCCCCTTTCTGCGGACCAAACACCGCCGCCGCACCGGCATCGCCCAATAATTGATTATCTACATCGCACAAAATCATAACGTCGGCTTTGAGTATGCGTTGATCTATATTGGACGTATCTATATGATCCAGATCAACAAGCCTGGCTGGTGTGGCCGCTAATTCATCGCCCCGCTTATTAAAAAACCGTATACCCAGCGCGCTTAATATCCCAACGCCGCCATCAACCGTTGCTGAGCCGCCCATGCCTACGATGATTTTAGTCGCACCTTTGTCCAGCGCCGCTTTTATCAGTTCCCCTGTTCCGAAAGTGCTTGCGTGCATTGGGTTTAGCTCTGCCATTTTTAATAGGCGCAGCCCCGAAGCATTGGCCATTTCGATGATAGCCGTTTGGCAGCCATCTGCTAAACCAAAATGCGCGGTGATAGGTCGGCCAAGCGCATCGTGCGCGCCCGCTTCAATACGTTCGCCGTTAAGGTGTTTAATGAGCAGGTCGCCGGTACCATCGCCGCCATCAGCAACCGGGAATAACCGGCACTTTGCATTGGCCTTGCTTTGTTTTACCCCTTCGGCAATAGCTTCGGCAATGCTTTGGGCATCGAGTGCGTTTTTAAAAGCATTGGGGGCTATCAGGATATTCATAGCTGAGCATTTGTTTTAGACAGCCGACGAGCCCTTAAGGCTTATATTTCAGATTGTAATAAACGTTGCGAGGGCCTATTTCGCCAAAGGCTTTGGTGATGTCCTGCAAAGAGTTGGCCAGGTAGAAGACAAAGGCATTAGCGCCGTTTTCTTTGTGCATGGCTACCATATTGCAAAACTTGTACTCGGTGCCAAAAGAATTATTTTTTACAGGGATCATCCAAAAGGTTATCTTGTCGGCGCCAAATTCTTTTTTGCCTTGTGCCGGATCAAATCCGGCTACCTGTATTTGTGGATCTTTTATACCGCCTCCGGCTTTGGTGGCCAGGTCCATGCAAAACATATCAAAAGGGTCATTAATCTGTGAGGCCGACTTATTGCCCGGGGAGGCAACGGGTGCCTTTGTAGCTTTACCTGCCGATGGCATAACTAAGTAACGGATCTCTAAATTATGGTCTGGATATTTAACCGCATATTGATAAGCTATCTGCTTGTTTTTCACAACCGCTGCTTTTACAGAGCCTTTTGGCGTACTAAACGTCATACCGGCTTTATTCACTATCTGATTAAAATCGACGTTCCCGTTTTTTGATTGTGCGTGTGTTGTTGCTGCAATAAATAACAGCGCTATAAAAGCATGAAATATTTTCATGGTAGAGTTATAATAGTTTGCGCTAACATAGCAAGGATTTTTGGGTGATGCAAACCTGGGTTGCCGGATAACATCATTCTTTAAACCTAAGCGCGTAAAAGATATTTTGCTGACCGATAGCCTTGTAATTATCCAACAACTCCTGCATAGAGTTACATAAGTAAAAAATATAAACATTAGCAACATTGTCTTTTTGCAAGGCCACCATATTGCAAAACTTATATTCAGTACCAAATGAATTATTTTTTACCGGGACCAGTAAAAACCCGCCGGTATCGGCCCCAAACTCTCTTTTCACATCGGCAGGTGGAAATCTGCGCCCCTTAATGGTGGTATCGCGAATACCGCCGCCTGCGTTTATTGCGGTTACATAAACTAAAGCGTCAAACATTTTATTCGGGTCGGCCATCCAGCTTCCCGGAGCGTGGTTTTTTTGAAATTCCTGATACTTAGCTACCTGATTAGCCATCGGTACAATAGTATAACGTACCTCCATATGGCGGTCAGGATAATTGACCGCATAATCATAATGGATCTGCCGGTTTTTGACGATGGGTGTATTTACTGATCCCTCAGGCCTTTTAAAAGTCATGCCGGTTTGTTCAAGTAGCTGGTTAAATTTTATTTCAGTGCTATCAACAGCAGATTGTGCATGTACAGTTACTGAACCAGACAGCAACA
>Ga0207647_10001843_pt1 | contig 16266 bp, 16 predicted proteins | sample KBSCornC2_FD_184295 | JGI IMG/M metagenome (GOLD analysis project Ga0207647, IMG submission 184295) | Corn rhizosphere microbial communities from Kellogg Biological Station, Michigan, USA - C2 (SPAdes) (version 2) | ecosystem: Host-associated > Plants > Roots > Rhizosphere ...
GGCTGCCATGCGATCGCTGAGGATGGTGTCAGTCCGAATGCCAAGGCGCCGCCGTTTCGCGTGCTCAATACCCGCTATCCGATAGATGCGTTGAGAGAGAGCTTTCTGAAGGGCATCGAGGTTGGTCACGAAATGCCAACATTCACACTGGCGCCCCAGGAGGTGACAAGCCTGCTGATCTATCTTCGCAGCCTCGATCCATGCAGCAAATCTTCTTCCGACAAGGCGGCTATGGCCAGATGCTTCGCTCCAATGAAGGAATAGGAACTCAGCCGCCGGCCCCGGCTTGAAAGAAGAGATTTAACATCATCCACAGCTTCGAGGAATCGACAAGCGCCAGCGAGCTTAAGCCAAGTAAAATCAACATTGGCGGAAACAGGATTCCTGTCAGAACCCCGGCGGTGATCAAGGCATCTCGACGATAGTTGGATGGCCGTGTCGCGAAAGCGCATGGCGGCTTTTCCCGGTCGGCGCTGTCGGAAAAAGCAGCCGTCGCCATTGATCATGCCTTTTCGATTGCGATCTTCTGCCGGCGGGGAGCGGCCTTTTCGTCCTTCGCCAGCGTGATCGTCAGCACGCCCTTGTCGAACGTTGCCTTGATCCCATTGGGGTCGATGTCATTCGGCAGCCCGATCTGCCGGCGGAACGCGCCGTAGCGCCGCTCGTTCAGCATGAAGCCTTTGTCCTTGCGCTCGCTCTCCTCTTTCTTCTCGCCTGAGATGGTGAGCACGCCATCAGCGACGCTGATCTCAACATCCTCCTCTTTCAGGCCCGGCAGTTCGGCCGTCAGACGATAAGCCTTCTCGTCTTCGACCATGTCGAGCGCTGGCACAGGCAACGTGGTGCGATTACCGAAATTCAAGATGCTCTGGCCGGGCCGGCCGAAATCGTCGAACAGCCGGTCGATCTCCGAACGCAGCCAGCCCATTGGTTCGGTCACCTGCGAGGCCAAATCGCGGAAAGACGACGGTTGGCGTGATTTGTTGACGGGGACGTCAGTTGCTTTGTCCATCATGCTTCTCCTTTAATGAAAGTCGGCTGGAAACCGTCGATCAGGCGAAAAGCGCGTGCTCGTCATCCTCTTCGAGCGGCTCGGGCACGACAAGCTGTTCATGTGCTTCATGGAATCCGTGATGACGGGCATGCGGCATGAATATCAGGCAGTTCTGCATCATCTGATGCCACCATGCTGCCATCAACATGGGCGGGAACTGCATCATCTGCCAGCCGGCAATCATCATCTCATTTGGAATGATGGGGCTGATCCCCCGCCGATCTTCGACGCGTTTTTTCATCGCCGCCTCCGATTCCTCGATTCCTTAACCAGATTTAAGGCCGCGGTAATGAGATTGTATCGGGAACAATACTTATCGCGCCACGCGCGGCACGAGGACGGCGGCGCCTGTGACACGCCCTTCGCGTAAAGCCGCCATTGCCGCGTCCGCATCTTCCAATGGGAACATCTGAGTTGTCGTTGTGACTCTAGCGCGCTCAGCGAGCTCGAAGAAGGAGGTTCCATCCTCCCGTGTTAAATTCGCGACGGAACGGATCGTCCGTTCGCCCCAAAGGTCGGCATAGGGAAATGCCGGAATATCGCTCATGTAGATGCCCGCACAGACCACTCGTCCGCCCTTCGCCACCGCCTTGAGCGCGGCAGGTACAAGCGCTCCCACCGGCGCGAACAATAGCGCGGCATCGAGCGGCTGCGGCGGCATTTCATCCGACCCGCCGGCCCAGACGCACCCGAGCGACCGGGCGAAATCCTGTCCCGAGATATCCCCAGCCTTGGTGAACGCGTAGACTTCTCTTCCCTGCCATTTCGCAACCTGCGCGATGATATGAGCGGCGGCGCCGAAGCCATATAGCCCGATCCGTTGTGCATCGCCTGCCAGGCGCAGCGCCCGCCAGCCGATCAGCCCGGCGCAAAGCAGGGGGGCGGCCGCCACATCGGAAAAACAGTCGGGTATCGGCAAGCAATAATGTGCGTCGGCGACAACATGCGTGGCATAGCCCCCATCGCGTGTGCAGCCGGTGAATTCGGGCGCATCGCACAAATTCTCGCGGCCGGTCATGCAATAAGGGCAGACGCCGCAGCTATGGCCGAGCCATGGCACGCCGACGCGCTCGCCCAGTTCAAAGCCTCCTACTTCGCTACCGATCTTCAGGATCCGGCCAACGATCTCATGGCCCGGCACGACCGGGTAATGCGCCGGAATCTCGCCATCGGCGACGTGCAGATCGGTCCGGCAGACGCCGCAGGCCGCGATTTCGATTAGAAGCTCATAGGGTTTTGGCTGGGGTAGGCAGCGCTCGACGAGTCGCAGCGGCTGACCGGGACCATCCAACTGCATCGCGCTCATTATCGTCATGATGGATACTTGCTGCGCATGACGGGGCCCGTGTCGTTAAGTAGCTTTCCCTAATGCCGTATGTGCGGAGGAACTATAGCTCCGACGCATGAAAAAAGCACGCCTCTGGCTGTTGGTCGGGCTCGGTCTTGCCGCGCTCGCGATTGGCTTGTGGGTGTGGCGCGGCAAACCTCCGACGGTCGAAATTGTTCATCCGCGCTTCGGGCCGGCGGTGGAGCTGGTCTATGCCACCGGCTATGTGGAGGCGCAGCAACCGGTATCCGTGGTGGCGCGCGTCACGGCGCCGGTCGAGCGCGTGCTCGTGGACGAAGGCGACCATGTCCGCCGCGGCCAGATTCTGCTCACCCTCAACGATGATGAGCAGCGCGGGCAGTTGGCACAGGCGGTTGCGGAAGCTCGACGGACAGCGCTCGACGAGCAGCGGACGCTGGAGCTTTTCCACCAAGGCTGGGTGACTCGCACCGCGCGCGACCGTGCGGTTGCCGACGCCGCCTCTGCGAGAGCAGCCGAGGCTAGCGCCCGCGCACGCGTGAACCAGCAGGTCGTGCGCTCCGGCATCGAAGGCATCGTGCTCAAGCGTGATGTCTATCCCGGTGACCTCGCCACGCCGAGCCGAAACCTGCTGCTGCTCGGCGATCCGCGGCGGGTGCGTGTGACCGCGACCGTCGACGAGCGGGATGTGCCGAGGCTTCGCGTGGGGCAACGCGCGTTCATGTCCAATGACGCGTGGCCAAATCGCACCATCGAAGGGAGGCTGACGGAGATCACTCCCGGCGGCGACCCCAACCAGCGTGCTTTCCGCGCGCGTCTCGCACTCGAGGATGGCATCACTTTGCCGATGGGTATGACGCTTGAGGTCAATATCGTCAGCCGGGAGATCAGGCGGGCTTTGCTCGTTCCCGTCACGGCAGTCGTTGATGGCCACGTCTGGGTGGTGGAGGAAAGTCGCGCCAGAAACATCGTCGTACACACCGGAATTGCCGCGGCCGATGATGTCCAGATCCTCTCCGGCTTGACCTCCGATAGCGCCGTTATCCGGCGGCCGTCGAGCGATCTAAAGGATGGCCAGCGCGTACGGCTGGCCACGTCTTTCAGGTGATCGAGCGGCTGCCGCTGCTGCTCGGCATCGCGCTCCGACATATTTCACGGCGACGGCGACAGACGGTGGTGGCGGTCAGCGGCGTCGCGGTGGGCGTCGGCTTTTTCCTGGCGGTCTCGGCAATGATGATCGGCAGCCAGAATGATTTCATCAAGACACTGATCGACGCCGCGCCACACATCATCATTTCCGATGAACTGCGCAGCCCGCCACCGCAGCCGGGCTTCCGCGTCTTCCGCGACGGGGCGGTGGTGCTGCGCAATTACAAGGTGCGCAACGAGGTGCGCGGGCTCAAGGATTGGCCTGCCATAATGCGTGCGGCCAATGACGAGCCCGGTGCGATCGCCTCACCCAGCCTCAGCGGTGCGGTAACGCTTCATCTCAGCGGCCGCGAAGAGGCGCTGAGCATCATCGGCATCGATCCTGAAATCGAGACCAGAGTCAGTACGATCGAGGACAAGCTGCGCGTCGGCCGACTTCACGATCTGGAAACTGTGCAAAGCGGCGTCATCATCGGCGAGGAGATGGCGCAGCGGCTCGGTGTCGGCATGGGCGATATCGTCAGCGCGACCTCGGGCGCAGGCACCACGCGCTCGCTTCGCATCGTCGGACTGTTCAAGCGCGGCCAGAGCCAGCTCGGCGCCACGTCAGGCTATGTTCTTCTGCGCGAGGCGCAATCGCTGCTCGGCCGACCATTCATCATCAACCGGATCGGCGTGAAGCTTGCCGATCCCTATCGGGCGCAGGAGGTTAGCCGCCGGCTCGAAGGCCGCTTCGGTTACAAGGCAGAAAGCTGGGAGGAGCGGTCCGCCGATTTCCTCTCGCTGCTCGTGACGCGCAACGTCATCATGTACAGCGTCGTCTCGGCGATCCTGCTGGTCGCCAGCTTCGGCATCTACACCGTGGTATCCAACAGCGTCGCGGACAAGCGGCGCGACATAGCGATCATGCGGTCAATGGGCTTTTCCGAGGGCGACCTTCAGCTCATCTTCGTGGCCGAAGGCATCGTGCTGGCGCTCGTCGGCGTGTTGTTCGGTTGGGCGCTCGGCTATGGCCTTATGGAAATTCTGGGCTCGCTCAAATTTCCAATCGCAGGCGAGGACAAATATCTGCCGCTCGATCGAGGCCCGCGCCAATATGCCATCGCCGCATCCGCTTCGCTGTTCGCCGGCGTGATTGCGGCATGGCTTCCAGCGAGGAAATCGTCGCGCGTCGATCCTGTCGACATCCTGCGGGGCGCGGTATGACGGCGGTGCTCGAAGCGCAGGGGCTGGGCCGAACATTGCCGGGCGAGCCGCCCATCCCACTCGTGATCGACGTAAGCCTCGCCGTCGAGCCGGGCACGTTCACGACCATCATCGGCCCTTCCGGGTGCGGCAAATCCTCGCTGCTCTATTTGCTCGGGCTGATCGACCGGCCGACCATCGGCAAGCTCCTGCTTGAAGGCAACGATGTGGCCGGGCTCGATGGTGATGCCCGCGCGCAATCGCGGCTGGAGCATTTCGGCTTCGTCTTCCAGTTCCATTTCCTGCTGCCGGAATTCTCTGCGCTCGAAAATGTTGTGCTGCCGATGCGGCGGCTCGGCCGCCTGGATGGTGCCGCGATCGAGCAGCGCGGAATGGACCTGCTCAAGTCGGTTGGGCTGGATGAGAAGGCCAGCAAGACTCCAGACCGGATGTCGGGCGGGGAGCGCCAGCGCGTCGCCATCGCCCGTGCGCTCGCCAATGATCCGATGCTGGTGCTCGGGGACGAGCCCACCGGCAATCTGGACAGCCAGAACAGCGCACGCGTTGTGAAACTGTTGAAGGCGCTGGCGCATGAGCAAGGGCGCGCCGTCATATGCGTGACGCACGATCTAGAGATTGCCGCGGAGGCCGACGTACGTATTTCGATGCTCGACGGCCGCATCATCGATGTCGCTCGCACCTAGCTGGCGGCGGCTCCAAGCTTCTTCATTGTCCCCAGCCATTCCGCTCGGCCATCCGCCGATCCTTCAACATTGCCGATCAGAGAGGATTTTACCGGTTTAATGCCGACGAAGCGCAGAATGTTACGCTTCAGGCTCTTCACGCTATGGGCACCGTAGACGAGCCGATAGAACAACGCCGGCATACCCATCGTCACCACAACGCGCGCCGATTTGCCCTTCAGGCCCTTTCTAGGAAATCTGTTCTCGCGATAATGGAAGGCGAAGCCAGGCCGCATCACCTGCTCGAAGAAATTCTTGAGCACAGCCGGCATGTCTCCCAGCCAAAGCGGATATAGGATCAGGAGGTGGTCTGCCCAGGCAATGATTTTCTGCGCCTTGGCGACCGCGGGGGGCGCCTTCTTATCCTGCCACTGCGCCCGGCTCGTCACGTTCGGAAAATCAAGCTCGGCAACCGTGAGGCGCTGCACTTCATGTCCCGCCGCAATCGCGCCCTCGGCATAAGCATTGACTAGGGCATGGGCGAAGCGGCCCGGATCGGCATCGGGATGGCCGTCGATGATCGCGATCTTTCTGCTCACGCCATGGCCTCGATGTCTCCGGGGAAAGGCCGGAGCGTCTTGCGCACGATCCGCAACGTCGGATCGCCGGGGCATTCACGCGCAACGAACCCCATTTCCCGTTCCAGGCTGATCGCCGGTTCGTTGGCCGCACTTTCGAGCGACTCCAGCATAGTGATGCCTTCAGCCTCGGCGTAGCGGATGACATGTTCGAGCAGTGTCCAGCTCACGCCATGCCCTTTCCAATCGGAATGGACGGAGATCGCAACTTCAGCGCGGAGATGATCGGGATCAGCCGCAACGGTCGCCACGGCAACGACATCGTCCTGGTCGTTACCGAAGGCCAGGAATGTCATTGTCCTGAAATAGTCGATCTGCGTCATCGCAGCGATCCGCTCATGGCTGACCTCCCGAACGCCTGTCAGGAAGCGGTAGTTGAGATCTTCGGCCGTGACGTGGCGGAAGAACTCGGCCAGCCTGTCCTCATCGGTGGGTTCGACCGGCCGCACGTGCAGCCGGTCTCCGCTCCTGGTGATGAGGTCCGCCGTCCATTGCGCCGGAATCGGGCGGATCACCATCCTTGACTTAGGATAGCGCTCTTCAGTGATGCGCACGCGGGCATCCAGTGCGATGGCGCCGTCGGCATCCACCAGCAGCGGATTGATGTCGAGCTCCACGATATCGGGCAGATCGGCGACCATGGCTGAAAGCGCCGTCAGCGCCGCCGCAGCAGCTTCGATGTTCAGTTTGGGTTCGTCCCGATAGCCATGGAGTAGTCTGGCAACGCGCGTCTGGTCGATGAGCGTGAGCGCACCCTCACGATCGAGCGGTGGAATCGCAAGCGCCTTGTCGTTGAGCATCTCCACCGCCTTGCCGCCCGCGCCGACCATCAGCAGTGGTCCGAACGTGGGATCATCGGCGATACCGACGATCAGCTCCTGCGCATGCGGGCGGATGCACATGGCCTCGATGGCGAAGCCCTTGATGCGCGCGGTCGAGTGCTCGTGCGAAATCTTCTCCAGCATCGCCTTGGCGGCTTCGGCTGTAGCGGTGGCGTCGCCGAGATTCAGTTTGACGCCGCCGACATCGCTCTTGTGGACGATATCGGGTGATACGATCTTAAGCGCATAGGGAGCAGGTACTTTGGCGCATGTTCTTTCAACTACGTCCAACGATTCCGCCAGCTCGGTCGGCACAACCGGGATGCCATAGGCGGAGAGCAACTTCTTAGCCTCGACCTCATCGAGCATCGTCCGGCCGTCGCGCCGCGCCGCCTCAATGATCGAGGGGGAAATCTTGCGGTCGACGTTTCGAACTTCGTCCAAGGAAGGCGTTTTGAGCAAAGTCGTACGGGCTTCGCGTGCCGCCAGCAGAAATTCGAAACCACGGACGGCATCTTCGGGCGCGGTGTAGAGTGGGATTTCGGCTTCGGCGAAAATGGCCTGGGCTTTCTCGCAATTGCTGTCGCCGAGCCAGCAGGCGAGTACCGGCTTATGATTTCCCGCGCGTCGCGCCGCTCTGACGGCGTCCGCTACCGAAACGGCAATCTCGGAGGAGGATGAGAGCGCGGTGGGGCAATTCATCACCAGCAGGGCGTCGACACCCGGATCGTCGAGCAGGGGCGCGATGGCGGCGCGATAACGATCCGCATGAGCATCGCCGATCACATCCACCGGATTGCCATGTGACCAGCTTGGCGGAAGGCTAGCCTCAAGCGTGTTCATCGTCGTGCCTGAAAGGGTAGCGAGCTTGCCCTTCGTCCGGGCCAGCGCGTCGACCGCCAATATGCCGCCGCCGCCGCCATTGGTCAGAATGGCAAGCCGGTCGCCATCTACCGTGCGAGTCCGGCATAAGGTTTCGGCGGCATCGAACAGCTCCGAAAGCGTGTCGACGATGATGATCCCGGCGCGGCGGAAGGCTGCCCGATAGACATCGTAGGAGCCCGCAAGCGCACCGGTGTGCGACATCACCGCGCGATTGGCCGCCGCACTGCGCCCCGCCTTGATCGCGATTACCGGCTTGATGCGCGATGCGGCACGTGCGGCCGACATGAACTTCGCGGTGTTGGTGACGCCTTCGACGTACAGGAGGATGGCATCGCTATGCGGATCATTAGCGAAGAGATCGATGAGGTCGCCCAGGTCGACATCGGCCATGTCGCCGACCGAAACCACGCCGGAAAAGCCGATGTCGCGGCGTGTCGCCCAATCGAGGATGGCGGTGACAAGCGCGCCGCTTTGCGAGATCAGCGCAAGCTTGCCTGGCTTTGCCATGACGTGCGCGAATGAGCCATTGAGTTTCGCGTGCGGCAGCTGGATGCCCACGCAGTTCGGGCCTATGATGCGCAACAGATGGGGTCTTGCCGCGTCGAGCATCGCCTGCCGCAAGCCGTTGTCTCTGGTAAGTCCGGCAGAAATGACAACGGCGATCCGCGTGCCTAATGCGCCCAACTCGCTGATTGTCGCGGGCACTGCATCGGCCGGAACAGCCACGATCGCCAGATCGGGGGCGACGGGAAGCTCCCCGACGGATGCAACGCAATGCACGCCCGAAATATCGATCGCGTGCGGATTGACCCCTTGAACTTCTCCCTCAAAGCCTCCGGAAATAATGTTCGACAGGGTGATGTTGCCGACCGTTCCGGCATGGGCTGATGCACCGATCACGGCCACGCTTTTCGGATGGAATAGCAGGTCGAGATTTCGAACGGACATGCCCGGCCTTTCCGGTCAGATATTGCAGGCCTGGCATGACGCCGGATTGGGCATCATTGCCATCCGTAAGGTTCCGCATATTTGAACAAAAGTGCAATCGCTCCGTATTTATCCGGACTGAAGCTTCCTCACGCTGGCGTTAATGTCTCTCTGTCATCGTTGGAGAAGCTGATGAACAGCGCGATGAAACGCAGTGGACAGCCGAAGCATGTCGTCATCCTTTGCCACCCGGAGGAACGAAGCTTCAATGCCTCGGTCGCGCAGACCTATTGTGAAACCGTGCGTGCGGTCGGTCACGAGGCCGTACTTCGCGATCTCTATCGGATGAACTTCGATCCAGTCTTGAAGGCGACCGAACAACCCGGCCGTCCTGATTTCGAGCTTGAGAACGATATCGGCGAAGAGCTGAATGTCATTCAGGGCGCTGATGCCTTCGTTCTGGTCTATCCGATCTGGTTTGGGACGCCGCCGGCGATGATGAAAGGCTATGTCGAGCGCGTGCTCGGATCTGGCTTTTCGCATCGGGCCGTGCGCGCCCGGCAATATCATCCGATGTTGAGCGGGAGCCGCCTCATGAGCTTCACCTCGTCGGGCACGACGCAACAATGGCTGGAAGAGCAAGGGGCGTGGCGTTCGCTGCGTCAGCTCTTCGATCAATATATCGCGCATGCCTTCTCGCTCGAGCGCCACGAGCACATTCATTTCTCGGCGATCGTCGAAGGATTGAAGCCCCGCTTCGTTGAAGAGCATCTCGAGGACGTGCGACAGCAGGCACGGAAAATCTGCGCCGATCTGCCGCACCATCATGTCGGCTGACATTGGCAGCATGGAGGGGATCGAACTCATCATCCATGGTGCGGCGCTGACCGTGACCGGCTCCTGTTTCGAGATCAAGCATCGCGGCAAGCGGCTGCTCGTCGATTGCGGCTTGTTTCAAGGTTCGCGGACGCTAGAGCGGCTCAACCGCGAGCCATTCGGTTTCAAACCGGGTGAAGTCGATTGTGTTCTCCTGACCCACGCGCACATCGACCACAGCGGATTGCTGCCCAGGCTCGTTGCGGAGGGGTTCGACGGGCCGATCTGGTGTACCGCCGCCACCGGCGACCTACTTGAATATATGCTCTGCGATGCCGCGCGGATTCAAGAGGGTGAAGCTGCACGCCGCAATCGGCGCGCTGATCGTGCCGATGAACCTCACATCGATCCCCTTTATACCGAAGAGGATGCGCGGCAGGCGATCGGCCAGATCCACCGGACCGCGCTCGGGGAATGGTTCGAGCCGCTGCCTAGCCTCAAGGCGCGATTGTGGAATGCGGGGCACATATTGGGATCGGCCTCGATCGAGCTTCGATCCGATGACGTCTCCATTCTCTTCTCCGGCGATCTCGGGCCGGTGCATAAGACCTTTCATCCGGATCCGCAGGCGCCATCCGGCATCGATCATGTGATTTGCGAAAGCACCTATGGCGATCGAGAGCGGGTCGAGCTTGATGCCACGCAACGCCGGGAACTGCTCAAACAGGAAGTTACCGAGGCTTTGGCCGCAGGTGGCAATCTCGTTATCCCTGTCTTTGCCGTGGAGCGAACGCAGGAACTGCTGTTCGATCTCGCAAGCCTGATCGCGTCGGGCGACCTGCGTCATCCTTCGGTCTTCATCGACTCACCGCTGGCGACGCGCGCGACTTCCGTTTTCGCGCGTCACAGCCAGGAACTGGAGGATATCGCCGGCCGCGATATCTTCCGTAATCCGGCGTTCCACTATGTCGAGGACACGGCGGAATCGATACGGCTCAACACCATCTCGGGCGCGATCATTCTCGCGGCTTCAGGCATGTGCGAGGCGGGCCGGATCCGGCATCATCTCGTCCACAATCTCGCGCGCCGCGATTCCACGATCCTGTTCGTCGGATTTCAGGCCGAAGGCACACTCGGGCGCGCGATCGTAGATGGCGCAAAGCGCGTGCGCATCTCAGGCCGCGACTTCGCTGTGAAGGCTCGGATCCGGCGTATCGAGAGCTATTCGGCGCATGCCGATCGCAACGGCTTGATACGGTGGATCGAGGCGCGCCGGCCGATCCGAGGCAGCCTCTTTCTCGATCACGGCGAAGAAGGGGCGATACGGGCGCTGCGCGATGCCGTCGCGCGCAAGGACGCAGACATTCTTGTACCAGAGATAGGCGAGCGTTACCTGCTGCTATCCGGCCAGCCGGCGCGGCGTTTGGCGACAGGCCGTATGGAAGCACGGCATCTCGTCGGCCGCGACTGGCAGAATGAATATGCGGACTTTGCCGTCAATCTGAAGCGGGAGCTCCAGCATATTCACGATGAAGCATCCCGCCGCGAGGCGATCGAACGGATGCGCCGCGTGCTGCAGGATTACAAGGATTACCGCGACAAGAAGCAGGCGGGTTCCGCCTGACCCGAACAACCGCCCTCACATATGATGGTTGTGAAGGAACGTCCCTATTTCCTGCGGCTTCATGTGCGTCAGATCCTTGTCGATTTCCGCGATAGTCCGGCGCTCGATCTCGGCGTCGCGGGCGTTGCGAAGCTCGCCCAGCATGTGCGGCGGCGCGATCAGGATGATGGGAGCATCCTTGTCGCCATGATCATGCAGTGCTGCGAGCGCCTTCTTTCCGGAGCGATCCTCCCGCTGTTGATGATAGTCCGCTGAGGCATAGGCATGGCGTGCCGAGCCGACGCTTTCAAATGCCCGTCCAGGACCATCGGTGGCCAGCGCACGTGTCGGCGGATCGCTTTGCTCTCTGTCCGTTAAGAGTTCCAGTTCGGGCGCACTGTCTTTTCCACGATTGCGCAAGAGCTGCATGCGGCTGCCGTCGACAACTAGGATCAAAGCGCCATGGGGGACCAGCATGATGTTTCCTTTCAGGATGGAGCGCCTACGCGGTTGCGCGCGCGGCGGAGCAGATCGACCACTTCCTCATCGGAAGTCTGGGTGAAGTCGGCATAATGGGCGCCGACAGCATAGAACGGGTCCGGCTGGGCCAGGCAGACGACTTCGTCGCATTTCGATCGAAGCGCCGCGATGCTTTCGGCCGGTGCAACAGGTACTGCCAATATCAGGCGGGCTGGATGCACCTTGCGCACGCCCCTAAGCGCTGCCTCAACCGTGCCGCCGGTGGCGATACCGTCATCCACGATGATCACGGTGCGGCCGGACAGATCGATCGGTGGCATGCCGGCGGCATAGGCATGGCGGCGGCGTTCGATTTCGGCCAGCTGCCGATGCATCTCCCGGCGCAGATAATCAGGGCTCGGCGCGAGCTGCCGTATCGCCTCTTCGTTCAACACGAGCTGCGGATCAGCGCCATCGACGACAGCGCCCATGCCCAGCTCTTCATAGCCGGGCGCACCGATCTTGCGCACAAACAGCAGGTCAAGCTGAGCTCCCAAAGCATCCGCGACCTCGAATGCGACTGGCACGCCGCCACGGGGAAGCGCCAGCACGACAGGATGGGTTCCCGCGAGATGGCGCAGCGCCGCCGAGAGCTTGGCGCCGGCTTCTCTGCGGTCGCGAAATTCAGGCCGGTTGCCGAGCACGCCACACCTCCTCGAAATGTCCCAGGAACCAGTCGCTGGCGTGGCGGATCACCTCGTCCAGCGTGCCCGGCTCCTCAAAAAGATGGCCTGCGCCAGGAACGATGATGAACTCGGTCGTGGTGCGCATATGCCGTTGGGCGCTTCGGTTCAGCTCGATTACGACATGGTCGCGGCTGCCGACAATGAGGAGCGTCGGCACCCGAACCCGTGCGAGCGCAGGCACGCCAGCCAGATCGGGCCGTCCGCCGCGCGAGACGATCGCCACCGCCTGATCGTCCTCATAGGAAGCCGCGAGAAGCGCAGCTCCCGCACCGGTGCTGGCGCCAAAATATCCAATTGGCAACGACCAGAGATCTGGATTGCGCGCGACCCACTCAGCCGTCCCGGAAAGACGCGATGCGAGCAGCTCGATGTCGAACACATTGTTGCGATCCAGCTCTTCCTCAGGCGAGAGCAGATCACACAGAAGGGACGCCATGCCGGCCTTCCACAGGCCTTCTGCGACATGGTTGTTGCGCGGACTATGTCGTCCGCTGCCGCTGCCATGCGCAAAGATCACGATCCCGCGCGCGCCGTCAGGCAGGCGCAGGATGCCCTTGAGGCCCGTAATGCCGATGGCCACTTCCATGGGGCTATGGGCTGCGCCGACCATGGTCAAAGCCCGAACGGATAGGTTTCCGGTGCGCCATGCGGCCGTTCATGGCCAAATGGCGTGACGGCTTTGGTCTGTTCGAACCAGACCCACGCGTCAAACTGCTCGGCGAGCACGGCCTCGAAATAATGACTCAGCCGCTCGGTCTCGGGCCGATAGACGACGCCGATTGCCCGTTCGAGCAACGGCGTCCGCAGCAGTTCTGCGAGGTCGCGTCCCTCGCTGCCGCGCCAACAGGTCAACGTGCGCGCCAGCCCCGTCCGGCGGAAAGCATGCTCGTAGCTGTCGGGCCGCGCCGGGAGGACGGTCTTGATCTGCATGTCCGCGCCCCAATCACTCGCTGCGGCGACAGTGCCGGTGTCGGTTCCAAAGCCGATCGCGACGACATCGTCGCCGAACGCGGTGCGGCACAGTTCACCGATGTTGAATTCGCCCTGCCAGCCCATCGCGGTCGCGGCGGCATTGCCGACATGGCTGTTATGCGCCCAGATAACCGCCTTGGCGCCATCGCCGCGATGGATGAGCAGCGACTGGAGCGTGTCGAACATATGCCGGTCGCGCAAATTCCAGCTCTCGGTTGAGCTGTGGTACATGGCGCGATAATAACGCTCGGCCGCCCGCACGATGCGCGCATTCTGCACAGCGTCGAACCAGCGTTCGCCGTCCTCCTTCAGATATTCGAGGCGATTTAGGAGCAGCTCGCGCAACTGCACGACGGCGCGATCTTCGCAGCTCGGCCGCCCGCCATGGACCACGGCACGCCCATAATGCGCTGGCTCGTCCTGCCAGGGCGTTAGGCAACCATAGCGACGGCGGGCTTCCTGTGCAGCCTGCGGATCGACGTCGTCGAGATAAGACAGCACGGCATGGATCGATTCGCTGAGGCTGTATACGTCGAGCCCATGGAAAGAGACGCGCTGTCCCTCGGCCAACGCCGCATTATGCTGCCGCAGCCAGTCGGCGAATTCGAGCACCTCGATATTGCGCCACATCCATGTCGGGAAGCGGACGAAGGCGTCGCCTCTGCGGGGGCGCGGCGCTTGGTGGCGGACATAGTCGTCGATCCGGGCTGCATCCGGCCAATCGGCTTCGACCGCGACGATATTGAAGCCGTGCCGCTCGATCAGGCGGCGCGTAATCGCGGCACGGGCGCGGTAGAATTCAGAGGTCCCGTGCGTGGCCTCGCCCAACAGCACCACGCGCGCATCGCCAAATCGATCGAAGAGGGCTCCGAATTCTTCCGCGCTCTCCGGCGGCGGCAAGGATTCGGCGTGCCGGCAAAGTGCCTCCACAAGCTCGCTGGAGGCTTGGTCGATGGGTTCGTGTAGCGCCGTGTCGGACATGACGTCCTCCTGCGTTCGCCTTGTTGCTCAATGGCCCAAGATGACCGGTACGGGGCTTTCCGCCAGCATTCGCCGCGTAACCCCGCCGAACAGGTTCTCTCGGATCCTGGCGTGGCTATAGGCTCCCATAACGCAGCAGCTCGGCTGACGCTCCCTGCAGAGCGTGACGAGCGCCTGCCCAATATCTGATGCCGTGCCCTGCTGGTCGATGCGTGCCTTGATGCCGTGGCGGGAAAGATATTCCGCCGCTTCCTGTATCGGTGTTCCGTCGGTCTCGCCGAAACATAGCAGCGTCACCGCTTCCGCTTTGGCAAGCAGGGGTGTTATCGCCCGCATCGTATCGGCGACCTCGGTCGAGCCGTTCCACGCGATCAGTACGTGGCCATTCGCGTCAAATGCCCGCGCTGCCTGGGGGACAGCAAGGATCGGCTTGGCCGAACGCATGACGACCTCTGAAACCACGTTACCCATGGCTGGTTGGCCGTCTCCGACCAAGGCGGTATTGAGCACAATAATGTCGGCAAGCGTGGTTTCCGTGTTCAAGAGCGGTGCGATATCGCCGGTCGCATCGATCCAGTTCCACGGAACATCTTCGACTACGAGACGTGCCTCAATGCGTGCGCGATTGGCGCTTTCGTGCTCGCGGGCATCCTCCAATATTACGGCCTCCGCCATTCCCATCATTGGATCGATGCCGACCAGCAGCGGCAATTGAACGATGTCGAAACAGGTAAGATGACCGGCAAGAGCGCGGGTCAGGTCGAGGGCAGCCTGAAAACGCGCTTCTTCACCAGCATCGTCATGAACCAGGAGCAGAATATTTTTCATAGAAGCCTCCGCACGCCAGGCGAGTCTCCAGCCCGACAATGCGAAAAACGATGATCCGGCCGCTATCGTTAATCATTACGCAACTATACGGATCATCGTCCTTGTGGGCTTCAACCAGTTTCGAAATGCAGCGTAATGGCATCGACAGCAGCCTGACTGCCCGTCTCCATTCGAACGCAGCCGAGCACAGGCAGAAGGCGCAGCAGCAAATCCAGGCCCTTAGGGCGATGGTGAACAGCGCCGGCGCAACATCGTCTTCCTGATGAAAAACAGTCCCGGCACCAGCGGTACCCAGGTTGTAAACAGGCGCAGCAGCATCGCACCGGCGAAGGCCGGCTCTATCGCCACCCCGAGCAGGCGCAGCGTGCCGACACATACGAACTCGAAGCTGCCAAGCCCGAATGGTAGCGGTGCCAGCGTCACCGCGACCGAGGCCATGATCAGTGCGATAAAGGCGGTGGCGAATGGCACATCCTCTCCAAACGCCCGGAGGCAGGTCTCCAGGGTTGCAGTATCGGCGAGAAAGACCAATGCGTTGAACAGGCTGACCTTCACCAGCAAGGCCCGGTTCTTGAGAAGCCTAGCGGGCGCCTGCCCTACCGTTTCCAGCAGCTTGCGAACCACGCCGATCCGCGCAAGATGATCCGGGAGCGGCCGCCTGCCCCTGTGGCGGAGCAATAGCGCAAGCGTTGGAATGGCGATGGCCACGGCCATGAAGGTGGTGAGGACAACGACGACGACTGCAGTAGCCTTGCCGTACATCCACAGCAGCAGCAACGTGACGATCGCGAACAGGAGATAGGCCGAATAGAAGCCGATCATCGATATCAGCAAGGCTGCGACAGCCACGCTTCGGTTGACGCCGCGACCCACCAATTGATCAACTAGTATAACATTGCCGCCCATTCCCGCGCTCGGAATCGCCTGATCGGCAAAGAGCTTCGTGATCGCGATCCGCAGCAGCGGCGGTAAGTGCATGGGGTTTCCAGACTCCCGCAACACGGCCTGCCATCCCGCCGCTAGGCTGACGTAGGTGGAAAGCTGAAGCAGCAAGGCGCCAATCAACCAGAGCGGCTTGGCCCGCTCAGCAAGCCGGGCGAAATTTCGCAAATCCCCAAAGTGAAGAATGCCGCCCGTCAACACGGCTCCTATGAGAAAGCCGGCAAACCATCCTCGCCAGGCGCCGGATGGCTTCTTTTTCGGATCGCTCAAC
>Ga0207647_10001845_pt1 | contig 16266 bp, 12 predicted proteins | sample KBSCornC2_FD_184295 | JGI IMG/M metagenome (GOLD analysis project Ga0207647, IMG submission 184295) | Corn rhizosphere microbial communities from Kellogg Biological Station, Michigan, USA - C2 (SPAdes) (version 2) | ecosystem: Host-associated > Plants > Roots > Rhizosphere ...
GATCACCGCGACGCCGCCCGCGAGCTTGGCGAGACGCTCCTGGAGCTTCTCACGGTCGTAGTCCGAGGTGGTTTCCTCGATCTGCGCCTTGATCTGAGATACTCGCGCCTCGATGTCGGCCTTCTTGCCGGCGCCGCTCACGATCGTGGTGTTCTCCTTGTCGATCATGACCTTCTTGGCGCGACCGAGCATGTTGAGCGTGACGTTCTCGAGCTTAATGCCAAGGTCTTCCGAAATGGCTTGGCCGCCGGTCAGGATCGCGATGTCCTGCAGCATAGCCTTGCGGCGATCGCCGAAGCCCGGAGCCTTGACGGCCGCGACCTTCAGGCCGCCGCGGAGACGGTTGACGACCAGGGTGGCGAGCGCTTCGCCTTCGACGTCTTCGGCGATAATCACAAGCGGCTTGCCGCTCTGCACCACGGCTTCCAACAAGGGAAGTAGTTCACTCAACTGAGATAGCTTTTTCTCATTAATCAGGACGTAGGCATCATCCATTTCAACGCGCATCTTATCGGCGTTGGTGACGAAGTAGGGCGAGATATAGCCGCGGTCGAACTGCATACCCTCGACAACTTCGAGCTCGGTCTCGAGCGACTTGGCTTCCTCAACGGTGATGACACCCTCGTTGCCGACCTTCTTCATGGCGTCGGCGATGAACTTGCCGATCTCCGCATCGCCATTGGCTGAAATCGTGCCGACCTGGGCGATTTCCTCGTTCGAGGTGACCTTCTTGGAGTTTTTGACGAGGTCGGCGACCACGGCTTCCACAGCCAGGTCGATACCGCGCTTCAGATCCATCGGGTTCATGCCGGCGGCAACCGACTTGGCGCCTTCACGGACGATCGCAGCGGCGAGCACGGTCGCGGTGGTGGTGCCGTCGCCAGCCGCGTCTGCGGACTTGGAGGCGACTTCGCGCACCATCTGGGCACCCATGTTCTCGAACTTGTCCTCGAGCTCGATCTCCTTGGCGACGGTGACGCCGTCCTTGGTAATACGGGGAGCGCCGAACGACTTGTCGAGAACGACGTTGCGGCCCTTCGGACCGAGCGTCACTTTTACCGCATTGTGGAGGATGTCGACACCGCGCAGCATGCGGTCGCGGGCCTCGACTCCGAATTTGACTTCTTTGGCTGACATAGTGGGTCTCCCTGCGTTTTTGATTTAGTCTCACCCTTAATCAGGCGCTCGAGGCGCTTGAGCGATGGATTAGGCGGCCTTCTTCTTGGAAGACACGTCGGTGAGAACGCCCATGATGTCACTCTCCTTCATGATCAACAGCTCCTGGGTGTCGATCTTGAGCTCGGTGCCCGACCACTTGCCGAACAATACGCGGTCACCGACCTGGACGTCGATCGGGATCAGTTTGCCGTTTTCGTCACGGCCGCCGGGGCCAACGGCGATGACTTCACCCTGGGAGGGTTTTTCCTTGGCCGTGTCGGGAATGATGATGCCACCGGCGCTCTTCTCTTCTGCGTCGATGCGCTTGACCACGACGCGGTCGTGAAGCGGACGGAATTTCATGCTCTCCTCCTATCTTCTAGTCGGTTTTATTTTGGATGAAATAGCAGTCGAAGCTAGCGACGGCTAACCGCTCCGAAAAATAAGCGGGCATTGCCGGCATACAAGACAAAGCCGCGAAGGATTTCGAAAATCCGTCCCTCACCGGTCCGCGGAGGCCCCATTCAGAGCCACCTAAGGGAGCCCCTGGAATGAAATCTTGGGCTTAGCCATCCAATGGCTAACCGGGCAGGGTTGCGTGCGTCTGGATTAGCCTGTTCAGGTACAATGATGCCGCGTCCAACGGCAGTCTAGATCTGCGACGGTACGCGGAGAGGCCGGGAAATCCCGTCCCTCTCGCCTATCGAGAGCACCTGAGGCGCAGCGGTCCAGCAAGTTTTTTTACAGATTCTCTCCCTCCGCCAGTCCACTCGAATCGGCAGCAACACAACGACTGGCGCGACAAAGGCTGTTGCGGCTAGTTCCGCGATGATACGCGCTAGTCAGCGCGCAAACCGTAGCTTTTGACCGTGGGTTCGGCGGACTTCGCGTTGTCCGCGGGATCTCTTAGATCGAGGCTGATGACGGATCTACCGCAATCAAGCGCCTCCTCGTGAGGTCCTGTGAAGCGACCAATTTGGTAAGCACGCGATTGCTAGTCTTGCTTTCGCGCAGCGAAAATCACGCAAGTGGTTGTGCCATGCGCAAGAAGCTTGCCCGCGCTATCGACGATGCGACCCTCGGCGGTCGCGCCCTGTCTGCCACGGTGAACCACGACGCCAGAGGCGATAACGGGGCCCGGTCCCGGCTTTAGCGGACGGGTGAGATTCACATTAAAGTTCGTTGTCGTAAAACGCTCGCCTTCATCGAGTGTCGTGTGTACGGCACAGGACATTGCCGAGCTCAAAATCACGGCGAGGTAACCGCCGTGCACAACCCCGCCAGGGTTTGCGAACTGTGGCCCGGGCCAACCTGTAAACTCCGTGCTGCCGTGCGCTGCCGCGGATAGCTGGAAATTCAGTGGCGTGCAGATGGGAGCAGCTGGCGTCCCTGTGCGCAAAAGCTCGCGGAAGAACGCTAATCCTTCATTCTCTCGCGATGCAGGACGCTCGTCGCCCATCGTCATGGTTTCCTTCCTTGCAGGATCAGCCGGCCGGCCATCTTCGGCTCCGAAATATCGGCGGCGTGCTGCGTGCCGCCGTCCATGCGTGGCGCTGCTTAGCTCAAGGGGCCGGTCAGCGATGGCTTAAGCACATATTTTCCCGTCGCCTGCCGAGCTTCCATGATGCGGTGAGCTTCGCCGGCTCCTTCGAGAGGCAGCCGCCCGGCAACCTCCACGTGAAGGCGCTTTTGGGTGACAAGTTCCGCAACAGTATCGAAGGCCTTCTGCGCTTCATCCGGCCGGGCCTTGAACCAGTGACTGACGTAATAGCCAATCACCGCTTGGTTCATCGGCATGAGGCGCTGGGCGACAAAAGAAGAGGGGCGCCTGCTTGCAGTCCCATAAACGACGAGGCGCCCGAATGGTGCGAGCGCGGCGAGAGCCTGGTCGAAAAATGAGCCTCCGACCATATCGAGAACCACATCGGCCCCGCGTCCGCCGGTAAGCCGTTTCACCTCGCGCGGCCAATCAGCGGCGGTAGAGTCGACAGCGTGGTCGGCGCCTCGCGCCAAGGCTTGCTGCCGGCGTTCGGGTGTACTGGCGCCGGCAATGACGCGGCCGGCGCCCAAAATCTTGGCGAGCTGAATTGCGTAGTTGCCAACGCCCCCGGCGCCGCCGGGAATGAAGACGGATTCGCCGGGCTTGAGCCGTCCAGCTTCCTTGAGCATTTGAAAAGCAGTGACGCCGGCAACAACAAGCGTGGAAGCGACGTCAAGATCGAGTCTTGGGTCCAGTTTGATGACATTGTCGACGCCGGCGAGGGCGTACTCGGCGTAGCCGCCAAGACCGTCTCCGCCGAAAAACGCGAACACCCGATCACCTGGATGCAGCGTTGTGACGCCCAGGCCAACGGCGTCTACGACGCCGGCGGCTTCGCTGCCGAGGATCGCCGGCAAAGGTGTCGGCAGTGGATAGGGATCACCGCGCCGACGCACGATGTCGGCGTAATTGACGCTCGCGGCTTCGATCCGGATGAGCACTTCGTCAGCCCCGGGCTGCGGTTTCAAAACCTCTTCCACCCGAAGCGCCTCGGCATCGCCGTAGGCATGCAACAATACCGCCTTCATAGACCCGCACCCTCCACTATGACGCTTGTCCTAACGCTCCCTCACCAATAGATAAGACAGTCGTCCTAGTCAACAGCCATGACAGCCCATTCACCGCGCGAACAAATGATTTTGGCCGCCATGTCCCTCTTTCAGAGGGAAGGCTATGCCGCGGCCTCATGGCGGCGGTTGGTGCAGGAGTCGGGAGCGCCCTGGGGCTCCGCCTATCACTATTTTCCGGATGGTAAGGAGCAGGTTGGCGTCGCCGCTCTCGAATGGGCGTCACAGAATGTCGCTGCGGGCATCGCGCAGTGCTTCCCCGAAGGCGGCCGCGCTGCGGACGGTATCCGCAAGTTGTTTGCGGGTAGCGCGGCGCAGTTGGCGAAGTCCGGGTTCACCGCTGGTTGCCCCGTGTGCACCGTTGCACTGGAAACTGCACCCCAATCTCAGGCGCTCACCAAGGCGTGCAAGAACGCGTTCGCTCTCTGGCAGCAAACGATTGCTGATGGCTTGATCCGATGCGGAATGGCCCCGAAGAATGCGGAGACGCTCGCGCCGGTAATCTTGGCGGCCTTTGAAGGTGCTCTCATTCAGGCGCGCGTGGCGCAATCGCAGGAGCCTATGCGCGCGTGTGGGGCTCAGATTGCCCGGCTTTGCGATTGAGAGCTTCGACTAAGGCTCTACCTCCGTTGAGGGCGCTCTGACTTGCCGGGGAGAGCCGCTTCTTGCGGAAGCGGATGAGGGTTCTGACCGCGAAGTCTGCCCATGTACTTCCAATGGTCACGCACGGGGACATACAGCCTTCCGGTCTTGATGGGCGGCTTTCTCACACGAATCTTCATATTCGCGCGTAGCTGAATTGGTGGGTTTTGGTCTACAAAAGTCGAGAGTGCTTTATCTTTCAATGAGGGTTGACTGACACTCTCTCCGCCATTTGTCGATTTTGGCCCCCGGATTGCTTCCAGGCGGGACAGCGTTTGGAAAGCCAGCGTGATCTTTCTGAAATTGGGTCGGGAGCCGATCCTACGCTTTGCCTTCGTTTGTGCCCCCTTCGCACCAACGAGATACCGCGCACAGATCTACCGGCACAGATCGATCAGGCGTGCGTCGTAGATTTGGATATTGGGGCGAACAAATCGGACATTTGCGCGATCAGGAGGATTTGCGAAGCGCGAGTGAAATGAGGTCAATTTTTTCCTGCCTTGGCGGCAACAGTTTCCCATTTCCTCGCCTCGCTCTCAAGGAATCGTGAAAATTCATCCGGCGCCATCGGCATCGGGTCAGAGCCCAGCCCGCGGATTCGCCCCACGATTGCCGGATCGTTCAGCGCCGTCACGAATGCCGAGTTGATTTTCGCGACAACATCGCCAGGCGTTCCCGCCGGCGCAACGATGCCGAACCAGCCAATCGCCTCAAAACCAGCGAGGCCCTGTTCGGCAAACGTTGGCGTCTCGGGAAGACCTGGATATCGATGAGCCGACGAGACGGCGATGGGCGTAATCAGTCCGCCCTCGATCGCGGTCATCGCTGACGGAGGATCGACGATCCCGAGCGGCATATGTCCGCCAATCAGGTCGGTAACTACCGGGGCCATGCCCCGATAGGGCACCAGCTCGAGCCTGGTATCAGCCATCTGATTGAACATCTCGCTTGCGAGATGCATCAGCGTGCCGTTACCGCCGTGACCGAGTGCAAGCTTGTTTGGCTGCTTTGCCATGGCGATGATGTCGCGAAGTGTCTTTCCCTGCAGCGAATTCGAAGCTGCCAGAATGAAAGGCACCGAGGCGAGGCCCGTAATGGGCGCAAGGTCCTTGCGCGCGTCATAGGTTATGTTCTCCTGGACGCCGAGGCTTACGCCCAGCCCCGCCGCGCCGCCCAGTCCAATCAGGTACCCATCTGGTGGTGCTTTGGCGACGATGCCCATCGCGATCGCGCCGCCCGCGCCCGGGCGGTTTTCAATCACCAGCGTCTGGCCCAATTGCTTTTCGACGTTCGGCTGCACGATGCGTGCGATTGCATCGGAACTGCCGCCGGCGGGAAACCCAACGACGAGGCGGATCGCACGTTCGGGGTAAGCACTCGCAGCCCTACCACTCCCAACCGCAGCGCACTGGCATGCGAGCACGATTGCTATCACTGCTCTTGAAGCGCTTCTCATGGGTCTTTACCGGTGCCGTTTTGCTAGGCCCGAGCGCCAAGCCAACAGGTTTCGATTTCTACGGTCATCATCGTTCTCCTCCTGTTGTTGGTTGGCAGATACGCGGGCACGTCGGGTCATATTGCGTGTTCCGGACGCTTCCCGTTAGCCACAAAATACTCATCCATTAATCAGAACGCCTTATGAATCCCGCAATGCGGCAATTCGCATCTGTAGCGCCTTAACGTGCTCATGACGTCTGCGCAGATGCGGTGAGCCAGTCGGCTGTCGGCCACCGCTCTGAATTATTGAATTCGTGGTCTGGTCTTTTTCGGGCTGGAATGGGCAGACACGTCGCCTCTTCGGTCGGCGGCGCGTCGAACGGACAAGAGCTGTCTCGTTGTCTCCACGAAGCGTTGGGCCGCTGGTGAGAGGACGAAATCCGCCCGGCTTACCAGAGAAACGTGTCTGATTATCGCGGGGCGAGACAAGGGAACGGCTGCGAGCGTCGGGAATTGCGCCACGGGAAGCATATGTGCAGGCAAAATGCTTATTCCGGCGCCTTCTGCCGTCAATGCCAGTGCAGTCGTGATGAGAGAAACTTCCAGATTTGGTTTTAGCTGACGTCCGGTCCTGGCTAGGGCATCATCGATTTGCGACCTGATCCGTGTTCCGCGGCGCATTGCGATCAAGTTGCATTTTTCGAGGCTGTCCCACGTCAGCCGGGAAGCTTTCTCAAAGCGACCGTCCTTGATCCCAATAGCCGATAGTGAGCTGTGCGTAATTGTTTCGATCTTCACGTCCGGCGTGTCGGCGTTCTCAACGCTTCCGATGCCCAATTCGGCATCTCCGGCGGTGACAAACGGAAGCAAGTCATCAGGCGCAACATCGAAGATCTCGACGCGGACGTCCGGATAGTCCGCTCGATATCGCGCCAGGACGCGAGGGAGCAATGCAGAGGCAACTCCCGCCGACACCGCAATTGTAGTCCGACCTGCCTTCACCTCGACCAGATCGCTCATGTGCCTGGCCAATCCGTTGGCGCCAGCAAGTATCCGTTCCGCAATCGGTATCGCGTCCTTGCAGGCGAGGGTCGGACGCAGCGCGCGGGTCGTGCGGTCGAACAGTCTGAGCTGAAAGTTCTCCTCAATCTGCCGGATCAGGAGACTGACCGCCGATTGCGTCACGCGCATTTCGGCGGCGGCCTTGGTGAGGCTGCCATGGCGATAGACCAGAACGAGTGCTTCGAGCTGCCGCATCGTCGGGATCATGAGTTTACCTTATGAAATGATGAGAATTTTGTGACTATTCTGAACGATCGGAACCTGCAAGATATTTCGGTAGCCGAATGTGCCCGCGATGAAATCCAGTATGGCGCGCTACGCGCAGCCAGACTGGGCCTGATCAGGCCACGGTACGAAGCCGGGCTACCAAGGGGAGGACTTCATGGGTCAAAAAGGGACTTTGGCCGCGATCGGCGCCGTTCTGATCGTTCTCGGCGGGCTGCTCGCTCATTTCACCCAGACCGCGAATGGAATTCGCATCGAAGACGTCCGCTTCAAGGGCGCCAAGGGCAATACCATGAGCGCCCTTGTCTATATTCCAGCGAATGCGACCGAGAAGACGCCGGCACCGGGGATTCTCGCGGTCCACGGTTATCTGAATTCGCGCGAGACGCAGGACGGCTTTGCGATCGAGTTTGCGCGTCGCGGTTATGTCGTCGTGGCGCTTGACCAGACAGGTCACGGCTACAGTGATCCACCGGCCATCGCCAACGGCTTTGGCGGCCCCGACGGACTCACCTATCTGCGGAGCCTGCCCTATGTGGACAAGAACAACATCGGGCTTGAAGGGCATTCGATGGGCGGCTGGACCGTGCAGGCCGCGGCGACGGCGATGCCCGACGCTTACAGGTCGATCGTGCTCGAGGGCTCCTCGACCGGAAAGCCGTTCGCAGCCGACGGAACGCCCACGTGGCCACGCAATCTCGCACTCGTTTTCTCGCAATACGACGAATTTTCACTGATCATGTGGGGCAGTGAGTATGCTGCTGATATTCCCAAGTCGGCAAAGCTTGCCGCGGTGTTCGGTGTTGCGGGACCGATCGAGCCCGGCAAGGTGTACGGCGATATCGCCAAGGGCACGGCACGGGTTCTCCATACGCCGGCAATCACCCATCCCGCCGATCATTTCTCGCGCGAGGCGATCGGCTATAGTCTCGACTGGTTCGGTAAAACGCTGACCGGGGGCACACCGTTGCCATCGACCGATCAGATCTGGCTCTGGAAGGAAATTGGGACGCTGGTCGCACTGGTAGGACTTGTCGTCCTCCTGCTTGGTGCGTTCGAATCTCTGCTCGGCATGGCGCCATTTTCGGTGCTCCGCGCCGTCCCGTCTGGCCCTGGTGTGACGACCTCAGCACCATCCATGCAGAACGGACGTTGGTGGATCGCGTTTTGGCTCTCGGCGCTGCTGCCGGCCATCACATACTATCCAGCCTTTGCACTTGGAGCCACGTGGATTCCCGCATCCCGCTTCCTGCCGCAATCCTTCACCACCCAGATCGCACTCTGGGCTCTGATCAATACGGCGATTACGCTGGCGTTGCTTCCTCTGTTGCCGAAGCGCCCGATCCGAAAGGGCGTCGTGGGTCAATCGATACTGATTGCGGTCGCGACCGTTGCTGTCGGTTATGTTGCGATGTGGCTGGCCGATGTCCTGTTCAAGATCGACTTCCGGTTCTGGGTCGTGGCGCTCAAGCTGCCGAGTGCGACGCAATGGATGATCATGCTGATCTACCTGATACCGTTCACCCTGTTCTTCGTCGTCGCGTTGCACGCCCAGCACCGCAACTTCAGCCGCCTCGGCGCCTCGGCTCCTGGTCATTACGCCGCGATGATCCTGTCGCTTTCGCTTGGTTTCACCATCCTTATCGGCGGCCAGTATCTGGCTCTCTGGCTGGGCGGAAAACTGATAAATCCCGTCCCGAGCTCGCCGGTCGTGCCGCTGTCCACCATCATCGGCATCCAGTTCATCCCGGTGTTTGCCACCGTCGCTATCATCTCGACGTTCACTTGGCGACGCACCGGCACATCGCTGCCGGGAGCGCTGATTTGCGGTCTGCTCGTTACTTGGTACATTGTTGCCGGTACTGCGACCCAAGCTGCATTCTGATGTCTGGGAAAGAAATCCGGACATGACGAAGCGCAGCACTGCGCACTACTTCCTCGAAGGACTCTCGGATATCGGGGTCGACTACGTCTTTGCCAATCTCGGTACGGACCATGTCTCACTGATCGAGGAGATCGCGCGCTGGGACAGCGAAGGGCGCCGGCACCCGCAAGTGATACTGTGTCCCCACGAAGTGGTCGCGGTTCACATGGCGGCGGGCTACGCCCTCGCTACCGGGCGCGGGCAGGCCGTGTTCGTCCATGTCGATGCCGGCACCGCCAACGCCTGCATGGCGATCCAGAATCTCTTCCGCTATCGCCTGCCGGTCATGCTGTTTGCCGGCCGGGCGCCATTTACTCTGCATGGCGAACTGCTGGGATCGCGCGACACCTACGTCCACTTCGTTCAGGATAGCTTTGATCCCGCCAGCATCGTGCGGCCGTATGTCAAATGGGACTACTCGCTGCCGTCCGGGGTGGTCGTGAAGGAAGCATTGGCCCGCGCCGCTGCTTTCATGCAGAGCGATCCCCCGGGGCCAGTCTACATGTTGCTGCCGCGTGAGACGCTGGCCGAAACCTGGGACGATTCCGCAATGCCGGCCTATCCGCCGGCGCGCTACGGCAGCGTTCGGGCGGGCGGCATCGAGCCGGGGCGCGCGGCCACGATTGCCGAAGCCCTCATGAGTGCAGAAAATCCGGTTGCCGTGACCGCTTATCTTGGTCGCAAACCGCAAGCGGTCGCCGTGCTCGACCGGTTGGCGAGGACTTGCGGCATCCGTGTCGTTGAATTCAATTCGATCGATCTGAATATCTCTCAGGAGTCACCGTGCTTTGCGGGATTTGATCCGGCCTCAATCGTGTCACAGGCGGATCTTGGGCTGTTGCTCGATGTCGATGTGCCTTTTGTGCCGCAATCGTTGAAGGCAGCCGCAGCCAGGCGCTGGATCCAGATCGATGTCGATCCGCTGAAGGCAGATTTTCCGATGTGGGGATTTGCCACCGACATGCGCGTCCAGGGCGACTGCGCGACCGTTCTGCAGCAAGTGCTGGATATTGTGGAGGAACGCGCTGACGAGTCCTATCGGAGCAAGGTCCAGGCGCGGATTTCGAGCTGGGCCCCCGCGCGCGAAGCTGCCGAGGCACGGCGTCAGGCGGCTGCGGCCGCGGAAGGCGTTCAAGGTGCGATCAATCCTGCCTACCTGTTTGCCCGCCTGAGTGCAGCGCTTTCGCCGAACGACATCGTCATCAATGAAGCGATTCGCAATGGGCCGCTGCTGCAACAGCAACTCCGGCGGACAGAGCCTGGCAGCTATGTAGGCCTCGCGGGGGGTGGGCTGGGGTTCAGCGGCGGCATGGCACTCGGCCTCAAGCTGGCGCAACCTTCCCGCCGCGTTGTGCAGGTCGTCGGCGACGGCGCCTTCCACTTCTCCTCACCGGATTCCGTCTACGCAACGGCCCAGCAGTATCAATTGCCGATCTTTACCGTCGTCCTCGACAATGGTGGATGGCAAGCCGTCAAAGCGTCGGTCCAGCGCGTCTATCCCGACGGTGTGGCGCAGAGGATGAATTCATTCCAGTCGCTGCTTGCGTCAGGCCGGCAGGGGGAGCGCCGACGCTTCGCCGATGTTGCATCCGCCTTCGGCGGCTACGGCGAGGAAGTAGTTGATCCGGTTCAGCTTGATGCGGCGATCGACCGTTGCCTTGCCGCTGTCGATGACGGGCGTGCCGCCGTTCTTCACGCGCGCATCACACCACTTTAGCTGCCAGGTGCTTACCAGGCCATTCCGATCGAACGGGACCTGCCAATTGGCAAAAGCCTCGCCCTCAACAATCGTGCCGCGACTTAGGCGTCGTGCGCACTCCGGTGTCCAGCATGGGACGGGATCGATTTCGCGCAAGCAGCAGCTCTTAGCAGGGTATTAAGAAGCAATGTCCCGAGTTAAGTTGCCCTCCGGAAACACTTTGTCTTTCAACGGGGATTGACTTGACCCTCTCTCCGCCATTTTGCACGACGTTCCTCGCCAAACTACGATCCTCTACGATTTTGTACGCCTTGCGGTAGCCGCGCGAGCTCGCAGGTGGCAGTCGCGCCGAAGGCGGCAACCCGGTGAGGTCAGTGTTCAAACTTTGCAGGCGCTATCGCCTCAGCCGATACCACTCGGACATCGGCTGGCCTTCCACCACTCAGAAATCCGAAACTTTTCCGACCGCAAAGCCAGCGAAGCGATCTGGTCGGTAGGGCTTCGGATCAACGATTGGCGCCGCCCCAGTCACGATATCCGCGACCAGGTGGCCGGAGCCCGGGCCGATACCAAAGCCGTGTCCGCTGAAGCCCGCGGCCAATATCAAGCCGGGTAGGGATGAAACCTCTCCGATGGCTGGCACGCCGTCGGGCGTCGAGTCGATGTAGCCCGCCCATGCAGCGGTGATCTTCGTGTCCCTCAGGGCCGGTAAGAGGTCGAGGGCGCGCCGATGCGTGAGTTCAATTGTGCTTCGATCGGGCGCTGGATCCAGAATGCGAACCCGCTCCATCGGCGTAGGGCTGTCGAGCCGCCAACGGTGGAGTGTTTCATGTCCCGACCATACACCCTCGAGGCCGCCGGGGAGCAGACTGCGCCAGCGCCGCAGAAACATCGGGAGGAATTGCGGGGCGAAGCGGAGCTGCTGGGCCGTCGGATCAACGCGCCCTCGACCACTGATGGCGAGTGTATATCCGCCAACGCCGCGTTTCGTGACCGAAACGCTGGAGGTATGCAATGCATCGGGTAAGCCCTTCACGGCCGTCGAGACCGAAAGGATGGACGAGCGGATCGAGGCAAGCGGAAGGCGGATGCCGGACTGGTGGCAGAAGGAGGAGGACCACGCGCCTCCTGCCAATATGGCGACCTTGGTGCGGATCGTACCGCGCTCGGTCACGACCGCGCTCACCCGGCCGCCCTCGGTCTCTAATCCCCGTGCCGCGCACATCTGGTGCACGGTGCCTCCACCCTTGAGGATGGCCCGCGCTGCCGCAGGGGCCGCATTGGAGGGATCGGCGATGCCGTCGCTCGCCGAGAAGACGCCGCCCTTCCAGGCGCGCCCGGTGGCTGCGCCATGGGAAGTAGCTTCGGTCGCATCGAGCATGCGAGTGCTGACGTTCACGCCGCGGGCAAAGTCGCACCAGCGCGCCCAGCCCGCCAGCTCGGCCTCATCGTTGCTGAGGTACAGGAGGCCGCAGCGGGAGAAACCGGTGTTCTCTCCGCTTTCAGCGCCAAATCTCTCCCACAGGTCCAGGCTCTTGGTTGCCATCGGCAGCTCTCGAGCATCGCGGTTTTGCTGGCGGCACCAACCCCAGTTTCGGCTGGATTGCTCGGCGCCAATCCGCCCCTTCTCCACGAGAACGACGCTGAGGCCGCGCAAGGTGAGATAATAGGCCGCGAACACTCCGATAATGCCGCCTCCGATGACCACCACGTCGGCGCGGTCGGGAAGATCAGGCGAGGTCTCAATCTGACAGAGGGGCGCGGGCATCCCGTGTTCCTGGATTTCGATGGCTGCATCTTAGATCGCGCATTCGCGTAGACGGCACCGGATTCGATGGTGGTCCAGCATTTTATGCTGTATCCTCCGTGTACTGCAAAACGGCGTTCTGTCCGAACGATACATGTCAGTGACGGACGTCGGCTGCGAGAGAAGTAAGCTTTTTGCTCGCTGTGCAGAATTTTCTGCTGCGCGTTGATGAGTGGAGGGCGCTCAATGAAACTCGATCGGATTGACATCAAGATTCTTCACGAACTCCAGAAGAACGGCCGCGTCACCAATGTCGAGCTTGCCGAGCTGGTCAATCTGTCGCCCAGCCCATGCCTCATGCGCGTGAAGCGACTGCAGACCGAGGGCTACATCGAGGGTTACTCGGCCCAGATCAACATGCGCAAGCTGGGACAGACGCTGACCGTGTTCACGGAAGTGACGCTGAAGAACCATCGACAGATCGACTTTGCCCGCTTCCTGAGCGCCGTTGAGAAAGTCGACCAGCTGATTGAATGCCATCTGGTCTCGGGAGGTTACGACTACATGCTGAAATTCGTCGCCGCCAGCATCGGCGAGTACCAGACGATCATGGAGCGTCTGACCGATATGGATATCGGCATCGATAAGTATTTCAGCTTCGTTGTCCTCAAGTCGCCTATCGTGCGCTCCCACATGCCACTGACCAGCCTCTTCCCGGCTTGATGCCACTGCGCCAGCTAGTGGTGGCAATAGGTCCGCACCTGCTCTGGATCCTGCTGCAATCCATCCAGCCAGGTCGGGTCGAGTTTCGGCACTGAAGAGAACAAAAGCCGGGTATAGGGATGCTCCGGTACCTTTGACCGGACCGGCGTGATCTCCTCGACCTTCTGACCGCGATACATGACGATGATCTCGTCGCAGATCGCCTCGACGACCGACAGATCATGGCTGATGAAGATGTAGGAAAGGCCGAGCTCCCGCTGCAACTCCTTCAGGAGCTCGATCACCGCGGCCGCAACAACCGTATCGAGGGCCGACGTGATCTCGTCGCACAGGATAAGCGTCGGTTCAGCAGCAAGCGCCCGAGCGAAATTGACGCGCTGCTTCTGACCGCCTGAAAGTTCTCCTGGCCGTCGTTGGCGCACGGATTTGGGAAGACGGACCAGATCGAGAAGCTCGCTGATGCGCGCATCGCGCGCCTTACCCCTCGTCCCATGATAAAAGGTGAGGGGGCGTCCCAGTATGTCTTCCACGGACTTCGCTGGATTAAGCGCGGTGTCGGCATGCTGGAATACGATTTGAATCTGGCGGAGTTCGTTGCGGGTGCGGCTGCGGCCGGCTTTCCCCAATTCCCGGCCATTGAAGGTGATGCCTCCCGCGTGGGCCGGCAGGATGCCGGCAATTGCCCGGGCAAGGGTTGACTTCCCGCAGCCAGATTCGCCGATGACACCCAGATTTCGGCCCCGGTCCAGCCTGAGGCTGATCGACTGGACAGCACTGACCAACGGTTCTCCATTGCGCAGGCGAGAGCCATAGCCGACCGTCAGCTGGTCCACCATCAGCAAAGGCAGGTTCGCTGTCGTTTCGATTTCCGGGACGCGCTCTTGCGCCTTCGGCCTGAAAGCGGCCAGCAGTTCCTGAGTATAGGGATGGCGAGCATGTTCGAGGATCTCGCTGGTGGTGCCGGTCTCCCGGATTTCACCATCCTTCAGCACCACTATCCGATCCGCGATCTGGGCGACGACGGCCAGATCGTGGGAGACATAAATACCGGCGATATTGTGCTGTCTCGTCACGGTCTTGAACGCGCGCAGCACCTCCACTTGCGTGGTGACATCGAGCGCTGTCGTGGGCTCGTCGAAGATCACAATCTTCGGTTGGCCGATCAGGGCCATGGCTGCGGCGAGGCGCTGAAGTTGCCCGCCCGAGACCTGGTGAGGATAACGGTCGCCGATGGCTTCCGGCTCCGGCAACGACAAGGCCCTGAACAGCGAAATGGCCTTCGCTCGCGCCTGAGCGGCCGGCATGAGCTTGTGAATTTGCGCCACCTCGACGACCTGATCCATGATGGTGATCGCCGGGTTGAAGGCGGCCGCAGCACTCTGCGGCACGTAGGCCACGGTCGTGCCACGAATGCCTGCGCGTTCCGTTTCCGAAAGACCGACCATGTCAACGCCGCCCACACGGACTTCACCGCCTGTTATTCTGCAGCCTTGCCGGGTGTAGCCCATCAGCGTCAGGGCGATGGTCGTTTTGCCCGAGCCGCTCTCGCCGATCAGGGCGACGATCTCGCCCTCGGCGATATCGAGGCTGACGCCCTTGATGATCTCCAGCCGCCTGCCGGAGTCGGTTGTCGCCTCAACCCTGAGGTTGCGGATCTCAACGAGGTTTCCCGTCATTCGGGGCTCCGGTCGCGGATTCTGCGCGGCAGATTGTCGATCAGAAGGTTGACGCTGATGGTGAGACTTGCGATGGCGAGCGAGGGGAAGAGCACCGCCGGCGCAGCAAAGGGCAGTCCACCGATATTCTCGCGCACGAGCGCGCCCCAGTCGGCGTAGGGTGGTTGCACGCCGAGTCCCAGAAAGGACAGACCGGAGAGCAGCAGCACAACGAAGACGAAGCGGAGGCCGAGGTCGGCCAACACTGGACCCAGAATATTGGGCAGGATTTCCGAGGCGATGAGATAGGGGAGCTTTTCGCCGCGAATCCGGGCCACCACCATGAAGTCCATCGTGTTGACATTGACAGCGAGAGCCCGGGCGAACCGATAGGCTCCCGGGGTGTAGATCACCGACAGCGTCGCAATCAGCGCCGGGATCGACGAGCCGACCGCGGCGACCACGACGAGGCCGAACAGCTTGCTTGGAATCGAGTTCAGCGCATCGAGAAACCGGCTCAGCATGGTGTCGAGCCAGCCTCCGGCAACGGCTGCCGTCATGCCGAGCGCGACGCCGCTGAAACAGGCGATCGAGACGGCGGCAAGCGAAATGCCGAGCGTATAGCGCGCTCCCATCAGGATGCGCGAAAAGATATCCCGACCGAGATAGTCGGACCCGAGCCACAGGTCTCGGCTCACAGGCCCGAAATAATCCGTATCGACGATCTCGCCGACGGAATGGGGGATCATGTGCGGGGCGAAAAGGGCGACGACGACCCAGAGAAGGATCACGCCCAGAGCCGAGATGCCGACAAGATTGGCGCGATAGCCCAATCGAATGCCGCGCCGGCCGGACGAAGTCGATGTCGTCATCGGAGCCTCGGATTGGAAAGGACGGCGACGATGTCCGCAGCCGTGATCAATGCCAGGTAACCAAGGCAGAAGATCATCGCGCAGGTCTGGATCAGCGGGAGATCGCGGGTGGAAACGGCATCGACCATCAGCTTTGCGATCCCGGGATAGTTGAAGATGGTCTCCACGATGATCACGCCGCCGAGCAAGTACGATAGCGAGAGTGCGACCGCATTCACGATGGGACCAAGCGCATTCGGAAGTGCATGTCTCAGCACCATCCGGGGACGCGATGCCCCCTTGAGAAGCGCCATCTCCACGTATGGTGTGTTCAAAGTCTCGACCACGGCAGCGCGCGTCATGCGGATCATCTGCGCAGACACGCCGAATGTGAGCGTCATGACCGGCATCGCGTAGGTCCGCATCAGGTCATAGAACGACTTGGTCTCGTTGGTGAAGGACAGTGCCGGCAGCCATTTGAGATACACGGCGAAGAGCAGGACGGCCAGGGTTGCGATCATGAACTCCGGTACCGA
>Ga0207647_10001846_pt1 | contig 16259 bp, 11 predicted proteins | sample KBSCornC2_FD_184295 | JGI IMG/M metagenome (GOLD analysis project Ga0207647, IMG submission 184295) | Corn rhizosphere microbial communities from Kellogg Biological Station, Michigan, USA - C2 (SPAdes) (version 2) | ecosystem: Host-associated > Plants > Roots > Rhizosphere ...
GGGCGCGGCACAGCGAGCCGCCGGCGCCGTCTGCCAATTAGTATTGTGTCCTCGAATAATGGCGCCGCAGCGTCTAACGATCGGCGATCGGCGATCGGCTCGATGGAGATGCGCAGCTGTTCGTGATGATATCCGGGTGCTCGGGGGGTGGTAAGTCCACTCTCCTCACGGAATTAGCCCGACGAGGCTATGCCGTGGTCGCCGAACCCGGGCGACGCATTCTCGCCGAGGAGCGTGCTGGTGACGGCGCCGCCCTTCCGTGGGTTGATGCGGCGGCGTTCGCTCGCCGGGCGCTGGAAATGTCGATTCAGGATCATGCCGCGGCCTGCGGACTCAGCTTCTTCGACCGAGGTATCGTGGATGCAGCGGTCGCTATCGCGGCGACTGGCGGCGAACGTCCCGAAGCGATCCTTGCTGGCGCGCGTTATGAAAAGGTATTTCTCGCTCCTCCCTGGCCCGAAATTTACGTGAAGGACGAGGACCGACGTCACACGCTCGAACAGGCATTGCGGGACTTTGACCGCGTGCAGCGAGCTTACGCGGACGCGGGCTATGCTCCCGTCATTTTGCCGGGCGATACAATTACGGCTCGCGCTGACTTCGTTCTTTTGAATCTTGAGAAGCCGAACTCTCGATTCTCAGCTGAGGATTCGGAAAGCGGCCGGAGACCGCGGAGCCGATCAAAAGTGCGCTAGACCGTGAAGTGCCAAAAGCTCTGGTCCTGAATCGCATAGGCATTCACGTTCGCGAGCCTGACGCCCATTTCCGGGCCGTTGCCGTAATTGTCCCAGAAGAGATAGGTGTCAGGTCCGACTTGCACCGCCGCCGCATTTTCCAGCACCTGGAAATAGCTGTGCTGGACCACCGGTATCACCGACTTGGCAAGTTCCCACGCCGCCGCGTAGTCGGCCGCCGATCCCGGATGCATGACTTGGTTGATAAAGGGTGGAACGTCGATCTGGTCCTCGCCGACGTGAAAGTCAGTGATCAGGTCGGGCATGAAGGCCTTGCCGTCGAAGGTTCCGGCCGCCAACGTGTCGAAATAGAATAGATCATGGCCGGCGCCGCCGGTCAGGGTGTCGAGGCCTGCTCCACCGGTCAGATTGTCGTCACCCTGGCCGCCGTCGATCAGGTCGTTGCCCTCGTCCCCCTGTACTCCATCATTACCCTGGCCGCCGAGCAGTTCGTCGGCGCCGCCGCCACCCCGGATCAGGTCGTCGCCCTTGTTGCCGTTGATATGGTCGTTTCCGGGCGCGCGCGGCCCCACATCCCAGGGGGGCAAATTGGACGCGTCACCTTCGATCAAGTCATTGCCCGCGCCGCCATAGAGGCGGTCCGAACCCGGCCCGCCGTTGATGTAGTCGTCGCCGCCGTTGCCGTTGACATAGTCCGAACCCGACCCTGCATCGATATAGTCCCGACCGTCGGCCGCCCCGGCAATCGCGAATCCGCTGTTGCCCCAAATATGGTCGTTGCCCTGTTCGCCAAAGATTGTGTCATTGCCGTCGTCCGCAGTAGCGGCCGGGACGGTGTCGCCCGCATAATGGCCGCCGCCCATCAGCCAGTCGGCCCCGGCGCCGCCGCGCACCGTATCGTTGCCCGAGCCGCCATATGCGGTGACCGCGCCCTGGCCTGCCATCCAGCCGAATGCTTCGCCGTCGATACTGTCGTTGCCCTCGCGGCCCAGCAGCAGCACGCTGCCCGTGCCGAAGCTGCTCCACAGCCTGTCGTCGCCGGAGCCACCCCGAAGCTCCACCGACGCGCCGGCGTTGGCGGCGTGACCATCGTTGAGATTGATCGACGCCCCCTCAATCCCGGCGAGGTCGAACAACAGGTTTCCGGCCTGGCCGACCTGGTGCATCAGGTCGAAACGGGCGCCGTCGTGGGCGGCATCCAGCTCGATCGCGACCATATCTGATCCAGCGCCGCCGTCGACCGTGACATGCTGGGCAGTGACCGCAGATTGAATAGCATGGACGATGTCGTCGCCATCGCCCAGCGTGATCCGGTCGTCCCCGCGCCAATATTGGATCGTATCGTTGCCTCCGCCGCTCTGGATCGTGTCGGTGGCGAGGCTGTCCCAGATATTGTTGTTCTCGTCGCCTCCCACGACCTTGAACCCATGCGATGGGGCTTCCGCCTCCGTCGTGTGAAGGATCAGCGCGTAGGCCCCCCGGCCGAGATGGACCTCCTCGAAGTCCGTGGCATGCGCAATGCCGCTGTTGATGTAGCCATGGTCGCTAAAATCGTATTGCCGAACCCAGAATGCGCCTGGGGCCAGGTCTACGCCGACGAAGGTATTGACGTCGGCAGGCACGGGCATCCCGCTGAGATCAAGAATGTCCCAGCCTGCGCCACCGTCGATCAAGCTGAAATCGGGATCGCCAACGACTGGCGGGCCGTGAGTGATCCGGACGATATCATCGCCGGCGCCCGCGTTGATCGTATCGATGCCTCCCGCACCGTCGATAACGTCGTCGCCGGACGTGCCAGTCAGATTTTCATGGCCGGCGGTGCCAGTGATCGTCGCCATAATCCCCCAAATTTGGCTCGACAGAAAAGCAGTGTAGCCACGCCCCGAAAGAACGCCAATCGTTTCGGTCGCGAACCGGGCGGCGCCGAAGGGTCATAAAGATGTGACGGTTTCACTCCGACGTCCTGAACGACGGAGTGCGCTTCAGCCGCGCTCTTCTCGATCGATCGTGAAGGGAGGCACAGTCTCGCTTCCCCGCGCCAGATAATCGAGGATTGCTGGAGCCAGCACGGTGCGGTCGAGGATCTCGAGATGGTTCGTGTTGGGGATGATGAGCAGTCGAGAGGGACCGCGGCCTGTCGCAAAGCCATCGCTTTTTCCGCCGCCGACCAGTTCGAATAGCTTCAGTGCATGTGCCGGACGGACGCTGTCGGCATCGCCGACGATGTGGAGAATGGGCGCCTTCAGATCCCTGGCAATAGCATCGCTCCAGTCATAGCGGCCCGCCATGAGCCGGGACACTTTGCCGACCAATGTCGGCCAATCCTCGGGACGGGGCGCTGCCTTGAGATAGGCGCGGTACCAGTTGGACTGCTTCATCGCTTCCGGATCCATCGCCGCCGTTCCCGCGAGCACCTCGGGGAACCAGCCGTCGGTCGCATGCGGCGCCGAGATCACCACGAGTTTGCCGACGCGCGCGGGATGCCGCAGGGCCAGCTGGAGCGAGACCCCGCCGCCGACCGAATAGCCCGCGACGTCCGCCTGCCCAATACCGAGCTCGGATATCAGCGCCGCGATATCGTCCGCCATCGCTTCGTAGGTCATCGGACGCGGGGTGTCGGGCGTGTGCCCATGGCCCTGCAGCTCGACCGCGATGACTTCGCGCCGCGCGGCGAGCGCGGGAAGGAGGCGGCCGAATATCTCGTCGATCGTTCCGAGGCCGCCATGCAGCAGGACTAGCGGCGCGCCCTTACCATGGCGCTCATAGTAAAGGTTCATGCCGTTCACCTGTGCGTAGCGGCCGCTATTCTCGGTCGTCATGGTCTTCTCCTTGGCTTGGGCCCGGATGGGGAGGGTGGCGGCGCATAAGGCGGCCGCGGTGGCGTGAAGGAAGTCGCGTCGCTGCATGCGCTTGCTCCTGGATCGAGGAATTGGGGGATCAGATGCGCAATCCGCAGAGCGCCGCCGCGATCAGGGACGACACGCCGGCCGCGCACAGGAGACCGGCTAGCCACACCCGGTCAGCGGTTGAGCGCGTGACCCCGTGCGCCACCAGGACGGTGCGCACTCCGCAGAAGAGGTGCGCGATGACGAAGAAGACGCCCAGCGCGTAGTGGGGCAGCAGCCGGATGTTCCAGGCATCCCTGAACAGGCCTTCCGGGGCGCCCGTGGCCCAGGCCCAGTCGGTCGCTATGCCGTGGACCCAGCGTGCCGAGATGAATGCGGAGTTGAGATGGGTGAGGATGAAGACGGCGAGATAGGCGCCGGACCCTACCTGGATCAGCTTCGCCGCATCCAGCGGACGCGCGCTCCATTGCCATGCGAGCCGGAAGCCGCTGATGACCTGGAATAGCAGGAGGGCGACAAGGGCGGGCTCGACAAGGCGCGAGCGGTACACGACACGCCCGATCGCCATCACCCGCGCGTGCACCTGGGGTCCGAACAGACCGGTCAGATGATTGGTCAGGTGGAAAGCGACGAACATCAGAAGGAGCACGGCGGAAATACCGTGCGCCACACGCAAGCGACCCGTCATGGCCCCCGACGGCTGCGATCCCGTGCCGGAGTTCGCGGCTGTGGCAGCGGCACCGAGCGCCAGCCAGAGGATGGTCCAGGTCCACACATCGCTGATCGGAGAGTGGAGCAAACTCGAAACTACGCCGATCAGCACGAACAGGGGCGGTGCCGCCAGGGCGAGGAAAGCGATGCGCCGCACGGTCGGCAGCGCTTCCCCCGCTCGCCCCGCGCAATAGCCCGCGAGGAGCAGGCACGAGACGGGCAGAGCGAAGGCGAGGATCAGCCAGCCTGCCGGCGCGAGACCGTGCGCCTGCGCGACGATCGCGTCGTGGAACAGGCGCAACGTCCACGGATAAGCGAGCGCGGTGGCGACCGGGACCCATGTCAGCAGGCGCTTTGAAACCTTGCCTTCGCTATGCATGGCGTCAGGCCACGGAGCGGCGGGCGGCGGGATCCGCCAGGTCGCGCGTCCGCGCATTGTCGACCGCCCAGGCGCCGGGGCCAGCCGCCGCGAGATACAGGAAGATGAAGCAGTATAGGATGGCGGCGGCGCCCATGTTGGCGACCGGCCAGAACCCTGCGGGCACGTGGAAGCCCCAATATGCGACCGCCATCATTCCGGACAGGAGGAAGGCGGTCGGGCGCGTGAAAAGCCCGAGGATGAGCAGGATGCCGCCGACGAATTCGAGGACGCCGGCCGCGAACAGCCAGGGCGCCATCTGGGGCGGCGGCGCGGGCATGGGCAGCTTCGGCCAGGCGAACAAGTGGAATATGCCTGCCTCGAGGAAGAGGAGGGCGGTCACGATCCGAAGGAGCGCCAGAAGCTGTGTCGAAGATGCCGCAAGAGATTTCATGTCACTTGTCCTCCTTCATTCGCAATGCGCGTCCATCGCGCGATCGCGGCGTGGCCAGACGGCCGCACTCGACGCAGGCTCCACCGGGATGCGATGGGCAGCCCGCACATAGGATCAGCCGTTGATATATTACGGCAGATCGTATATTACGGTGTACCGTAGCATTTCGAGGAAGCCATGTCAAAACAGAGCCAAGCAGCAGCAAAGTCGGAACCGGTTCCGGCCGAATTGGCGGCGGCGCTGAACGCGCACAGCGAGGCGGTGGTGCTGTTCCATGCCGCGGTCGCGCAGAGCATGGGGCTCGACCCGACCGCCTATAAGACGCTCTTCGTCCTGAGCCGCATGGGCCCGTTGAGCGCGGGTGAGATTGCGAAGGAGACGGGCCTGGCGACGGCATCCGTGACCGACCTGATCGATCGCCTAGTTGCGAAGGGTTATGTCAGCAGAGGCCCTCATCCGACCGACAGGCGGCGGATTGTGGTGGCGCTGAATGAGGAGTCGGTCACGGGTGCGCGCAGCGGTTTCGGCCGGCCGAACCCTTCGTTGGCGGCTTTATGCGCGCGTTACGATGCGGAGCAGCTGGAGCTCATCACGGACTTTCTGGCGCGAAATGCCAAAAGGCTGAGGGATGATCTGGCGGCGAGCGCCAGCGGCTGATTGCTATAGTGCTCCCGAGTTCCAGGAAAACGGCAGCTTCGCGCCCTAAAGCGGTCGTTCGCGGCGGCACCTGCTGATCCCAAAAGCCGCCGTGCGTGGGGCGCGCGCAGCACCCGTAACCGGTTGGCAAGCAGGCGCTTAGTCGCTGAGGCTTTCAAAATGGCCCAGCGCCCACGCCCATCAGACTCGACTAAAGTTTCTCCGGAGACGTCCGGGTCGCCCTTGCGCGCCGCCCACGGCCGGGGCTTAGGCAACGAGCTCCGGGGTCCTCAAGGCGCTCAACGCCTGCGGGAACCTGCGCGAGAGGAGGGCTTCGATCCCGCCATCCAGCTCGATCGTCCAGTCGCCAGATCCCGCCGCGGTCATGCCGCGCACCCGCAGCGGGTTGACCAGCCATGAACGATGGGTGCGCAGGAAGCCGTGCGGCTTCAGCTGCTCCTCGACGCTGGCGAGCGTTGCGCGCATAAGTGGCTTTCTGCCGTCGGCGAGGTGGAACTCCACATAGTTCCCGGCGGATCGGGTGACCACGATGTCGGTCACTCGTGTCCGGATGAGCCGGCTACCTCCGTCGCAGATGTCAAGGACCGGCTCGAACCGTTTGGCCTTGGCTGCGTCGGCCCGCTTCCACATCTGGGCGAACTGACCTGCGGCCCATGCGAGCGCGAGCACGAAGACGTAGCCCCTAAGGTCCTTTGGGTACTCGTAGGCGAGATCGAGCGTGCCGGTATATTGGCCGCCAAACGTCAGAAAGACCAGCTTTCTGAGGGCCCAGAAGCCCCCGACGTGCACGAGGCAGTACACCCCGGTTGCCGGCGTGTGCACCGCAAGGAACCGCAGCCAGCCGCGAAGGTCCCGACCGGGCGGCGCGAGCTCCAGCATCCACGCGACGAATGGTACTAGCGCGATGGCGACGACCGCGCTCGAGTACTCCAGGACATAGGGCGCGATCGGGTCGAAATGGACGCGCGCGCGGGTGAGTTCGGTAGTCTGCGAGATCGCGTTGATCGTGGTGTTGATCAGGAAGAAGACGGACAGCGCACACCACAACATGACGAACACGTGGCGCCGCCGCCCGCCGATCGTACCGAATTCTGCGCCGTTCGTCACAACCGACCTCCCCCTGTCCCAGCCCCGTCGCCGGTCGTCACCCGACGCTTGGCGCTTCCATCAGCGTCGCCGTAGGCAGCCGTTCTATCTGATCGGCGGAGAGTCGCAATGAACCGCAGGACGCTTCTGAAGGGCACCGCCGCCCTTCCGCTGATGGGGCTCGCAGCCTCAATGCCCGTGCTCGCGGCGGCTGACCGGTCGTTCCGCCGCGTGCGTCCGGGTGATCCCGACTGGCCCTCAGACGCCCAGTGGGAGGCACTAAACCGCGACGTCGGCGGTGTCCTTGAAAAGCCCGTCTCGCCTTACGGCGCGTGCGGCGTCGCGGGCGGTGAGAAGGATTGCGACGGGCACATTCCCGAACTCACCAATCCCTTCTGGCTCGGTGACCAAGCCGGCGCGACGCAGGCGTACGGATGGCTCGACGCGTGGACGACCGCGCCCAGCGTCTGGGCCATACGCGCGCGGAACGCGTCAGACGTCGCCGCCGCGGTCAACTTCGCCCGCGAACACCACTTGCGTCTGGTCGTCAAAGGTGGTGGCCACAGTTACCAGGGGACCTCCTGTGCGCCGGACTCGCTGCTCGTCTGGACCCGCGCGATGAACCAGGTCGAGCTCCACGACGCCTTCGTCCCCAATGGCTGCGAGGGAAAAATGGACCCGCAACCCGCGGTCTCGATCGGCGCTGGAGCGGTCTGGATTGATGCTTACTACGCAGTGACCATCAAGGCCGGCAAATACGTCCAAGGCGGCGGCTGCACGACCGTGGGTGTCGCCGGCCACATCCAGTCAGGCGGCTACGGCTCGTTTTCGAAGGCATATGGCTCAGCCGCCGGCAATCTGCTCGAGGCCGAGATCGTCACGGCCGACGGCAAAATCCGGGTAGTCAATGCCTGCACCGACCTCGACCTCTATTGGGCGATTAGGGGCGGCGGCGGTGGTTCCTGGGGGGTCATCACCCGCATCACTGTGAAGATGCACGAGGCGCCGACCTCGTTTGGGTATTGCGTGGGCCGCATCCGAGCAAAATCGGATGAATCATACCGGCGCCTGCTAAGGGCGTTCGTCGACCTCTACGCCGAGCGTCTCTTCAACGCCCATTGGGGCGAGCATGTCGTGATCGGGCCCGATAACGGCCTTACTCTTGAGATCGCCATGCAGGGTCTCACCGCGGCCGAGACCACCGCAGTCTGGAAGCCCTTCCTCGACTGGGTCAAGGTCAACGCGAGCGACTTCGACGTCATTGACGATCCGGAGATCGTCTCACGCGATTTCCGCACGCTCTGGGACCCGGAATTCTGGAAGACGGGCACGTCGATGATGTTCGACCCGCGGCCCGGCGCGCCGGGCCACCATGCCTGGGAGCGCGGCGACGGCGACCAATCATCCATGATGATTCACGGATACGAGTCGGTCTGGCTTCCGGCCTCGCTGCTGCGGCCCCGGGAACGGCCGCGCCTGATCGATGCGCTCTTCAACGCGAGCCGCCACTTCGGAGTCGCCCTGCACTTCAACAAAGGGCTCGCCGGCGGAACGCCCGAGCGCATCGCCGACGCGCGCAACACGGCGACCAACCCCGAGGCGCTGACCGCCTTTGCGCTCGCCATCACGGGCATTGGCAGCTCGCCGCCGCTGCCCGGTCTGCCGAAAAAGACGTTCGACATGGCCGAGGCCGAACGCCACGCCCGCGCCATCGACGCGGCCAACTATGAACTCCTTAAGGTCGCGCCTCAGGCCGGCTCCTACGTCTCGGAGAGCAACTACTTCAACAAAAACTGGGGCCACGCATTCTGGGGCTCGAACTACGCGCGCTTAAAGGCGGTGAAGCACAAATACGACCCTGAAGGTCTCTTCTTCGTCCACCACGGCGTCGGGTCGGACCAGTGGTCGGCGGACGGGTTCGAGCGGTTGGCCTAGCTCGAGAGCGGACCCAAAAGCAGACGCACGGAATCTCGGCATGAGCCGGCCCGAGGCATTCCCAAGTTCCAGCAGTGGCGTGGCCCATATTGCGTTTTGGCACGCCAAGTGCGCCACTGCTTTATCGCCGGCCGAACTATGCACGTTATAATTCCCGCGGACGAGGATCGCCGGTCCACGTGGTGGACCATGATGCGAGCCGGGAGTCCGGGATCTCGGCGGGAAGCGAGTACACTTAGCCGGCGAGCCGCTGGCTGGACGATCGATCGTGCGGCGGCGTAACAGGATCTTTAAATCGAAAAGACGGCGCGCCCCTGCGGGCGAAACCGACGCGGGGATGCAAGCAATGGCGACAGCGTACCGATTGGCATTCTTGCTGGCTGCGGCTTCGGCCGCTTCCTTGTCGACGCGGGCGGAAGCCGCCAAAACGACATCCCCCGTGCGCGCGGCACCCCAGCGCCCGGCCGGACCATGCGATATCTACAATGCGGGGGGCACGCCCTGCGTGACGGCGCACAGCACGATCCGCGCCCTGTCCTCGACCTATAATGGTCCCCTCTATCAGATAAGGCGTCTCTCCGACGACCAGCTGCTCGACATAGGGATCGTCACGCCACGATCCGCGCCTGTCGTCGAGGTCGGGGGCTATGCTGACGGCGCGGCCCAGGATCGTTTCTGCGCGGGTACGCTCTGCGTCATCACGATCATCTATGATCAGTCGGGTTGGGGTAACCACCTGTTTCAGGCGCCGCCCGGCCCCCTGTATCCCGGGCCGGCCAAGGGCGCATTCGACGCATCGCCGATTGCCGACATGGCGCCGATCAGCATCGCCGGGGGGCACAAGGCCTACGGTGTCTTCATCATGCCGGGCATGGGCTTTCGTAACAACAATGCGCGCGACCTGCCGATCAACGACGAGGCCGCCGGCATCCATGTCGTCGTCGATGGCAAGCATTACAGCAACGGCTGCTGTTTCAATTACGGCAACGCCTCCACCAACGGTCTGGCGGTCGGCACCGGCACGATGGAGAGCGTTTATTTCGGGACGTCCAGCGGGTGGGGGCGCGGTGCCGGCACTGGGCCCTGGATCATGTCCGACATGGAGGCGGGCCTGTTCTCCGGCTACAAAGCCGGGCTCAACGAAAACGACCCCACTATAAATTGGCGCTTCGTCACGGGCGTGTTCGGCGGCGGCGGACGCAATTTCTGGAGTTTGCGCGGGGGGGATGCCCAGCACGGGCCGCTGCAAACCTTCTATGCGGGCGAACGCCCCGGCTCGCGGGAGAACAACGCCTATTTCCCCATGCACAAGAAAGGCGCCATCCAGCTTGGCAACGGCGGCGACAATGGCAATGGATCCGCCGGCACCTTCTACGAAGGGGTGATGACGCGGGGGCAGCCGAGCGAGGCGGTTACCGACGCGGTCCAGGCGAACATTGTCTCGGCAGGATATGACGCCCCGCTGCTTGGCCAGTCGCGATTGATCAGCTTCCAGCCTGGCAGCAGCGCGGACTGGACCGTCACCTTCACCAACGCGACCGGCGCGCCAGCCGACGGCCTCGCGCTTACGGCAAAGATCCCGGGCGGCTGGACACTGGCCGCCAAGACGCCCTTCCGTTTCGCTCGCATCGCCCCCGGCGCGAGGGTGAGCACCACGTTCCGGCTCACCGCGCCCGCAGGCCGCGCCAGCGCCGGTTTCGCTACCGCTGCGGCGAACTGGCATCACGGCGCGGGTGCGCGCAGCGACACGATCGCGCAGCGCGTCCGCAGCGCCCCGCTGGTCAAGATCAACGAAGTGCGGTTTGCGACCGGCGGCAATGCGACCGATCAGTTCATCGAGTTGTTCAACGCCGCGCCCGGCCCCATCGACCTGTCGGGCTGGACGATAGTAAACACCAAGACCTTCTTCGCGCCGGTGCCGCTGATCGGCTTTCCAAAGGGCACAAGCATCGCGGGGAAGAGTCATTTGCTGCTCGGCCTGGCGACGTCGGGGCTTGTCGCCCCTTCAGCGGCGGGTGCGAGCGCGGTCAACCTGCGCAGCGTGACGGGTCTGGCGGCGGGGCAGCGGATCGACCTCGACGGCGAGAGCCGAATGATCACTCAGGTCGGCACCGCCGCTACCGCCCCCACCACGATCTTCATCCCCGTGTCGACGGGCCCGTGGCTGACGGTTCCGGCCGGGTCGACCAGCCTGCCAGTAGCGAATGCGCAAGGCTTCGCGGTCGGCCAAAAGATGGGCATCGATGCCGGCGGGCATCACGAAATCGTCACCGTCACGGCGGTGGCCAAGGCGGCCACCCAGACGACGCTCGTCACCGCGGTGGTCGCGGGGGCGAAGACGATAAGGATCGCGAATGGATCGAACCTGTCCGTTGGCGACCGGCTGACGGTCGGCACCGGCCAGCACCTGGATCGGGTCGTGGTCGCCGCGGTCGCGTCTGCGGGCCAGGATGGCGCTGACGTCACGTTGACCGCGCCACTCAGCTTCGATCAGATGGCCGGCGTCGATGTGGCGGGGCCAGGAACAGGAATCCGCTTCGCCCCGGCCACGCGTTTCGCGCATCGCAGCGGGGACGCGGTGCAGGCGCTCGGCTCGGGCATCTCACTCGATAGCCCGCTCGCGCGCGGTCATGCGCTCGGCACTCCGCTGGTGGCGCCGCATGTCACCGTTGCCGGTTATCAGGGCCCGGCGCCGCGGCTCTGGTTTGGGGCCGAGCTTTCGATCCGCGGCGGCTCGATCGCCTTGATGGATGCGAGCGGGAAGGTCGTGGCCGACGCGATCGTCTACGGCTCGCAGCAGAGCAATTCGAGCGCGAGCGGCGCGATCACCACGCCTGAGATCGCCACATTGGAAGGCGTGCAGGAACAGGGCGGCTGCATTGCGGTGATCCCGGGGGCCGGCTCCGGCCCCAGCGCCGCCGCCACCGCGCTGGCGGCCTCCGCGCCCGGCGCGCCCAACCGCAGCATCGGCCGATTCCCCGACGGTGCGGACACGGACAGTCTGTGCGAGGATTTCCATGTCCAACCCGCAACGGTGGTGCCCCAGGGTGCGAGTGCCGGCGCCAGCACTGTCAGGGTAGCCAGCGTGGCCGATTTCGTTCCCGGCCAGAAGATCATGATCGGCGCAGGCGCGGAGGCCGAAACCGCGACCGTGACCAGCGTCGGCACGTCTGGGGCGACGACCGTGCGCGTCGGCACCGAACAAGGCGGCACCGAAATCCAGATCGCGAGCCCCGCCGGATTCAAGCAGGGCCAGGCCATCGCGATCGGAGAGGGCGTGAATGTGGAGAATGCGGTGATCAGCGCAGTTCAGGGTGGGCGCCAGGGCGCTCGCATCATCGTATCCTCGCCGCTTGGCCGCGCGCACGCCGCCGGAACGCAGGTCGCGGGCAGCGGCATCACGCTGACCGCAGCTTTGGCCAGAGCCCATCCGGAGGGCAGTCCGGTGATCGCCGAAGTTCCAACCCCCGGCGGGCGGAACGTCTATTCGCTGCCGCCCCCGGGGCGATAGAATAGCCGCCGTCGAGCCCGCGAACCCGGGATGGAACGCGCATCTGAAGATTGGGGCAGCGCCGCTCTCCGCGAGCAATGGAAACTGCTATCGGGCTGTAGCGAGGTAAAAACGGTCGACTTCGGCGCAGTTCATGTCACTTGTGCCGAAGAGAGCCAGCGGCTGCCGCGTCTAAAATCGGACTAACCTGGGTTAGCCCGAAGCGTTGGCCGGCAACTATCGGCCGCAATCGCTGTTCTAGGTCTGCCGTTACGGCGCGAACCCGGAGAAAGATCATGGCCGACCAACCCGATGCGATTGCTCTGCTCAAGGCCGACCACCGCAAGGTTGAGGAGCTGTTCGAGAAGTTCGAGTCCGTCACGCGCGACGGCAGCAAGGAGCGGATCGCCAAGCAAATCTGCATGGAGCTGATCATCCATTCGAAGATCGAGGAAGAGATTTTCTACCCGGCCTGCAAAGGCGCGGTCGAGGAGGATCTGATCGACGAGGCCTATGTCGAACATGACGGCGCGAAAGTGCTGATCGCCGAGATCGAGGCGGGCGGACCCGACGAACATTATTACGACGCCAAGGTGAAGGTGCTGTCCGAGCAGATCGAACATCACGTCAAGGAAGAGGAAAAGCGGGTCGAAGGCATTTTCGCCCAAGCGCGCGCCGCCGGCCTGGACATGGATGAACTCGGCCGCCAGCTTGCGGCGCGCAAGGCGGAGCTGATCGCCGATTACAAGGCGAGCGGTCTGCCCGTGCCCGAGACATCGACCTTCGAATCCACCACGCTGGGTTGAGGCGTTTTTGCGCTGGGCATCGCCTGATTGTGAAAGGCTATGTCCAGCAGGGCCACTTATCCCACCGAGAAGCAGCGGATTGTGGTGCCATTGAACGAGGTATCGATCACGGGCGCGCCGTGGCTTCGGCAAGAACGCTGTAGGTGCCACAGCGCGACACTTTTTGCATGCTATCCATGTGGAATTTTCCTGTCATCAATTCTTATTGTGTTTCAACCACGAGTCCCTGGCGAGCGTGCTCAAGGAATATTTTCGCTGAACTGGGGGTTTCCGTATCCAGCGATACCGCCCCATGGCGGATAGGGGCAGTGGAATTTTCGGGTAAAGCTTCGCCGTAGACGATCATCAATTCAGTTCGATGATCGGTTGACGGCAGATGAAACATTCGAACCATAACGGTCTTGTGCGCCAACACGAGGCGTTGCTTCTCAAGCAGGTGTTCCATGGCCTGACCGTCTGATCCCTGGTCTTCCCTGAGTAGGGAGCTTAGATCAGATAAGGTCTTCACGTCATAAGCGAACTGGAGATTGCCCACTTGCGTTGTTCGCATTGTGGCGTAGTCGTAAGAGAGATCGTTGGTAGGCAGAAAATGCTCAAACTGTACCAAATAGAACTGACGGACTATATTGTCGCTGTCGGCACGAACAAATATATACTGTTCTGCTTCGGAATTCCCATGAATATTAACCCGTTGAGCGCCGATAAATCGCATCTCTCTCCGGATCGTTAACTTTGCCCTGGGGAACTCATCCGAAAATATAGTTCTGCCTTTTATATGGCGCGCCGCACCTGTGTCCGTTCCGTCAGCGCCGTAAGCAAGCGTCGCAGCCCCGAGCACCAAACATGTTGCCGTGAGAACCATCATGTTACGGCGGGACGGTACTGGTCGTTTCATTGGGCGCATTTCATCCCAACCCTCAATTAACCGACAGCTACCATGTGGTCACGCGGTGTTTGGACACCTGTAAGAGCGTGATCCCCACTAAGCGTTCGATGACCGATCATCGGCCTAGTCGTACGTTAATGATGGAGAAGCATGTCGGCTACACAACTCGTATCGCGTATGCCGTTCCACTGTCGGCCAAAAGCAACCCCGCTTCCGCCCTCGCGTCCCACGAACCTAACCCAGCGTCAGCACCACCTTGCCGACATGCTCACCCGCATCCATCCGCCGATGCGCATCGGCGGCGCGAGCGAGGGGGAAGGTGGAGTCGATCTCGGGCTTAAGTCGACCCTGGGCGAGTAGGGGCCACACCACGCGCACGAGCGTGTCGCGTAGGTTGGTCTTGAAGGGGAGGTCGCGGGCGCGGAGCGTCGAACCGGTGAGGGTCAGACGGTTTCGCATTATCTTCCAGATCGGGATTTCCGCGCTCGCGCCGCGCTGGACCGCGATCGAGACGTGGCGGCCTTCCTCGGCCAGGCAATCGAGATTGCGCGGCACATAATCGCCGCCGACCATGTCGAGCACGATGTTCACGCCGTCGGGCGCGATCCGCTTCACCTCGGCGACGAAATCCTGCGTCTTGTAATCGATTGCGTGGTCCGCGCCGATCTCCAAAGCTCGGGCGCATTTGTTGGGCGAGCCCGCGGTCACGATCATGGTCAGGCCGAATGCCTTGCCGAGCTTGATCGCCATTGTGCCGATGCCGCTGGTGCCGCCATGGACCAGCACCGTCTCGCCTGGCGCGGCGCGGCCGCGTTCGAACAGATTGTGCCAGACGGTGAAAAGCGTTTCGGGGAGGGCGGCAGCCTCGGCCATCGACAAGGAAGGCGGCACCGCGATGCATTGACCGGATGGAGCGAGCGCATATTCGGCATAGGCGCCGCCCGCGACCAGCGCCATGACCGGTCGGCCGAGCAAGCGTGCGTCGGCGCCCTCGCCCAAAGCGACGACCTCGCCCGAGAGTTCGAGACCGAGGATGGACGGCGCGCCGGGGGGTGGGGGGTATTTGCCTTCGCGTTGCAGCACGTCGGGGCGGTTCACGCCCGCGGCGGCGACCTTGATCAGGAGCTCGCCTGGGCCGGGGTGGGGGAGGGGGCGATTGACCGGCTGGAGGACTTCGGGACCGCCGGATTCGGCGGGGTCGATGGCGAGCATAGAGGCGGGGAGGGCGGTCATATCAAATCGCCGTCATTCCCGCGAAAGCCGGAATCCAGGATCGCGATTAGCTCGCGGAGGCGCGGAGGCGCGGAGGATGAGGTGTGCCTATCCGCGCCCCCACGTGAGTCGCGGTTGGGGAGATGGATCCCGGCTTTCGCCGGGATGACGGAGGGGAGGAGAAAGCCGCGAACAATCACACGCGCTTCATTGACAGACTCGGGGAACCGGTCAACGATCTGCCTTATGGATCTGGATGAACTCCTGCCCAAAAAACCTGACGATCCGCTGGTGGCGCTGACCCGGCAGGATCTCGATCCCTTGTCGGTCGAAGAGCTGGGCGCGCGTATCGCGGTGTTGGAAGCGGAAATTGCACGCGCAAAAACAAGAATCGACCGCGCCGTTAACCATCGCGCAAATGCTGAGAGTTTATTTAAGCGATGACAGGACCGGCCGACTCCGATCCTCTTCCGGCAACGGACCTTGATCGGCGGTCGACGCGTTCCGACATTAGGGACAGCAGGGTGGCACCCCCGCCGCGCTGCGGGAGTGAAGTGTAAATGCCCAGTTTTGCCCGTGAGCTCGAACAGACCCTCCATAACGCGCTGACCGCCGCGTCGTCGCGTCACCACGAATATGCGACGCTGGAGCACCTGCTGCTCGCGCTTACCGACGATGATCATGCATCGAAGGTGATGGCCGCGTGCGGCGTGGACCTGGACGAGCTTCGCGAAGCGGTAGCCACCTATCTGGACAGCGAGTTGGATGCGCTGAAGACCGAAAGCGGCAACGATCCGTCGCCGACCAGCGGCTTCCAGCGCGTCGTCCAGCGCGCGATCCTCCACGTCCAGTCCTCGGGCCGCGAGGAAGTGACCGGCGCCAACGTGCTGGTCGCTTTGTTCAGCGAGCGCGAAAGCTACGCCGTCTATTTCCTGCAGCAGCAGGATATGAGCCGGCTCGATGCGGTGTCATACATCAGCCACGGCGTCGGGAAGGCGGGCACGCCGCCCGAAACGCGCGAGGTCAAGGGCGCCGAAGAGGACAAGGCCCCGAAGGCGGAGAGCGGGAAGAAGGGCGAAAGCGCGCTCAAGCAGTTCTGCGTCAATCTGAACGACAAGGCCAA